>Ga0326728_10007274_pt1 | contig 28719 bp, 26 predicted proteins | sample MB3enrmetagenome_FD_207602 | JGI IMG/M metagenome (GOLD analysis project Ga0326728, IMG submission 207602) | Lab enriched peat soil microbial communities from McLean, Ithaca, NY, United States - MB31MN | ecosystem: Environmental > Terrestrial > Soil > Wetlands > Peat | place: USA: New York... | reverse complement strand
CCGGTCCAATCCATTGTTTGGGATACCACGTCCGCGAATCGATATTGTTTGTCAACGATTATTGAGTTGATCTAATTCAATGTGCTTGTCATTCAACGGGCTTCGCTCGACCCCGAAGTCCAATCATGAAAAGACCGCTTACTCCGACAAGCTCCTAGGGCATCATATGCACGTGGAGCTAAGCCGCTATAATACCACCCGACCCACCGCCGGTGTGCAGGGGAGTAGCTTTTTTCCACCGTCATTTACTGAGTTATCACTTTGAACATTTAGGCTTGAAGAAGGAGACCGTTATGAAAATTCTGTTTTCGCGCATGTTTGTCGTACCCTCAGTCCTGCTCGTGTTCGTTCTGGGATCTGTGTCTATGAGCCTCGCTGGAGCGCCTGTCTGGTCCGTCACGAACCCATCCTTTAATGTTCCGTGGGTCTATGCGGGCCCTTCCAAGGCCACGGCGGGCGGTTCGAGCGGAATGTTTGGTCAACCTTGGATGGATTCACTGTGTCGAAGTTCCTAAGGCAGTCAGGCCCGTATGTGTACTAGCGACGAAGTCATACGCTCACCGCTCACGGGATCGTTCTCGGCGGCGTGGGTTATTCCGTCTTTTACGAATTGCGTAGTGTTTTCACAGAGCTGGTCCGACGCAACGGGGGGCGTGTTTGCGCCGGGCCCGTATTGTCACGTAGCGGGGTTAGGTCTAGTGTCGGAAGACTATGGACAATATGCTTGTTATGATTGGCAGGTCGCCGTTGACGCGGCGGTTAGTGGAATGCTAGTAAAGGGCGTCGGCGGGACATATAGGGTGATCAACGATATCTGCACCAACCCGTATCCGGTTTCGTGCTGCGTACCACCGTCCTCGACCTTCGAATGGTAGTCGGACGGTCGCGCGTGCCAGATGTAATCACATCGCCTCGGAACTTGGGATGATCCTTAAATCTCTTAAACCGCCCATAGCCACCGAAGCCAACGTTCAACGTACAGTCCAAGCAAGGGGGAGCCGAAAGGCTCCCTCGGCTCTCGCATATAAAGCCGGACTGCACGTGCAAGGAACTTCTCTATCGTCTTTTCATCTACTGCAAGCCCATCCGGGCTGAAGTGATAGCCCAGAAAATCAAATCCCCGCTCTATCCTGCCGATGAAGGTCTTGTCAGGGTGTTTCTCCAGCCGCAGTGAACCGAGCACCTGATTGACGTCCTTCACTGCTCTTCTCAAATGCCAGCGGGTGGGGCTGAGCACCAAGATGTCGTCCATGAACCGTATGAAAACAAGCCCATTCACTTTATCCGATCATCCAACTGCTTGAGGAAGAACGCACCGATGAGCCATACAGAGAATCTTCTTGACATGACACTCTTTGTTATTGTATGAGAAAATAAGGTTTTTCTGCATCTACCCCATGCATTCTGAAACAATGCTCGACAGCTTTAAGTCCACATCAATGTCACGCTCAGGTTCCCACTCAGATTTAGTATTCTGCCCGGCCATTCTTGATATCTATTCCTGAAAGCGGTTTCCGTCTGGAGTAGGCCATGAGGTGGACTTTCCAGAAAACGCCTGTGTAAGGCCTCTAAAGGGGATTTAAGGTATCCTTTTGGGGGTTTCACACCTGTTTGGCTCAATATAGCCTTTATCTAAGTGAGAGTTCGCATTCTCGAATGGTGACTCCACCAGAGTCATTGCACTATCACAGAAGAGGAGGGGTGTCGAATGTCCGTCGGCAGTGACTTTGTTAATTAGTTTCAACATTTAACCTTGAGAAGGAGAACATTATGAAGGTTATATTATCGCGCGTATGTATGGTAGCCGCAGTCCTCTGCGTGTGCGGTCTGGGAACTCTGTCAATGAGCCTCGCAGGGCCGCCCGTCTGGACCATCACGAACCCATCCTTCAACGTTCCGTGGGTTTATGTGGGCCCTTCCAAGGGAACGGCTGGCGGCGGCGCCGGCATGAATGGTCAGCCTTGGATGGATTCACTGTGTCAAAGCACCTACGGCAACCAGGCCAGGATGTGTACTAGCGACGAAGTCCTGCACTCCACCATCACGGGACCTCCTCCTGTGTCGTGGTATTGGGTTAATCCCAGTATCTCGAATTGTGTATATATACAACAGACCTGGTCGGACATATTAGGGAACACCTACGCACCGGGGCCATACTGTTATTGGCCCTACTTGTACACACCCCCCCAACCCCACTCACACCCAATTATGTTCACCCTCATATCAGAAGATGCCGGGGTATTATCCTGTGGAAACTGGTTATCCACTCTCGCCTATATGTCGGGCGCCGCCATGGCGTTCCCCCCGGGGGCAGGGGGATACCAGACGATTGTACAATCGTGCGGGGATCCTCTGCCCGTCGCGTGCTGTGTCCCACCGTCCTCCGCATTGGAATTCTAGGAGGGAGCAGGTTAGAACAATGAGCGAGACAGTCGCTTCGCCGCGATAACTGGAGATGATCTTTATATCTCTTAAACCGCACATAGCCACCGAAGCCAACGTTCAACGTACAACTCAAGCCGGGAGGAGTCGTAAGGCTCCCTCGGCTCTCGCATATAAAGCCGGACTGCACGTGCAACGAACCGCTTAAGGGTAGCCCTGGTAGCAGTTTAGCGAATCCCGATTCATACACATCTCCAACTTGGGCATTTTTCTCCATTAGCTTGCGCTGTACGCAACAAATCCTCTAAGTTGCCGCCAGTTCAGGCTCGGCGAAAGTTCATATCGCGGATCGTGCAGGCATCGGGGGCAGCGTGAGGCGCCCGCAGATTGGAGCGCCATCGCCGCTGTCGCTCACTTGCCGCAGTTGCCATAGGTGCTGCGGACGCTGGCGGAGCTGTTAAGACCAGCCGGCCTGCATGTGGGTGGCGTGCTCGGTCCCACCACTGCGGTTCCGCCATTGGTCGCCACCACATAGGCATAGGCTCCGCCCTCCGCTTCAGCTGAGGCGAATCCGCCGTTAGTTGCGCTGGCGGTGGCCTTGGAAAATTCACTTGCCGTCGCTACTGCCGAGGAGGCGTTTGTTGCAATCGCGCTGGCGATGGACCAGAGCGAGGCGGTCACCTCCGATCTTGAGCCGTCATCCGCACTGGCGGTTGCCTGCGAAGAGACGGTGGCGGCGCTGGAGGCTCGACCGCCGTTATCCGCGGTTGAGGCTGCAGAAGAACCGTCGCTGGATTGCGCCGTAGCGGAGCTGCCGTTGGTGGCGCCGGCTGATACATGACTCAAGCCGCCGGCGGTGCTGGAGGCGTAACTGCCATTACTCGCGGTTGAGGCTGCGAAAGAAATGTCGCTGGATTGCGCCTCGGCAGAGCTGTCGCCTGACGATGCCGCCTTGGCAATGCCCCAGCCTGCGGCGACATCAGCGTCGCAGGTGCTGCCGTCGAGGGACCTGTTCTTGACCACTCCAGACATCGAGAAACAGTCGGCAGGCGTGATGGTTGCGTTCGCCGCGATTGGGGCGGGACCCCAGAGGCAAATCGCAGCAGTAAAAACCAGGACATTACGAATCAGGTTGTTGGCAAATGTCATTTTTTACCTCCTTTGATTGAGTATCGGTGACGACTCTGGTAGCGATATCTGCCTGAATCCCTTTTGTTTCATGCTATAGCTCGGTTCCCCCTCGCAGCGGCGTTTGAGAGGCTGAACGTAGCCTCTACGGTAGTTGGAAACCGGAAATTGGTGAGCAAGCCTTGGGGCGCCGTCTTGGCATAAGGAAGCTCATAAATTACAGGCTCCTTGGGTGATGCTGACGCCAATCCAATTCCCGCCAACACGAAAAGAAACAATACCGGGAAGACAAATGCCTTTTTCATTTTGCGCCACCTTGTAACATTGTCCGGACGGCTCCCTTGCTTATTCACCGCCGCCCGGACAAAGATTTATGCCTGGTCAAAACTGCAATAACCGATACAGCGGAACTGAAAGGGACAGCGGTCAAAAAACAGATCAGGTGAAGACACCGACCGGCAGACACAATAGGCCGACAGCTCCTATTTATTGAACGGAAATTGCTAACAGCGGCGAAATGTTACAACCGCCGGCAATAATAGTAAAAGCAACAAGTTAGATGAGATGGATTGACTGATAAGGTATGACTACACCACACCTTACTTATACTGTACAGAGGTCGCGGCGAAAGGTCAAGAAATATAAAAGGGAGTGGAATGGGGTAATACTCTATACAAAAGCTGATTTATAAGTTGATCTTTCAATATATTCTCGCAAATCCGACAATTAATATTAAATACTAAAATCTTCGACGCTGTGTCGGCCGGAGCTTATTCTCTCTGTGCTCTGGTCGTGGGGTCGGACCCAATGCCGTTTCGTTGAGACAGTGAAGGCGAAGTTGGGATTACGAGCTAAGGGACGAACTGTGTCAGGAGGGGAAAACGGCTTCACTCTCCGCGAATCGCAGGAGCTTTTCGGTAATGATTTGGATGCATAAGGAATCAGCGGGATTGGCATTCGGGCTTCTCGGCTTTCGGCAGCCCCAGATAAGGACGAAAGGTCCGAAAACATAGGGCAAATTAGGACATTGAATCAATGATTCCTGGTACTTATAGTTTCCGATGCCATGTTTATCTCTATAATATATCTCTCCTCGGCAGTAAAACTTGATGTCCCGAAATTGTTGCCATTTGCGAATCACTATTTGATCGTCGGGCAGTAACCGGCGGACTTTCTATCCTGGCAAGATCGACTCACGCCAAACCGCGCGGATGGCGATAAGATTCGATTGTGAGGGTGGCATTACAATCTGCCCGTCTCATCTATTGAGAGCCATAGAGAGACTCTGGTTTTCATGTTCCAAGGCCGCATTTCTGAACTCTGCAACTCAAGGGCCATCCCTTCATACTCTGTGGCTTCAAAATCATTGCCATTTCTTTAGTAGTCACTGAGTGAAGGTGAATGTGATAAACTGATAATTAATATGAATGTGCTCAGTGGAGAGGCGAAAAATGAGAAAATCAGTTAACAGACAATCATGGCAGGGCCCCTTTTGCCGATAAACCTTAAACTCCGGCGGAAACAAGGTGAGCGCAAAAACACTGGGGTTGAGCCGATTAGGGCTGCAAAATGAAAGCCTTCACGAGGGCACCTGCGGATCACGGAAACGTGCCGCACGGTTCATCTTGCCTAAAGGCGCCTGTGGTCCTTATGACTATAGAAAAAAATGCAGGGTTCGAGCGCAAGGAGCTCAAGCAACTAGTGCACCTCTCCACGCTGATCAATTCATCCCTGGATATCAGCACTGTGCTTGAAAATGCGATGCAAAGCACTCGGCTCCTTCTTAATGCTGAGGCAAGCTCCATCTTCGAATTGGACAGTACCCGGGGGGAGCTTTTTTTCCGTACCATCCTGGGTGCCAACGAGATAATCAAGAAAACTCGCTTAAAGCTCGGGGAGGGAGTAGTGGGGTGGGTGGCCCAAACCGGGATAGCCCAGATTGTCCCCGACACCTCCAAAGATCCAAGATTCTACAGAGGTATAGATGCCAGGACCGGTTTCCAAACTCGCTCGATTCTCGCCGTTCCTATGGTGTGCAAGGGCTGCCTCATCGGCGTGCTGGAGGTGTTGAATAAGAGAGGAGAGGAAGGTTTTACTCAGGGAGACATGGAATTGCTCACCATACTTGGGAACCAGATCGCCGTTGCTATGGAGAACGCGAAGCTCTACATGCGGCTTAGCGAGAAATTCGCTCTGGCCGAAGAGGAACTAAAAGCTGCAGAGCAGAGGTTGATAATGTCCGAGCGACTTGCGGCTCTCGGCAAGCTTGCCCAGGGTGTCGCACACGAGGTGCGCAACCCTGCAATGATTATCGGCGGATTCGCCCGGCGCCTCAAAGAGCTGTTCCCGGAAAACGAGGTCATCGAGAAGACGGTTGGCATAATTGTTGAGCAAACTCAGAGGCTCCAACAGATGGTGCTCGATATCGAGACTTACTCCAGGTTGCGCAACCCTGTATTCCAGTTGGTACAGCCTCCCAAGCTCATGGAGAAGATCATGGCCGACCTTAGGCCATATACTGAAATGCATGCCATCCAGGTCAAGCAAAGTTTTCGGGGAGAGGCGCCCACTATTGAGGTCGATGAAGAACTGTTGCAAATGGCATTGAAAAACATAATTCTCAATGCCATAGAGTCTATGCCCAAGGGGGGCGCCCTGGACGTGGAAATCGTGCCAGAAGATGATAACCTCGTCATTAATGTCAGGGATAGCGGGGTCGGGATCCCTTCCGAGAATTTACGCAGCATCTTTGATCCCTTCTTCACATCGAAAATGCGGGGGTCAGGCATGGGTTTGACAACGGCCCATAGGATCATCTCAAACCATGCGGGAGAGATAAGCGTAGTGTCACGTCTGGGCCAGGGGACGGAAGTCCGGGTACGGTTGCCTTTCATTGCGCCCAAGCAAGAGTGAGAGTGTCTGATAGGTGAAATCGCAATTGTCCCCTGCATTATGAGTTCTGTTCCCCCTGCCGGGCAAACATGTTAACAAGATTCTATAATGTTGACCTATCCCTTGTGTCTCCCCCGTCCGTGCGCGTATGAGTGTCACATTTTAAGACACATTATTTTAATAATAGCTTTTTATGTACAGTAACTGATCGTCGATGTAAGCAATTTGCGGGGAGCAGGGAATTTTCTGTTCTGGCAAGGAAGTTTAACTTTCGCAAAGCCTGAGCAGATAAGGACTTTGAACGGTTTATTACGTACAGTGGCAAATTATAGCAACTTTTCCAGGTATGGACAGGGGTTTCCAGCATTTGTTACATCCTGTGGCTCTACTTAATGTCAATAAGGTTGTCTAAAGGCAACGGAGTTGACGTTGAAGTGCAATAGCAGTCTCTGGTACGAGGCCGGCATAATAGTCGTTGGTTAACGCCAACCAGGTTTAGACCAAATTCGGTATCCAACCTCGGCCCTCGCGGTCTCACCACGAAATCGACACCGCAATATTCCCTTAAATACCAAACCCCTAGAATCCAAGTCCCCACTCCTCTCAAAGTTTCCAAAGCCTCGGCACGGGCGTTGCTCCAAAGAGAGGCAACTCGGTCCGCTGGGGACCGAACAGGATGAAAACAAGAAAGCAACAATGATCAACAAATCACAGGAAAGGAGAAAGTCATGAAAGAAATCATTAACAAAATCGGTCTCATTTTTGGTTGTGCGATCCTGGTTGCAATCACCAGCCTCGCACCTCCGAATCCAAGACACACTACGTTGGCACTCAGCAATGTCGCCCCCGCCGTCCCCAACGGCAGCCAGCGCACTATCCATGCCTGGTACGGGCCCCATAGACCTCCTCGCACGCCGCACAGTATCCATGCAATGCACAAGCCCATTGCCCCTCCACGCCGGCCGGCCTAGTATCGTGCCGCGTCTCGTAAGAGTGACCAGCCGATACCCACCGAAGCCAGCGTTTAACGTACAATCCAAGCAAGGGGGAGCCGAAAGGCTCCTCCTGCTCTCGCTCATAAAGCCGGGCTGCACGTGCAAGAAACTTGTCTATCGTCTTTTCAGCCACTGAAGGCCCTTTAGGGCTGAAATGATAGCCAAGGAAGTCGAAGTCCCGCTCTATCCTGTCGATGAAGGTCTTATCCGGGTGTTTCGCCAGTCGCAGGTCATCATGGCTATTGTATTGCTCTCAACATGCTGAAACATAGGCCTTTAAATTCTAAATGGCGCACTCAATTACGCGATCCCCATCCTCCAGAATATTCTTGACAGACACTCTTTGTTATTGTATGAGTAAATGTAGATTACTTTTCATCTACCCCACTGTTTATGAAACAATGTCTAGCAGCTCTAAGTTCACATCAATGTTACGCTCAGGTTGGCACTCAGTTTTAGTGTTCTGTCCGGTCATTCTTCATATCTATTACTAAAAGCGGCTGCCGTCTGGAGTAGGTCATGAGGTGGGCTTTCCAGAAAACGCCCTTGTAAGGCCTCCAAGGGGAATCTTAAGTACCGCTTTGGGGGCCTTCCCGCCTGTTTTGCTCCGTATAGCCTTTATCAATGTGAGAGTTCGCATTCTCGAATGGTGACTCCAACAGATTCTTTGCATTATCACAGAAGAGGAGGAAGGCTACCATGAGAAGGATGAGTAAGTGGTTGGCTTTAACAGTCTTGTTGTCGGCATTGATGGTCACCCCGGCGATGGCCCAGTTCAATCTCCCGGGATTTCAACCGATCTGGATCTTGGATACAACAGTCAATTACACTACCAGTCCGTGGCAAATTACGGTAATCGGCACTGGCTTTGATTCCACAGCGGGGAAAGTTACGTTAGGTAACACAGGGCTAACGGTAAATAGTTGGTCAGCAAGCAAAATAGTGGCGGCGTTACCGCCGAGTGTCGCGCCTGGCAGTTATTCGATTACTGTCACTGACAGGCATGGCAACCCGGCGACAACCTTCGATGTAACGATAGGGACCACAGGACCACAGGGGCCGGTAGGAGCGACAGGACCAGCTGGACCTATTGGACAGACTGGGCCTCCAGGAACGTCTGGAGCACAGGGACCACCGGGAACGCCTGGAGCAGCAGGAGCAGTAGGACCGACAGGTGCAGCAGGAGCAGCAGGACCGACGGGACCGACAGGAGCAACGGGGGCAACATTGCCAAACCCACTTCAAGTCGCCCTTTTACGCTGGTACCCGGCGAACAAAATTACCTCTTTTAGTGTCGGCAATGATCCGGCGGCTATTGCCTTTGACGGGGAAAACATCTGGGTGACAAATCAGTACAGCGGAACTGTCACAAAGATCAAGGCAAGCGACGGGTCTTTAGTGGGAACGTATCCTGTCGGCCCCAATCCAAGTGGTGTCGCCTTTGACGGGGCTAACATCTGGGTGACAAATTGGGGCAACGGCACTGTCACAAAGCTCAAGGCAAGCGACGGATCTTTAGTCGGAACGTATTCTGTCGGTAATAATCCGGAGGGTGTCGCCTTTGACGGGGCAAACATCTGGGTGGCAAATTTTCAGGACAACACTGTCACAAAACTCTTGGCAAGTAACGGGTTATCTGTCGGAACGTATACGGTGGGTTCCGGGCCACGAGCTGTTGCCTGCGACGGGGCAAACATCTGGGTGATAAATTATGGTAGTGACAATGTTACAAAGCTCCAGGCGAGCGACGGATCTTTGGTCGGAACGTACCCTGTCGGCCACTTTCCCATGGCTGTCGCCTTCGACGGGGCAAACATCTGGGTGGCGGATTCCGGCAGTGCTTCTGTCACAAAGCTCAGGGCAAGCGACGGGTCTTATGTAGGAACGTATACTGTTGGCAACGTGGCATACGGCGTTGCGTTCGACGGGGTGAACATCTGGGTGGCAAATGGCGCCGACAATAGTGTCACAAAGCTCCATGCGAGCGACGGGGCTTTGGTCGGAACGTATCCTGTCGGCTCCGGGCCAGAGGGCATTGCCTTCGACGGGGCTAACATCTGGGTGGCAAATTGGGGCAGTGGCACTGTCTCTAAGATGTAACGGCGCGGTATAACTTTCGCCGGAGCAACCATCCGGGCGCCAATTATTCGATTAAACAATAACGCAGTTTTCGCTCCAGCCCTCGTCGCATGACCCATGCCCCACACTGGGGCTGCTACCAATTGCAGTTATATGTGTTCGGTGAGCGACTAAACGAATCGCGGCATGCTTAAACCAAGAGCAAGCCAAGAAAATTCAAAGGAAGTATGGCGAAAAGGTAGCTCCGGTGGGATTTTGATGTTCGGATCATGTTTTGAGCGTTTTGACCCGAAGTCGATTTTTGATAAAGTGGCAAGCAAGTTGACATCCGATTTGGTTTGTAAGATACGGTTATTGTTCAACCAGCAGGTCTATAGGCGCCCCTGGCAGAAAGGTTAACCTTTATGGAATCTTAAGTTAACCTTCATGGAACCTGATGACAGGAAGAACAAAAGGAGGTGATGTGAACGTAAGCCAACCACCGGTCATACTGGATGGCAAAGTTTAGCTTACGAGGAACAATGCGATACAAACCGGCGGTGGAGATCTCTTTGATTGCGGTTTTTAAACGAGAAGGGAGAGCATATGAAAAATGTAACGGTGGCGCTAGCTGTCTGTATGTGTATTGCAGTCTTGGCAACGGCTGGGCCGGCGAGCGCAGAGTATCTCCTGAAGTCCTCGGAGTTCCGGGTCACCTTTGACCAAAACGGCCATAGCACCCCAGTGATTGGGCAGGACTCCACCGGCTATTACATCGTCTACTCCCAGTACCCGATAGTCTACGGAGCGCCCGGCAATGGCAGTATTTACTACCAACGGGTCGCGAACGGCGCGGCGGTCGGTTCGCCGGTCACAGTCGCCAACTCGCCTCAAAACCAATGGCTGGATGACGCCTTCGGCGATTACATCGTTTACACCGTTTCCCCTGGCCTGGATCAGCTCGGCAATATCATCCTGTACCAGATCTCGACGGGGACTTCGCGCAGCCTTACGGTGGCAGGTATGGCCTGGGAGCCACGGATTCATGGAGATTACGTAGTATGGATCGAGAAGGACACTAGTGGGGACAGTTATGCAATGAAGTGCCAAATCAGCTCCGGCGTGCCGGTGCAGACCACGGTGTTGGCAGGGCCATCGCCCTCGGCAGCACAGATTGCCGTCGGTGATCGGTTCATTGCCTGGAGCCAGCTTATAAGCGGCGGGTATTACGATATCGCTGCCATCAAAATACAACAGGGTGTCTCCTTTATTGCAGGCGCCGATCCACAATATAACGAGACCTCACCGGCAACCAGTGGTTCCTGGATTGTCTACCAGAAGGCGGCCACGTCGGGAGGCGCCGCAGTTCTCATCGAAGCCTACAACGGCGACACAGGTGAACGACGCACCATAGCAGACAACGGCGCCGAAAACCTTCGTCCCAATATCAGCGGCAATCTGATCTCATATGAGTCGAACGTCTCCGGGAATTTTCAAATCTATGTCTACCGGATCGATACGCAGGAAACTTTTCAGATCACTCAAACTACCTACGACGAGCGTCTTAACGACATAATCACCGACTCTAGCGGCAATGGCCTGGTGACTTACGTAGATACCCGCAATGGCAATGTCGGCATTTTTGCGTCTACTCTTACTTTCACCATGGCTTCGCCGCCCATCTACAATTTAACGGACCTCGGTGAGAACGATGTTGACATACAGTACCCAATGAGCATCAACAACGCAGGGCAGATAGTCGGGACTTGGAACTTCTGCACCGCGCAGAGCCAGAATTGCAGTCAATATCAGGCCTACCTTTACAGTGGCGGCGTCATGCAAAAACTCGGCGCCCTTAGCGGCTATACGGACAGCTACGCCAACAGCATAAATAATTCCGGCCAGATAGTGGGGCGGGCACACTACGTCGATCAACAAAGTGGTATGGGGTATTCAGACGCGTTCCTTTACAGCGGGGGCGCGATGCAAGACCTCGGCAACTTGTTGGGGTTAGGTTTGCAGAACGCAGCCTTGGGCATAAACAATACCGGCAATATAGTGGGGTGGACTGGACGAGATTCGCAGGAGATTATGGGCTTTATTGACAGTGGCGGCGCGGTGAATGAGATCAACATCGTTCCAAGCCAAGCCACGGGCATCAATGATAGCGGCCAGGTAGTGGGGTATGTAGGGCAGAGGGCATTCCTATACAGCGGGGGTGTCATCCAATACCTCGACCCTTCTAATTCATGCGGATGGAGCGAGGCCACTGCAATCAATAACTCCGGCCAGGTAGTGGGGAGCTGTGGTTACGCTGCCTTCCTTTACACCGGCGGCAACATGGAAATCCTCCCCAACCTCGGCGTCTATGACTATACCGCCAACAGCATAAACAATACTGGCCAGGCAGTAGGTAAATACGATGTTGATTGGCCGACTTACTATGGTTACCGCGCCTTCATCTATGATTGGAATGGCGCCTCAGACCTCAATAATTTTATACTTGATTCTCCAGGTTGGGTACTGACGAATGCAACGGGTATCAATGACTTTGGACAGATCGTCGGCCACGGCGCCTTGAACGGCTCTTATCACCACTTTCTTTTGACGCCCACCTTTCCTACCAACTCGGGAAACAACGTTACCATCGCTCCTCCCGGCACGGGGACAAATATCACCTTCAGCTCCATCTCCAGTATAGGCTACACCTCGGTAACCCCGAGCAGCAGCGCTCCGGCCCCCGTTCCAGCCGGATTCCAGCTCGGCAACCCCCCAATATACTACGACATCAGCACCACAGCCACCTATACGGCGCCGGTTACGGTATGCATCACTTACAATCCGAATCAATACAGCAACCCGAGCATGGCGCAACTTCTTCATTATCAAAACGGCGCCTGGGCCGATGTCACCACTTCGAACGATACCACCAATCACATAGTCTGCGGACAGGTGAACAGCCTCTCGCCTTTTGTGGTCGCAACGAATAAGATCAACATTGATATCGATCCCTGGTTCATGCCGAATACCATAGACATAATGCTTGAATGGATGCCGATCCCCGTGGCTATCCTCTCCACACCAAACTTTAACGCTCCAAAATCAATCGAGTGGGACTCGCTGACTTTCGGTCACAGTGGGCATGAAAAGAGTCTGGCATTTTGCCTGCCAATGCCTATGGACGTCAATGGCGATAAAATCCCCGACCTGATCTGTTTTTTCAACACTTGGGAAGCTGCATTTAAGTGTGGTGATACTCAAGGCATCCTTATGGGAAAGACAAAAGATGGGATGTCCATCCAAGCGAGTGGTTCGGTTAAGATAATTCCGTGTAAATAGTCAGTGAGGAAGATGTTCAGGGCAGGGTCACCAATGGCTCTGCCCTTTTAGTTCTTAAAACTCACGTGCCTGATCGACAATAGACTCAATTATTGTGAGGCTCGTCATGTGCAGGAGCATTAGGACCGTTGCCGCTGCATGTCTCCAACATGAATGGGTCAATGCAAACGCCTCAAAAAGATCCGGCGCCTTAGGGCAGCCTCTAATTATGAATTATGAAAAAGGAAAATCAAATTAAGGAGAATTTCACTGATGGAAACCGGGTTTATTATTGAGTCTTCTAAACGTTAAATATGTCCGTAAAAATGCGACAATGCCCTGTTTTCGGTTCCACCGTGTTAGACGTGCAGTCCCGAAAACAGGGCTGAGTATCGTACCGAAAATCATTCTTCTCAAACGCTAGAAATCAGACATCTCCTCCTCACCAAAAGGGATAAGGCGTTCAGCTTCAGTCCTTTTGACCGGAGGCGCTTCTCGCGAGGTTTTGCGTGCACCGCCGCCTCTTAAACCGTTATAACTGCTTCCGGCGCCGGCAGGTTCTCTCAATTCGGGTGAAGGATCTTTCGCACCTCTGGCTGCACTCGGATTAAATCCGGCCCGCACGATTTTTGCGCCGCTGACCATAGCCTCGAGCTCATCGATAAATCCCTTCATTTGCTCCGCCTGTGCGCTCGTTTCTCCGGACGCGGAAGCACATTCTTCGGCGTTTGCTGAGTTTTGCTGGACCACTTTGTCCATTTCGCTGACGGCCCGGTTGATTTGTTCGATCCCCTGGGCCTGCTCACTGGATGCGGCCGTTATTTCCCCGACCAGCCCGCGCATTTTCTCTACGCATACAGCAGCTCGAGAAAACTCAGCACTCGTCTTTTGAACTACCGTCGATCCCTCAACTACTTTTTTGGCCGTGCCTTCTATGAGGCTGGAGGTATTTTTTGCAGCCTCGGCAGCCCGCATTGCAAGATTTCTCACCTCATCGGCGACCACGGCGAACCCTGCCCCCGCCTCGCCTGCACGGGCCGCTTCCACGGCGGCGTTTAGAGCGAGGAGGTTCGTTTGGAATGCAATTTCGTCAATTGTCTTGATGATCTTCGAAGTTTCCTCCGACGCTTTTGATATCTCCACCATCGAGGTGGTAAGATGTCCCATGGACTCGTTGGCCGAGGACACCACCTGCGTGGTTTCGTTCATCAATTCATGAGCCTGTGAGGCATTTTGGGCATTTTGTTTTGTCATCGAAGCCATTTCCTCCAGCGACGCCGAGGTTTCTTCAATGGCGGAGGCTTGCCTTGACGCACCTTCGGCCAGAGACTGGCTGGCTGAAGACAACTGGCCGGCTGCCGCGTTGACTTCACCGGACGCCCCCGACAGACCTTCGATCGTGCCCCTGAGCGCCTTTGAAACGTTCCTGACCATGAGTATGCTTGTCAGAATCCCTATTAGTGAAATGGCGAGTATGATGATCAGCATGTTTTTGAAATAGCTCTTCAACTGGCCGAAGAGTTCCTCATTGCTGATGTTTTTGACATTTTCGATTTCCTTGACGCGAGCTTCGATCATTTCGAAAATGGCTTGTTCAACAGACTGTGAAGCCTCAGCATTCTTGACGAAGCTGGCGGTCAGGTCCCTCATTTTGAGGATGCTCTCCTTTGATTTTACCGCCATCGCCTGAAAGGGGGTCCCGGCGAGGCTCTTCACGTCTTTTTCCACATTTTCGAGAAGAGTAGAGAACGAGGCCTGCAAAGCCTGCTTTTCGCTAAGATCCGCCTGCAACCGGTTAAAGAGCACCTTCAACTGGTAGTTGGAGGATGTGTTGATGTTCGCGCCGATGATCACCATTGTTTGTAGACTGCTGACGCTCGCTCTGGTGGATTCGTCCGCCAATTTCGGGACCACGTCCTGGATAAAATGGTTGGACTGCTCGATGGCAAGATCTGACAACTCACCTACCTGCTTTGATATTGCTGCATTTTCGCTTCTGATTCGCCGGATCTCGTCAACCTTCGTCCGAAGCTTTTCGAAATCGGACGAGAGGTTTTGCGCCTTTAATTCGGGCAGCAGCGCCTGATATCTCTTTTCAAGTTCGGATTCGGAGATGTGTTTACTCAGATATTCCCTGGTCTCGAAGGCCGTTTTCTGTATCAGGTTCACAGCAGCGTCCGAATTCTTTTGCTTTTCGGAAAGCGCTCCAATCAGGGCGCTGGAGTTCATAAAAAAGTAGATAATGGCCACCAGCAATATTGCATAGAGTACGTTCGGGAAAAGCATTTTTTGTTTAAGTCCGGCGTTTTTTATTAATTTTGTCATAATTCTCCCTTTCACTTCTTCCCGCGTCTATCTTCCGGGATGAAAATAGTAGCGGAAAACAAATGAGATTTTCGGCATGTTTAGATTACCAGCGGTCGCGTTGGATCAGCCCGCACATTCTGGAACGGCGAGCGGAAGGACCTGGAATCATGTGAATAGCCGATAATAACGTCGGTAGGTTAATAATAGTTCTTTAAGATTTTTTATTGTTCTTAAAAGATATTTATCAAAACGGCCGGAACAGTCTTTCCCGCCTCGAGCCTGACTCAGGTCCGGGCAGAAAGCAAACATCCCAAAAAGCTTCAGGAGAAGTTCAGAGGACGAAGAATTCGGAGTGAGTCTGGGTAGGGAAAAGGAAGTGAAGCGACGGCGGAAATCTTTGACGATTTGAAAATGAGTAAAACCGAGCATCCACCTTCCGGGAAGTCTGAACCACGCGGGAATCATAACTTTTGACCGCTTCGCGGCTACGCCAAACCTTTACTCTTCGGTCCGAGACCTGACCCGCTCTGTCGCGCCCCCGCACTTAAAGCCGCCGCGGCGCACGAGAATTGCTCCGCATCGAGCGCAACGCTTCACTCCAGCCGGCACTGCACCAGGTTGATCGCCTTCAGCGTCATCACCACATCTTCATTCTGGTTGATCACCTCAATAAAGGACTGGATAATGCCCCGATCCGGTTTTGAACGCGAGCGATTGGCTTCCATAACCTTAACTCGGACCGATAGCTCATCGCCGGGGCGCACCGGCTTCATCCAGCGCAATTCGTCAATACCTGGAGAGCCTATACTTTCAGCAGAGCCTATTCCTTCAGCAGAAGTAAAATAGTTATCGACAAGAAGTCGCATCATCATGGCGGCCGTATGCCAGCCGCTAGCGATCAAACCACCGTAAATGGTCTTTTTCGCCACTTCCGGGTCGATGTGAAAAGGTTGTGGATCGTAGCGACGGGCAAAGTCTATCATCTCGGCTTCGTCGACTTTGACAGAACCGAACTCATACACTCTGTTAGTTTCGTAATCTTCAAAACAGCGGTCCTTCAACGGACCGTCGGATCTTGAAGGGCACATGGTTTCCCTCCTGGTTCTAAGATGCTTTTGATGGGCAGCGCAACGATTCACACGGGCGGAGCCATCGCCGGCCCTGCCCGTCGAAGGTTGGTCAGGCGGAATTATTCGTCAAGGTCCCACAGTTATAAAGGGATTGATGCTCTCCTTCCATTTGCCGTCTACACACTGCATGACTAAGGCGCCTTTTAAAAGCTCAGCACCGTGCCTATATGCTTTGCCTTCCAATTCACAGGAGCTGCACATCATAATCCACCCCTGTTCACAGCTCTCTTTTTCAGGCATTGAAATGACTCCTCTCGCGTAAAATTAGCCGGTTGCCGCCTTGTTTACCCGGGACAGCGTCAATGAGCTCGGACTTCTCCAATGCCGCGAGACAGCTCCTCAGTTCATTGACGACATGCATCATTCCATTTCAATGGAAAAATACACGGTATCAGTTTAATCATGAAACCTCTCCGGCGCAGCCTCGGAATCACCGGCTCCCAAATTCCTCTCGCGGCTTATCCACTCCAAAGTCGCGCTCCGTCCCTCACTGATCTTGCGGCGCTACGCTGTGCCCGGAGCAGCGCCTTCCTTAGGTGAAAATCCGTTAACCGGCTTGACCGTTTACCTTCGCTGGTCATCGGCCTTTACCGGCAATCTTAGGATGTTTTCTTTTAAGCGGGGCAATAACCGGTGCAACCTGGCAGGTATTTGAGGCCGCCTTTCCTTCGGGCTTCATCCCGTGAGAGCAACAAAATTTCGTTCCTCCCGGTGGTCGTATCTCAGGCGAACGCGTGCTCCGACCATGCTCCGTGAGGTTAAAGCCTCGATCACTCTTTCACCGGGGAGGTCCCGGGCTATGAAACGGGCCCCTTTCTCCGTCTTTCCATAGATAATGGCATAGGAAGGAGTCCCGTCCCGTGCATATACAACCGTGTAAGTTTCTATAATACCTTTCCCTTCGGCTTGATCTACCGTTTCGACCGGAGGGGCGCCAACCAGACAGAGGCTCTCGTCCTCCAGATCGTGATGCGAAAGATCCGAGTCCGTAGGCTCTGCCCCGTAAACGCCTGCCGAGTGCTTATGCATGAACCATCCAATGCCGGTGATCATTCCATTGTCCGTCTTCCCGCTCGCGATAGCCTCAGCCAGGGTTGCCACCGAGTGGAGACTGTAGCTGTTGCCCGGACCGCCGAAAAACCCTTCACCGCCTGTAAGCGTCACAGGTCTAGGATCATCATCCTTCAGGTCGAGCATTCTCCGGGCAATGGTAACTGCGGAATGGAAGCAACTGTAAAGATCGAAGCACCGGATGTCGTCCAGGGAAAGATTGGATCGGATGACCGCCTTATGGGCAGCCGCCTTCATAGGAAGACTCGATCTGAAGTCCGACTTGTGAATAATGAATCGCTGGCGGTCCTCCGCGTATCCTCCTCCGAGGAAGTACACCGGCCGGCTTCCCCTCCGTGCATATCGCCCGGCGGTTTCCTCGGACATGAGCAGGACGGCTGCGCCAAGATCCACGGTGATGATCGGATTCATCAACTTGGTATACGGGAACGCAATAAAGCGATTTGACAGCGAGGGTACGGAGATCTCTTCCGCCGTCCGGGGAATGCGGGTCCATGCGTTAGGATGGGTTGCCGCGACCTGGCTGAAGCTCGCCCAAAGCGTTCCGATCTTTTTCATGTAGGCGGCCAGGTCAAGACCCGATTCGGACCACAGTGCCGTCTCGTACAAGGGGAAACCATGAATCGGCAGAGTCATTCCATGCCGTGTTTCCGAATCGGTTGCTCCTATTATATCGTCTCCCAAGTAATCGGGAGGAAATCCCTGAAAAAGTCGGTTGCCCTGAATATCCCTGTTTTTGTCTCTAGGATAGTAGGCTTCGGCGCCGGCAATCAGAACGCTATCCAGCTCCCCTCGTGAGATCATCCCCGCGGCTTTGTTGATCAAGGCTTGGGGTGAACTGCCGCCTATTTTGGATTCCATCGAAAAACGCGGGCTAAGGCCCATCTTTTCCGCCAAAAACCGGTCAGCCGAGGCATAATAAGCGCTCATCACCTTGACCGCCATCAGACCGTCCAGATTGCGCTCTACGTCTAAGGAACCAGTCATTTCAAAGGCTTGGCGGGAAGCATCCGCCATCAGTCCGACAGGGTCGCGGACGCTATCACCCGTTCGTTGCTTAGGCTGGGTAACCTGTCCCCAGCCAGCCAGCACTACGCGCCTGTTCATTTTAGCTCCTCAATACGGCGAGGTTGACGAAGTCTCAGCGGTCCGGGTTGATGTTGAAAGATACGCACCACGCCGGTCCGAAATAATGCATCAACTTCATCGATATGCACTCAAACTGCAAGTTTAGGTCGGATTCTGACCTGAAAAACTTCCATTGCGACCATGATACACATTAAAACCATACGGTTTTACAATCGAGCATGCAAGAAATATCTTGGCGGCGCCTGATCTTGGACGTTCATCCCGCCAGTCTCCACAAGGAGCCCTCCTCGCCCATGCGGCCGGGCGTGAGCAGACATACCTCTATTCGCTGACATGATTAACCGGCTTTCTGAAGAACGGGGAAAGGACCTCGGTTGAATATCCCCCGGCGGCTCAATCGTCGCACTTCTTTATGAGCGCTCGGCTCTTGCCTCTTGTCCTCCGTCTTTTCCTCTTATTCCGGCGAGCACCTACCTGCCCATGGTTAATCTAATGTAACCAGCTATTTTCCTATCTCCAAACCTCGGACATACCATCTATCTTCATCAGATGGTATACGTATCGCATAGAAAGTTGCCGGAATACCATCTACATCTCCCTTAAAGCTGAATTCCGCTTTTACTTCTGTGTTACCAGGAACTGAGATACATTTCCTGTCCATCATTATTTTCATTATTCCAGTGATTGAGTTTTCACCTCCATGTATCGAGAGGTTCGATAGCAATATAGCGTCAGCCTTAGTGTGACAAGCCACTCCTCCAATTGAGATTATTTTATCCGCTTTACTTACTGTTGGGACTAAAATTATTACCATTACTAACAATACCATTACTTTTTTCATTTCTTTCTCCTCTCTTTTTTTAGCGCAGCCGCCGGGCGAGACGAGCGGTGGCCCAGCGGTACAGTGGCGGCTATCATGGATCGGCGTGGAGCTTATTACAACTTTTTGCCCGTAATCCGACTGTGGTCATCGGCCCAAATCGAAACGTCTTTCTTTTCAGTAATCATTTATCTGCTCAGGACAACAAACCGAATAATACCGGCCTTAAAATCAGCGGTGCTCCACCATGCCGCACCGTGAGACCTTCAGATACATGCGAGCCCGCAGGCTACTTGTGTCCAATTTTTTCCGGGTTATATTTTTAAAGGCGAGGTGCATAATTATGGTCAGTCCAGATCAGCTTGCGCCTGATCCTTTCTGGTTTTCTGATTGTGTCATCATGCCAATGCCCATCGGCAGGCCGGCGGCGAACCTCCGGGATCTGTTGCAGACATTGCGTGAAGTTGACGAAAGGGTATTGTCCTACCATTTGTGGCAGTCACGCATGTCTATGTTGCAACTTCTAATTAGATAAGCCATGCGAAAGTCAGCTGCCACTTGTTGATCGGGAAATTACGCGGTGGTCTCACTCGCTTCTGCTGACGCAACTACGGCCGAGATAAGCGACAAGTGGAATCACTCGCGGGATCGTTTGAGCCGGGGAATCAGTCGGGGCGTCCGTGTGCAGTAGTCAATATATTCAGCGCCGAACTGCTCATGCAGAAGCGACTCCTCGGCTCTTATGCGCGCAAAGAGGGGTGGGATAAGGAGAGCCGTCAACAGTAGGCCGACTCCCGAACGAAAGGCCAAAGCCCATCCCAGCGAGCCGATGATCAATCCGAGATAGCTGGGGTGACGGACAACACTGTATATTCCGCTCGTAACCAATGTATGCCCGGGTTGAATGGCCACCAACCCACTGAACCGCCTGCCAAGCACAAAGACCGGCCATATCCGCAATGCGCTGCCAAAGGCGAACAGAGCGACCCCAAGCCAGCGAACGACATTCCCGTCGAAAGTCCATATTTCTTTGCGGTCTGTATATGCCGGCAGATAGGCAGACAGCAACCCGATCAGCGCGAAAACCATTATGACCCAACGGTTGGAACGATCCTCCCGCACGCCGGCGCTCAAGTTTGCGGCAGTGAAAAGCGATACGCCCGACACCACCAGGAGTGAGATCGCAAGCGCAATCAGGGGTGGGTGCGAGAAGAAGGCGACAACCCCTCCCCAACCGAGCGCAGCAAGTCCGAGATAGGCAATCGTCATTACCGTTGTCGTGAAAGCTAATTTGATTGATGTCATGGCTGCTGCGCTCAGACGATCTCTTTGCCGGCAGGGCGCCAACTCTCCCTTATCGGTTGAAACCCGATATTAGTCCTCCGAGACTTTTCTATGAAAAAAGCTATCGGCCGGCTTTTCTTTGCCTCGTGCCTTCTACTCCCTGTGTTCGCGATAGCAATTTTCGAGGCATTCCCGTTCACGTTCTTTTGCCCATTCTTCGCAACGGTGGTGATGTTCGTGCCCTGGTTCGCTACACTCTGCCAGGCGCTCCTCGTAATGATGGCGACAATGACCGACACAATAATGCTCCTGAGCCTGAGCCTCTGCCTGTGCGATCTGGCCAATGGGTCTTGACCCATGCAGGTCCGTCGTATCAGTCCGGGGGACGCCGTATGCCGGGGAATTTGGAGAATCACTTGATATATCCAAGAGTTCGGCGTGGAGATAAACGGATGATAACGTGAGAGCCACTGCCAGAAATGTGATAACCAGCAGAGGCTTTGGATAAACTTGCTTCGTCATTTTTATTCATCCTCAGTTTGAGTCTATTTTGATAGTCTATTGGTATCCATTATAGATCAAGATAATGTCTTTAATCTATGGCCAGCAAGACCTCAACCTCGATCCCGATAATTTGACACTCGGAAACGCGAGAGCGATTATTTTGATCGTATAAACGATCGCTCACTGCCCCGGCCCACAAGAAAAACCATGCCGGTTCCGTCTCCGGACCTGTCTTGCCATAAATAGAGCCGGAGGAAGGCCGACCGAGCCGGCCCCGACTGAGTACCAATTCTCTTGGAAATGAATTGTTCAAGCTCTGTCAATGACTCAAACCCCGACAGTCATTGGTTGCAAAATGGGGCTGCGGTGTTCATATTTTGTTTAATAATAGGATAGGGCTTGTATTGTGAAGGATCGGCTTCGGCGGACCGGGCGCCAATGTGATTCTGCCTGCAAAACTGGCTGTGCCGGCGCTGCTGCTTAAGTTCTTTTTTCTTCTTTTCATTCTTCTGACGGGTGTTTTCTTCATAAGACACATTTTTGAGCAAAGAAATTCGTAAAATGATGAAGGGCAGTACAATACACTGTTAGACGGATGCTCCGCAGTCGGGTAAAAAACTATGAACCGGAAGGCCTTAAGTAGATGGCGTGGGTGCGGAGCATGTTGGAAGCAGTTTGCCAAAGATTTTTATACAGAGGTTTCGAATCACGATATATTCAACGGGGCAGCCGCGCTCGCCTTTTATCTGATGTTATCGATCTTTCCATTCGCTATTTTCATTCTCAGCCTTTTGCCCTTTCTGCCGATTCCTCATCTGAAACAGGCCATTATGGATCTATTGGGACAAGCTCTTCCCCAAGAGTCGGCCAACTTGTTCACGGGAGTCATTAATGATGTTACATCCTTAAGGCGTGGGGGACTTCTTTCCTTAGGTCTGATATTCCTGATATGGTCCTCATCCAGCGGCCTCTACGCCGTTATGCAGCAGCTCAACATTATTTATGACGTCAAAGAAGATCGTCCATTCTGGAAAGTCCGGGGCACGGCTCTGTTGCTGACGGTTCTTTTCTTTGTCCTCATAGTGGGCGCATTCAGCCTGATAGTATTTGGCGGTTTCATAAAGGATTGGATTGGAAATAGTCTGGGATGGAGTAAGCCTTTGCTCATTTTCTTCATGATATTTCATTGGGTTGTGATATTGGCATTTCTCTTGTTGGCTTTTGCAATAATTTACTACTTTGGCCCTGACGTAAAACAGAAGTTTAAATTTATCACTCCCGGAGGCGTGTTTGGAGTGGTCTTACTGGTTTTGGCATCTTTAGCCTTTCAAATCTATATTGCTCACTTTGCAAATTACAGCGCAACCTACGGAAGCTTGGGCGCTGTCATAATACTGCAATTATGGCTTTATATCTGTGGTTTAGTTCTATTGGCGGGATCGGAGGTAAATGTTCTGGTTGAACACCACAAGGGTAAATCCAAGGGTCACAAAGATTTGTGAAGAATGCATTACTTCAAGAGGCTGCCCTTTCATTGTACGCTCGCTATTCAGCATCTGAACGGACCGCAGTTGGTGCACTTGGATACGCAGTTTCTCCACCGGCCGATGCTCGATCCGGCCGTTTCCTCGCACCCAGCTCAGGCAGACGATCCCAATTGTCACGATGAACGCCCGTCTCGCTTTTGGAGCGGTCCTTGGAAGCTTATACAATTTATGCTACCAAACCTCGCATGAATCATTAGAGACAAAATATTCTATCCCAGGTACTTGAAATTACTTACTTAATAGTTAATCCAAAATTAGAGGTTGGAAATATCTATTCAGGACTTGGGGAGGTAAGCCATGCCAAGGGGTGCAAGCAAGAAACGCGAGAAAGAATTCGAAGAACTCAAAAATGAATTTCGTAAAACCGGCGGGAGAAAGATGCGGTTGCACGGATAGTGAATAAGCAGCGTAGCCAGTCACCTGATCTAGATCTACCAAGCCGGGAGGAGTCCTAAGGCTCCTCCCTTCCTTGCTCATAAAGCCGGCTGAAATCAGTTCGGATACCGAGAATTTTCTGTTCGGGTGATTTTCTGACAATGAAGTAGCCGATTTCCCCCATTGTACATGACTTAAAATGCTATTTTTGCTATCAAAAAAATACCAGTTTAAGGCGGCCTTGATTAGCAAAAGTTACTTCAAAGATGCCATAGCGCCTCCACCTTGGCTTGAAAACGGTAAACTTCCCACAGCTCTCCTCCGCCTTGAGAAAATGAGGCGCCAAAATCTTTGCTATTTTGGAATCATTTGTTTACCCAATCGCCGCAAATTGACTCTTCCAGTGGCAAGATCTCTTGAAAAAGAGAAAGAGGACAATCCAGGCTTGACGCCAGCGTTCCACACTGTACACTGCCCCCAAGCTGACCAAGGTCGGAGAAACCGATTAGAGGGGGATATCCATTCGAGTTCAGATAGGATTGACTGGCTTTGTAAAAAGAACCGAGCCGAAGGAAGCATATTCATGATTTCCGGCGTGTCGTTAAAGTTAAAGTTGTGGTTCCTTCTGCTGACCATTTTCGGATTTGCCCTGCTAGGAATACATTTGGCCTTCAGACCACAGGCTGACATAGTCTATTCAGCCCGCTACTATAAGCCTGGAGAAGAACCCAGCTACTACAATATCTGGCGTATCAATTCAGGCGGTTCGCGGCTGGTACAATTGACTTCGGATAGCAGTAACGATCATTCACCTATCTGGCTGGCTGATGGGAAGACAATTCTGTTCGTTCGTGAGAAAGCAAATACCCGCACACTATGCACGGTTGATGAACACGGAGGTCCAGTGACCGAACTGAGCGTCCTTCCCGACGGGTATATTGGCATGGAGAGCGTAGCTCCAAACCGCCGAAGCTTGGTTTTCCTGGTGCGAGATTTGGGATGGAAGCTAATTCTCTTTGAAATAGCGACAAGGCAGCAACGCGATCTCGGTACTGGCTTCACTACTGCTTGGTCCCCCGATAGCCAAAGGCTTTATGTATCATGGTGGATTGAGTCGAAACATTCGGCTCAAATCCTCAATCTCGCCACAGGAAGTCGGCTGCCGTTGACAGGTGATTTGAGAGTTGCGGCCTGGTTGGACGACAACACTCTGGTTGCGGAAAGGTTTGCGAAGGGCGATTCGGAACAACCGCGCCTCTTTATTATGCATGCTGACGGCTTAGTAGAACGAGAAGTCCTATTGCCATTTACCTGGGATGATGAAAATGATGGACTCTCTCCCTTTGCTGACAACCTGTTCGCCATTCCGGGGAACCCCGACCGCATTCTCTATGGCCGCCATGCCGGCAACAGCACAGAGGGTCCCGCACAGCTGTTCTATCTGGTGAGCCTGAAAGGAGGGCAACCGACCGTGGTGGCAAAAGGACGAAACCTTGCTTGGTCTTCGGATAATAGGTTCTTTATAACAGGACACGGGCGTCATCTCGAACCACTAGACCCAACAAGAAAGGTGTGGGTATCACCTCTGTCCGTTGTCTCTCTTGCTGATGGGGAGATCCGTATGCTTGTGCAGGGGTTGGCCAGCATAGGGGGATTCGACTGGAAACGGCACTCCCGATAGGCGCCGGAGCGTCCGAGAAATCGTAAAAAGAAATTGAAAACTCCCACGGATGTCAATTAATTAAAAGTTCCTTCAAGTCTGCTCCGCATTGAGAAAATGAGGCGCCAAAATCTTCGCCGTTTTCGAATCATTTGTTTATTGGGCCCCCGCAGCAAGGACTCTTTATAAGTTGGCAAGCAAGGTCGAGGTACGTGATCATCCTGCCCGGTACGCCCCGAATGGACGGTTGGGAGAATCTCTCTGCTGCAAAAGATTAAAAGGGAGTGTCCACCGGTGTACGGAAGGCACTCCCCCGGATCGCGAGCCACGTAACGCGAATGCGGAATTGCGAGGGATCAGGTAATCTTAGGAAAAACTCTCCATCAGCCCTCCTCAGGAACAAGGCCTTGCGACACCTTCATCCAGAACACTCCGCTCCAATCAATTCCAACCAGCGGTTCCGTAATCTTGTTTGCTGTCCTATAGTCGTCGACTGCTTTTCGGCAGGCTGCGATATCGTTGTAATCATCAATTATTGCATAGCCTCCGATGGAAAGTTTCGGGTACAAATTTATCAACGCATCCATAGTCGACTCATACATATCGCCGTCAAGGCGCATCACCGCCAACTTTTCGAAAGGAGCATCCGGAAGCGTATCTCTAAACCAGCCTTTGAGAAATTTAACTTGATCGTCCAGAAGATTATACCGCAGGAAGTTGCTCTGGACTTCCTCCATTGTTACGGCAAGTTGTTTGAATATGTGAAACCTGGAGTTCGCATCTTCGGGATATTGAGTCTCATTAGGCGGTGGTAATCCTTCGAACGAGTCTGCGACCCATACGTTTCGGTCTTCGACCCCCCAAGCCTTCAGGATGGCGCGCATGAAAATGGTTGCCCCCCCGCGCCATACTCCTGTCTCTATCAGATCTCCTTCTATGTTCCTGGCTAAAACGTCTTCTACGCACAACTGAATATTATGAAGCCGTTTCAATCCGATCATGGTGTGCGCCACGGTTGGCCAGTCCAGACCCTCAAAACGGCGGCTTATTTGAAAGTCGGAAGGCTCATATCCAGGTACGGACCCGGGGTCGCCGTAAATGACATTTGCAAGGCATCGTTTCATCAGGTCCAAAAAAAGAAACCGGGTATCGTTCATGGCCACTCGCTTGATGATTGTAAATTGTCCAATCCATAGTTCGTCAGTTTTTTGACTTGATTCATTCCTGGTCCGTCTCCATCCCTGTGGTCCCTGATCGCCTTCGGAATGACCGCTATCGCCTTTTTGAGCAGTTCGATTCCTTTCTCAGTCATCCCTATCGAATTAAAGTAATTTGCGCATTGGATATAGGGCTGTTCGTAATCCGGGAAAATACCGGCTGCGGTCTTGAAAGCCTCAATAGCCTCCCTGCTCATGCCCATTCCGCCATAGACCGTCCCCAGGGAAAGGCGCGCGGCTATCGAGTTCGGGTTTCTTGCTATTGCATTTCTTAGAGATCCGACCTTGTCGTCGGAAACAAAGGCTCCCATGAGATAGGGCATGTAAGATGATGGAACGATTCGGATTGCTTCCTGGAAAATCTCCTTTGCCCTGGATTTATCGGCTTGCAGCGCAGCGGCCCCCCCTAGCAGAAGCTGCTCGTAACGTGTGGCGGCGAGGTAGACGTTCCTGCCTGTTTTCTTTGCTCCAGCGCTGTTGCAGAGGCGCTCAAAGGTCTCAGCGGCGCAGGCGCCCCCGGGGCTTGCTTTCCAGCCTGCCGCTGCAAGGAGGCTGCGGTAGAATTGCACCCGGTCCCGTCCTCGTTCGAGCTGGTTTCGCTCCAGCAGAACGTACCTATGGGCGGCGGCGGCCAGGCCGGTCCTGGCCGAAGCATCGCATGCAAGCCTATCGAGTATGGCGATAAGCTCGTCTGTAGAGTTAAAGAGAAACCCCGTCTTGCCGTTCTGCACCGACATCGGATAGGGACCCTTTGCCTGGACGACGGGCGCAACAGTATGAGCCGCGTATTCAAGGAACTTTACGTCAGACCTCGAACAGTTGAAATCCGTGTCCTCAAGCGGCGCGATACCGATATCCAGTTGAGAAACGAACCTGTAGTAGTCATTGAGAGAACCCGTCGCAGACCTTGATATGCGGTCCCCGGGAAGCCTGTCGAAAAGAGCCCAGATTTCGTCAGGGCACATAAGATGCAGACGTACGTTCTCTCTGCTCATAATCCATTCGATAAGCGGTTTGGAGACTCTTTCCATGTCCTTTAAGTGGCCGAGAGAGCCTCCCCATCCCACAGTGACATTCTTCGAGGGCCCGGTTTTTCGTTCAGGAGGTATTTCCAGCATCTGGTTGGGAAATACGGCGGATGTGTCGTTCAGATAGGCGAACTTTCTCTTTAACCCATGCGAGCAGAACTGAAGCGCATCGCAGTAGTTGGCGAGCCTCTTTATAAGGAGTAAATTCTTTGACCTGAGGTAAACATCCCGAATGTGGCCGTATGCGGGGGGAATGTCGGATAAATCGTCGGATATTTCGTAAATAGTTAACTTTCCCGCAGCCTCGCGGTTCCTGATGACCGGGAGGATGTCCTCATCGCATACGTTGTTGATAATCAGAATGTCGGCCAGGCGCATTATCTCAAATTTCAGGCGGTGGAGGTTTGTGCAACTGACGGTGTAGGCGCCATCGCAATTGGCCATGCCTATCCCCGGAGCGTAAGTCCTATAGTGGAAATCCCCCGAGTCTTCCGACTGAACCGCGTCCACCTGGGCGATAAGCAAAGGAATCTCTTCGATGTTAGACGATTGGGACTGCATTTTACCTTTTGTCTGATAGAGATGTGTCAGTTCTTTTACGATAGAAGCTACCCGGGCCTGGAATAGAACCATCGCGCCTGCGAGAATTGCAGATTCCAACCCGTGCATTGGCGACATGAGCAAGAAGCGGGCCAACTCAAAACATGAGCAGGCCAGACGCGCAGGCTATATAAGGGTAAATGACCGGCTGCGTCCCCATGGCGCAAGAAGACTCGTAGGGAGGATTTCGGGCTCAATGACTGGAACCACCGCGTCAGAACGGCAGAACCACCCACCAATAAAGAAAGGGCTACAGTCCACTGACCATAACCCCTTGAATTCTACGGTTGCCCCCGGCGTGACTCGAACACGCGGCACCGAGATTAGGAAAATTCAACCCTGACTTTCCGTACCTCCTCAAAAGACGGAAAGTCATGGGAATTACGACCTTTTCCAGTTGGCACATTTCACACAGTTTAGCAGATTTCTTGCCATTTTGGAAAGGTTTCCACACACCAAACCCCACACCGCAAGCTGGGTTATGATTCTCGTCGGTACGGTTTGAGCGCACGGTTTGGCATCCTTCGACAAAGATGTCCGGATCATATCTTGAGAAGCTTTGAGTTCAAGGTTTTGGCAAGCTGTGGACACTCTGGCCAACTCTGTGAAGGGAGGTTCAGGCGTTGTCGCTGTGTATTGGATTTTACTTGCAACTGGGTGTGGATTCAGGGATATGATTACATACACATGTCATCGCCATCGGGAGATGGGATGTTGTTCATGCCTTGAAGGCGCTGACCGTGCCCGGCCCTTGCCCATTGAACCCCTGACCATCTGGGTTCTGAGGTGAGGCATAAGAAATCTCGAAAGAAGATTAGTATGCCTGTCCCTGAACTCTACCATGGACGCGAGCAAACTTTCGTTAAACATCGTCTCCTCGAAGCCTACCTGCAGCGCCTTTTCATGATCATAGGCCTTCATCAGAAAAACATCCGGTATGTGGATTGTTTTTCAGGCCCATGGCAGGAAGGAAGCGCCGAGCTTAAAGACACCTCAATCGGGATAAGCCTGAAGATAATTGGGAAAAGCCGTGAAGGCCTGAGAAAAATGGGTAAGAACGTTGCGTTCCATGCCCTTTTCATTGAAAAGGACAAGATCGCCTTTAAGAAACTGCAAGATCATTTAGCCGGTTTTCAACAGACTGGAATATCAACCTCAGCTTTCCCCGGGGATTTTTTCGAGCTCCGCGATTTGATTCTTGACTGGTGCGGGCCTAATGATTTCACATTCTTTTTTGTTGATCCAAAAGGCTGGAAGAACGTAGTAGAAATACCAACGCTTACCCGCATATTGCGACGGCCTAATTCTGAATTT
>Ga0326728_10007273_pt1 | contig 28720 bp, 32 predicted proteins | sample MB3enrmetagenome_FD_207602 | JGI IMG/M metagenome (GOLD analysis project Ga0326728, IMG submission 207602) | Lab enriched peat soil microbial communities from McLean, Ithaca, NY, United States - MB31MN | ecosystem: Environmental > Terrestrial > Soil > Wetlands > Peat | place: USA: New York... | reverse complement strand
CCCAAAAGCCCGCGCCGCGGGCCGCCGCCCCGGCCGGGATTGTTTGCGCGGATGTGGCCATTCCGATCAATCGCCGTGTGACGGGGCGGCCACCGCGCCGTCCAGCTGCTTGGCGCCTTTTTTGGTATTGACGTAGGTGACGACGGAGAGGCCGGGCCGCAAAATCCCCTCGCGAATGGCATCGCCCTGGACGCGGATACGGACCGGCACGCGCTGAACGATCTTCGTGAAATTGCCGGTCGCATTTTCGGGAGGCAGCAGCGAATATTGCGAGCCGGATGCCGGTGCGATGCTCTCGACGGTGCCATGAAAGACACGGCCATCGGCGGCATCGACGGCGACATCCGCGGGCTGGCCGGGCCGGATGCGGTCGAGCTGCGTTTCCTTATAATTTGCTTCGATATAGGCGGTATCGAGCGGAACCAGCGAAAGAAGCCGCGTGCCGGGTTGCACATATTGCCCCACTTGCACCGCCTTGTTGCCGATAACGCCGCGGAATGGCGCCCTCACGGCCGTATAGCTGAGATCGAGCAGCGCCTTATCGAGGCTCGTCTGCAGCTCTGCGCGCACGCCCTCGGCTTCCTTCGCCTGCGCGTTGAGCACCGAAAGGTTGGCCTCGGCGGAAAGTTGCGCTGCCTCGGCGGCTTTCACGCCAGCGAATCCCTGATCGCGCTCGGCGCGCGCCTGATCGAGCTTCTGCTGGCTGCCAAACTCTTGCCGCGCCAGGGTTTGAGCGCGATCGAAATCCGCGGTAGCACGAACAAGGCTCGCCTTCGCCGAAAGAAGTTGAGCTTTGGCCTGCTCGATGAGGGCCTGCTGAGCGACGGCTTGCTGCCTTAGCCTTTGTATTGTCGCGTCCTGAGTGCCAAGCTTATTGCGTGCCGCCTCGACCGCATTCTTATAGTCGCGGTCGTCGATTTGAGCGAGGATGTCTCCGTCTTGGACGGTGATGTTTTCCTTGATGGGGACGGCGGTAATGTTCCCGGAAACCTTGGCCGAAATGATAGAAAGGTCCGCCTTTACATAAGCGTCGTCGGTCGAGACCATGAACCGGCCCTCGGTCCACCAATAATTCCCATAATAGCCGCCAATGCCGAGCGCGGCCAAGAGAGCGGCCGTCAACAAGCGCCGGCGCTTGGACCGCTTGGGCTTGGGATCGCCCAGATCTGCGGTCGCGGGCGTTACGCTCCTGGGGCCAGCCGGTTTGGCATTCCTCGCTTCCAGCGCTTCGGATGCGCCAGGCCGCAAATCCTCGGCATTCAGCGCGCCGCCCTCCATATATGAAGAGTCCCTGGGACTGCGTGAGGCGATCTCTTGCGTATCCATGTGCTTAGCTCTTGACGATCCGCCCGGAAAGGGACATCTCATTTGAACCGAACCGTTCGGTTCGATTGCAAATAGGCGAAGACGTTAACGAGGTCAAGAGCTGGATTTGGTAAAACCCCGGGATGTCCCCCTCCATAACGCTCTTGTTACCTGGAGATATTGCTCATTTGAGATGGTGAGGACCGATGGCGGAAGCGCTTAAGCTGGACGGCGCAATGAAGCCTGCTGAGATGCTTGGCTGCGACAAAGCCAAACGTCAGCAGATCATGGATGGTGCGCGCCAGATTTTTCTGCGGGACGGGTTCGATGGCGCCAGCATCGGCGATATCGTCCGTGCGGCAGGAGTATCAAAAGGCACGCTCTACGCCTATTTTCCGGGCAAGGAAAAGCTGTTCGAGGCACTGGTCATCGAAAACCGGCGCAAACAGGCCGAGGTGCTTTTCACTCTCGATGAAAACGATCGCGATATTGCCCGCGTGCTGAGACGGCTCGGCGCGTCCTTCCTCGACATGCTCTTGCAGCCCGACTCGCTCGCCTTTCTGCGCATCGTCGCGGGCGCCTCGGCGAAGTTCCCCGCGATTGGCAAGGCCTTCTTCGATGCCGGCCCTTGCTACGGCACAACCCGTCTTGGCGCCTATTTTGAGCGCCTGACAGCGCAGGGCATATTGCGGGTGGACGATCCTCCGCTTGCAGCGCGCCAGTTCCTCGACCTTTGTAAGACGGGCATCCATCTGCGCATGATGCTTGGGGATCGCGAGGCGCCGGTGCGCGAGGAAATCGACCGCAATCTCGATAGCGCGGTGAAGGTGTTCCTTGCCGCTTACGGTCCAGCTTCACGGGAGCCTTAAAGTCCGCCAGGCGCGAGCTAAGCGCTGGCGTGCAGCTCTTGCTTGACCTAACATCGCCCGGCGGGTTTGAACGCGGCGTTCAGGCTGAGGGGATCGATGACAAATTCCAGATCCCGATCATCCGTTCGTTCACCGCGCTCGTGCCCGTCTGGTACGTTATTAGCCTTGGCGAGGCGTGGTATTGGCGCGCGCGCCATCCGGGCGGGGCAAGCTCTTAGCGCTCCGCGGGCGGGCGGCCGGCGGGATCGGTGCGGCAGCATCCGGAGGCGCTGCCGCGGCACGTTACTTCACGCGGGTGAAGACGCCGCTGGCGCAGACATTGGCTGCGGTGCAGCCATCCAGCGACCAATTGTCGGGGTCTTTCAGCACGATCTTAGTCTTGTAGATGTCGCCGGTAGCCGGATGCTTGATGTCGCCGACGAAAGCATCGCCTTGCGGCGTAAGCACCGATTGCACCATCTCCATGCCCTTGTTCTTCGGGCCGTCGATCACGATGCAGGACATGCCGTTGGCGCCGCCGGCCTTGCACTCGACGGTGTAGTCGGTCCACTTCCAGGTTCCGACCATGTCGGCCATGCTGGCGGCATTCGCCGCAGCCGCGAGACCGAGTACCGCAACCGAAATTGCGCCTGCACGAAGGAAAATACGCATGTTTGCCGACCCTTATTGAATTGCTACCTCCCACAGGACATGAACGGGGCTGATCTTCTGCCGCCCCCGTTTAGATCCCGAGCAAACATGCAAACAAAGTCATATTCGAATGTCTGCTTTTTTGAGCATAACAGTTAAAGCTTTGCCGTCAAGCTTCGGCGGGCGCAGTCCGATGAGAACTTAACAACATCTCCGGTTGCGATGCCATCGTAGAGAAAAGCGCTTTGCGAAAGTCTTAATGCAGGCAGGCGACGGACTAACATGCTGTTATGCCGATGGTTTTTCCTGCCGAGGCACGGGCGCCGGCGGCGCGCCGGGCGCTTGCACATGGTTAAGGGCGCGATGAGTTTATATTTAACGGACTTTTTCAATGCACGGAATCGAGAGAAAATCGCGAAAAATCGCGGGTTTTGCGGCGGGAAGAAATGAAAATCCGGTGCCGTTTACCACGCCGGCATTTACCAAGCCGCGGTGCTTCTGTAACGGGCCCCTTGCCGTCAATCCCTTTTTTGCGCCTATCCACTGCCGGGGTCATGCTTCTGTCCGGGGTCAGCGCAGGGCTGCCGCCTGATGGTGTTTGAAGAGGAAGGGGCCGGTCCAATCTACGAAGCGGGGTTGCCTGGCTTAGTTCCAGGCACCTCCTGCGCCGCGCGCGGCCTGACCCAATCCATCGTCCCGGCAGGGACGCCGCTTCGGGAAGGGGTGAATATAGCGTGCGGCGGCGGATTTAGAAACATCCATAGCGCTGATTGGATTGCGAGCGGAGCACTATCGGCTTCGTCCTGGGGTGGCCCCGAACTCGCTGCCAGTACCCGCAGTGCGAGCGCTTTCGCCATCGCTTCTTCTTGGGTCGCGCCATAGGCGAGAACGCCCGGAAGCTCGGGCACTTTGGCGATCCACCGCCCGTCGTTTTCGCGATCAGTTTCAATCGTCAATTTCATCTACGTCTCCCTCAGCGGAGAATAACGCGGCGCGGCTGGTTCTCCACAACTCATCGCCTGCCGTAGCTGGATTTTGCAATGTTAAGTTGAGGGTCACCTCGAATCTCATTACACGCCTCGGCTTAAGGTAGCTAGGGATTGGGATATGTTAACAGCGTGTCTTGATGATCTGAAAATAGAAGCCACTACCGCTGATCGTGGACCTCACTACCATTGTCCAGGATGCAGGAACGAAGTGATACTGAAGCGCGGGCGAATTAAGATTGCCCATTTCGCTCACAAACCACCAGTGGAATGCGATTGGGCAAAAGGCGAGACAATTGAACATATGCAGGCAAAGCTTGCCTTTTGCAACGCGTTATCGAGACACTATAGCCACGTCGAAGTTGAAAAGGTCATACCCGCTTTGCCTCAAGATCGCCGAGCGGACGTTTTCTTGTTGAATGGCCAAAATGAAAAGTGCGTCATCGAAATACAGCATACTGCGATCTCCCTTGACGATATTGAAAGGCGCTCAGCGACATACGCCAGGGAAAACATAGCACAGCTCTGGGTAGTTTTAATCTCACCTAAGAAATTGATGGCAGGTGAGCAACGCGACAGGGGTATATGTATCGAAAAATATCCGGCTCGGCCCTTTGAACGTTGGATCAGCGGCCTTCAGTATGGAAATATGTTATATTTCGATGGCGAAAGGCTTTGGAAAGGAAGACTTCTAAAAAATCTAATAGACGTGCCGGAGTCGATTTGGTATGACGAATATGGCCAGGAAGAGACTAGAGGCGGCTATACAAAAATCTCCAAACGATGGAAAAATCTAGTCTTAACAGGTTCCATCAACATGAATGGGTTGCGCTTTAATTTAAAGTCGCGTCAGCAAACATCTCTTGACAAGTATAAATGGCCCAAGGCAAAAGTTCTGAACATAGGGAACTAGCGACGCTTACTCCGCCGCCTTCGCCGGGGTGCCAGCCGCGCGCTTCAACAGTCCTACCAGATACTGCCCCGTATAGCTCTCCGCCGCCTTGCACATATCCTCGGACCGGGCTGCGGGGCAGCGTCAGCCGCGGCTTCAGCATCTCCGCCAAAAACTGCCCCGTAAAGCTCTCCGCCACCTTGGCGATATCCTCTGGCCGGCCCTCGGCCACCACGCCAGTGTTGTCTGGGTCCCAAAGATCACGCACCGACCGGTTTCAGTTCGTAGACCTTGGCTTGCCGGGCCGCCGCATCGACATCTCCCGCGCGAAGCGCAAGGCGTACTGCATCTAGCTTTTCAACGCCTTCCAAGGTCAGATAGGGCGACCAATCGGTTTCGTCCTCCAATTGCTCCACTTCTACTTCCGCGAGATAGCGCCCCTCGCGAATGAGTTTTACGGTTTGGCTTCTCATCATGTCCTGCGTTTCCTAAAGTCCTGGCTCCAGCGCATCGGATCGGGTCTATAACATGTCACAAGTACGGCTGGCTCAGTCGTTCCTGCCGCGATCCCCCAAACGGCATGAACAGGCCGGCCGGAGGAGTCGGCGTGAAGGAGGAGAACGGACGGTCCTTTCCAATCCTGGGGATAGTCTTCGATAACCTCCGCGAAGGCGAGGCTACGAGTCACATCCGTTACTAAGATATTAAATCTTTCCGCCCTTTCATAGCCGTGGTCCGAGACAATGATTTTCCGCTGTCTTGCAAGTTCAAGGATGCGGTCGAACGTTGCGCTTTCCACCTGATCACTCCGCAGCCTTCGCCGCCGTCACCCGCTTCGCGGGCCGCCGCTTCAGCATCCCCGCCAAAAACTGCCCCGTATAGCTCTCCGCCACCTTGGCGATATCCTCCGGCCGGCCCTCGGCGACCACGCGCCCGCCGCCATCGCCGCCCTCCGGCCCCAGATCGATCACCCAATCCGCCGTCTTGATCACCTCCAAATTGTGCTCGATCACTGCTACCGTATTGCCCGCGTCCACAAGCTGATGCAGCACCTCCAAGAGCTTGGCCACATCGTGGAAATGCAGCCCCGTGGTCGGCTCGTCGAGGATATACAGCGTCTTGCCGGTGGCGCGCCGCGACAGCTCCTTCGATAGCTTCACGCGCTGCGCCTCGCCGCCCGACAGCGTGGTGGCCTGCTGGCCCACCTTGATATAGCCGAGGCCCACGCGCTGCAGGGTCTCCATCTTGTCGCGCACGGCGGGCACGGCCTTGAAGAACTCCGCCGCCTCGTCCACCGTCATCTCCAGCACGTCCGCGATGGATTTGCCTTTGAAATGGATTTCCAGCGTCTCGCGATTGTAGCGGTGGCCCTTGCAGACGTCGCAGGTGACGTAGACGTCGGGCAGAAAGTGCATCTCGATCTTGATGACGCCGTCGCCCTGGCAGGCCTCGCAGCGCCCGCCCTTCACGTTGAACGAAAAGCGGCCGGGCAGATAGCCGCGCGCCTTGGCCTCGGGGAGCCCTGCGAACCAGTCGCGGATATGGCCGAAGGCGCCCGTGTAGGTGGCGGGGTTCGAGCGCGGCGTGCGGCCGATGGGCGATTGGTCGATATCGATGACCTTGTCGAGGAACTCGATGCCGTCGAGCGCGTCGAAGGGCTCGGGCGTATCGCCGCCGCCGTTGAGGCGCCGCGAGGCGGCCTTTTGGATAGTCTCGATGAGCAGAGTTGACTTACCGCCGCCGGAGACGCCCGTGACCGCGGTGAAGCAGCCGAGCGGGATGGAAGCGGTCACGTTCTTAAGGTTGTTGCCGCGCGCGCCGCGCACGGTGAGCTGGCGGCGCTTGTCGATTTTGCGCCGTTCGGCCGGCAGCGGGATGGCGCGCTTGCCGGTGAGATATTGCCCGGTGAGGCTTTCGGGATGCGCCATGATTTCGGCGGGCGTTCCTTCGGCGATGATGTGTCCGCCATGCACGCCGGCGCCAGGCCCGATATCGACGACATGGTCGGCCTCTAAAATCGCCTCCTCGTCATGCTCGACCACCAGCACCGAATTGCCGAGATCGCGCAAATGCTTCAGCGTGACGAGCAGCCGCGCATTGTCGCGCTGGTGCAGCCCGATGGACGGCTCGTCGAGCACATAAAGCACGCCGGTCAGCCCCGAGCCGATCTGCGAGGCGAGCCGGATGCGCTGGCTTTCGCCGCCCGACAGCGTGCCGGAATTGCGGGAAAGCGCCAGATAATCGAGGCCGACATCGTTGAGGAAGCGCAGACGCTCGCGGATTTCTTTCAGGATGCGCGAGGCGATCTCGTTCTGCTTGGCGGTGAGCGTGTCCGGCAGCGTGGCGAACCAGTCGTTGGCCGCGCGGATCGAAAGCCGCGACGCCTCGCCGATATGCAGGTGGCCGATCTTCACGGCGAGCGCCTGCGGTTTCAGCCGGAAGCCCTTGCATTCCTCGCAAGGCGCATCCGATTGGTAACGCGACAGCTCCTCGCGCACCCATTGGCTGTCGGTTTCCTTCCAGCGCCGCTCGATATTGGTGATGACGCCCTCGAAGGCTTTGCGCGTGGTGTAGCTGCGCATCCCGTCGTCATAGGTGAACGCGATGATCTCGCCGCCCGAGCCGAACAGGATCGTGTCCTGCACCTTTTTCGGCAGCTTGCTCCAAGGCGTGTCCATCGAGACGTTATAATGGTCCGCGAGCGCTTGGAGCGTCTGGGTGTAATAGGGCGAGGTGTTGCCGGTGCGCGCCCAGGGCACGACGGCGCCCTTGCGGAGGCTGAGCGAGGCGTCCGGCACGGTGAGGGCCGGCTCGAATTTGAGCTCCGTGCCGAGGCCGTCGCATTTCGGGCAGGCACCGAACGGGTTGTTGAAGGAGAACAGCCGCGGTTCGATCTCGTCGATGGTGAAGCCCGACACCGGGCAGGCGAAGCGCTGCGAGAAGGTGATGCGTTCGGGTTCGGTTTCCTTCTTTTTGTCATGGCCCGGCTTGACCGGGCCATCCAGGGCCACCGGGGAGGCGGCCTTATCACTGGATTGCCGGGTCGAGCCCGGCAATGACAACGGCGCCTTATCCGCAAACTCCACCACCGCGATGCCGTCCGCCAGCTCCAGCGCCGTCTCGAAGCTATCGGCGAGCCGGCTCGCAATATCGCCGCGCACCACGATACGGTCGACCACCACGTCGATGTCGTGCTTGAACTTCTTGTCGAGCGCCGGCACATCGGCGATCTCGTAGAACGTTCCGTCCACCTTCACGCGCTGGAAGCCGCGCTTCTGCAAGTCCGCGAACTCCTTGCGGTATTCGCCCTTGCGGCCGCGGATCATCGGCGCCAAGAGATAAAGCCGCGTGCCCTCAGGCAGCACCAGCACGCGGTCCACCATCTGGCTCACGGTCTGGCTCTCGATGGGCAGCCCCGTCGCCGGCGAATAGGGCACGCCTACGCGCGCCCAAAGCAAGCGCATATAATCGTAAATCTCGGTGACGGTGGCGACCGTCGAGCGCGGGTTGCGGCTCGTCGTCTTCTGCTCGATGGAGATGGCCGGCGACAGGCCGTCGATGTGGTCCACATCGGGCTTCTGCATCAGCTCCAGGAACTGGCGCGCATAGGCCGACAGGCTCTCGACATAGCGGCGCTGGCCCTCGGCATAGATCGTGTCGAAGGCGAGGCTCGATTTGCCCGAGCCTGAAAGCCCCGTGATCACGACGAGCTTTTCGCGCGGAATGTCGAGCGAGATGTTCTTGAGATTGTGCTCGCGCGCGCCGCGCACCGCGATGTGTGTTTGTGTCAAAGGCTTACTGGCCCCAGCCTGCCGCCGAAGGTTACTTGCCCCTTACCTTAGGGCGATCTTAGGGATTTTAAAGGCCGGCCGCCACGTTACGCCCAGCTAATCTGCGGCGCTTTCAGTCCTCGAACTCGCGGCGCGCAGGCTGCCGCACCTCGGACATCGCTAAACACGCCTCAAAAAAGCGCGATCCTATAGCACTGAAGAATATGCCGCTTGGCGATATGATCGTAGAGCGGCTGCTGCTCCGGATCGATCTCCAGCTCGCGCTTTTTGTACTTGTTCCAACCGATAGTTTCGTATTCGAGCTTTGCGAAGGCGGCGTCGCAAGGATCGATATGGCCCGTGCGCGCAAGCAGATAGAAATGCACAAGGAAAATAAAGAGGAGCAGCAAGCTTAGCGCCTTCAGCATTTTGGCCCTACCCCCCGCCAAGGATTGAGCAGAGGCACGCCGCTTGCCACAAAATCCTTCATGTTGCGCGTCACCACCGTCAGCCCATGCACCAGCGCCGTCGCGGCGATGAGCGTGTCGATCACCGGCGCGCGCCCTCCCGCGCTGAGCTCGCCCCAAACCCGCGCGACCGCCGCGTCGAGGGGGAGAATGCGGTCCGCGAAATCGGTCTCGATGCGATCCGCCCAGGCGGCGATCTGGCCGGCGGCGTCCGCATCGGTGAGCCGCTTTTTCTCGATGCCTTTGCGCATCTCGCCGATGGTTAGCACGCTTAAGTAAAGCTGCACCGCATCCGCGCCGGCAAGGAATTGCACAACGCCCGCGTCGGGCCGCCGCTTGCGTGTCTCCGACAGCACGCAGGTGTCGATAAGAAAGCCCGCCATGCTCAGAAATCGATGTCCCGGCCCAAATCGCGGTCGCGCTCGATTTCAAACTCGTCCACCTTGGGGCCGCCCAGCAGATGCGCCTTGAAGTCCGCATGCGGCGCCGTCAGCTTGCGGTAGTCTTCGATGGACAAAAGCACGGCGCGCTCGGCCCCATGCCGCGTGATGGTTTGCGGGCCTTCACTGCGGGCGCGCTCCATCAGCTCGCTAAAGTGCGTCTTTGCGTCCTGTACTTGCCAGTTTGTCATCTCTGCGCTCCGTTCCGACCATAATATAGTAAATTATGGTCAGGCCAGCAAGCGGCACGCTCACGTCTTCAGCCGGTAGCCGGTCTTGAAAATCCGCCAAACGAGGATCGCGCAGATCGCCAGAAATACCGCCGTCATGGCAAGGCTCACGCCCACGCTGACATCGGCGATATTATAGAAGCTCCAGCGGAAGCCGCTGATGAGGTAAACCACAGGATTGAACAGCGTTACTTTCTGCCAGAACGGCGGCAGCACGTGGATGGAATAGAAGCTTCCGCCGAGGAAGGTGAGCGGCGTGATGACGAGCAGCGGGATCACTTGCAGCTTCTCGAAATTATCGGCCCAGATGCCGATGAGGAAACCGAACAGGCTGAAGGTGATCGCCGTCAAAAGCAAAAACACCAGCATCCACAGCGGGTGGGCGATCTCAAGCGGCACGAAAAACCCGGCGGTTGCTAGGATGATAAGCCCGAGGATGACCGATTTCGTCGCCGCCGCGCCGACATAGCCGAGCACCACCTCGAAGGAGGAGACCGGCGCCGACAGAATCTCGTAGATCGTGCCGATGAAGCGCGGGAAATAGATGCCGAAGGAGGCGTTCGCGATGCTGTTGGTGAGTAGCGTCAGCATGATAAGGCCCGGCACGATGAACGCGCCGTAGCTCACGCCGTCGATGCTCGTGATGCGCGAGCCGATGGCCGAGCCGAACACCACGAAATAAAGCGAAGTCGAGATCACCGGCGAAACGACGCTTTGCAAAAGCGTGCGGCGCCAGCGCGCCATCTCGAATTGGTAGATCGACCAAACGCCGCGCCAGTTCATTCCGCTTTCCTCCAACCCCAAAACGTCATCGCGGAAAGCGCTTCAGCGCTTATCCGCGATCTTTGCGCAAACCGCCAAGATGCCGGATAGCCCGCAAGCGGGCTTCCGGCATGACAAGGGATTTTCATTTTTTGCTCACCAAACCGACGAAGATATCTTCGAGAGAGCTTTGCTGCGTGCTCAGGTCCTTGAACCGGATGCCGGCTTCGTTGAGGTCGTTCAAAAGTGCCGTGATGCCGGTGCGCTCGCTTTGGGTGTCGTAGGTGTAGACGAGCTTGTATCCATCTGCGGCAAGGGCGAGCCGGTGCCCGCTCAGCCCTTCGGGAAGCGCATCGAGCTTCTCAGGCAGCTCGAGCGTGAGCTGCTTCTGGCCGAGCTTGCGGATCAACTCGGCCTTTTCCTCGACCAGCACGATCTCGCCCTTGTTGATGACGCCGATGCGATCGGCCATCTCCTCGGCCTCCTCGATATAGTGCGTCGTGAGGATGATGGTCACGCCGGTTGCACGCAGCTCGCGGACGATCTCCCACATGCCTTTGCGCAATTCGACGTCGACGCCGGCGGTCGGCTCGTCGAGAAACAGGATTTGCGGCTCATGCGCGAGCGCCTTTGCGATCATGACGCGCCGCTTCATGCCGCCCGATAGCGTGAGAATCCTGCTGTTGCGGCGCTCCAGCAGCGACAGGTCCTTGAGCACTTTGGTGATATGCGCGGCGCTTGGGCGTAGCCCGAAAAGCCCGCGGCTGAAGGAAACGGTGTTCCAAACGGTCTCGAAGGTGTCGGTCGCAAGCTCTTGAGGAACGAGCCCGATCAGCGAGCGCGCAGCCCGGTAATCGCTGTTAATATCGTGCCCATCGACGGTGACGGTGCCGGAGCTCGCGTTCACCGTGCCGCAGATGACGCCGATCAGGGTCGTCTTGCCGGCGCCGTTCGGTCCCAGCAGCGCAAAAATCTCGCCGCGCCCGATGTCGAGGCTCACGTCTTTGAGCGCCTGGAGCCCGGATGCGTATGTCTTGGTGAGGTTGGAGACGGAGATGATGGGATGCATGAAGCTGATTGAGAGGAGCGCGGCGAAAGGTCCGGTCTTAGAGAGCAGAAAATACCCGCGCTGTCATCCGGCAAGTCTGCGCTCGTGCCGTAGCCGGACAGGATGAGGGGCGTGGCGCTCGCTCATTACGGGAAACCTATTCGCAGTTAAGTACCTCCATCGGGCGGCGCTCGTTTGCGGATAGGGGGCAAGTATATTTGCGCCGTAGAAATCAATAGCCTGCCACGCCTTTCGGCGGGAAGAAAAAGGGGGAACCGATAAAAGTTTAACGATCGGCTTAGGCGCCCTGCAACGCTGCCGGCAATAATTATGGGCATCGCACACTTGTAGGCGCGTTTAACCAAATTCTGAACAGGCTAGACAAATGATCCCAGCTGACATGAGAGTCACGGGCCGGTTCGATGACGCCTTCGCAGCCGGCGCAAGGCCCATAATCGAAAAACTGGCCAGAGAGTCGCGAGACATCACGGTCGATATGTCGGAAGCGGCCGATATCGACGCCGCCGGGCTCGGCACCTTGGTCTATCTTCACAAGCGGCTTGCACCGCTCGGCTGCAAAGTCCGGGTGCTCGGTGCAAACGGCAACCATCTTCGCCTCTTTGAAACTTACCAAATCGCGGACCTTTTTATCGAAGGTGCAGCTAAAGCGGCCAATACTGCGCTGCGTACCTGCTTTTTTGGCGTTCAACCGCCAGCGCGCGCCTCGAGCAGCGTCCCGGCAAATAGCTCGGTTGTGTGGAGAGAAAGGAAGCTTGAAGCTTCCAGAGATGGCGGCATCCAGCAGCCCGCCATAGAACCGGCCCCGCTTGCCGATGCGAAGCAAAGCGTGCGGGCTTGGCTCGACATAGCAACCATACCCGGCAGCGCACTGCGCGGCGGCGACGCCTTGAAGAGCTACAAGCGCTGGGCGGGTAAAGTGGCTAACGACTTTAATGCCACCATTCTGCGGCGCGCTCTCGCCGGCATCCTGGGCGCCGATCGCGTCGTTTCGCGCACAAGCGGCTACGTGGTTCAAGGCATTCAGCTGTCCCGGTACGCAAAGGCAGCGGCACATTGAATCAGGCGCCTTTCTCAGCGCCCGCTATTTCAGAATAACTCCGAGCCTAACGAGGCGGGCGCGGACGCCGCCATCTTGCCGGCCAAGGGCTGCGGCAATAGCCTTCACGCTCTCGCCGCGCTTGTAGCGGGCCGAGGCGTCTGCATCCTCCTCTGCGCTCCACTTCTTGTAGGCATTGCCCGTCGCGCCGTTCCCCGCGGCTGGCGCACTGGCGGGCGGGGTTTGCGCGTCCTTCAGCTCGCGCGCGAAAGCGGTTTGAAGGGCTTCATGCCCGCTGCGGCGAACGGCCAGGCGCTCACACTCGGTTTCGGAGGCGCGCCGGAAATCGGCGTCCTTCTCCAAGGCCAGAGGGTGAACGCGCAGCGCGCGCTCGTTCCAGCCGAGAAGGTGCAGGCCGGAGAGGCTTCGCACGCGCGATAGCGCCACATAGCCCTGGCCGTATTCGAAAGCGTGGCTGAGGTCCATCACGGCGGCATCGAGCGACATGCCCTGACTTTTGTGCACGGTGATGGCCCAGGCGAGCCGCAGCGGAACTTGCGCGATGCCTGCCTTCACGGTCTCGTCCTCGTTCACCTTCCACTCTGCGGGCTTTGTGAAGACCGTGAGGCCGCTTTTGGTGACAACCACCGGATTGCCGTCCTCGCGGTCGAAGTCCGAGACCACGCCGAGCGTGCCGTTCACGAAGCGGCCATCGGGGTCGTTCTTGGTGAACATCACCACCGCGCCCTTCTTCAAGTCCAAGCGCTCGGGCGAAAGACAGCCGCGCTTAAGGCCGTCTGCCAGCAGCTTGTCCCCCGTCGAGGTCATGAAATAGCTGTTGGGCTCGCCGGGTAGCTTAAGAAGCTCGGCCTGGTTGATGCGGTCGACGTCCATGTTGTGGGTGAAAAGCCGCGTGACGCTACGCGGCAGGCTATCGTGCTCGATCCGCCGGCTGGCCAGCAGGCCGAGATCGGCTTTGCCGCAGCGGTTGGAGCGGATGGCCGCGAGCAGCCCAGAGAACTCCGCGTCGGTCTGGCGATGCTGCTCGGTCAAGTAACAGATCGTAGGGTCCAAATCCCGCCATGCGCGCGAGCCATAGGCGAAGGGCGAGTTATCCTCCTCGTCCTGGCTGTCCATCTCTGGCCCTGCGCGCTCGTCGCGGCGGACGACGGGCGGAAGCTGAAAGAAGTCTCCCACGAGCACGACCTGGAGGCCGCCGAAGGGCTCGTTGGATTTGCGGACGTATTGGCAGACCTGTCCCACCGCCGACAAGGTTTGGCCGGAGAGCATCGAGACCTCGTCGACGATCAACACGCGCGTTTTCTTGATGCGGTCGGTCACGCGGCGGTTTTTCGATATGAAGTCCAAGTCCGAGCGGGTGACGTGCGAGCGGGTGCCGATGCCGCTCCAGGCGTGGACTGTCGTCCCGCCGAGCTGCGCAGCCGCTATGCCTGTCGATGCGGTCATGCTTACGGGCACGTTCTCGCGGCGCAGATAGCCGACGTAGCGCGAGGCGGCGTAACTTTTGCCGCTTCCCGGCTCGCCGGTCAGAAAGACGCTGGCGCCGGTCTTTAAGATTTGAAGAGCTTCGTCTTGTGTCATAATAAAGGAGCTGCGCCGGACATAGCTTGGCACAATCGGTCAAGAGGAAAGCTGGAAACACGCCCAGCGGGCCGCCGCCCGCACGAGCCTTACGCCACCTTAGCTTCCAGGCACGCCCTTTAGCAACCGGTCAGCGGACCTGACCGGCTGTAGCCCATCCGCTCGCGGTATACAATGGCGCAGTTTGGACCTCGGTGCGCGGCCGCGACGGCGCTCCGCCCATTCCGGCGGTGAGCTTTTCATTCGCTATCTGGAGGTCTATCCATTCGGTATGCATGAAATCGACGCTGCCGTCTTTCACCTGCTCTTTCGCGGTAGCTAGCCAGCGTCCTGTAATCGTTGCCGTTTCAGGCGAGTTGCGGAACACGTCCGAGCGCGCAATCAGCTCTGGATCGGGCTGATAATTGGTATTCGAGACGACGTGAACGAACTTATATCCTTCCTTCTCAAGCTCGGTAAGGATGCCATCGAGCGCTTCTGCCGTCGGTTTCTTGATGTCGTGGAAAAGGACGATTCCTTTTCCAAGCGGATGAAGGCGTGCAATCACATCCTTCGTGACGCGGGCTGGGTTCGCACCAGGATCGGTATCGCCGGAAATGACGTCTGCCGCCCACACGCTAATGTTGCGGCTGGCGAGATAGGTAACCGCCTCGCGGGAGTCTCGAAAGCCGGGGAAGCGGAAAAACGGCGCGATTGGCTTGCCGACCGCCTGACCGACAGCGGCAAACCCCTTCTCGATTTCAAGCTTATTGTCGTCCAGCGACAATTGGTGCATGGCGCGGGGGTGAGACCAGGTATGCGAGCCGATGGTGTGCCCGCGGCGCTCGGCCTCCTGAATAAGCTTTGGGTTCGCCATCGCCATCCGGCCAACGGAGAAGAATATCGCTTTTACGCAATGCTTTTGCAGCGTGTCCAGAACCGTTTGCGTATTCAACCCGAGCGGTCCGTCGTCGAATGTCAGGACAACCTCATGGTCATGCAGATTGAGAGTCCGGGTCTGAGACTTGTTTTCAGGGTCGTTCAGCGATGCTCCATAGACCGGACCGCCGGTCGAATCGGCAGCGATGATTCTCGAAAGATGAGAGACCTTTGGATCGTAGGCGCAATCGTACTCGCTCGCAGCAGCCTCTCCGGCGGCCGCTCCTAAAGCAAATAGCGCGAGAACGATCCGCAGCATGAAGCACCTACGCCATGAGAGAAAGCACAAGTTACTATAGCGTGAAAGTGGGGGAACCTAGAAGGGCAAACAACGGTCCGGGTGCAGAATTCGTTGGCAATGTTGATTCAATGCGACAGATGCTGCGTCAATCCTCTGCATCCGCTTTCCCGCTGCTCCTCCCGGCTCAAGAGGATGGTCCGAGCTTTTGCGTCAGGTTTTCAAACTCGCGTTTCAAGCTCTCGTTCTTGAAAATTTGCTCGAACCCAGGAGCTTCCAAGCGATGCAAGGCATCGAACGACGTTCTGGCGTCGTCCATCAGGGCCTTCAATTGAAAGCTCTCCTCAACCGTTTCATAGGTATTGTCGGCAACGCGTAAATCGAAGACCGTCTTATTCCTGGTTTCGGCGAGAAGCCGCCGCTGTTTCTGCAGATAGTCCTTGTAAAGCGACGAAACCTTTTGCGAGGCTTCCTGAGCCTTGAGGTTCGCCTCGAGCACCTTGCGCTGATCTTCCCGGGTCTGAGACTGCAGGAGCTGCCTCGTCTGGGCCCCTGTTTTGGCGATGTCGCCGATAATTTTATCGAGGCGAACGAGGTAAACCGTGTCGATGCGCTCGATCAGGAGCTCCTGCGCTTCCACAAGCATGGCGAAGAGCGCTGCGTGCATGGCGAAGTAGCGCCTTGCGGCCTTGAGGTCCTCGTTCGATTGGCCGACCAAAGTGGCGAGCCTTTGGTCGGCGATCTTCGACACCTCGAAGGCCGTCACCAATTTCAGAAGATCGCTGCCAAGCACGCTATCGAGAAGCAGATCCAGCTGGTCGTTCGAGAGGCCGATGCCTGCGGCGGTGAGAGATTTGCCGATGTCCTGCTTGATGCGCGCAATATCGGCTTCCCTGCTCTTCATATCGTCCTGCAGGGTCGCGATGGTCTTGTCGATCGAGCCTTGCGTGTCGGTCAAAATGCCGGGCATCAGGCCCGATTGAGGCGCCTCCAAGCGCTTTTCGCGTAAGCTCGCGATCCGTTCCTTCGAGGCCGCGATTTTCTCGCGCTGCCTTCTGATTTCGTCCTGGAGCTGAAGGATCGGAGCATCGGTAACGATGGCGAGCGCGCTGTCGAGAAGCTGGCGCACAGAGGACTCGCGCTCCTCGCGCGTCTCCGTCCAGATGGGCGGGAACAAAAACTTTTCGCGTTCGGGCAGGGTCTTTGCGGCCTCGCGCTCATTGGCAGCGCGTTTCAAGATTTTGTCGATGGCAGACAGCAACGCTTGAGACTGCAGGCCGCTCGTATCCGGCGCCGGCCGGTTCTGCTTGGCTTGGCCATCGGGTGTCTGCGGCGAGGGCACGGCGTTGCCCTGCGCATCCTCTGCGGATGCTGGAATTGCCTGCAACAGAAGAGCCACCAAAAGGAGCCGCAAAAGAGCGCCTGCCCGTTCGAACGTCATGGTGCCTTACCTCCGCTTGCGCGTTAACAGCTGCGTGCCGGATCCATAAGAGGTGAATATTCCATTTCCAAACTTCCAGCGTTTTATCGATGCCGGTTGAAATAAGTTTCATAGGGGCGCGCACCAGCCGCCGCGCGGTGCCCGCGGGAAATTCCTTGTATGGCTTTTTGGAGGCAAAATGCTGCGCTTGCCTAAAAAGGCTTTTATGGAAGAGCCGCGCTTTTCACTTGCGGCGAAGGCCCGGTGGCTCTAACCAGAAGGTGGGGCAGGAGAAGTTATTTCCGGTAGGGGAAGCCGGAAGTACCGCTAGTTTTAGAGAATGGCGCCTATGGCCACCGATCAAATTGCCGTTTCCAGTCATGCCCTTAGCCTCGACGACGCCCAAATCAAGGAACAAAAAGAAAAGGTGCGCCGCTTCCGCAAGCGGTTGCAAGCTCGTGAGACTTTTATACTTCCCGAGATTTGGGACGTCGTGTCGGCTCGAATCATGGCGGACGCCGGATTCGATTTGATAGGCGTTTCCGCGGTCTCAGTTGCTTGGGCCGAGGGCCTTAAGCGCGATGAGCGCCTGTCGACCACCGCGCTCGTCGCTGCGGCTCAGAAAATCGCGCGTAATTCCGCGGTACCGATCAATGCGGACATTGAGGGGATCGCTGGGCGGGACCCCGAAGAGATCGGGCGCGCAGCCGAAGCGGTCATATCGGCTGGATGCGTCGGCATTGTGATCGGCGATGGCGGCCGTGGCGGCGCTCATGGCATCGTTCCGGTGAAAGAGATGGCCGCGGCTATTCAGGCGGCAAGGGCCGCAGCGCAGGAAGCGAAGATCCCGGCCGTTATCACGGCTCGCACAGAGGCCTTTCTTATCGAGCCGCCGCAGCAGTCTCCATTCGAGACGGCCGTGGAGCGCGCCGAGGTCTATTTTGCAGCCGGCGCCGATTGTATCTCAGTGCCCGGAGCGCAGCACATTCAACTGATCGAGCGGCTCTCGGGGCAAATCGATGGGCCGCTTTGCGTGACCGTCGGGCTGACGCCTGCACCGGATGTCAAAGCGTTTGCCGGGGCGGGCGCGGCATGCGTGGCGCTCGGATCGGCGCTTATGCGGTCTCTGCTCGGAACGCTGCGCTATAAGGCGGAGGAATTGCTGGCGTTCGGCCAGTTCAATAATCTCGAAAAAGCCATACCCGAGGATGCGCTCAATGATCTTCTGCGCTGAGCAGAGTTTCCCAAATGCGGTTGCCGGCGAATGCCGGTCTAGGGCCTGCATGCGCGTGCGCTCCTTCGTCTTGTGATGTTCTACCTATCTAAAATACTTTGGGGGCTGTTTCAGCCCTCGTCTCTGATTGTCCTTTTCCTCGCCGCGGGCGTGGCATTTGCAATCGCCGGCCGCAAGCGGCCTGCTTTGCGCTTCTTTGTGAGCGGCGCAGTTCTTTACGTAATTTTCGGCTTCTCCCCTTTGGCTATCTGGCTGCTCGCGCCCCTTGAGATTCATGCGAGCGCCGTGGCTGCAAAGGATCTCGATGGCGCCTCTGGCATTATCGTGCTCGGTGGGGCGATCGAGGGCAGCTCGGCGCTCGGGGACGGGGCTCCGCATTTGAACGAGTCTGCCGACAGGATGATCGAGGCCGTCCATCTCGCGGCGCGTTATCCATCCATGCCGGTGCTTTTTACAGGCGGAAAGGCCGAACTGTTCGAGCGGCAGGATACCGAAACCGAGGCGGAGCTTGCCCGCAGGTTCTTCGAGGCGTTCAATCTTACGCCACCCCGTCTCATGCTTGAGAGTCAATCGCGGAACACGCTTGAGAACGCGGTCCTGTCCGCGAAACTTTTGCATCCGGAACCGGAGCAAAAATGGATCCTCGTCACTTCGGCTTTCCATATGCCAAGAGCGAAGGCGCTTTTCGAAGCGCAAGGGTTCGCCGTTCTCGCGCGGCCCGTAGATTTCAAGACGAACGGCATCAAAAGCTGGTGGTACTTTTTTCCAAAAGCCTCCGACGGTCTCAGACGTCTCGATTTGGCCGCCAAAGAATGGGGAGGGCTTGGGGTCTCGTGGCTACGGGGAGATATTTCAAGGCGCTAAGACGGCTTTCCGGGCACGCTGGAAAATTTAAGAGCTGGATTAAGCCACAATTTTTTATTAACCGGGGTGCCTTCACGCCATTTTCGCTCTAAGTTCCTCTCCGAACGAATTGAAACAATCCTCTGGCCTAGGCTCCGCTCGATGATCGCACATGATCCAAGCTTGGTGATTCTCTCCGTCACGATTGCCATTCTCGGTGCATTCACGGCCTGTGTCATGACCTCGAACATCGGCTCGCTTTCGCGGAGCGACGGGCGGATGCGTATCGTCATGGCGGCCCTGACGCTTGGAGGCTCGATCTGGGCTACGGACTTCGTCGGCCTGCTCTCAATAGAAGTGCCGGTGAATTTCGCGTATCAGCCGCTGCTGCTTGCGCTTTCTGCGGCGGCAGCGTTTGCCGGCACGATGGCCGGGCTATTTATGCTAGGGCAAAAGCGCGCAGAGAATACGGTGCGGCTGCCGCTCGCCGCTGCCGTCTTCGGCCTCGCGATAGCGGCTGCAAACTATCTTAGCATGGGTGCGATCGCCGGCGGCGGCCTGCAGCTTTCGTGGTTTCTCACGTCGATTTGCGTCGCGTTCTCGGTGCAGGCTGGGCTGATGGTCCTGTGGTTCCTCTTTTGGCCGCGCGGCGTTATTCTGAGCTTGGCCGGAGCGATTGCGCTCGGCCTGCTCATCAGCTCTGCGCACTACCTCGCGATTGCGTCCTCGCACGACCTAGACCTGACATTGCTTGCCGTCCCCCGAAACACCAGCGGAATTTCCGCGCGCTATTTGGCGTGGGCCGCGACGATTATGATGTATCTGATATGCAGTATTTGCTTAAGCGTTTTTGTGATTATGCAATTCCGCGAGGAAATGGAATAGAACCCCGCGCCGGGAGCTGGCGAGACTAAGCCAAGGCGCGCTACTTATCGGCCGATTGTCTGCCTTGCAAGCGGATTCCAGCCCGTGTGTCAGCCAAAATTCTTAGGGCTCTAAGCTGGCGCTTTACATATTCATACATCATGATATGGCAATGCATGAACCGTTTCATCCCCATGATGCGGTTTTCAGCAAATGACATGCTGTCGCCAGCTGGCTGCGGGCCTCCGCTGCATCCAAGAAGGAACATTGTAACATGGTCGAGCGGATCGAAAGCGCATGGAGCCGGGGCCGCGCAGCCCTGCAGCCTTACGCGCCCGGAGTCTTGTTGAGCGCCGTTCTGGCCATGTCCGCGACGTTCGTTTCAGCCGGCTATGGGGGACCGACCGTCCTGTTCGCCCTCCTTTTCGGCATGGCGTTCAATTTCGTTACCGAGGATGTGCGCTATGGCCCCGGGCTTCAATTTACCGCCAAAGAGGTGCTCCGCATCGGGGTGGCGCTTCTAGGCGCGCGCATCACCTCTTCGCAGATCACCGGGCTCGGCTGGTCCACGCTTGCAGGCCTTGGAGCCTCCGTCCTGCTCACCATCGTTTTTGGCGTGCTGCTGGCGCGGCTTGCCGGAATGACGCGCCGTTTCGGCGTTCTAACCGCCGGTGCGGTCGCCATTTGCGGAGCTTCCGCCGCAGCGGCGATCGCCGCTGTCATAAGGCGGGAAGAAAATCACGAGCGCGATACCGCCTTCACCATCATCGGCGTGACGACCTTGAGTACGATCAGCATGGTCTTGTATCCGCTGATCGCGAAGCTTTTCGAGCTCAGCCACGTACAGTCCGGCGTTTTCCTCGGCGGCACCATCCACGATGTGGCGCAAGTGGTCGGCGCCGGTTACAGCGTCTCTCCCGAAACGGGAGACGTGGCAACCATTGTGAAACTCCTGCGCGTTGCGCTTTTGCTTCCCGTGGTTCTGATTATCTCGCTGATCGAGAGAAGGAAGGCCAACGGAAACGGAGACGTTGCAAGACGGGAGCGCCTTATTCCGAATTTTCTGCTCGTCTTCATAATCATCGTGGCCCTCAATAGCCTCGGGTTCATTCCGGCGAGCGTCCAGACGGCAATGAGCAACGCATCGCGCTGGTGCATTGTCATCTCCATCGCGGCGCTGGGCATCAAAACGTCTCTGGCAGCGCTGGCCAAGGTCGGGCACCGTGCGGTGATGATGATGGTTCTGGAGACCGTCTTTATTGCCGTTCTCGTGATGGCGCTCGTGCGGCTGGGCTAATACTGGCCGTCACTGAGTTTGGCGTTACTCCTCGGGAGCGCCGGCGGTGACGCCGCCGATAAGGTTGCTGCTCAACAGCTGCTCGGTGGAAAGGCCGCCGGCCGGGGCGTGCTTGAGCGCCGCGGGCAGCGAGGCTAGCCATTCCCGCTGCGCTTTCAGCAAAAGCACAGCCTCCTCGCGGCACACTTCCTTGAAACGCACGCTCATACCTGAGACGAGCCGGCCCGCGGCGGCGATATCGGCGCTAATCACGGTCGCGATGCGCGGGTAGCCTCCTGTGGTTTGCCGGTCCGCCAAGAGCAGGATCGGCTGGCCGCCGGACGGCACCTGCATGCCGCCTGGCGTGGTGCCCTGCGATGGCAGCTCGCCTTCAATGGCCCGTTCGAGCGGGGGACCTTGCAGCCGGAGCCCCATACGGTCGGAGGCAGGTGTGACCGTATAGCTGGCGGCGAAAAGCGTCTCGAAAGCGCTCGGGCAAAAATACGCCTCGTTGGGGCCGCGCATCGCGCGTAAGACCTCGTGCGGGCGGATGTCCACGTCGAGAACTAGAGGCTCGCGGGCGGACGAAGCCTGCCGCAGGCGCAGGCGGTCGCCGGCGCGCAGTTCGCGTCCAAGGTAGCCGCCGAGCGCCGCGCGCCGGTAGGTGGAGAGGCTGCCAAGTGCCGGCATGATATCGAAGCCGCCCTCCACCGCAAGATAGGAGGCCGCGCCGCTCTTTGGGGGTGCGATGCGCACGATGCTGCCGCGCTCAACGGTCACGCTGCGGAAGGGTGGCACACGGATAACCGCCTTTCCGCCGTCTACCGTAAGCGGCGCAGCGGTGCCTGCAAGCGCGAGTGCGGCACTTGCGGCTTCCACCTCGAGCGCGAGGCCCGCGCCCAGGATTTCGATCGCAGCGGTGCAGGCCGGATTTCCGGCGAGGATATTGGCAACCGCCAAGCTGACCGCGTCGAGCGCACCCGAAACAGGAACGCCAAAGCGCTGATAGCCGGTACGGCCGCAATCCTGCAAGGTTGCGGCCAGGCCAGGTTCGAGGATTCGCAAAGCGGACGTCACGATGCCTCCACCGGCTTAGGCTCCCAGCCATCGGCGGCACGCTTCCTAAGATCCTCCGCTTCGCGGGCGGACGCCGGCCGGAAACGCACCGCATCGCCCGGCTTCAACAGCGGCTCGTCGCGCCGGCTTGTGTCCCAGAGCACTATGGGCGTCGTCCCGATCAGATGCCAGCCGCCTGGGCTTTCCAGCGGATAAATAGCGGTCATATCGGCGGCAATCGCGACCGATCCGGCCTGCACGCGGGCGCGCGGCGTGGAGCGGCGCGGTAGGCGCAACGCCTGCGGAAGGTCGCCGAGATAGGCAAAGCCCGGCAGGAAGCCCAGCATATAGACGTGGTAGAGCTGCGAGGCGTGCAGCTCTATCGCCGCGGCTTCGGTCAGCCCGGCGCGCCCGGCTGCATCCTTGAGATCGGGGCCGCCTTCACCGCCATAAACGACGGGGATCTCCCAAGTCCGGCCGGCCTCAGGACTGGCGCGCTCCGCATCGCACAGCGCGGCAATTTCCGATAGCAGGCGCTCTTTCGGAAGGAGCAAAGGATCGTAAAACACGGTTAGCGACGAGAGTGCTGGAACGCTCTCGCTTACTCCGGGCAGCGCCGCGGCGGCGAGCCGGCCGCTCACATCCAAGATCGCGAGGCTGAGCGCTTTGCTGTAATTTGGACCGAAATCCACAAGCAAGGCACTTTCTGCACAGTCGAAGAATGTGAAAGAGAGTCGCATTGCGCACCGGCATCCTTGGTTATACAGGTACAGGTAAGCCTAAGACTGCAGAGTGACGGCCTCTCCGGCGATCCGGGAGGCCGCTTCTTTGCGCTAAGTTGCTTGGCTTTTGGCGGGACGTAAAGAGGGAGCGGGCCGCGCAGTGAAAAGCGCGCTTTTTGCATAGCTTGAATGCGCCAGCCGCTTATCATTCAGCGAAGACGTCGATCGAAGTTTCCGGGGATGCGAGAAGCTTAGGCTTTTTTTATATTGTGCTGCGCGCCGGGCCGCGCGCGCCTATTCCTCAGCTGCCGTCCCGCGAAGGAAGCAAGCTGCAACTATAGGATCACATCGACCTCGACAGGAATGTGCCGCTTTCCGCTCGCATGCGTGCGTTTTTTGCCATGGGTGAATTGGCCCGGTGCTCGCTATGAATATATGCGAGCGCTATACGTGGGGCTTCTTATGAAGGAAGCAGAAATTCCGGATGCGCAAAAGAGACCATGTCTTTTAGGAGACACCTTGCCCTTCGAACTAAAGTAACACGGTTTTTTGTCAACAGATTTCTTGAGAAGTTGCGCACTTGTGATATATGAGATGTATTCCCCCTCAGACTCCGAAAGGCAAAGGATTGTGAAGCAAGCAAATAAGGTCAAGGATCTCGCTGGAAAGCGCAAAAGCGATGCGCGCTGGCTTGACAAAACTGAGATCCAAGGCAATTCCTACAAGGCTTTGGAAAGTTCAGCTCAAGGCCGTTCTAGGAGCCCGCAAATGATAGAAGATAAATTTGAAAATAACGAGCTTGTAGAGTTCACCACTCACATCGTTTCCGCCTATGTTAGCAATAACGCTGTAGTAGCGGGCGATCTGCCGAGCTTGATTGGCGATGTGCATGCTGCGCTTACCCGCGCCTCGTCGAACTTGATCCAAGCTCCGAAGGAAGAGCTTAAGCCAGCCGTGGCGGTGAAGAAGTCGCTGACACCCGAGTACATCATTTGCTTGGAAGATGGCAAGAAGTTTAAGTCGCTGAAGCGGCACCTGCGCACCCATTACAACATGTCGCCCGAGGAATATCGCGAAAAGTGGGGGCTGGAGCCGAATTACCCCATGGTTGCCCCAAAATACGCCGAAGCCCGCTCCAATCTCGCCAAGAAGATGGGCCTCGGGCAGCGCAAGGGACGGTAGAGCGCCAGTCTTTGGTACAACGGATAGCCGGCCGCCTTCACGATACTGGCGGCGGCGTTTCGTTCCGGTGCAAGTTTTGCACTTGCGGGTGTGGGAACTGCTTGCGTTCTTTCACCCAAATCACCCATAGTTCCGGTCTCATGCGTTATGCCGAAGGCGGATCGGCACGCGGACTTCGGAGGGGGGAATGCCATCGGAACTCGCTTTGCGCGCACAGCTCATATTGCGCGAGCAGCGGGACTTGTATGGCTATTGGCGTTCTTGCGCGCAGTCGAAACCGATCCCTTCACGCTACGATATCGATCCCGTCGATATTCCTCATCTGCTTCCAGGATTAAGCCTGCTCGATGCCGGAGAGGATTTGGATGCGCTCCGGTACAGGTTGGCCGGAACGCGGGTCCGTGAAATTTACGGGACGGAAATAACCGGGCGCACAGTCTTCGATGGCGCGCTGCAGCACAAAAGGGACTATTGGCTCCCGGTCTACCGCAAGGTTATCGAGGAGCAAATCCCGATGCAGGGCGCCGTGCGCGGTCCCGTTTCCGGCCGGGAACATCTTCTTTTAATTTGGATGCGGCTTCCGCTCACTGGGCTCGGCGGCGCTGTTGAGCGCGTGCTGGGGTACGATGCCGCACTGCCTGTGAGTTTTCTATATTCGCCTGCGGCGTCAGAAGCGGAGGAAGACGCCATGCGCCCGGCATCCGGGATTGAAAAGCACCGCGCTCACGGCTAACGTCCGTCCTGGGCCGGGGACGCAGAGAGCCCCAGTGGAGAAAGGTCCGGCGCGGGGTTGCCGTGACCTTTCTCCGGAGGTTATATAGCTTCGCCTCCACCCAATAGGATCACGCGCCTGTGTGACATATCTGTGGCAAGCTGCGGCCTGCCCATTCAAAAAGAATTATTTTATTAGGAACCGGCTATCAAAACCAGAAGATTTTTCGGTCCGTGCGCGCCCATGACAATGGTTTGCTCGATATCGGCCGTGCGCGAGGGGCCGCTAATGAGATTGACAGTGCGCGGCATATTGCCGCCACCATAGATGGATCGCAGCTTCGCCCACCCTTCCTCGTAAGATCCGGCGATATCGCTCGCCAAAATCACGACCGCATGTGTTTCGGGTAAAAAGTTAAGCGTCGAGGGATTGTCCGGACCGGAAACAAGAAATAGCGTGCCCGTTTCGGCCGCGCCGGCGATGGCGTGGCTTAGCCCAACGGTGTCGTTCGCTCCGGCCGGCCCCGGTAGAAGCTCCAAAAGGCCAGGCTCCGCCCGCAAGCCGTCGAAAACCGGGTCTTCGCCGAGCCGGAGGCGCGACGGCAGATTGTTCTCGCGCAGTGCCGCGGCAATCGCCTCGGGCAGCCCCTTCAGTGCGCGCACGCGGCTGACCTTCGCGCCGCTCTTCTCCAGCATAGTTTGGAACAGCTTGATCAGCTCGGCCTTCGGCTTTTGGGCGCGCTCAGGGATGAGATTGGCTTTCGGGTTTCGCAACCGCGATTGCACAAGTCCGCGCCGGCCCGGCTCATCGCCGCGCACGCCGAGGTGAGCGCGCACCTGGCCCAGCACATCCTCGCGGCCGCTCTTCGGCATGTCACCCATCGATGCGTCCCTCTTGGCGCGCCTTCTCCCGCTCGCGCTGCTGCCAAAGCGATTGAAATGTCCGCGGCGCGGGTGCGGCCAAATCGCGATATTTGGTCCAAGCGCCGGCAAGCGGCAAATACGAGAACCGGCGTTTGCGCCCGGCCGCGAGCGAGAGCATCCGCGCGCCCGTGCTTGCCGCGAGCCTATAAAGCGCGGGCCGTTTTGCGAAGAAGGCCCATGTGCGCAGGGCAAGCTTTGGGATCGAGGCCGGCGATTTATTGAGATAGTCGCGCTCACGCCAATGCCGCATCATTTTCGGCAGCGGAATGTGCATCGGGCAAACCGACTGGCAGCGCCCGCAAAAAGTCGATGCGTTCGGCAGATGCGCGCCCTCCGCGATGCCGATCAGCTGGGGCGTAAGCACCGCGCCCATCGGACCGGGATAAACCCAGCCATAGGCGTGGCCGCCCACCGCCGCATAGACGGGGCAATGGTTCATGCAGGCGCCGCAGCGGATGCAGCGGAGCATGTCCTGGAACTCGGTGCCGAGCATTCCGGAGCGGCCATTGTCGAGCAGCACCACGTGATACGCCTCGGGACCGTCCGGATCGCCCTGCCTGCGCGGGCCGGTCGAAAACGTCGTGTAGGTCGAAATCTCCTGGCCGGTCGCCGAGCGCGCCAGCACGCGGATGATCGTGGACGCGTCTTCCAGCGTCGGCACCACCTTCTCGATGCTGGCGATCACGATATGCGTGCGCGGCAAGAGCTGGGTGAGATCGCCATTGCCCTCATTGGTGACGATCACCGAGGTGCCCGTCTCCGCGATCAGGAAATTCGCGCCCGTAATGCCAACGTCCGCGGCCATGAACCGCTGCCGCAGCATGGTACGCGCCTCGCCCACAAGCTCCGGGATTTGCGTAAGATCGCGCTCCGGCGGCAGGCTCTTATGCGCGGCGCGGAAATCCTGCTCGACCTGGCCGCGGCTTAAGTGAATGGCCGGGGCGATGATGTGGCTGGGCGTCTCATGGCGCAGCTGGATGATATATTCGCCAAGATCGGTCTCGACCGGCTCGATGCCCGCCGCCTCCAGCGCGGCGTTGAGCCCAATCTCCTCCGACACCATCGACTTGCCCTTGGTGACGGTTTTCGCGCCCGCCTCGCGGCACAGCCTGATAATGATCTCGCGCGCCTCGGCCGCATCGCGCGCCCAATGCACATGCCCGCCGGATTCGACCACGCGGCGCTCATACTCTTCGAGATAGATGTCGAGATGGGCGAGCACATGGTCCTTGATGTCCCGCGAGGCATCGCGCAGCGCATCGAATTCCGGCAGCGCAGCGCGCGCTTGCGCCCGCTTGACCATGAAGCCGGTCTTGACGTTGCCGAGCGCGCGCTGAAGCTGCGGATCGGAGAGCGCGCGCGCCGCGTTTTCCTTGAAGTTGAGCGAGGTGGATTGCATCGGGTGTCACGCGTGCTGTGAAATGCCAGTAAGCCGGAAACGGGCCGCGGATACAAGGGGGATGCGATGCGCCACCGTCATTGCGAGCGCAGCGAAGCAATCCAGTGGCAACATCCGCCATGCCAGTTGCTTCTGGATCGCCACGGCTGAAGCCCCTCGCGATGATGGGCGGCCGCTTTGCGGGGCAGCGTAAATGCGCTACAGTAGGCGCATGACACTTATGCATTTGCGCGACGATACATTGAGCTTTGCTACGCGAGCGGCGGAGGGGTTGCCGCGGCGGCGCTTCACTGTGGCCGAAATCGAGGCGATGGTTAAGGCCGGCATTTTGGACGAGGACGAGCGCATCGAGCTGATTGGCGGGGAGTTGGTGCCGATGTCGCCCAAGGGCAATCACCACGAGATATTGAAGCATGCACTGACACACTATTGGGCGAGGAAGCTGCCGGACCGCCTCACTTTCACGACAGAAACAACGTTCCGGCTGACGCCCGACACCTATCTCGAACCGGATTTTGTCTTCTTTGACAAAGCAACCGGCGTAAGGGGCCTAACGGCGGAGACGGCTCATCTCGTGGTCGAGATCGCGGATTCGAGCTTCGCTTACGACATCGGGCGCAAGGCCGTGCTTTATGCGAGCTTCGGCATCCCGGAGCTGTGGGTGATTCACGCTGTGCGGCTGGAGACGCGTATCCACCGTAAGCCTTCGCCGGAGGGCTATCGGGAGACGATCGACCTTGGCGCGGATCAAGCGCTGGTGCCGGCCTTCGCGCCCGAGCTTGCCGTCAAACTATGCGAGCTTGAGCTTAATTGATACCGCGCCGCGCCTCCTGCGGCTGCGTCTACTTCCGCCCGCCGGGTGGTATCACGCCTCGATATAGGCGAGAAGGCTTTCACTTTCTGGCACAGGGAGGCCATCCTCACGCAGCCCCTCGATGTGAAAGCGGATCGCTTCGCGCATGTTCTCTTCGGTTTCCTCCGGCGTCGCGCCGGTTGCGACGCAGCCCGGCAAATCCGGCGCGTAGGCGGAATAGTTCTCTTCTGTCTTTTCAATAACGATGGCGTAGCGCATCAAACCTGCCCCTTTAAACCTGCCTGCTTTAAGATGCTCGCGAATGTCCCCGGTGCCAAGTCATCGGAGAGTTTTCCTGCTATCGTGACGCCTGCGGTTTCGCTACCGCTCCGTCGTCCCCGCGACGGCGGGGACCCAGTAATCGCCGTGCGCCGCCATTGATTACACGCCCCGATTACTGGATTCCCGCCTGCGCGGGAATGACACTCCGGGATTATCGTCCGCGCAGCGGACTTTGCCGGTGGCTGCCGCGCGTCGCGATGAGCCGCCAGCCGTGACTTTCGATCAGCGCAATCGCATCTTTGACTTTGACCGGCATGATTGGGTTTCGCCGTGGCGTCAGCGCCGCGCCTCCTGCGGCTGCGTCCACTCCGACACATCCCACAGCTTCAACAATCCATCACCGCTCCCGGACAGTGCAAAGCGGGCATTAGGCGAAAAAGAAACGGCATTAATAAAAGGAAGCAAAACTGCCGATTTTGCCCCCGCAAGCCCTTCGAATGTTCTTATCTCTTTCTGCGTAAGTGCGTCCCAAAGTTTCATAGTTTCATCGTGGCTGCCCGATAGCACGAATTTCCCGTTTCTGGAGAATAATACCGAGGTTACGTAGCCAAGATGCCCTTCGAAAGAGCCAATTTCTTTATGGGTCCTGAGGTCCCATAGCTTTAGAGAGCCTTTGGTGCATCGGATTATGTCGTTCGGATCTTTCTCAGCGCAACTACCCGCTGCAGCGAACCTGTCATCCGGGGAGAATGCGACCGACTGCACACCATCCACAACTTGGCCGTGCAATGCTTCGATTT
>Ga0326728_10007272_pt1 | contig 28720 bp, 16 predicted proteins | sample MB3enrmetagenome_FD_207602 | JGI IMG/M metagenome (GOLD analysis project Ga0326728, IMG submission 207602) | Lab enriched peat soil microbial communities from McLean, Ithaca, NY, United States - MB31MN | ecosystem: Environmental > Terrestrial > Soil > Wetlands > Peat | place: USA: New York... | reverse complement strand
AAGGAAATCAATTGAGGATCGTACGAGGCATGAACTTGCCGTTTTTCTACCGGCGGTAAAGTACATTACATTTGCCGCCCAAAAGGGGTTGCCGAATATGGAAAACGTAAGTAGCCCTGGGCCTCCGGTGATTCCGCCCGCCGCCTCGAAGCCTGGGGGCGTTGCCGTCCTATTTCAAATTCTTTCGCTCGTCTTTGCCGTTCCCGCCATCGTCTGGGGTGTTTTTATGGTGTGGTCGGTCGCCTTCCCTCCCAAGTGCGGGGATTGGTCGGGCCTTACCGGTTTGGGTGTGGTGGAGTGCTGGGTGGTGGACCTGCCGATCGGCCTCGTGATCCTGGCGGTTGGATTGTTCGCCAAGAAGGGGTCGCCACGCCTGCGCAAGATCTGCATTGTCACCGCAAGCGTGACCCTGGCCCTGCCGATTATCGCCAGTATTCTCTTGAGCCGTTGGCATTGCCCCTGAAAACCTTCCCCCGCGGTTCCATAGCCCGCGCAGCGGGCGACGTCATGTAGCCCACGGCGCAAGCCGTGGGAAAGACGGACCGGGAAAACCCTGCCAGCCCCGGAGGGGCGATGTCAGGCCACCGGGAGGGATGGGGGGTGTCCAGACGCCGCCCCTACGGGGCTGGGTGATATGGAATGTGATCGTGGTCCCACGGCTGGCGCCGTGGGCTACAGGACCGCGCCCGCTGCGCGGGCTTGCAATCGCCCCACACTCCCAACCGCGTGGTGAGGAAACCGCCCTAAAACCTCTCATCCAAACTAATCTCGGCGAGAATCTTATCAAGCTGGTCGGAGGCCTGCTGGCGCTTGGCCTTGAGGTCGGCGGTCTGGCTGCGCAGGGCCGCCAGGCGGTCTTCCTGCTCATCCAGTTGGTGCGTGTAGCGTTGCAGCAAGGCCTTTTCTTCCGGGCTCCCCTTCAGCGCCTTCATGTTTTCGCGAATCCGGCTCTGGTCGTTGCCAATGGAACTCTCTTCCTGCTGGCGCGTTTTAATCTGCTCGTCGAATGCGGCGATCACGCCCTTCTGGTCAAGCACGCGTTTGATCGCCTGCTCGATGGCCGGCGTCAGGCGCTTCTGCTCGGTCAGCACGCCGACGAACCCGCTGGGAAGGTCGGTGAGTTCCACCTGTGAGGTCACTGGCTGATACTCCTCCACCACCAGTTTCTGGCTCGTTTTCGGTTCCACCTTCACGCGGAAGCGGTAGAACGATGCGGTAGTTTCCTCCGGCTTCAAGCCAATCGCCAGGTTCCAATCCGGGCGGTCGGGATGCTCAATGATAACGTCGCGGGACGCGGTGTCCGAGTTGCTGATGGTATAGGATTTGGTCTGGCGATCTTCCCGCGTCAAGGTCATAACGCCCTTGGCGATCACCAGCCGGCTGTAAGGCTTCGCGCTGGAATCTTCCTCCGCCTTGATCTTCACGGCCGAATCGGCGGCGTAGGAAATCAGCCGCTTCTCGCCGGGGCGCACGGCGTCAATCATGCCCTCGCCGGCGAAGGTCCCCTCGTCAAGAATGTTGAAGCTCCCTGCGTCGAACTCCACGCCACTCGTATTGTTGAGCCACAGGGCGCGCAGGGGTTCACCGGAGTCCTCGTTCCAAAGCGTCACTTTCTCCGCGTCGATGCGCGCTTGCAGGATGGGCACCAGCGCCGATTGGTTCTTGCCAATGGTGACCTTCTCTTTTAGGTCGTATTGGAAGAAATCGCCCACGGCGTTGGCTGTGGCTTCAACATCGGGCGGCCTGAACGCCTTGCTGTATAAATCGAGCCGACTAAATTCCTTATCCGCCCCGAGCCCCGCTGATATCGTGCTAGGAATACCGCCCGGGATTCCCGCAAGCGTACCCGGACCAAAGCCACCTCCCGACCCACTACCAACACCCGCCTTCATCTTCATAGGCGCAGGTGGAGGCGGCGCAGCCACCAGCGCCTCCATCGCCGCCTCGTGCGTCTGCGGGGTAAGCATGGCCGACTGCGGCAGCGGCACTTCCGGCCGGCGGACGTAGAGCGGCTGCGAAATATTCTGCACGAACGATTGCGGCGCGCCGGCGACAAGCGAGAGTTGCACATCCTTCCAGTCCTCGCCGATGGTGTTATCCACCACGGCCCAGCCCTGCACCAGGGGTTTCTGGCCGTTCTTCGCGTCCAGCAGGATGCGGTAGGTGCTCTTCCACACGGGCACCTCGCTGATGTAGCTGACAAAGATTTCGCGCTCGCCCGTGCCCGCGGCGGAGATGGTGAGGCGGCGCAGGTCGACGGCCTTGGAGGAGCCGATCAGGTTGAGGTAGCGATTCACATCGTCGGCCAGCTCGCGGTCGGCGATCCGCACGGTGGTTTCCGGCCCCAGGTTGAAGCTGCGCACCTCGCCCGCGTCGGTCACCAAGGTCAGGACCGTGTCCTCCACCACCTGTTCGGACTTGTCGACGGATTTCTTCACCACATCCAATCCCAGCACCTTGCCGGTGGCCCCGGTTGATCCGTTGCGGACTTCCACGCGCGTGCCCCGCAAGGCTTTCAGCAGATCGTTGCGCGAAGCCTTGGCGCTCAGCGGCAGGGGCAGGCTTTTCAGGCGCTCGGAAAGCGGCGCCACGGAATTAAAGCGCACCCCCGTGATGCGCCCGTCGCCCAGGTCCACCACGGTCAGCGACTTCAGCGCGTCGTTCAACTGCGCGGAGGTGAAATCGATATTCAAATCCTGCGTGCCGCGCACGTGGGTGGAATGTTCGAAATATCCCACGCCGTTTTTGTAAAGCACCACCCGCTTCACGGGCAAACGGCCCGCGGTTGCGCTCGGGGCCTCTGCCGGAGCCGCGGGAGCCGCCACCTGCTGCCCATGTGCCAGAATGATGAATGAAAATATCGCCAGAAATGCCACCACAACGTTTTTTCGCATGAGGCCCTCCCTCTTGTCACAGCAGACGGAAGCGGCGTTCTACAAGTTACCCGCTTCCGTGCAACTGTTATAGGCTCAAGATTCGAGAGTCAAACCCCAGGTTGCCTTCTAGGCAATTAAATGTCCGGCACGTCGCGTCGCCGGATTGCGCCCCGATGCATCGGGGCGAATCGGTAACCGCCAATCCACAGCGAAGCCACGAAAGCCACCGACCGCCCCGATGCATCGGGGCGCAATCCGGTCAGGGGGGTAGGTCATTGAAAAATCTGACCCCAAAGGGCACTGAGAAGATGTGGGTTTTTCTCCGCAATCTCTGTGAGCCCATCTCTGTATCCTCGGTGTAAACCTCTTCCTCAGCAGACAAATTGACCGCTCCAACCGTACCGATCCAGGCAAGGAATAACCAAAAAGATGAATTCCAAATATCATATTACTACCGGTAGGAATCGGGAACGATTTCTCGGGCATTATGTCAGCCTCTGGGTCGGTTTTGGGTGTTTGCGAGGGGGCATTGGAAGTCAACGAGCGACATTATCAACTGGATTACTGTTTCGGCGTGAAATGGCGCAGAATAGAGAGGGTTCAGGTGTTGGGGGCAGTGGCCAGTGGTTAGTGGCTAGTGGCTAGACACTGCCCTTCGGAGGTTTTCACGTCCCGGCTCAAGACGGTAATTCGAAAGCTCCGTGCAGACCGCCGATTGCCGACCACTAGCCACTAACCACTAGCCACTATCCACTGCTCTTTGGAGGTTTCCATGTCCCTGACGAAGAAACGCAGAATGACGGAAAAGCGACTCGCCGCGATTCGGCGAAATCAGAAGCTTACCCATGGTCGGCCGACAGAGGAGCGCCGCGAGCGCATCCGCGCCGCCCTCCTGCGTCATGGCTTCGACATGCAAGCGGAGGAAGTGGCCATGCGCGCTCTCGGCGAAAATCCCGCCCACTTCCAGGATCTCCTGGAAGCACTCTGGGAGACGTACCAGCCCAGCGATGCGGCGCAGGAGGGGTTGGTGATCCAACTGGCGCAAGCGACCTGGCTGATGAATCGCGCCATGCGCATGCAAGAAGGCTGCGCCGTGCGGGTGGCCCAGGAAGTGAACAGCGGCCGGGCTGACCGGCTGCACGCGCGGATGACGCGCTTGACGATCACGGCAGAGAGTTTGGGAAGGCTCGTCCAATCGGTGGCGCGCCGGCATTACGTCACCCCTCGCGAGGACTTGGAGAAGATGAAAAGCCTGCACCAGGAGGGAGTGTTGAAGGACATGGGCGAAATCGCCCTCGCCCTCTTCTATGAGCTGCAGGCGCCCGGCACGGGTCCCGACGGTGTCGACCCCCAGGAACAGGCCCGCAATGCCCTTCGCAGGATCAAGGAGATCTTTGGTTTAACCGACGACTGTGCGCCCCCACCACGCCTCCCCCCGGGTTTCAGCCCGATGCAGGCTAACCAACCCCCTGCGCAACCCGGCGTCGCACCGGACTTTCTCCCCACACCTTTCGCCCCTCCGACCACGCCGGAACAGGTTGCTCCACCATCCGAGGAAGAAGAGGAAGAGGATGATGAAGAGGAACAGGACGAGCGGTATCCCAACATCACCCCGGCGCAATGGGAGGGGCGCGAGGGGTTGCGCCAGCTTCTGGAAAATATTCTTACGCGCTATGTGGAAATTTGCGGGGAGCAGCGCAAGGCCCTGCTGAAAGAGTCGGTGAAAGGTCCGTCGCCCTATGAACGCGCCGCGGAAATCGCTCCCACTCACCCCAACGCCATGCTCATGCGACGCGTCCATGACTCCTACTTTCGGGAAGTCCGGCGGGTCACCAACCTGCTCCTGAAACTTAAACGCTTTGAATTTAAGATGGCAACTTTTCGAGCGGATAGGGGCGAAAACGATGCCGAAGAAAGCCGCGAATAAAAGTTTTCATCAGAATATGTTGATGATAACAAAGGTGGTTAGTGGAAATTACCATGATCCGAGCAAACCTTCAAGCTATTGAAAATAAGCTGGTTGCCGTAATTGCGTTAAAGAGTTGCAAAAAAAGGGGGGAACATTTTTGGGGTTCAGCGTCCGTAAGCTACTGAAAACAAGTATAGAAAAAATGTCAACTTTTTGCTCTGAGAATAAGTTGCTGAAAACACAGCTAGTTATTTAATTCTGCGAATAAATTGATGAAAAGAAAAGGAGTTAGAAGAGAGGGACAAGGGATAAGGGTACGGGACATGGAACACGGGAGGCGGAGTATGAATATAGGACACTGGACACGGGATTCGGGGCATGAGGTTCGGGGCTGGGAACGTGGGACTGGGGACACAGGACTCGGGGACAGGAGGCCCGGGAAGGAAAAATCCCGAATCCCTGATCCCGTGTCCCTTTTCCCTTGTCGCTTACCCCTTGTCCCTTATCCCTTCTACCTTGTCCCTTACCCCTTGTCCCCTGTCCCTAGTCCCTCGTCCCGAAAGGTGCTTGAATTTCCCCTCACTTCCCGATATAAACTGTGCGTCAATCGCGAGCAGGCAAGTTCGCAAATACTTTTAACGTCAGAGGGAAAAGAGGGAATGAAACATGACGGACGAAATTAATCGGCGAGATTTTATGAAGCGTGCAGCCTTCACCACGGCGGGCGTCAGCATGTCGATGGCGGGGTTCAGCACGGGCAAAGTTCTGGGCGCCAACGACCGCATCCGGCTGGGAGTGATCGGTACGGGCCGCCAGGGCAGAGATGACATGCGGAACTTTATGAAGCACGGCGTGGAAGTCGCGGCCGTGTGCGACGTCTATCAGCCCAATCTGGAAAAAGGGCTGGCGGATGCGGGCGGCAACGCCAAATCGTTCAAGGATTTTCGCAATATTTTGGACGACAAGGGAATTGATGTGGTTCTGGTGGGCACGCCTGACCACTGGCATCCGCTCCCCATGGTGGAGGCCTGCAAGGCGGGCAAGGACGTTTACGTGGAAAAGCCCATTTGCGTGGCGGTGGAAGAAGGCCAAAAGATGGTGGAGGCCGCGGGCAAATACGGCCGCGTGGTGCAAACCGGACTTTGGCAGCGCTCCAACCTGCATTTCCAGAAAGCCGTGGAGGTGGTGCAGAGCGGCGCGCTGGGCAAAGTCAGCTTTGTGCGCACCTGGAATTATGCCAACACCTACCCCAAGGGCCAGGGCACGTACAAAGATTCCGACCCGCCGGCCGGGCTCGACTGGGACTTCTGGCTCGGTCCCGCGCCCAAGGTTCCTTACAATTTCCAGCGCTTCGGCGTGGCGGACGGTCGCTGGTCCACCTTCCGCTATTTCTACGATTACGCCAACGGCTGGCCGGGCGACTGGGCCGTCCATTTGATGGACATCGTCCTGTGGGCCATGCAATCTGATGGGCCGACGGGCATCACCGCCATCGGTTTCAAGAAATTTATCCAGGACAATACCGAGACTCCTGACACGCTGGAAATCACCTGGGAGTTCGGCGGCGCCCACCCCTTCATCGCCACCTACGAAAATCGCGAGTGCAATGGCAATTCCATGTACAAACACGGTTATGGAATTGAGTTCCATGGCTCCGACGCCACCATGTTTCTCGATCGCGACGGCTTTGAGGTGTTTCCGGAACCCGTGTCGGAAGCCGATTACCGCGAGGTGCACCGTCCCGCCGCCGGGCAGGCGGAACGCCAGGAACTGGGCAAAGCGCCGGTGATGAAGATGGAGCGGGTCGATGACGGCCTGTTGATGCACGTCGCCAATCTGCTGGAATGCATGCGCACCCGTAAACCCCCGCAGACAAACATCGAGTTCGGCCATCGCAGCACCACTTGCTGCCTGCTGGGCAACGTGGCGCTGCGCGCCAAGGAGCACCTGGAGTGGGACACCGCCAGTGAGAAACTCACCAAGGGCGGTCCCACCGCGCAAAAACTCCTCGGCCGCGATTACCGCGCGCCGTGGAAGCTGACGGTGTAGGAGAGAAGTAGGGGCGGTTCGCGAACCGCCCCTACGAGCCAATGAATCGTCGTGAATCAGCAGGGGCGGTCCGCGAACCGCCCCTGCTTTGCCACGATTATCGTTCTTGCCATCGCCGCAAATTGTGCTATACTTAATTAGCGCTTATTACCGCGGTTGTGTGGTGCGGCTGCTCGGATCAAGTATTTGAGCTGATGTTTTCCGCCTTCGGTTTCTCTCCGTAAGTCTTCAGCGCAATCTAAAACCGTCTGGTCACGCAGGTGGCTGTGTGCGCATCGCTGTATGCATGCGCAAAACGGCTGCCTCGGCCAGAGAAAAGAAGAAAAGATCAATGCAAAGTTTTTCAGAACTCACGATTTCACAATATTCCCAGGAGCGGCTGGCCGCAGCGCGATTCACGATTCCGACGCCCGTGCAAGCCGCCGCCATCCCGGAAGCGCTGGCCGGCAAGGACGTCCTGGCCACCGCTCAAACCGGGACCGGCAAGACGCTGGCCTTCCTGATTCCCATCATCGAGCACCTGCTGCAAAATGAGGCAGCCGGAATAGCGGCGCTCGTGCTGGTCCCCACGCGCGAACTGGCAATGCAGGTGGCGGAGCAATACAACGCCCTGCGCGGGAAGCGCTTGCCGCCCGCAGCTTTGGTGGTCGGCGGTTTGCCGGAAGCGGATCAACTCACCGCCCTGCGCAAGGGTGCGCGGCTGGTGGTGGCCACGCCCGGCCGCTTGGAAGATTTCCTCGGCCGCCGGCTCATCAGTTTTCGCGCCCTGCGGATTCTCATCCTCGATGAGGCGGATCGCATGCTGGACATGGGATTCATTCCCGCCATTCGCCGCATTGTGGGCGCACTGCCCAAAGATCGCCAGACCATGTGTTTTTCCGCCACGATGGCAGCCCAGGTGGTGCACCTCGTAAATGATTATCTGCGAAATCCCGTGCGCCTGGCCTTCGGGTCGACGATTAAGCCCGTAGAAAGCGTGCGCGTCCAGGCCTTCGAAGTCGCCCACGGCCGCAAACAGGAAATCCTGGAGCGCTTGCTGGCCCGCGAGACGGGCCGCTGCCTGGTCTTCGCGCGCACCAAGCGCGGCACGGAGCGCTTGGCCAGGAATCTGGTTCGCCAGGGATTTGCCGCGGCCATGATTCATGGTGACCGCTCGCAGTCGCAGCGGACGGCGGCGTTGGCCGGATTCCAGCGCGGCAGCTACCGCATTCTCGTCGCCACCGATCTGGCTTCGCGCGGCATCCACGTGCAGGACATCGCCCACGTCATCAACTACGATTTGCCCGCCGATGCCGAGAGCTTTATCCATCGTGCCGGACGCACTGGACGCGCGGGCGAACGCGGCGTCGCCTCCACCCTCTTCGCGCGAGATCAGCACACTGACTTGCTTCAGTTGGAACGGACGCTGGGAGTACGCATGGAGAGAATGCGGGAGACTGACGATTCCTGGGAGAACACGGACGGAGCTTCGACACGAATTCCAAGTTCCCAACCGCACGGATCAGCGCGCTCCAGCCGCATGGAGCGCAGCGAATCCGCACCCCGGCCTCGATTGGTAAAGCTCCCAGGAGAGGTGCTGCAAATCCAGATGGAAGGCTAGTGAATTTCCGTAACGTAAATGGCAGTGTTATCGCCGCCGGCGGTGGGTGCGATGAAGGCCACCGTTTGCTGCGTATCGCCGGTAAGGGAGACGATGGGTTTCCCCGTTCCGGCCGTCGTGATGGGAAGGAAATCATCGGGTGTGGTCAGCCGATTCGCCTGACCATCGCAGTTGCAGAAGAGTGCCAGGTCGTTGGGCGCATCGATAGGGGCGGCGGCGAAGATCATATTGCCGCGCGGCCCGATGGTAAGGCTCAAAATCCTGCTCACGGCCTTCAGGGCAGTGGTGGTGAGAGATTGTTTGGCCATGACCGGCTTGGTGGGATCGCCGGCCAGCAAGGCGGTCTGAATGCTGCCGTTTTCAAGGTACACCAGGAGCATTTGGACGGGCGCCAAGTCCGCTCGCGCCGCCAACAGTTCCGAGGTGCGAGCGGGATCCGGCGGAGGTTGCAACTCCTGAAAGGATTGAATGGCGATGGCCCGGAAAAACTGCTCGATGGCGATGTCGGGAGAAGCGCCGCGGCGGAGGAAGGCCGCCTCATCGTGCCCAATGAAAAAAGGGTCCAGCAAATCCTTGGGGCCAAGCCGCATTTCCGCCGGCAACGGGAGCGCCTGGAGGCCGCGCGCGCTCCACAGAAATAACCCGCTGCCCGCGGTCTTCCCTGACCAGCGCGCTCCGAACAGCACATTGCCATCGGAGGTCACGAGCGGCGCCGAGAACTCTTCAAACTTCGCTCCCGCTTGCCCGGGCGGTGCGTCCAGATTGGTCGCCACGGCCTTGGGCTTCGAGCCCTCCTGCCGCACCACGACCACTTTCGGCACATCGGCCTGGTCCGAATCCAGTGTGGCGGTGAAAGCCATCACCCCGGAGTCATTCATGCTGGGCGCGCTGAAGGTATCGTAGGTGGTGCGGGGAAACGGTCCCAGCAATCCCTGGAAAGCCACCACCAGAAAGCTGACTCCCGTCGAACGCACCACGGCGCGCATCTCCACACGCGGGCTGCGCAAGCTGGTGAGGAAGATGATCTCTTGATTGCCATTCATTGCCAGGCTCAAGAACGATCCGAAGGCCAGCCCCCCGTGGCCGGGAACTTCCGTGCCACTGGTGAGCAGCAAGCGCGTGTTCAGTTGGGCAAACGCCGGAGGCGCGCCTGCGGCCAATGCCACCAGGAGCGCACCCATGGCCAATACCTTGCCGCACCAGACCGACTTTCTTCCCAGCACCCGAGTCAAGCTGCGATTCTCCCTTCCTGCTGGCCGTGGCTGCGGCCCATTACTTCTTCGAGGCCCTTGCCGCCATATTCGTCACCCTTTGAAACCGAAGCAGGCAACCTAGCACCGAGCTTTCCTATGCGTCAAGATGAATTCCGCACCACCATTTCCGCTGACTGCGCGGCGAGCGTTTTACGGCATGACTGCTTCACAAATAAATCTGGCTATGTCTCGAAAAGTTTTGTAACCTTCCCTCCGGGCATTTCAACTCGAATAGATTTTCGATGCCGAATTGAGAAGGAGTCGCCATGAGCAAAGACTTTTCGCGACGAAAGTTTCTGGGAAGCCTTGCCGGCGGCGCGGCCGGCGCCAATCTTCCCTGGCTCACGAATCTGAACGCGGCCGCAGAAGAGAAACTGCCGCATCGCACGCTGGGCCGCACCGGCGCCAAGGTTTCCATTCTGGCTTTTGGGTGCGGCAGCCGCTTCCTGATGTACAAGGACGAGGAAAAGGCGCTCGAGGTGTTGAATCACGCCATTGACCTGGGCATCGACTACGTCGACACGGCCTACTCTTATGGCAACGGGGTGAGTGAGACCCGTGTGGGCAAAGTCATGGCCGGGCGCCGCAAGGAAGTGTGGCTGGCCACCAAGATTCCGGACCGCACGCGCGATGCCTTTATGCAACGCCTGGAAGGATGCTTGCAGCGCTTGCAGACCGATCACGTGGATCTTCTGCACATCCACAGTCTCGGCAAGGCCGACGTGCTGGCCAGGCTGGAAGCTCCCGACGGCGCGCTGAAGGGCCTGCTGGAAGCGAAGGAGCAGAAGATGGCGCGCTTCATCGGCATGACCAGCCACACCGACGGCCCCACCATGGCCCAGGCCATCGAACGGCATCCGCTCGACTGCGTGCAGATGGCGCTGAATCCTTCCGGCAACGGCGGCTTTGAGAAGACCGCCCTGGTGGCAGCCAACAAAAAGAAGCTGGGCGTGATCGCCATGAAGGTCTTCGGCCAGGATCACTTGATCGGCCAGGAACCGGGCCAGACCGATCCCACTTCCCTTTTGCGTTTCGCCTTGAGTTTGCCGGTCACGGTGGCCGTTTCAGGCATGCCGCAAGTGGAAATGCTGGAGCACAACGTGGGGTTGGGCCGCACCTTCACGCCTTTCAGCGCCGCGGAAATGGCGCGACTGCGCGAGCAACTCGCGGTCTCGCGTCCCCTGCTGGAAAAGAAGCTGGTCGGACACGTCGACGGCCCCACCGACCACCCCGAATTGTTTTGGGTGTAGGCAAATGGCGGGATAAACCCGCCGCCACTTGCCACAGCACGATGATGGCGGTGCCTATTCCAATGGTGTTACTCGAGCACGTGCACGATCACGCCCGATGATTTGCCTTTCCCGCGATAGACGCGCTCGGCGGCCTTCTTGAAATCCTCCGGCTTGGCGTCGGGGATATTCACAAAGGTCTGGGGATTGCGGTCGATCAGAGGAAACCACGTGCTCTGCACCTGGACCATGATGCGATGGCTCTTGCGGAAGCAATGATTAATGTCGGGCGCGGTGAAGTTCAGTTCTTCCACCTGGCCGGGAATCATCGCCTCGGGCTTCTCCCAACTGTTTCGGAACTTCGCGCGCATCGGCCAGCCGCGCAGCAACTGCTGATATCCCGCCAGGATAATGGAAGGAGGCGGAACATCCGTGAACAGCGATGGGGCGGGCGGGGCCGGAGGGCCCGGTGTCACTCGCGTTTCCGGTTGAGGATAATCGGGCGGATAGACGTCGATGAGCTTCACCACGAAATCGGAATCGGTGCCGGTGGTGGAGACAAACAGTCGCGGAGAAACCGGACCGGCAATCGTCACGTCCTGTTCCAGCGGCTCGGTCTGGTACACCAGAACATCCGTGCGCGTCGAGGCGAAGCGCTGATCGGCCACCATGTATTCTTGCGGCACGCCGCGGGCGGTATAACCAACGAACGGTATGGGACGGTTCGGGTCGCTTACGTATTCGTCAAACGCCGTATCCTTGGCTTCCGGGGCCGTGAACGACAGTCCGCCCTGGTCTTGAAAGTAGAGCACGCGCGTCTTGGCATTTTCGGGAGGCCAGCTCGAATACTTCCGCCACACGTTGGTGCCGGTTTCGAAGACATTGGCCTTGGCCAACTCCTCAGTTCCCTTCCCCTTCAAATATTTTTCGAAGAAGGGAAACTGAATGTGGTCGCGGAAGTAGGCCCCCGTCTTGGCGGCAAAGCTGACGCTGCCCAGATGGTCGCCGTCCAGGCGCCCCCAGCCACCGTGCACCCAAGGGCCTTCGACCAAACCATTGTAGATGCCTGGATCGTTTTGCTCGATGGAGCGAAAAACCCGGAAGGGGCCGTAGAGATCTTCCGCGTCGAACCATCCGCCCACCGTCAGCACCGCGCAATGAATGTTCTTCAGGTGCGGAGCGAGGTTGCGCGCCTTCCAGTAGTCATCGTAGGTGTTGTGGCTGACCTGGTCGCTCCACAGAAAGCTCTGGTTGTGAAAGTAGCGTGCGTTGGCGTTGGCAAGCGGCCCCATCTTGAGGTAGAACTCGTAGGCGCTTTGCGTGCCGAAATCAAACCCCACACTGGGTTTCGGCGGAGTGGGATTGTCCAAGGGTTTGAAACCGGAGTAGAAACCAAAGTTGGCATCGAGCATGAATGCTCCGCCATGGTAGGCGTCGTCACCCATAAAGAGATCGGTCATGGGGGCCTGTGGCGAGGCGGCCTTGAGGGCGGGATGCGAGTCGATAATGCTGGCCGAGGTGTAAAACCCCGGATAGGAAATTCCCCAGATGCCTACCTTGCCATTGTTGTTGGGCACGTTGCGGAGCAGCCACTCCACCGTGTCGTACATGTCGGAGCTGTCGTCCACGTCCTTACTGCTGCGCTTCTCGTCGATGTGCGGGCGCATTTCAACGAAGGTACCCTCCGACATGTAACGCCCGCGTACGTCCTGGTAAACGAAAATGTAGCCGGAGCGCTCGAATGCTTCAGAAGGCCCCAGCGACGTCCGGTATTGGTCCTCTCCGTAAGGGCCGACGCTGTAAGGCGTGCGATCCATCAGGAACGGATAGGCGATGGAGGTGTCCTTGGGCACGTAGACGGACGTGAATAAGTGGACGCCATCCCGCATGGGGATGCGGTATTCGTACTTGGTGTAATGCTCGCGGACATTGAACTCTTCCCGCGGCCTTTCCTGTGCCCACGCTGGCAGCAGGACAGCCGCCGAGAAAACTAAGAACAGCGGAGCAATTCGAGTGCGCATTTTTGATTATTCCTCCTGCGGTTCATTGTGCCGAGCCGGGCTGACCCCCTCGACCGTTCCGAAATATCTGGACACCCTCTGTCGCCGCGGCGACCGAGGGTCGTAAATTCAAATCAATGCCCCACACGGTCCAGCGCCAGCCGCGCTTGCCAGAAATCCGGGTCGACGTCAAGGGCAGCCATAAACTTGGCCGACGCCTGGGGATTGTGGTGATCAAACAGATCCAGCAAGCCCGCCGCGTAGAATTCTACAGCGGCATGTTTCTCCCCGACTTTTACTTGCATCAGCGGGCTCAAGGTCTTTACCGACGCTTCGTTCTGCCCCAACCGCCGTTGGGCCAAGCCAAGGTATAGATTGGCCAGCGGAGAGGGTTCACGGCATTCTTCCGCCGCCTGCGTCCATGCGTCGTGCGCAGCATCAGCCTTGTCCTGCGCCCGCAGGGCCTCGCCCAGCCAGAACCAAGTTTCCTCATCGTGAGGCTTGTCGGGCTTGCCGGAACCGAGGTTATGCGGATACTCCAGCGCCTTGCGGAAGGCCGCCTCAGCCACCGCCGGCTGGTTGTCCTCCATGGCTCGCATGCCCTTTTGGAAGTTCGCCAACACGTACATTTCGTGGACGCGCACCCCGCCTTCCCAGGGCTTGAAGTGGTGGCCCATCAAGAGCTCCGACGCACGGTCGTACTTCCCCTCCTGGGTCAGCAGCAGCGCCCGGCGCACCAAAATCGTGTCGCGTTCGCGAACGGACGCGGGCGCCTCCGCGAATAATTTTTCGCGGCGCCCGGCGCTGCCCATGCGGAAGTAAATTTCATCCAGATCGGTGTAAAGCCGGTAATCCTCCGGAGCCATCTTCACGGCCTGCTCATAAAACGACGCCGCGTCTGGCAGGTCGTTCTTCACCCGCCAGGCGTAGAGGCCAAGGTTTCGCATCAATACCGAATATTCAAAACCCTGCCCAAAAGCCTCTGCCCAGGATTGCGCCCCCTCCTGGTAACGGCCATGGGCGAACAGATAATTGCCCATGAAGTACAACGCGTGCGCGTCCAGGGGATGGTCCACTAACTGGTCGTCGATCACTTCCGCGTCGGCCAGGCGATTGGGAAAAACCTGGGCGTAGGGCGCCGTCTCGCCCTGGCGAGCGAAATCGTCAGCCCGCTTGTCGTTCCCCTTCTCCCGCGCGTTGGCGGCCAGATAGTAATACACCAGGGGTGTAATCTTATCCGCCGGTAAATGCTTAAGGGCGAATTGCAGGACCGCGTCGGAGTCGTCCACGTCGCTGAGGGTTCGATACCATGCGGCGACCTGCAAGTAAGTTTCGGCAGTGGCAGGATAAGGCGTCGCCCAATCCTCCGTCGCGTGCGGCGCCGCTTTCTGCCCCGCCTTCTCATGTGTGGTTTGGAGCATCCATTTTTCCGCGCGCGCGTAGGGCAGCAAGGGCATCTGTTCCAGTGCCTGCGTGATGATCTTCTCCGCGTCGGCGGTCCGTCCGGCAAGGCGCAATGCGGCGGCGAGATCAACGGCCGCCATCGCATCTCCCGGGTTGTAAGTGACAGCTTGATAAAGCAAGGCGATCGACTGAGTGTAATTCTGCAAGGTCATGGCGATCTCGCCAAGCTGGGCATAAGCGGGAGCGGGATCGCCTCCGAAGCGAATGTCCGCCCAGAACAGGTCCTGCGCCTTCGACCAGCGATGTGCCGCGCGGTTAACCACACCGGCAGCGTAGAGCGTCTCGGGATTGCGGTCGTCACGGGCCAAGGCGGGAGCCAAGAAGCCCTCCGCCGCGAGAAAGTTCCCCGCGCGCAGTTCATGCCACGCCATCTTGACCAAAGCCGGAATATAACCAGGGTCGCGCTTGAGAACCGCATAGTAAGTAGCGTGCGCCGTCTGTTCGCTGCCGTCCTTCTCCGCCTCGACGCCGGACAGGAAAAGCTCCTCCACGCTCATGGCCTCGGCAGACTTGTGAGGCGCGGTGGGAACGCCGGCGGCAGGCACGAAATCAGGGTTGCCATCAATTGGATCCGCCGCCGACCAGTGCAGTATCACTTGGCCACTCGGCCTGGTCACGGTGATTTCGATTTGGCTTTTGGCCGCTTCCACATCCGCTACCGGCACGCCCACCTTCAGCGTCGTCATGGGCTCGAGGGCCACAGGGCCATAGTCCTTCAAAAGCTGCGTCCCCAGTTTCACGCGCAGACGCACACCCGCGATCGCCTCCGTCGGAAAGAGGGAAAATTCCACGTGCTGGGGAATCGCGGCAGCGGCTTTGAAAAAGTTCGCATTCAGAGCGAGGCGCGGCGTAGCTTCCACAAATCCATCCCCAAGGCCGTGCACGGGGTACCAGAACTCGGTGAACGACTCCTCGCGACGCGGCGGCATGAATTCATAGTTCAATTGCGTTTCAAACCGGCCCGCCTGGATTTCGTTGTAAGGCCCGTCGTGATCGGTGAGGAGGTCCGTCCAAATCAATCCATCGTCGGCCACCCCCCAGGTCCAGGTCTTCTTCCCCAGGACCTCGCGGAAGTCTGCCACCTGCACAACGCCATGATCCGAATTTTGGTAATACGCCCCGAAGAAATTGCGATGCACCTGGCGGCCGAAAAGCGAGGTGGGCTGGCGAACGTTTTTGTACCAGCTATAATCCACGCCGTCGTGGAGCGGGAACGACCAAATCTCAGTTTTCGAATGCGGATTGGCCTCGCGCATGGGGTAAATGAAGCGCATGTCGTCGGTCGCCGGAACCGCCGTGTTCGTCCAATACCAGTAAGGATGCGTCAGACCGGTGTCGTTGAAAAGGGTCACGTGCTGCTCCAACCGCGCTTGGCCGGGGCGGAGCGTCAACGCCACCTCCCAATGCATCTCCGTGACCAGATCGACGTCACCCACCACCACCGTGGCGCTGCCATCAGGATTCTGCATTGTCGTGAAGGCGACGGGTGAAACCGTCACCACCGTGTGCCCGTTGGGGAAATTGAACTCCATCCCGCCGGACATCCACGCACCGCGCAGCGACACCAGACCATATTTGACTACGTTGTTACGATAAAATACCTCGCGTTTATTAACTTTGTCATATAGTGAATAGAGGTGTCCGCCCAATTCGGGCAAAATAATGGCTTTAAGAAACTCATTCTCCAGATACACGGCCTTGTAACTTTTCGCCTCACGCCGGTCCGTCAGATCATCGAGCAAGGTGTAAGGGTAAATGCGCCGCTGGTCCGCCAGAGGGAACGGCGGGTTCGGGTCCTCCGCGCCCAGCAGGTAGGTGGGAATCTCCAAGACGCCCTGCCACACGCGGACGTTTTCAGCGAGAACCGGCAGGCAAACGGCCAGGAAGCCGACAAGGGTCATTAAAGCCACTTTCACAGGTCGCATGGGATTGCTCCGGGAACATAGATATCGGCGTGGGACATTGCTGGCGCGCGACATCGCCGCCTACTCTATCTGAAGCAGGCTTTCCAAAGCAATCGGAAGCGACGCTGTGGTTAACCAAAGCATGATTCTAAAAACCGCTGACAAAGTTTCACGGCATGTGATATTGTGCCGCGAATTTCCAGTAAGGGCGGAACATTCGGGACCAAAGCGGCGGCGGCTAACCTATGACTTCCAAGCGCATTCGCTGGTGGATTGTATGGACCCTCTTCGGTTCCACCGTCGTGAACTACGTCGACCGGCAAACCTTTTCGGTCCTGGCCCCGGTCATCTCCCGGGAACTGCATTTCAGCCACGTTGATCTATCCAGAATCATCTCGGCTTTTCAGTTTTCCTATGCCGGCATGTGGCTGATTGGGGGCGTTCTGCTGGATATCATTGGCACGCGGCTGGGGCTCGCCCTGGCCGTCATCTGGTGGTCGCTCATCAGCATACTCACCGGCTTCGCGAACTCCGTCTCTTCCTTCCGGGGATTTCGTTTTCTTTTGGGAATCGGCGAGGGCTGCAACTGGCCCGGCGCCAGCAAAACTGTGGCGGAGTGGTTTCCGGCCAAAGAGCGCGGCGTGGCCGTCGCCATCTTCGATAGCGGATCGAGCGTGGGCGGCCTGATTGCGGGGTTCACCGTGCCCTGGATTGCCATTCTTTTCGGGTGGCGGTATGCCTTCGTACTGACCGGGTTGCTGGGATTTCTCTGGCTGGCCGTCTGGCTAACAATTTATCGCCCTCTCGATCGCCATCCGCGGGTAACCGCCGAGGAGCGCGCGCTCATCGAGGCCGGTCACGACACCGCCCGGGTTTCCGCGCAAAAAGGTTGGCGTCGCTGGTGGAGCCTCTTGATGCAGCGCAACGTTTGGGGAATCATCCTCGGCCGCTCGCTGACCGACCCCATCTGGTGGTTCTACATTTCTTGGCTGCCCCAGTATCTCAGTGACGCGCGGGGGTTCAGCCTCAAGCAGATCGCGGCCTTCGTGTGGATTCCGTTCGTCGCGGCGGACATTGGAAACTTCACGGGAGGATTTGCCTCGGGCTTTCTGATCAAGCGCGGAATGCCCGTGGTGCGCGCACGGAAGTGGGTTTGCATCATCAGCTCCCTGCCGATCCTCGCGGGTATCCCTGCCGCCACCACCCACAGTCCATACACGGCGGTGGCCCTGATCAGTTTTGCTGTGTGGGGTTATGCGAGCTGGTCAACCATGGGCCTCACTTTTCCCTCCGACCTGTTTCCCCAGGACGTCGTCGCTACCGTCACCGGCATGAGCGGGTTCGGCGCAGGCGTGGCGGGAGGTTCTTTCACCCTGCTGGTGGGATGGCTTGTGGATAAGTTTTCCTACTACCCCGCGTTCTTCCTAGCGGCCACGGTGCCCATGCTCGCCACCCTCAGCGTGCTTCTGCTGATTCGCGCCGCGGTGGTGGAAAGTAAGCAATAGGCAGTAAGCGATCGTTGACTCACTCTCGCTAACGCATATAATGCCAAGACATGGCGCAAACTGACCAAGGCAGTTCTGTTCCTCATAACTCCCGTCGATTCCTCGTCACAGGCGCAAAGGGATTCATTGGCTCCTGGATCGTCAAGGAATTGGTGGAGCGCGGCGACCAACCGTTTATTTTCGACATTGATACGGAATCGGCCCGCTTGGCTACCTTGCTAACACCGGAGCAGATGGCTTCCCTTCATTTGCTTCAGGGCGACATTACGCAATTCAAAGATGTGGATAGCGCCATCGCCGATCACGGCATCACGCACGTGCTGCATTTGGCGGGAATCCAGGTGCCCTTCTGCGCTGCCGACCCTCTGCGCGGCGCGATGATCAACGTGGTGGGAACGGTTAACGTTTTTGAGTCGGCCCGGCGCCGGCGCGATCTGGTCCAGAGCATCGTTTACGCCAGCTCCGTGGCGGTCTTCGGCCCCGAGGAAGCTTACGGCGGCGGCACTATACAGGAGGGCGCCCCCTTGCTGCCCGGCACGCATTATGGTGTTTATAAACAGTGCAACGAGGGGAATGCGCGCGTGTACTTTTCGAGTGATGGCCTTTCCAGCGTGGGGGTTCGCCCCGGAACGGTCTACGGCGTGGGGCGCGATCGGGGTATGACCTCCGGCCCTACGAAGGCCATCAAAGCCGCCGTTATTGGCCAGCCTTACACGATTCGCTATACGGGCGGAACCGATTTGCAGTACGTACGCGACACGGCCCGCATTTTTATCCGTTGTGCGGAAGCGGGCCTGACGGGCGCCAAGGCCTATACCCCACGCGGCGATGTGATGCAGGTCCATGAATTTCTGACGGTCTTGGAAAAGATTTTGCCGGATTCCCGAACGCTGATTAAGGCAGAAGGTAAGTCGCTCCCCGTCTCCTACGACTTTGACGATAGTGCTTTGCACCACGATTTGCCGGGGATTCAGCGCACGCCGCTTGAGGACGGCATCCGTGAGACCGCCGAAATTTTTGAGCGCCTCAAGCTGACCGGAACACTCGATACTAAAGATCTGGAGACCTGAGGGCGAACTTTCCAGAATAAAACTTCAGTTTCTGCTATCTTCGAAATCGGAGCCTAAGCTATGCCCACGCGGGATGCGAACACCAACTCAGATCAGCACCCTCCAATGTTTGCCGCTGGGAGTATGTTGACAGTTTTTCTGGTGACGGCCCTCTTCCTTTTTTGGGGGATTGCCAGCAACCTGAACGACATCCTGATTAAGCAGTTCATGAAGTCGTTTGAGCTTCCGCGCTACAAGGCAGCGCTCATCCAATCAGCTTTCTTCATGGGATACTTCGTTGTGGCCATTCCCGCCGCCCTGGTAATGAAGAGATTTGGGTACAAATCCGGATTGGTGATCGGTCTGTTCCTCTATAGCGCCGGAGCCTTTCTCTTCTGGCCAGCGGCGTTGATTGGAAAGTATGCATTTTTCCTCTTTGCCCTTTTCGTCATCGCCAGTGGCGCGGCCTTCCTGGAAACCGGAGCAAACTCCTTTATCGCCATGTTGGGCGCGCCGCAATTCTCGGAACGACGGCTCAATTTCTCCCAGGCCTTCAACCCCGTGGGCGCCGTTATCGGAGTTTTGGTTGGAACCATCTTCATTTTTTCTGGAGTGGAGCTGAACAATCAGCAAATTGCAGACCTCAAAACGGCAGGCAGGTACGCGGCCTATCTTCACCACGAGACGCTCCGGGTCGGACCTCCTTATCTGGTCCTGGGCACGGTGATCTTCATTTGGGCGCTGCTGATTCTGGCAACCAAGTTTCCCAAGGTTGCGGAAGAAGCTGAGCCCGCCGAAAGCCGCGACCATGGCAGAGCCCGCGATCTGATCCATTACCCTCATTTCGTCCAGGGAGTCATCGCCCAGTTTCTTTATGTGGGGGCGCAAGTGGGTACCTGGAGCTATTACATCCAATACATTCAGGACTACACGCATCGGCCGGAAAAGTTCGCAGGATATTTTCTCACCGGAACGCTCGTGGCCTTTGGGCTCGGGAGGTTCTCGGCAACCTATCTCATGAAGTTCATCTCCCCCACGCGGCTTATGGGGATTTATGCCATTATCAATACGCTGCTGGTGGCGGTGGCAGTTTTATTCCCGGGCTGGCTGGGCGTCGGGGCTGTGTTCCTGACCAGCTTCTTCATGTCACTCATGTTTCCTACCATTTTTGCTCTGGGCATCAAGGAATTGGGGCCGACCACGAAGGTGGGTGGCTCCATCATCGTCATGTCGGTAATCGGCGGCTCCCTTGGCCCGCTGGCGATGGGCCTGGTTTTCCAAGCCACCCACAGCATGGCCGTGGCCATGCTGGTGCCAATGCTTTGCTATATATTTATTACGTATTATGCGTTTCATGGATCGCGTGTGCGAGTACGGGAATTAACCGCTGTGGGTGTTTAGCTCTATGGAACTTCGAGAACTCCAGGACGTCGCCATCGTCATCCGGCCCGAGCAAGACAACGTGGCCGTAGTCACGGCGGATCTTATCGAGAAGGATACGCCGCTGAAGTACACGGGCCAAATCCTTATGGTCTCCGGCCGTGCTCTGCGCGGGCAGAGTTTTGCGATCAAGGCCATCCGCCGTGGCCAACCCTACATTTCGCTGGGTGATCCTATTGGTCTGGCATCCCGCTCCGTCATGCCGGGTGAACCGATTGACACCAGCAACCTGCATTCCCGCCTTCCCGGCTTGACGCCCCGATATCGGGACAATCCCGCGCGGACGCGCCTGGATCCCAAGCTTTCTTCCCTCACCTGGAATGGCTACGTGCGGCCGCACGGCGAAGTGGGGGTTCGCAACCTCGTTGGCATTGTAACTTCGGGAATGTGCTCCTCCACCGAGGTGCGCGAAATTGCCGCGCGCGCCAACCGCGAAATCTATTCGCGCGAAAAGTTCCCCAACGTCGACGGCGTCGTTCCCATCATCCACGAGTCCGGATGCGGAATGCCCGACGGCGAGGCCGTGACCATACTGAACCAGTTGCTCACCAATACTTTGCGTCACCCCAACCTGGGCGCGGCGGTTTACGTTGACCTGGGCTGTGGGAAGACCTGCGTGGAATGCTCGGCGCCGATATTCCTGAATACCGTCCCCGATTACAACCGTCGCGTCGTGAACCTCACCGTCCAACAGTTGGGCGGCAGCGAGAAAACCGTCGAGCGGGGCCTGGAAGTCACGGAAAAACTGCTTCATTACGCCAACCAATTTCAGCGGCAGCCGGTTTCCATTTCCAAACTCATTGTGGGGACGGAGTGCGGCGGCTCCGACCGCTGGTCGGGCGTTACCGCCAATCCCGCCGTGGGTGTGGCCGCGGATCTGTTCGTGAAAGCAGGGGCTGCGGTCTTCCTTCCGGAGATACCGGAGTTGCAGGGCGCCGCCATGCTTGACCTCGTCCAGCGCGCCCGCACCAAAAAGGTCGGGCACAAATTGACGAATGCCCTCAAGCGTTATGAGGCCTACGTCCGCAAATTCGGCGACTACTTTTCGGATAATCCTTCCCCAGGTAATATAAAAGGAGGGCTTTACAACATTTATCTGAAGTCCAGCGGTGTGAAGGCCAAGGGCGGAACCTCCATCGTGGAGGATCTGATTGAATACGGCGAGTGGCTGGGCGACCGTAAGGGCCTCTACGTGCTCTACACGCCTGGTTACGATCACTTATGCACTCCTGCCCTTTTCCTCAGCGGCGCGCAGGTTGCTCTTTTCACCACCGGACGTGGAACCGGCATCGGATGTGCGCTGGGCCCGGTGATGAAGATTGGGAGCAATCCGCAGCTTGCCCGTTCCTATGCTGATCTGGACATCAACGCCGGCACCATTTTGGAACGCACCGAGACTACCGAAGACGTCGGCCGCAAGATCTTCCAGGAAACGCTGGACGTGGCTTCCGGGCGCAAGCTAACCCGCACCGAGCAGATCGGCTTTCACCACGAATTTAAGATTTGGGAATCGCTGTGGCCGTCGCTCTGAGTGCCAGTGGACAGAGAGCATCATCCGGCCATCAGAACTGGGTGGAGAGTTGCCACCTGCCAGATTGCGCCCCGATGCATCGGGGCGATTCGGTGACCGCGAATTCACAGCGAAGCCCCGACCGCAGAGCTTTGCTCTGCGCAATCCGGAATAACTGGTCCGCGCTCCTCGAGGGTGTATAATCGTTTTATGAAGTTTATTTTGCTTTACGCTGGTTTCCTGATCCTCTGGTTTTTCGTCCTTCCCCGCATCCCGGGAATTTCCCGCTTCACGTGATCTGTGCGCCGCGCTTCCCCGTCGGGGAATAACGATCAGGAAGGTTGTACAATTAAACCCAAGGAAGATCCCAAATAGACCATGCCTATCTTTGAATATGCCTGCCCCGTGTGCGGCTACGTTTTCGAGAAGCTCGTTATGAACAGGCACCAGGAGGCGCCTCCCTGCCCCCAATGCGGCTCCAATCGGGCTGAGCAGAAGTTTTCCACCTTCGCAACCACCAGCGCGGGATCCGGGACGAACCTTGCGGCGTGTGCTCCGTCAGGCGGCACCTGAAGGATCTGAGACGAAGCCGGCGGCTTCTCTAATTGCCGATTGACGATTGAACAATCGAGGCGCTACGACGAAGCAGGAACGGAATCAATCGCCATTTCCACCCAAACGATTTTCGCCTCCGCCTGGGGCAAAACTTCAATGAGGTTGTAGCCCCGGGTCAGGGTGGACGGCGGCACCAGGAATTCGAACATGGGGTCGCCGGGCCGGCAATGCTCGGGTTTCGCGATGCCCGCGAAACTGCAAACCTCACCGTTCACCCGCACTTCCCAAACTCTTGCATCCGCCGCGCCTTGGATTCCGAGGCGCGCCACCGCACGTCCGGAGACAGGCCGGGGACCAGTTGCGACGCGAAAAGCGTTCCACTCTTTCGGAACACAATTAGCGGGCAGTTGTTGAGTGTGCGGTTCACCGGGAGCCCAGGTATCAGGATAGGTAATCATGTGGCGGCGCGGCTTGCCGGCAAGTGTCTCAAGGCTCCCGGCTTCGCGCAGGAGGGCGGCGTAATCTTCAAAGTCGCTCATGATCCCCGCATAGCCCATATAGTTGAAAAGATAGATGCGGTCAGCGCCACGGTCGAGTAAGGATGCGGCGGCCCCCCGCACGGTCTCCAGCGAATTATTTTGGATCTTGAAGTCATGGTAAGGGCGCGCCAGCACTTCCAGGCCCGCCGCCAGAGTCACGTTGGTCCCGCGCAGAAGGCTCTTCCACAGCTCCACCGGCATATCGGTTTCAATGGTGGCCCAGAACGGCGTGATGACAAGCATATCCACCAGGCCCCGCTGCGCCCACGTTACCGCATCCATTCCCAAGCCGACAGCAGTTTGCGGCCGTGATGGAACGCGGGCCCCCAGGCGGATGCGGTGGCCGCGTTTCTTTCGCCATCCATTCAAAATATCGCGCACTTCCGCCGTGAACTCCGTCAGCAGCCCCACGCCTTCCGCCTCGTGCCCGGGGCGAAAATGGAAACCGAACCGCATCCAATCCAGTTCCAGCCCGTCGAAGTCGTAGCGTTCGGCGAGCTCGCGGACCAGGGCCAGGTGATATTCCCGCACTTCCGGGTGGCCGTAATCGAAGGCCCGATCGGTCCAGGGGGAGAAGCGATAATTGACCCGGCGAAATTGCGGATTTTGCCGCCAGAAGTCACTGTGGATATAACACTGCTCATCGTTGACGCAATGCACATCATTCATGCGCATGGACATCCAGGGGGAGATGCCCCACTTGCGGGCTCGGTTGATCCACCGCGGGTAGACATCAATGGCGTCGTGGTCAAGCTTCCATGCGTTGTGAGCCCACTGCCACGCCCCCGGCCGCTGCTCGGGAGGGAGGCTGGCAAAAAGCGGCTGATCGGGACCGGCCTGCGGGTCAAGCCCCTTCCAAATGGGAGTCCACACCTTGCTGCCATAACTCGTGCGCATGCAGTTGGGGCAAAGCATCAGCTCACGCAGTTGCGTGTGCGCATATTGGTCCACCCACGCGTCAATCGCTTGTGCATCGAATCCATGCCCCTCCGGGTTGAAGTAGAAGTGGCTATTGTCCTCATTCAGACTGAGGCCGTGGACAGCGGCCGACTGCCTCCCCCCGCTCGCTTTCCCCACCACCTGTTTTTCCGAAGCAGGGGCGTGCGAAGCAACCATCGTCGCCCCTCCCACAGACAACAAGTTGAGCAAATCCCGGCGGCCCAAACGATAAGTCATACGGGTTATTCCTGTTCCGCGCGAATCCCCAATTCCCGCAACTTTTCCTGAAGGCTCTGGCGGTGCAGACCGATGGCCGCGGCGGTTTGGGTGATATTCCCGCCGTGGTCGCGGAGCTTGCCTTTGATGAAGGTGATTTCAAACTGCCGCCGCGCCTCGCGGTAATCATCGATGGCCAGAAAGCCTGTATCAGCAGCGGCCACCTCAGGCCTAGCGCCGGTCCGCAAGAAGTCCGCGGGGAAATCCTCCGGCTGCAACGGACCGCCGCGGCTCATCACCACCGCGCTTTCCAGCACATTCTTGAGCTCCCGGACATTTCCCTTCCATTCCGCCTGTTGCAAAATCTCCAGGGCTTCTCTCGAAACCGCGGGCGTGGGCCGTCCGTGTTTTTCGCCCAGCATGCGGCAGAACTCCTGGACCAAAAGGGGCAGATCTTCGCGGTGTTCGCGCAGCGCGGGAACCCGCATCAGCACCACGCGCAACCGGTAATAGAGGTCCTCTCGAAATGTCTGTTTGGCAATCTCGGCGGCCAAATCCTTGTTGGTGGCGCTCACGATGCGCACGTCCACTTCCTGCGACGTGGTGCCCCCCAGCCTCTCGACCCGGCGGGTTTCCAAGACGCGCAACAGCTTGGCTTGAGTGGAGAGCGACATGTCGCCCACCTCATCGAGAAAAAGCACGCCGCCGTGCGCCAGCTCGAACTTGCCGCGCTTCATCGCGGTGGCCCCGGTAAATGCGCCTTTTTCGTATCCGAAGAGCTCGCTCTCAATCAGGTGCTCCGGAAGCGCCGCGCAATTCAGCGCAACAAACGGGCCTTTACCGCGATTGCTCCGCCGGTGGAGCTCCGTGGCCAGCAGGTCCTTTCCCGTGCCACTCTCACCCTGAATCAGCACAGTCACTTCCGCCTGCGCGATCCGATCGCCCAAATCGAAAAGCTCGCGCATGATTTTGCTTGACCCAATCATGGCGCCGAACTGGCCTTCCGAAACCAGTTGGCGCTTGAGGCGCACGTTCTCTTCCGCCAGCGCCAGGTGCTCCAGCGCGCGCTCCACCACCAGGCGAAGCTCATCCACCTCAAAAGGTTTGGGCAGGTAATCGTAAGCGCCGCTTTTCATGGCCTCCACGGCGACCTTTTCCGAACCATAGGCGGTAATCATGATCACCGCCGGGCTTTCCGCCTGGGCCTTCAGCTCGCGGAGAAAATCCAGGCCGCTCTCCTCAGGCATTTCGATGTCGAGCAGCAGGAGGTGGGGGTTTTCCTGGGCCATCACCTTCCGCGCGGCAGCAACACTTTCGGCCTCCGCGATGCGGTATAAGCCCTCCAGGGTGCGCCGCATGCCGTAGCGGGCAGTGCTATCGTCATCGACAATCAGAATAGTTGGAGATGCTTGTTTCGGAGTTGATGATTTTGAGGTGCTCATGTTCTTCGTTTCTGTGGCGGCTGGTACTTCGGGATAGGGGACGCGGGATTCGGCAATCGGCGGAGCCCTAACCCCGCGTCCCCTTTCCCGTCTCCCGTGCCCCGTGTTCTTCCGCCACGCGAAAGCGTACAACAAATCGTGTACCGGGGTGAGCGGAAGTTGGGTTGCCTTCATTCACCGGGCTTTGGCATTCCACCGCCCCGCCAATTTCGTCCAATCGACGTTTGACGATGGCGAGACCCAAGCCTGTTCCTCCTGCCCGCGTGGTGAAGAATGGCTGGAAGATTTTATCCAACTTATCCTTGGGAATCCCGCGCCCCTGATCCTCCACCAAGAGCTCGATGAACTCCGGCTGTTCTTCCGGACGCGTGAACCGAATCCGAATGACAGTCCCATCTCCACTGGCCTCCAGGGCGTTCACGAGGAGGTTGGAAACGACGTCGCTGGCGGCCTCTTCACCGCCCTCGATCAGGCAAGGCCCCGCGTCGTTCATCTCCAGGGTTATGCGGCGCCGCTCGGCTTCCATCCGCGAAATGGCCGCCACCCTCCTGACGACGGAGCCCAAATCGGCCGGCCGGTCCGTATCGCGGGCGGGCTTGGCGTAGCGCAGAACCTGCGAGATGTTATTGTTCAAGCGATCGATCTCATCCACCAGCATCCGGCAATCGCGGCGGGCATTCTCGGGAAGCGCCTTGTCCTCTTCCATGAGCTGCACAATGGTCTTCATGCCGCTCAGCGGATTCTTGACATTGTGCGCGATGCGCGCCGCCATTTCGCCGAGGAAAGCCATTTTCTCCTTCGCGGCCAGCTCGCGCTCCAAATTGATTTTGTCAGCGATGAGCCGGCAAAGTTCCAGGGCTGCCGCCAGCCGATCAGCGAGAATTTCCAGGGCGGCGATCTGCTCACCTGAAACCTCGCCGGCGGCAGGCACAACCTCCAGTTGGCCAATGGTTTCTCCCCCACGAGAAATGGGCACGCGACGCGCTTTTGGCGAAACCATCTCCCCGGCCATATCGCTGGAAATCGCCCCGCGCAGCAACCTTGCTCTTTCCAACCCTAGCGCCTTGGGGACACGTTCTTCCACCAAAGCTTGCAACGAAGCGACATCACCGGTCTGTTTGGCTTGTTCCTCGATTTCCGCCCCCAGTTTTTGCACCTTTTCAAATTCGGAAACGAATTGTTCGTGCAGCGCCCGGTTGATGAGCCGCTTGAGAGGTTCCACCAGCACCACCAGGACAAAGATCATCACCGTTTCAGTGACCAGCGCGGGAATGAAATAGTAATCCTCCAGGGGACGGCTGACCCAGCGCATGAAATGGAGATAAATTAAGGACCCGAAAATTGCAGCGGCGGAATAGACAACGTTCCGTTGCACCCGCAGGTCAAGAAAGTTGTAACGAAAAATGGAATAACCCATCAGCACGCTGGGGAGAATTCCCACCAACATCAAACCAGTGGGAAAGTACCCGCCCAATCCACCCACCGGCGTGAGGCTCTGCGGGATATACGCAATCGCCCAGCCCAATGCCAGGAGTCCCTGGAGCCCCGCGAGATAACCATGAAATCTCGCCAGCGTCGGATCACCAACGCGGCGGTGCACGTTCAAATACCCGTTCACACACGCGGCGAAGACGAGAGCGGCGACGGCCCAAAGAACCAGCAGGCGCACCGCGGGACCAAGCGCCACCAGCGGCTCCACGCTGAGGTGACTCAGCAACCTGCCCACAATCCAAGGCAAGAGGATCACCGGAAGGTAAAAGCAGGCCGCCAGCAGCCGTTGCCAAAACCGGAGCGGGACGAAGCCCGCGCCATATTCCGCCTGCACCTCAACCAGCAGGGGCACAGCGGCCATGAACCCCACGATGGAAACGGTATAGGAGAATCCGGACAGTACGGCCGGTCCGGCTCCGTAATAAAGGCTGATGTTGAGGGCCAGAAGATTCCCCGAGTACCACATGAACAGTGCCGACATCAGTGCGAACAGCAGCCATTCCAGCCGGTGCAGCCGCCGGTTTCCGAGAATCAAAACCATCAAGAAGAGATGGATCAGCGTCCCGAAGGTATAAACGACGAGCTTGGTGGCAACCAGAGGTGTAAGTTCGTAAGCGACATCCACGCGGAACCCTCAGGCGAAGGAGTGGCCGTCTCGCGCGCCGGGCACAAAGGTGATACGCGGGGATCATTGTATGCGAGGCCGTGGATACAAGTAAACGTTCAGGCGTGGCGCGCGCGCGACACCTGGGGACTAAATGCCTGACGCGTTATTTGCACGAATCAGACGCTTGTGAGATTATGTTTTTGACAATTTCAGGCGAGCAGACCGCCCTGTCTACCTAAATGCAGAGTAATTCGACAGAACAGTTCACGCCCCGCCCCAGCACTCCGGCTCTTCCTCGAGTTATGGTGGCAACCACCGCCATGCTCGCCTTCATTACCTTTTGGCGGGCGGCGGCGATCGTATTGAATGATCTTGCCTCGTCCGCCTACTACGCGGGTGGAATCGCGGAGCAGGCCGTGGGCAAATCCGCGCCCTGGTTCATTCTCGCCGTCATGCTGTTTTCCTACGCCGTACGCGCGATCTACGTGGAAAGCTGCAGCATGTTCGTGCGGGGCGGCGTTTACCGCGTGGTGAAGGAAGCCATGGGCGGGACGCTCGCCAAGTTTTCCGTCTCCGCCTTGATGTTCGACTATGTCTTGACGGGCCCCATCAGCGGCGTTTCCGCCGGCCAATACCTGGTGGGCTTCCTGAACGAGGTTCTGAGTTACCTGCACATCGGCATCGTGCTGCCGGTAAACGGGACCGCCGCCACCTTCGCAATCCTGGCGACACTTTATTTTTGGTGGGAGAACATCCAGGGAATCCCCGAATCAAGTGAAAAGGCGCTGCGCATCATGCAGCTCACCACCGTCATGGTGGTGCTCTTGATTGGATGGTGCAGTTACACACTTTGGGTACGGGGCGCGCACTTGCCTCCTTTCCCCACACTCGCGCATCTCCATTTCTCTCCCGATGCGCTGGGATGGCTGAGTCGAAGCAACCTTCCCCACACGATCGGCCTCCTGGGAATCTTTATCGGCCTTGGGCACTCCATTCTGGCCATGAGCGGAGAGGAAACTCTCGCCCAGGTCTACCGCGAAATCGAGCATCCCAAGCTGCCCAATTTGAAGAAAACCGGACTGGTCATCTTCATCTACAGCATGGTCTTCACCTCGCTCGTTTCCTTCTTCGCCGTGATGATCA
>Ga0326728_10007271_pt1 | contig 28722 bp, 19 predicted proteins | sample MB3enrmetagenome_FD_207602 | JGI IMG/M metagenome (GOLD analysis project Ga0326728, IMG submission 207602) | Lab enriched peat soil microbial communities from McLean, Ithaca, NY, United States - MB31MN | ecosystem: Environmental > Terrestrial > Soil > Wetlands > Peat | place: USA: New York... | reverse complement strand
CTGGCTCGCGCATACTTTTCAAAACTCGGCTGGCAGGCAAATGTTATCTGGCGCATCGCGTTTTCACTCCACCTACAATTTAATACTACTGCGATGCGGCTGCGGGACTTAATCAGAGGTTCCCTAATGTGTTCTAGTTATGAACATCCCCATCATTCATTTCCATCATTCACAAGAAAGATCACTGCTGACTGGTTTTTATAGACCTTCGTAACGCAAGAACATGTTTCAGGTTCTCAAGCTTCCCGGCAAGCTGCGGATCAGCTAGAGCACGCTCTTTCATCCAAATAACATAGGCCAGAAAGCAGCCTGCAAAAAAACCTAAAAACGTGGCTAGGAGTAAGATCAAAAGGCGTCTCTGCGGCGACTTGCGGTCTGGCTCGATTGCCGGCTCCACGACCTGAATGATGGCCGCGTCCTTGGATTCGTCCAGCTTGGCAGCGTCGTATTGCTTCATCAGCATGTCGTACATGGCCTGTTGATATTGCAGTTCATGTGCGGCGCGAAGATAATCCAGCCCCGCGACCGGAACATTTCCAAGTCCAAGCCCGGCAATACCCGGCGTGCGATTGCGCTGCTCCATTCTGGTTTCCTCGGCTTGCAGAGAGGCAAGTTCACTTTCCGCCAATTGCACGCTGGGATTATGCTCCGTCGAATAGGAGCGCAGCGCCTCTAACTGTACCTGTTTGGCTGCGACTTGTGCGCGAAGGACGGAATGGCTCTCGATCATCGCCCTGGCCTGCGCGTCCAACTGGACAAGGCCTTTCTGTTGTTGAACCTGTTGGAAGGCAAGTTCTGCCGCGACCAGCGCCTCCTTACTCTGCTTCAACTGCTCTTCATAGTAAAGCCGCCGCTGCGAGGCCTCCGTTACCGCAAGAGTTTTCATAAGAATGCGGAGTTCATTCGGATAAGCGTTGGCCATCTCGGCAACGCGCTTCTTGTCGCTATCCGTAACGGACACCTCGATAAATCCATGTTTCTCAGAGGAGACCTTGGTAGAGTCTTCCAGTGCCTTGCGGGCCGCGGTCATTTCTTTGGCGTTGGACACATTTGCCAGGTTGAACTTCTGGATGATCGCATCCGCTATGGGACGTGAAGTCAGCATGCCGATGTAGATGTCGTTGGGATTCTTGAGTAGTCCTCCTCCTGCAAGTGAGGCGAGAGAGCCACCACCGACACCTGACAGTTGGTTCATCATCAACATAGAAGCCATGGATTGAGTCTGTTGTGGCGGCAAGATTTTGGTGGTTGCCTTATACAGGACGGGTTGTACTAAGGCGAGAACCACGCCGGCAAGCACGGCAATGCCCGTGACCTTCGCAATCAGCCATTTCCGAAAGGCTAGCTGTGTGAGGACATCGAGCAGGCTGACTTCATAGCCATCGCTGAGCGCCTCAGGCGAGGCGACGACGTCCATGGTCGCTGCCGTATCTTCGCTGGAAAAGTCTTTTCCGATCATTGAACACCATTATGGGAGTAACGTTCCAAGCACGGCGCCGGTCATGGCAGCTCCAGAGATAATTTGGGAGTAACTAGAAAATTTCTGGAGTCCGCTTGAAATTGTGAGCTTCTGCGGGACAACAATGGCGTCTCCGGGAAGCAACTTAAGATTTCCATAACTGCCATGAGAGTGGCTGTTGCGGGATTGGCGGCTGATGACTGTTCCGTCGGCGCGTACCACGAACATGCGCCTTGGATCCGATTCCCGAGTGGCACCGCCGGCATCGTTCAGATAAGCGATGAGCCGCTTTCCGGGCTCATATCGCAAGGCGTTCGCATTATACACAGCACCGGCCACCTCGACCGTGCTGAGCCGCGGCGGAATGTAAAAGGTATCTCCATCTTCAAGAGGAAATTCTGGTATATCCGCAATGGTATCGGCTCCGGGCTTCATATCCAGAACGACCCGGCCTGTAGGCCTGATCGAAGCGAGCCTGGCTAAAGCGGTTTGCTGCATGCCAAGCTGCGCTTGTTGCTCAGCCGTACTCATCGAAGTCGCATTTGCATACTTGGCGGTGAGTTCCCTTTGCAATTGCTCGGTGGATTGCAGGAGCTGTTTCTCCTGAGCCTGGCGGGCCGAAACGCGCGTAAATATGGAAGCATAGAGGTAAGAATGCGGAGTAAGCCCTCCGGCCTGTTTCACGGCATCTCTTAACGTCTCGCCGGGATTGACGCGGTACACTCCCGGTGCGTTCACTTCTCCGCCCAATCGGACAAAGGAAGAGTGCTTTTCCATAGGCAAGTCCAGGTCTGCCCGCGAGAAGATTGTGACGACGTCTCTACTCCTCAAAAGTTGATTGTCCGGAGATGTGGGGTTGTCGATTGCGCGGGCAAGGTTAAACGGGATCAGGAGGGTGCTAAGATCACGCTCGTCAAGCCGCTCGATCAGCGCATATTCCCAGTTGATCTCCGCGTTGTTCTGGCCGATGGTGTCAATAATTTTAGTACGTGCATTCCCGGACTGGCCAATGCTCTGGTTGCCAAGTTGATTGGTGCGCAGGATTCCGGGCTGGCCAGCTTGCGCATTGCCGGATTGGTCAATCTGCGGGTTGCCATACTGATCTGTCTGCGCATTGCCGAATTGGTCAGTCTGCGGGTTGCCATACTGATCTGTCTGAGCATTGCCGAATTGGTCAGTCTGCGGGTTGCCATACTGATCTGTCTGAGCATTGCCGAATTGGTCAGTTCGCGGGTTACCATACTGATCTGCCTGCGCATTGCCGAATTGGTCAGTCCGCTTGTTGCCATATTGGTCTACGCGCTGGTTCCCATACTGGTCTACGCGCTGGTTCCCATACTGGTCTACGCGCTGGCTCCCATACTGGCCTGCGCGCGGATTCCCGAACGGATGATCAAGAGTGCGTGGAACCAAATGGTTCTGTTTGTTCCAAAAATCACGAGTTACCAGAAAGTCGCGGGAGGGAATCAAGTCCGAAACTCGCATCCCTTCCTTCCATACATAGCGTCCTGGTTGAGCAACATTCCCACGCAGGGTTACCGCGTTTTCAAACTTCGGAGTTAGCGGATAGATGCACAGCAGATCGCCGTCCTTTAGAGGCCGTTGCAGTCCCGTTGCGTCCAAAGAGAATTCTTCTACCTCGCGACTGCTGTGGTTGTTAATCCGCTCTAGCAATACTCGCGCGACTCCAGCAAGACTTGTCAGCCCCCCTGCACCCTGTAATGCGTCTTTGACCGTTGTCGTTTCGCCTTTCAATTCATAGATGCCAGGCACGTTGATATCGCCGCTGATCGCAACCTGCGCTCCAATCGGAGGAATGTAAATCACATCGCCAGGAAGCAGCTGGATATCGTGCGACTTGTCGCCCTTCTGCATCAGATCGTAGATATCAAACTCGCTCGGTGTCTGGCCTCGGCGTCGCAATTGGATATGTCGCATCGTCCCGGTTGCCGAGGGGCCTCCGGAGGCAAACAGCGCATCGACCAAGGTGCTTAAGGAACTGATCGTATACTCGCCAGGTTGTCGCGCGTTGCCCAGAACATAGATCTGGATCGAGCGAAGCTGTCCCAGGGCAACATTCAGTTCAAAGTCCTTGAAGAGAGTGCTGATAGCCGCATGCAGGTATCCCTCGACTTGTTCGTAGCGCAATCCGGCTACGGTAACGGATCCTACCTTAGGCAGATAGATCTGCCCGTTCCTGTCAACTGTCACACGGGAATCAATATCTATCTTCCCCCAGACTCGTATCAGCAGTTCATCCCCCGGCCCCATTACATAATCGGACGGCACCGGAATAGATTCCACTGGGGCGAAGGTCGTAGGAACTTCGTCGAATAATCTCCTGCCATACACCGGAAGTATGCGCCCGGTTGCATCCTCAGCGAACTGCTGAAATTCGGATCTCTGAGTAAGCGGCCCAACAATCCTCGCAGTAGCTGGAGTCGGGAATGTCGTCGGCCCCATGGGAGTATTTGTAAAGGTGCCATATCGGGGCACTTGGTTGGGCGCCTGTAGAGCGCCTGTCGCGGGTCTCTGCCCAGCCGAAACTCCCGAGTCGGACTGGGTCGAATCGGTCGGGGTAGTGAGAGCGGATTGGGCGGTACTGAGGGTGCAAGAGAGAAAAAGAAGCAGAAATGTCTTGAATCTCATAAGAATGAACTCATTTGATCGGGCGGGTTCGATGCGTTTGGAGTGACAATCAAGGCGGCAAACCTCTCCTGCGTCTGCATATGATGCGAACGGGCGCGTCTTAAGATGCGCCCATCCTTCTATGATTTAATTCAACAAAACGGATGGTGGCAATTTGGCTGCACCGAAACCCTCAGCTCGTCCCTGAGAAGTCAGAATCCTTTTCGGGAAAGGTAAGGGGTGACTCGGCGAACTCGCTGCCTCCGTGAGCAGCGAACCAGGATTGTAGTCAGGGATCAATTTCTTGAGCAGCAGCACAAGTCCAATTATATCTCTTCCTTTGATAATTTGCTGCAGACGGAGAATGGTTGTGTTGGCTTGGCGTGCACTCAGCCCGTGGTTACCAACATAGCTCAAGATCTTTGCGTGGGAAGTCGGAATCAGGTTTTCATCGTCCAGGTTCAATTCCTCAAACATCTTCTCTCCCGGGCGAAGACCGGTATATTGAATATCAATGTCCCGTCCAGGCTGAAGTCCCGATAAAAGAATTAGATTCTCGGCTAAATCGGTAATCCTGACTGGCTCACCCATTTCGAGAACAAATACTTCTCCGCCCATGCCCATCGAGAAAGCCTGCAAAACCAATTGGGCCGCCTCGGGAATGGTCATAAAATAGCGCCGCATTTCAGGATGAGTGACAGTTACCGGGCCGCCCGCAGCAATCTGCTCCTTGAAGACTGGAACAACACTTCCATTGCTTCCAAGAACATTACCGAAGCGTACCGCAACAAATTTCGTGCCGCCCTCTAACTGGAGCGCGCGAATCACCTGCTCCGCTACGCGCTTCGTGGCGCCCATTATGCTGGTTGGGCAAACCGCTTTATCTGTGGATATCATGACAAAATCGTCGACTCCGTGCTCGGCCGCTGCTCGGGCAACGTTCCAGGTGCCGAATATGTTAGTTTCGACGGCGGCAAAAGCATGCTTTTCCATCAACGGAACGTGCTTGTAGGCAGCGGCATGAAACAGAATTGAAGGTTGGTAGTCCTGAATCACGCTAATCATATTATCGTAATTAGTGATGTTACCGATTACAGGATGAAAGACTACGCTGGGAAATCTCTTGGTCATTTCTCTATCAAGATAAAATAGAGGAGTCTCAGCCACATCAAGGCCGATTAGGGAAAGTGGGCAAAAATTGGCGATTTGTTTGCACAGCTCCGAACCGATTGATCCCGCTGCGCCGGTTACCATAACAACCCGGCCTTGAACACTCTCCCAAATGCCATCCATGTCCAGCTGCACCGGCTGTCTGCCAAGTAAATCTTCCACCTCAACCTCGCGGAGTTGCTTGCCCAATTCCGTGTCCTGGACAAGCTCGCCAAGACTCGGAACCATCTTGTATTGCACCTTGGCATCGGCAGCGTGTTTCATGATGCGCACCAGCTGCGGCCCGTCCGCGGAGGGAATGGCGATGAGCAATCGCGTGATGGCGTGTTTTTTCACTAATGATGGGAGCATTTCCCCCGCTCCTAATACCTGTACTCCATGCAAGGTCAACCGGAGCTTGCTGGGATCGTCATCGACAAAGCCGATCACATCGAACATGAGAGCTTGATTCTGGGTCAGCTCCCTCAACAGCGCAAGGCCGGCGTTGCCAGCGCCGTAAATGAGCGTCCTGATCCGCTCACCCTTACCACCCCTCCAGATTTGCGCGTCGGCGATCAAGCGCACCGCAACCCTGGCAGCCAGAGAGAGCAAGCCGGCAAGCAACCAGTCAAGAATGTAAATGGAGCGGGGAATTCCGTATGGCCCGACCAGGAGGATTACGAGCAAGGTGCCGAGGATTGACCCCGCCGAAACCGCCAAAGCAACGCGGATCACATCGTGAACGGAAGTACACCGCCAGCTTCCCCGGTTGACCCCGCAAAGGATGAAAAATGCGAACTGTGCCGCTATCCAAACACAGCAGGCCAACCACATGGAATGGAAGTACTGAACTGGCAAGGCGCCGTCAAAGCGCAACTGAAATGCCAAGAAAGCAGCAGCGAAAAACGCCGCGCCGTCTATGAAATATACAGCAAGCGAACGCCAGATACTGCGCGCCGTGACTCGTCGAATATGAATTGCGTAAAGGGACATATTAACCTCTGAGTCGTCAGATTATTTCCATCTGTGATTTTCGAGGCCGGGGTAAAAGGCCGGTCAGCGGCTCGCGTCAGATGCTCCCACCCAACACGTAGCCAGAAACGGTGCATGGTTGACTGGCAAGGTTATGACCTTGCTCCTGGGCCTCCTCTTGGCGGGCGGCTCAAATGGCGATAGAGAAGCTGTACTTACAAAGACATAAGGGCAATCAACTCTTGAGTTCAAACCGTATGCGGCAGGTTCGCCGCAATGGTTGCGGGCGGGTAGCATGGACTCACAGAACTTTTCAAGAGCAAACATCATAAGCAATCCTATACCGAAGCGGCGATCGATTCCAAATCTTCGGCGTCCAGTTGAATCGCAGCATGCTGGTTAATCATTTCAACCGTTATTACGAACCTGAAATTGTTGCACTTTCTCACAAGCGTACCTTCAAGACCTTTCATCAAGCCGTTCCGAATACGAACCCTTTCGCCGACGACAATGTCGCGATACGGTTCAATCCGTTGACGGCAGTAGCTGGAGCGCAGAAACTCGATTTCAGAATTCGGAAGATAAGAGTACTCCTTTTTGCCCACGATCCGCAACACTCCAGGAGATTTGAGGACCTGTGTCCATTCATTTGAGTTGATATGCACAAACAGGTAGGATGGAAACAGCGGCAAAGCGAGTCTCATTCGTTGCCGGTTCTTCCAGACTCGGACGGTTTCATACACCGGGAGAAATGACTCAATCTCCCGCAGGTCAAGGTGCTTCAATACAGATTTTTCGTGTTGTGGGGTAGTATAAACCGCATACCAATTGCGAACACACGCAACGCCCATGACTGCTGGGTTCGTGAAGACCTGGCCGCCGAAAGTTTGGCCTGTCGCCTGTAGACTCATCCGAAGCCTCTGGTTTAACTGGGGCGTCGCACAAACGACGAGCAACGTCCCTAGTGTGCATAAAGGGCAAAGCATGAAATATTTGCCCTTGTTGATTGCTGAATGTACACAGCTCCGCCATCCTGACTTAGCAAATGACCGTTACGCTAAGCCCTACCATCAACAAATCACACAACTACCACACAACAACGAATGCCCACCGCGAAACATCCAATGCCGGAAACACTTTTTACGCAAGCCCATCAACAACATTTAAATGTTGATATTCTCACAGGTTTAGCATACCTGGATTTGCGGTTGGAACTATCGTAAGCCATTGCCACCGTTTGTGCAAGAGATGATTGTAAAAGTTCGGCATCAATGAACTTCATGGTATTAATTGAGAGAGCCGAATGCCACGAGGAAAAGGATGGCGAAAATAAGGCGAAAATGCGGCTTGTTACCAGTAGCAGGTCACACAGGAAGCCTGACAGCCATTTTTTAAATGGATGATATGCCTTTGGTAACCTGCCGGTGCTTCATTTTATTCGGTCTGGAGATGGCCACCCGCTATGTGCCTTTTCAGGTTTCACGGCTTCGGTCGAGCGTCGATAAACCCGCGCAGGTCACTGGAGGGCCTTGCGTGTTTAGCGAAGGGATCGAGTCGCAACGACAGGTAGGTGTAATTTCCATGCACAGTACAGGCACAATGAGGTTGGCTTTATAGTGCTTTCCCTGTCTTTTCAATGGCTTACAGACCATAGCAGATTCCTGTAAGTCATTGATTGTATTGACCGTGGTGAGATTCAAACGGTAGAAGTAGCAGGTTCGAATCCTGCAGCACCCGCGGGCGCATCTGTACGTCTATATCCATGTGTAGATTGCTTGTAACTCGCCCGATGGCGGGCGATATCATGCTTGCAGAGCAGAGGGGGTGAAATGAAGTCAGCTTGGTGCGTTCTAATCACCTGGATGAGCGTATGGGCGGCGGTAGGCGGAATGGCGCAGCCTGCGGCTCCGGTGCTTACTACGTTGTCGGCGTCAACGGTGGGAGATTTTCAGGTCAAGGAAGTGAACGTGACGGAGATCGACACGTCGCACATAAAACTGGCCGTGGATCTCAATCTGGTGGCTGTGCGTACGGCGACGCTGGAGAACCTGCGCCTTTGCTCCCTCCATCTGAATGGCCTGCCGGTCTTTGCCTCGCCTTTAAACCAGGAGTTGGTGCTGAACAAGGGCGTGACAACGGCGCTGCCCCCGATTTATGTAACGATTCTGTTTCGCGATCTGCTCACAACGGAGCCGCTACGGCGGATGGTCGAAAACCAGAGCGTCCGGGTCGAGGGCGAAATGGTGGCGGACGTGCGGCTCAACACGTTGGAAAAGCTGGCATTGCACACCCAGCATCCGAGCGTCGCGATCACGCTCAACCAGGAGGTGCCGGTGGATCTGGGAGGCAAGGCGCTGGAACGGAAGATCGAGCTGACTATCCTGGAGGTGATCGATACCGGAATCAAGGCCAAAGCCATGGCGAACAAGTACATTCAGGGCATGGAGCCGCAGTGGATTCGCGATCTTATGGTTAACGGTCAGGCGAATCTGTTTGCGGTGGAATCGAGTTATACGCTGACCCAGGGAGATGCAAGCTACCCGGTGACATCGATGCAGTTGGGCTTTCGCATCAATCCCTCTCAGGTTGTGACCACAGCCGAGGCCGAAATGCCTTGGAAGTACGATGCGGAGTTTCTGGACGCAGTGCAATCTGGCGCGGTCAAGATGGTGAAGAACAGCCTAGTGATGCAGCTTCAGCCCATTGTGCAGGGCGACCCGCTGCGGCTCAGCGCCAAGGATTTTACCGTGGATGTGCGGGGAACCGCCGAAGATGACAGTGTGATTGCGGTGAGCGGCAAACACAGCAAAATGAAGGTTTTACGGCGCGCATCACCCGGCACGCTGGCTTTGTTAACGCTGCTCACTCCGCCCACCTCGCAAGCCCTGTCCGCGGCTACGGCCGCAGTGGCTGCGCAGGACAGCTGGGAGCATGTAGCCGTCTTTCGCCTGCGCGTGGATGCGGCAACCAAAAAGCTATCAGTGGATGTGCTGCAACTGGCAGCGCGCCGCGATGGCCAGGGCATCCGGCTGAGCGAACCTGTGGATGCGGCAGTCTACGGTTCGCCGATTTCGACGCCGGATGGGGTGATCGGCCTGGTGCAGGACGAGCAAAGCGGGGCGTTTCTGCCCACGGATCTGCAGGCGCCCGCGTCCGTACCTGCCCCTGTACCCGCGCCAGCGCAATAGATCTGAATTCATCTCATGAAGTTCAAATGGGACGGGCTTTGGCCCGTCCCCTGTTTGCAGATCTGAGTGAGTGTGCAACTTTCTGGGCTGATGTGCTCACTGCGGGTCGTTGTCGCGTTTAAACAGGATGGCGATGACTCCGGCGATAAGCAGCACGATCATCGTGACCAGCACAGCCAGTGTTTCCCGGAAGCGATGGCGGTTGCTGATGGCATAGTCGATGGGACCGATGCGGGGATACTGCTCGTCGGCCGTGGCGCGGCAGGTGTGGCGGGTTCCGGCGGGGTCGATAAAAGTGATGAGGTAGGCGGGAATACTGTTCTCGGCAGGGTCGCCCTGGATGTGGAGCGAGGGGTTGAGGTCGTCGCGGCTGAATGAGGCGGGGAGCATGGGCGAGCCTGGAGCCATCGGTGCTGTAAGCGGCATGGATGTCCCTTGCGGAATGGACGCCATGGATGGCATGGCCTGGCTGCCGGCGGGAGCTTGGGGCATCATGATGTTGCAAGTGTCGTCGGGATACGGACCCTTTGCCCACTCTTTGGCCGTAGCCTCATGGATCAGGTTGGCCTCATAGGCCCAGCGGGAGGGAATGATGGCGCTGATGACCTGTCCGGCCTGGGGCATCAGGTAAATGGGCCTCATGCCGCCGCCCAGGGCGATGATGGGCAACAGCACCAAGGGCAGCATGGCAATGGCGCTTTCGGTGGTTTTAGAAAGAGCCGAGATGGAAAGGCCAAGTCCGGCGCCGATCATGGAAGCGAGTAGAAGGACGAGAAAGTCGTAGAGGAAGTTGCTGTGCAGTCCGCAGACCAGGTAGACGATAGCCAGCATAGAGCCGCACTGGAAGATGCATAGCGCCAAAAGAACGGCGAACTTGGAAAAGATATAAGGGAGGAGTTTGAGGGTGACCATGCGCTCGCGCTTATAGATGGTCCATTCGCCGACAATATCGCGGGCGGCGTTGTTGCAGCCGAACCAGATGGCTGCCACCACCATGAGGAAATGGACAGTAGGTAGCTTCTGGAGGAGTTCGTAGAAGTTGTCGGCGTGCAAAGGGTAATTGACAAGCGCAACCAGCACAGCGAACACCGGCGCCTGCACCAGCAGGATGGCGGTCTGAGCGCGATCCTGGAGGCGGACGATGACGTTGCGCTTGACCAGGGCCAGCCACTGGCCTAGGCCGAACTGGCGGCGCGGCTTCTCTTCGCCGGTCTTCTCGGTCACGGCCGGCTGCTTGCCGCTGCGATTGGTGACAAATTCCTGCTGATACTTGGAGGCTAGGAAGCGCTGACGCCAGATCCCGGTGCGGTTGGCCTCCGGGACCTCGTTCATGCCGGAGAAGAGCATCTCCGGATTCAATTCTGGATTCGGAACGCGTGCCGTACCGCTGGGGCCATCAATGGGAGGGTTGAAGAACTGGATGGAATCCGGATAAGCAGGACCGAAGTAGACCAGCGCGCCGGGCTTCTCTCCCTTGTCGCGGGAGACCATGAGCAGGTCGTCGAATTGCTTGTAGACCTTGAGGCTGGGCTGGTGGATGGTAGTGAGGATGGTCTTGCCGGTCTTGGATAGATTCTTCAGCAAATCAACGACCGACTCCGCATCGTAGGAAGAGAGGCCGGAGGTCGGCTCGTCCAAAAACAAAACAGGTGTATCGGTGATGAGCTCCAGACCAATATTGACCCTTTTGCGCTGGCCTCCGCTGAGGGTCTTGCGCTCCGGCGAGCCGATCACGGTATCGATTTTGTCGGGGATTCCCAGATCGTAGAGCACTTTTTGGGTGCGGGCGTCGATCTCCGCGTCGGTCAGGTCGGTGCGCAGGCGGGCGGAGAAATAGAGCGCCTGGCGGACGGTCAGCTGGGGATGGACGATGTCGTCCTGGGGGACATAGCCCATCATGTGACGATAGAGGTCGTAGTAGTCGTAGAGGCTCTGGCCACGGAAGAGCACGGTGCCCCTTACAGGGCGGGTGTAACCGTTGAGAGCCTTGAGCAGGGTCGTCTTTCCAGCTCCAGCCGGGCCCATCAGGGCTACCAACTCATAAGGAAAGACGGTGAGCGAGACAGGGTCCAGCAGGCGCTTGCCGTTGGGCGCGTGGACTACGATCTCCTTGGCCTCGATGGTGACCTTGCCGTTGTAGTCTCTTTGTGCCAGTTGGCCGTTTTCCATCAGTTGAAAACGGACACTGCCCAGGCCGATTTCCTGGCCGGGCAGGGCCAGCACTTTACCGGTAATGCGTACGCCGTTGAGGTAGGTGCCGTTGCGCGAACCGAGATCCTCGACCAGGATGCCCTCAGGGGTGCGCGTGAGGCGCGCATGTCGCCACGAGACCATGGGGAAGTCGAGGGGAATATCGCAGTTGGGGTCGCGCCCGACCTCCATGGAATTGCCGCTGAAGGAGACGGTCTGGAAGGCGGCCTCGCCGATCTCAACCTTGGCCTCAAGAGAGAGGAGCTGCGCGGCGGAAATCTTGTAGGAGCCGAGGAAGACCTGGTCGGAGGGCTCCAGGACGGATCTCTGAATGCGGTTGCTCAGCTCTCCGATGGACGTTCCGTTGCGCGAGCTGCAGTCTTCGAGGATGTGCCGGCCATTTTCCTCGCGGATTACGGCATGATTCCAGCTGATGGTGGGCAGGTCGACTGGCACATCGGAGTTCGGGTCGCGGCCGATGGTGATCTGGCGGACGCCGCCTGGGAGTGAGGGCGGATGAGGAGAGCTAGCCACAGCTGGCTCGATAGCATCCACGGGCCAGGGCATTATCACCTGGCCACCCAGGGTCACTCGCGCCCCATGAGGTACTGAAACCGGCTCGTGAGGGGCGATCTTGACGCCGTTTACATAGGTGCCGTTGGTCGAACCCAGGTCTTCCAGCGTAAATCCACCCGCCAGATGCGTCAGCCGGCAATGGTGAGAGGAGACTTGCGCCTCGGACACTACCAGGTCGCAGTCCTTCGCACGCCCAATTACCCATGCATCTTTCGGCTTCAGCTCATCTTCGGGCATAAGAATCAGAGTTTCCCTGGATGCTCACACTTTAGCACGCAATCTTTGCCCGGTGAAAGCAAATGCGCCCTTGATCTTTCACTCCTTGGCACATTGAGTTTCCAGGCAGTGCCACAGAGCCGCAAAGGCCTCAATGGACAGGGCTTCTGCGCGGGCCAGAGGGTCGATTTCAACCTGTGCCAGCGCGCGGAATGTAGCCGCAGCTGTAATTCCAGTGGCGCGCAAGTTGTTGGCCAGCGTCTTGCGTTTCTGCGCAAAACACTGGCGCACGAAGCGCAGGAAGGAGGCCTCTTCAACGCCTAGCTCGGCGAAGCGCGGGGCAAATCGCCAACGGAATACGGTCGAGTGAACCTCGGGCGGCGGGGAGAAGGCCGAGGGTGGCAGGGTGAAAAGACGCTGTGCCGGCCCGTACATCTGCATGGTGACCGAGAGCAGGCCGTAATCGCGCATGCCGGGCTGGGCGGTGACCCGATCGGCTACCTCGCGCTGCACCATGAGTACGGCTCGGTCCAGGGAAGCGTGGCTTGCGGCCAGCTTGAGCAGGATGGACGAAGTGATGCCGTAGGGCAGGTTGCCAACTACCAAGAGGCGCTCGCCCACGGCCGCCGAGGTTGCTGTGAACTCTGCGCGAGCCTTTTCGAAATCAAACTCCAGTATGTCCTGCTCGACGACGGTGACCCGCTCCGCAAGAAACTGAACGCGCAGGTGGAGGGCAAGTTCGTGGTCCAACTCGACGGCCAGCATGTGAGCGGCGCGGGCGGCCAACGCTCCGGTGATTGCGCCACGGCCGGGGCCGATCTCGACCACCGTGCGGCCCGTCAGATCGCCGAGTGAGGCCGCGATACGCAGGATGGCCTCACTGTCTACGAGAAAGTTCTGGCCGAGCTTGGGTTTGGCGGGCATTGGCTTCCTTGATGGTAGATGAATGGGGACGGCTAAAGCGCTCTCGCGCCGCAAAGCAGAACCGATTAAACTGGCATTTGATCGGAGAGAGTGGAATAATCCAGCGATTTTCTTTGCCGGCCAGGGAGAAGCCGTCATGCGCATTGTAGTTGCCGCCTCGGAGTGCGTACCTTTTGCCAAGACGGGAGGATTGGCGGATGTGATCGGTGCTCTGGCTCCGGAGCTGGTCAAGCTGGGTCACGAGGTGACGGTCTACCTGCCGTTCTATACGTGCGTACGGCGGCAACTTCCGGATAAATTGACCTACGCCGTGCGATCAATCACGATTCCTTTTCTGCATTACAAGCGTAAGGTGGGCATCGTGGACGGTGGCAGGTGCGTTGGAGTCCAGTACTACTTTGTGGATTGCCCGGCGCTTTTTGAACGGGAGGGGCTGTACGGAACAGCAGCAGGCGATTATCCGGACAACGCCGAACGCTTCGCGCTCTTCTGCCGCGCGACGCTGCAGGCGAGCAAGAAGCTGGGCGTGCCGGCGGTCTTCCATGTGCATGACTGGCAAGTGGCGCTGATTCCCGTTTATCTGCGAACGATCTTCGCTTCCGACCCGCTGTTGAGCCGCGCGGGGGTGGTGCTGACGATTCACAACGCCGCTTACCAGGGCGCGTTTTCACCCGCTACCACCGAGCAACTGCTCCTTCCCTGGGAGATCTTCACCATGGACAAGGTGGAACAGTTCGACAAATTCAACTTCCTCAAGGGCGGACTGGTCTACGCTGACATGCTGACCACGGTGAGCCGCAAATATGCCGAGGAGATTCAGACGCCGGAGTTCGGCGAAGGGCTGGACAGCGTATTGCGGCGACGAGCGGCGGACCTGCGCGGCATTTTGAACGGCGTGGATTATGCGGAATGGAATCCGGCCACGGACAGGAAGCTGGCAGCCAACTACTCGCCGGAGAATCTGGCCGGCAGGGCGCTGTGCCGCTCCGATCTGCTGGAGGCCTTCGGGTTGAAACTTGTGGAGGACTCAACGCCGGTCATCGGCATCGTCTCTCGCTTTGTCGCGCAAAAGGGCTTCGACCTGGTGGAGCAGATTGCCGGACGGCTGTCGGAGTTGAACGTGGCGGTGGTTGCGCTGGGCACGGGCGAGCAGGCCTACGAAAAGTTTTTCCGCGACTGGGCATTCTGGAACAAGGCTAATGTCGCCGTTCATATCGGCTACGACAACGCACTGGCCCACAAGATCGAGGCCGGGGCAGATATTTTCCTCATGCCGTCGCTCTATGAGCCGTGCGGTCTGAACCAGATCTATTCGCTCAAGTACGGCACGGTGCCGGTGGTGCGATCCACAGGCGGGCTGGACGACACTATCGAGGAGTGGAACCCAGAGAAGGGAACCGGAACAGGCTTCAAATTCAAGGGCTTACGAGCCGAGGGTCTATGGGCTGCCATCGAGCGGGCGCTGGCCGCGTATGAGGACAAGAATGGCTGGAAGCGGTTGATGCTCAACGGCATGGCGCAGGATTACGGCTGGGCACAGCCGGCGCGAGAGTATGCCGATATATATGAAGAAGTCGCAAGAAAATGGGCGGGAGGTCGATGATGGGAGACAAGATAATTCCGGGCACTTCAAGTGACGACGAGGAATTGTTGGTGGGGAATGAAGGAAAGGCAGTTCCTGAGCCACAAGCTCTGCAAGAGAGCGATTCTTCTGCTCCACGTAGGCATTTGCAGTCTCTGCTCGATGCACGGGGAATAGGTGCAGATTTGGCGAATGGTGAGGACCCGGACGACTACATCCGGCGGCTAAGGGAAGGTTGGGATTGAATTGATGATGACTGATGCCGATCTTCCGGAATCGGCCAAGCGACGATTACCGCTGGGATGCCACAATCCAGACTGGCAACACGAAATGCGCTAAAAAGTTCGTCGCTTTCATCGAACTTCAACTCGTCTGCGCTGTAAATTGAGCCTTGGAATTGCTGTGCGTTTTTTATTTTCTCCCTGAGAGCGCGAACATCCTTTTTGTCGTCGGTCTTACCTTCTTTGAACGAAACGAAGCCCTCAAATAAACGAATTTCGACATTGGGCAAGTCCTTCATTGCTTCGTGAATATCACGAATTAGGTACATCGCGGCTGTCATTACGGCGCATCCAAGTCCGGTATACCAATATCGAGTCTTTGAATCGCGTTTTTCGAATGTCCTGCCCTTGGGGTTGTGATTCGCATCGAAACACACGGAAAGCGGGGCTTCAATTATGAGATTAATTGGGCCTTTCTGTTTCCGAATCTGTTCGATGATAGTCCTTCGGGCGTCCGCGTAGCACAGATTCATCGGAGACCCATCTCCGAATACAAATCCGCAAGTTTTCTTATCGTTAGAAAAGCCAATATCGAGAATGATCCAGTTGCCGCGTCCCCATACTACTTCTGATTTCGTTCCAGCTCTGATCATTTCTCCATCCCTTCCAACTCTGCGGATGGTCCAGGATACATCCTGCGCACAAACCACAGCACCGGCAATCCGAGCAGGATGAGGGCGGCGCCGAGCAGCGAGCCTTTCATGTTGCCCAGGAAGCAGTAGACAAGCACTGGGACTCCGCAGATGCAGAAGGTGGCCGGCAGCAGCGGGTAGCCCCAGACCTTGTAGGGACGTGCCAGATCAGGCCGCTTGCGGCGATAGACGAAGATCGTGGTGGCAATAAGTAGATAGAAAATCCACTCGGCAAAGATGGCCATATTGAACTGCATCTCAAACTGGCTGAAGAGTAGTAGCAGCAGCGTAGCCAGCATCCCCTGAATGCCAAGCGAGGTGGAAGGGGACTGAAAGCGCGGGCTGATGCGGGCAAACTGTCGAATGAAGAGCCGGTCGCGGGCGGCGGCAAAGGGGACGCGTGCGCCGCTCATCACCGTTCCGTTGAGGGTGACGAAGATGGAGAGTGCCATTGCGGCGGCTACAAAACCCGCTCCGGCATGGCCGGCGACAACTTCCAGCGCAGCTACGGCCGGATGCTCACTGCCGGCTATCTTCGAGGCGGAGAGGATGTACTGCATGGCGGCGTTGGTGGCCATGTAAAGAAAGCCAACAATGCACAGGCCGCCGATCAGCGCGATGGGCAGGCTGCGTCCGGGGCGTTTGATCTCGCCGGCCAGGATGGTGAGATCGGGCCAGCCGTCGTAAGCCCACAGGGTGGCGATCACCGCCAGCATGAAGCCGCTGAAGCCTCCTTCGGCATGGGGCAGCGTGGTGGAGAAGTTGCTGAAGGAGCCGGAGGCCGACGCGAAGCAAAGCGCCACGACGATGAGGATGAGAATCGCTTTAAGGACGGTGAAGACGAGCTGGAAGTTGCCGGCCTTCTCGATGCCCAGGTAGTTCAGGCCGGTCATAAACCAGACCACGGCGATGGCGAAAATCTGCGACCAAAGCAAGTGGATGGGTCCGCCGATAGCCTGATTACCGAGCCAATGAAAGGCCGTGAAGAATTCCAGCGTGCGGGCCAGACCGATGGTGATGGCGGCAGCCGAGGCCGGCTTGGCTACCGCAAACCAGGTCCACATATAGAGAAAGGCCGGGGTGTCACCATAAGCGCCGCGCAGAAAGACGTATCCGCCGCCGGCGTAGGGCAGCATGGCGCCCAGCTCGGCATAAGTCATTGCGCCGAAGAGTGAGAGTAGGCCGCCGGCGAGCCAGGCGAGATAAACGAGAGCCGAGGAGCCGGTGTGGCGCATCATCTCGCTGGGAACCAGAAAGATGCCGCTGCCGATGACGGTGCCCACGACGATGGCCGTGGCCTGGCTGGCGCCCAACACGCGGGGAAGGTTGGCCATGACTGGCTGAGTTTTCGAGGAAGGAGTCTGGCTCATGCTGTGTTGTGAGGGTAGCACGGAAGAGCGCCCCGGTTCAGAAAAAATGGCTGGCCGCCAATTTATACACTGAGCCGGCAAGCTCTTGCAACCCAGATCCGATGTGCGGGGCGATCTATCCGGCTGCAAAAAGCCGGGAAGAGGACTAGAGTGGAGTTGAAGAGGCCCGTTAGCCAACGTCTATGATACAGATATGGAAAGTGTGGAGTTGAGAGATGCCCGAAACGATCAATTGGCCTAAGTTCACACCGCCGCGGCGCCGCAGCCGACGCGGATTGTTTTTCCTCATCGCCGTCGTCGCTGTTCTGCTTCTCGGAGGCCGAACCGCGCTCTCTTACTGGGTTGATTTGCTGTGGTTCAACTCGCTCGGATACGGCGATGTGTTCTGGAAGACGCGCGGGCTGGAGTGGGGCATCTTCACGGCCTTTTTTGTCCTCACGTTCCTGATTGTGTTGGGGACATTTTCCGCCCTCAAACACGCCCATGCCGAAGATTTGCCCAGTGATCATACCCTGATCATCGCCGGCCAGGAGGTGAATCTAACGCTCAAACCCGTACTGCGCATCGTTTCCATCGGCGGCTCGCTGGTTATCGCGATACTTTCCGGCGGCGCAATGGCTGCGGAGTGGCAGACGCTGGCCCTCTGGTGGTACGCGCCTCGCTCCACCAACGCCATGGCCGACCCGATCTTTTTAAGGCCGCTCGACTTTTATCTGTTTACCCTGCCGGCGTGGCAACTCATCCTCGGCTGGCTGCTCTCGCTCAGCGTGATCGCCTGCGTGCTGGCCGTCGTCTTTCTCATTGTTTCGGGCAGCACGCGTGCGTTCAGCGGCAGCCGCGCCAGTTTTTCTCTGCTGCCCTGGCGAGGGCTCTCTATCACGGCTGCGTTTCTGTTGCTCGTCATTGGCCTGCGCGTATATGTCGGCCGCTTCGAGCAGCTCTTCGATCACCACACGATCTTCGACGGCGTCACCTACACAGGCGCGCACGTGACGCTCACCGGCATGCTCCTGGTGAGTGCGGCGTTGCTGCTGGGAGCGGTAATCGCGGCAGTTAGCGGCATTTTGGCGCCGCGCGCTCGCTGGCTGGCAGTGGCCGTTGCTCCAGCCGTGGTTTGTTATATCACGGTCTCGCTGGTGGGCTGGTACAACTCCAGCTTTATCGTCAAGCCCAACGAACTGGTTGATGAGCAGCCTTACATTGTTCACAACATCGAGATGACGCGGCAGGCCTACGGGCTGGACCGCTTCCAGCAGCGCGAGTTTCCCGCCGAGATCACGGTCGATGCCACTGACCCGGCCAACAATCAGGCAACGCTGCAAAACATTCGCCTGTGGGACTGGCACGCGCTCCAGGATACACTGCGCCAAATCCAGGAGATTCGCACTTACTACGACTTTCCCGACATTGACATCGATCGCTACCAGATAAACGGCTCCATGCGCGAAGTCATGCTGGCCGCGCGCGAACTGAATGTGGACAAACTTCCGGAGAGCAGCCGCAACTGGATCAACGACAAACTGATTTATACCCACGGCTACGGCATCACCATGAACACAGTGAATGGCTTCACGACGGAAGGCCGTCCCACGCTGCTGTTAAGCAATATGCCGGTGCTAAGCACGGTGACTGAACTTAATGTAACGCGACCAGAGATATACTTCGGCGAGATGACCAACACCGACGTCTATGTCAAGACGCGGCAGCAGGAGTTCAACTATCCGCAAGGGGACAATGACAACCGAACCTTCTATGAGGGCGAGGGCGGCATTGAGCTGGGTGGATTCCTGCGTCGCGCTCTGATTGCCTTTGACCGCGGCGACCTGGCCAAGCTGCCCTTCAGCGATGATGTGAACTCTCAGAGCCGTCTGCTGATGCGGCGCACAGTACGCGAGCGCGTTGCGGCCCTCGCGCCGTTCCTCACCTTCGATCAAGATCCGTATATTGTGGTGGGCGATGATGGCCGGCTGTCATGGATTCTGGATGCATTCACGCAGTCGGACTCTTATCCTTACTCGACGCATTACTCGGTTGACGGCCAGCCCATCAACTACATGCGCAACAGCGTCAAGGCAGTGGTTGACGCCTACAACGGGACGACTACGTTTTATGTCTTCGACTCTCAGGACCCGATTCTGGCGGCCTATCGCGCCATCTTCCCCGGACTATTCAAGGACGCGGCGACCATGCCGGCCGGGCTCCGCAAGCACGTACGCTACCCCGAACTGCTGCTGCGCTTGCAGGCAGAAGTCTATGGTTTGTATCACATGACCAATCCCGAAGTCTTCTATAATCGGGAAGACCTATGGACGGTGGCGAGCGAAGTCGGCTCGGGCGAGGGTGGCGCGCAGCAGACGCAGGCCATGCAGCCGAACTTCGTGCTGATGAAGCTGCCCGGCGAGAGTGGCGTCGAGTTTGTGGAGATTCTGCCTTTCACGCCGGCCAAGCGCAATAACTTGATTGGCTGGATTGCCGGGCGCAGCGACGGCGAGCACTACGGGACTTCGATTGTTTATGACTTTCCCAAGACCAAGCAGGTGGATGGGCCGTTACAGATCGAGGCGCGCATTGATCAGAACGCGCAGATATCCGGCCAGTTGACGTTGTGGAATCAGCAAGGCTCGCATGTGGTGCGCGGAACGCTGCTGGTAATTCCCTCCGGCAAAGCGCTGCTGTATGCCGAGCCGATCTATCTGCAAGCCACCACCAGCCCCATGCCGGAGTTGCGGCTGGTGGTGCTGGCCCTGCAGGACAAGCTCGCATACGGGCCAACCTTCGACGCGGCGCTTTCGTCTTTGTTCGGCGGTGGTGTTTCGTCGCTGAGCGTCACTGAGAATCCGGCAGCGGCCGCTGCTCCGGCGGGCAAGCCGCAACCCGAACAGGACTTGAAGGCGCTGATTGCGCAGGCAGGCAAGGACTTCGACGATTATCAGCGTTTGACGGCCGCGGGCAAACTCGGCGAGGCCGGGCAGAAACTTGAAGCGTTGAAGCAGGTGATCGAGAAGCTGAACGCGCAGGCGAAACAGTCAGGCGGCGGAGTTGGACCTCAACACCTCTAGAATCTCGGCAACGGCCACATTGGCGGCTTTGGCGATCCCAGGCGAGAGTTCCATCGAGATCGGCTGTTGGGGATCGATGGTGATCGCATAGAGAACTACGTTCGGGTCGCCGCCCTGGATGTAGAAGACATCCAGAAGGTCTTTGACGCCTATGTCGTGGGCGGTAAGCGTGGGCGGATAATCGCGCGAGAATTTAGGCGTAGTGCGAGTAACGGTGCCGGGAGGGTTGCCGTCTGCGGCTGCGTCGATGAGAATGATGCGGCCAGCGCTTTGCATCGGCTCGAGCAGAACGAATCCGCCCGTGCCGCCGTCCAGACACTCCACATTGGCTGGGAGCGGGTGCTGTTCCAGAGCCCGCACTACGTGGACGCCGACGCCTTCATCGCCCATGATGACGTTGCCCAGGCCCAGCACCAGAGTTTTTTCCTGCCTTGTTCCCGTCAAGCTATTTGCCACTCTTCTCCGTCCGGTCGAACTTCCATCCGCCTATAATCGAGGATACCGTGCCGCGGCCCTCGATGTAGTCATGATAGAAGGCAAGATAGACGTGAATGATGACAAAGGTGACAAAGAACCACAGGAAGGTGTGGTGCCAGAAGCGCACACCGGAATCCCCGCCCATCAACGGCACGACCCAGGTAAACATCCGCGGCAGCCACGAATTACTCATGCTGGAGTAAAGCGCGAAGCCGGTGATGGTTTGGAAGACGAACGCGAGGAAGGTACCGAAATAGATCACGCCGGCCAGTGCGTTATGCCCGGTTGAGATGGGCCCGTGCATCTTGGTTTCCAGTACGTCGGCTTTGATGACGTCTACGATCTCCTGCCGTTGCGACTTCTTGAGCGGGAAGAACGCGGTCCAGCGGGCGTACTTGTTGCCGACGAAGCCCCAGTAGAGCCGCGCCAGGAAATTGAAGACGTAAACGTAGGCGGCCATGAAATGGATGAAGCGCACCCATCCGAACCAGTACTGCTGATAAGCCTCAGCTGTATAAAACGCGCGGATGGGCGCGCCGATCAGATAGCCGGTGACGCACAACGCCACCAGGGCGATTGCATTGATCCAATGGTAGGCGCGAACCGGCAGTTCCCACACATACACGCGCCTGTACTCGACGGGCGCCCCACCATTCTGTCGAAACGCGTCTCTTACGCCAATGCCCACAGCCGAATTTGGATTACTCATAGCCGTCTCACTCGAAAGATACCTGGTGAAGGTGCCGTCCCTGCGGATCGTACAGATGCACGGCGCAGGCCAGGCACGGGTCAAAGGAATGGATGGTGCGCAGAATCTCCACCGGCTCGTTGATCTTGGCAACCGGCGTGCCGATCAGCGCCTGCTCAAAGGAGGAGCGCTGCCCCTTGGCGTCGCGCGGCGAGCCGTTCCAGGTGGTTGGCACCACGAGCTGATAGTTCTCAATGGCGCCGTTCTTGATCTTGATCCAGTGCGCCAGCGCGCCGCGAGGCGCCTCGGTAAGGCCAACGCCCTCAGCCTCCTTGGGCCAGCTCTTGGGTTCCCAGAACTCACCGTTGAAGGTGGAGACCTCGTTGATCTTCACATGTTCCATCAACTGGCCGTAGTACTCCTTGAGCCAGATCATGGCCAGCGCCGCATCCAGGCCACGCGCCGCAGTGCGGCCCAGCGTGGAGAAGAGCGCGGCGACGGGTACGTTGAGCTTGCCTAGCGTCGCCTTCACCAACTCCTGCACGTCCGTGCGACCGGAGGCAAAGGCTACCAGCAGACGGGCCAGCGGACCCACCTCCATCGCGTTGTCCTTCCAGCGCGGAGTCTTCAGGAAGGAATATTTCTCGTGGCCTTCGAGAGTCTCGAAGGGCGGTTTGGGCCCGGTGTAGTTGATCTGTGTCTCGCCGGCCCAGGGATGGATGCCTTCTTTGTCTCCCTTTTCGTAGCTGTACCAGGAGTGCGCGATGTACTCCTTGATCTCCTGCGAATCGGTTGCGTTGACAGGATACACGTGGCTGAGGTCGCGATTGAGGATGACGCCGCGCGGGTACTTGAAGGAATCCGGATTGTTGTAGCCCTTGGTGGGGAACTCGCCGTAGCTGAGGTAGTTGCTCAACCCGCCGCCATGGCTGGCCCAGTCCTTGTAGAAGGAGGCAACGGCCAGTAGATCGGGGATGTAGACCTGGTTCAGGAACTCATCCGCCTGATCGATCAGCCGCTTGACCAGGTTGAGCCGCTCGGAGTTGATGGCGGCCACTTCGTTCATGTTGATGGAGCATGGAACGCCGCCCACCAGATAATTTGGGTGCGGATTCTTGCCGCCGAAGACGGTGTGGATCTTGACCAGTTCCTTCTGCCAGACCAACGCGTCCAGGTAGTGAGCCACGGCGATCAGGTTCACCTCCGGCGGCAGCTTGTAGGCCGGATGGCCCCAATAGCCGTTGGCAAAGATTCCTAGGCCGCTGGCGGCGAAGGCCTTGACCTTGTCCTGCACCTCGGCGAAATAAGCAGGCGTGTTCTTGTCCCACTTGGAGAAGGAGCCCGCCAGTTCGGCGGCCTTCTTGGGGTCGGCCTTGAGGCAGTTGACGATGTCCACCCAGTCCAGCGCGTGCAGGTGATAGAAGTGGATCACGTGATCCTGCACATACTGCGTGGTCATCATGATGTTGCGGATGATCTCCGCTGTGGGGGGGATGGTGATCCCCAGTGCGTTTTCCACGGCACGTACGCTTGTAAGCGCATGTACCGTGGTGCACACTCCGCAGACGCGCTCGGTGATGGCCCAGGCGTCGCGGGGATCGCGGCCAATGAGAATCTTCTCCAGGCCGCGCACCATGGTGCCTGCGCTGAATGCGTCGGTGATGACGCCATTTTCCACCACTGCCTCGATGCGCAGGTGGCCTTCAATGCGAGTTACCGGATCGACGACTACACGTGTCATAGGTCCTCACGACTCCTTTTGATCTTCAGCGTGGACTTCTGCAATGACGCCCCGCTTGCGAATGTTGGTCACAACCGCGTGGGCCGCAACTCCGGCCAGCGTGGCCACTCCGACCACCGTGCCAATCGTATCGGCCGTGCTCTCCACGCCGAAGCCTGGGAAGGAGGCCAGGTGCTGATAGAAGGGGCCGTTGTCCCAGAAGCCCTCTTCACTGCAACCGATGCAGCCGTGGCCGGACTGGATGGGATAGCTGGTTCCCTCGTTCCACTTGGTCACCGAGCAGGCATTGTAGGTGACTGGACCGCGGCAGCCCATCTTATAGAGGCAATAGCCCTTGCGCGCGTTCTCGTCGTCGAAGGACTCGACGAAGAGGCCGGCGTCGTAGCAGGGGCGGCGGTAGCAGGTGTCGTGGACGCGGCGGCCGTAGAACTCCTTGGGCCGGCTCTGCGAGTCGAGCGCCGGAATCTGCCCCAGGACAAGAAGATGGGTGACAACAGCCATCATCACGTCGGCGATGGGCGGGCATCCGGGGACATTGATCACCGGCTTGTCCACGAGCTTGTAAATGGGCGTGGCGCCTGTGGGATTGGGCTTGGCCGCCTGAACGCAACCATTGGAAGCGCAACTGCCCCAGGCTACGATCGCGGCCGCATCCCTGGAGACGGTTTGCAGGATCGATTCAGCCGTTTTGCCGCCGATCATGCAGTAGACGCCGTTATCCTTTGTGGGCACAGCGCCTTCCACCAGAACAATGTACTTGCCCTTGTTCTTTTCGATGGTGTCGATGAGGCTTTTTTCCGCCTGGAAGCCGGAGGCGGCCATCAGCGTCTCAGTGTAGTTAAGGCTCAGCACGTCGAGCAGCACATCGAGCACGATGGGGTGCGACGCCCGGATAAAGGACTCGCTGCAGCAGGTGCACTCCTGGAAGTGCATCCATACGACAGCCGGTTTTTCCTTCTTTTCGAAGGCTGAGACGACCTGGGCCACGCCGGATTGACCCAGCCCGGCCACGGTTGCGGCGGCAGCGCAGAATTGTAGAAAATCCCTGCGGCTGTAGCCCTTCTGCTGCATCGAATTCCAAATTGATTGACCCATGCCTACCTCGCTCCGTGTCAGGAACCGGAGAAGCCGCAGCGGCAAGGAACCCCGAAGGGAGCCACGCGCGTTCCCCGATGGATGAGAAAGACGTTAAGGAGTGGAAAGAACGGTCGGCTGTGACCTGTGTCACACATGTACTATTCAAAATTGCACATATCAGGCATATATGTGGTCAAGACATAGATCACACGTAATTTGCGTCACACCAGTGGTCAGTGGTCGGTGATCAGTGGTCAGCTACTCGTTAACTGTGGCGCTTCAACGTCACTTTTAGCCGGGGAAAAGGGCTATTTTTTCTGCGTTAGGCGTGCATATAAATACATGAGAATCTGCAATACTCGATTCAAAAGTGGCAGTTTTATAGGTAAATCTGCGTAGAAAATACGCGATTTTACGCGTAAATCTCTGACCAACCTGGTCAGAAGACAGGGGTCAGAGATCAGAGATCAGTGATCAGGGACGGGTTTGGGCGGCAGAAGGAGCGGGAGATGGGCATGGCGAAGGAAGCGCGGGAGCAGATACGGCAGCGGATGGAGGATGCTCTGCCGGGGTACCGGTTGGGGCGGGCGGCGGCGGGAGAGATGACGAGCTGGGTGCGGGCGGTGCGTCAGGCGGTGGGAATGCCGGCGGAGGAGTTCGCCCGGCGGATGGGAGTGCAAGAGCGGGAGGTTTACAGGATGGAGAGGGCCGAGGCGAAGTCGCGCATTGAGCTGGGCTCGCTGCGGCGGGCGGCGGAGGCGCTTGACTGCGAGTTGATTTACGCGCTGACGCCACGGAAGGGAACGCTGGGCGAGATGGCGGCGGCGAATCGGACGGAGTGGGAGAAAGTGATCGAGATGAGACGCACAAAGAGGGATGACCAGAGGGAGATAGAGGGCAAGCCACGCCGAAGGCAAGATCCGCAAATGGTCGCGCTGAAGGAGTTGATTCGGCTGGCGGGGATTTGAAAAGCAGCTATCAGCCATCAGCCGTCAGCAGACTGCTACAAAGATTAGGGGCAGAGGGCAGGAACCGGCGGAATGTTCCACGTGGAACATATTCATTCTATTGGGGTTGTTACTATGTTTACTACATAATTAACAGCAAGATTTTGGAAATAAATCTGTGGATAACGAACAGCGATCAATGCTATTCGGGCGGGAGTAGGGGCAAGGACAGGTTTTCGGCGGCGGCGGGACGGCTACGCGGGGCTTTTTTGAAGGTGGCGTCACGGCGGTGAAGGGGATAGTCGGGCTGCTTGCCGTCAAGAATCTGCTGGATGGTGAGGATTTGCAGGCGGGGATAGGTGGTGTTGTCGGTTGATTTGTACAAGCCGGCCTCGGCAGCTTCGCGGAGCATGGGTTTGGTGGGCTCCTCGAAGCAGAGAAAGACGCCGATCTGGGCTTTTTCGCGGTCGAGGACGCCGACGAGGTCACGAATCTGCGAGACAGTGACGCCGCCCGCCTTGACGGAGAAGATGATCTGCTTGGATTGGCCGGAGTCATCATCATGGAAGTAGAGTCGGCCGTCGATGCCGCGATCCGCGCCCTTTTTCTGCTCGGCAGGGCGCGCACCCACCTGTCCCAGCGCCCACCACTGGAACTGGTACTTGTCTTCGGCGGCGAGTTCGGCTGCCCCTTCGTAATCCGTCGGCTCGCCAATTACGTCATAGGTGGATTTGATCTCCAGACCGAAGGCGTCGGAGAGGCGCTTCTTGATGAGGCCGATGGCGAGATGGGTGATATCAGTGCCGATCCAGCGTCGATTGAGGCGCTGGGCAACCTGAACAGTGGTGCCACAGCCGCAGAAGGGATCGAGAACGAGATCGCCTTCGTTAGAACTGGCTTTGATGATGCGTTCGAGGAGGGCTTCGGGCTTTTGAGTGGGATAGCCGAGGCGCTCTTTGGCATGCGGCGAGAGCGGATCAATATCCGTAATCACATCCTGCACAACAACACCACGATCGACGTCGTGGTACCGCTTGAATTGTGGAACTCCGCCTTTTGCGGGCCAGACAATCAATCCTGCAAGCTCAAGCTGGTCGAGCCTTTGCTGGACACTGAGTTCATCCCAACTGAGACCGGCCTGACGAGGGCGTGGAACCGCCCAATGCCTGCCCACTTTTGTCGGATTCACGCCGCGCCAGGGCAACCCAGACTCCCCGTTACGCTTGCCGGCGCCGGTCAAATCTCCAAGCCTGTATCGCCCGCCCTCATCTTCATGCCTATAGAATCTTTCGAGGTATTCCGGGGTATATCCCTGATACACGCGATTCCATGTCGAACTCTCGCTCTTGGAGTAGAAGAGGATCAGGTCGTGAACCGGCCCCCATCGTTTCGCGCTATTGTGCGCGCTGGTTCGCTTCCAAATAACCTCGTTTTTGAAGAACTGCGGTCCGAAAACCGCGTCCATCAGTATCTTCAGATAGTGACCCGCCGCTGGATCGCAGTGGAGGTAGATGGAGCCGGTCTCTTTGAGTACGCAGCGGAGTTCGAGGAGTCGCGGGGCCATCATGGCGAGATAGGCCATCATGTCGGAACCGTGGAGGTAGGACTCGAAGGCGCGGAGGGCGTCGGCGATACGTCCGCCCTGCTCGATGACCTGCTCCAAGGCACGGCGGGATTCGATGTTCCACTCCCAGGTGTCCTCAAAGGCGTGAATCTGGGAGCTGGATTGGGAGCCGTCCTTTTCGGCGAAGAGGACGTTATAGTCCTGACGGGAGTTGAAGGGCGGGTCGAGATAGACGAGGTCCACCGACTCGTCCTTGACGTAACGCTGGAGAACGTCAAGGTTGTCGCCGTAGTAGAGCGAGTTTTTTTCGGCAGACACGGGGTTGGGATGAGAGTAACACAGAAAAGCAGAGAACAGGGAGTAGCGAACAGTGGACAGTGAACAGTAGACAGTGGACAGTGGCGGAAAGCCCGGGCCTGAAGGCCGCGACATGTTTGCGCTATTTCAGTGGGCTGAAGCCCACTGCTCCCTCCGACGGGCCGGTTGAGGTTTGTGGTTCCCAGGTCCCAAAAGCGGGATCTGAGGCACCCGCAAATTTGGAGTTGAGCAATCCCAGGTCCCCATCGATAAGGAAGAAGGCTTTGTCAAGCGCGATATTCGACAAACCTATCCCTGGCAGCGCGTGAGCGCCGCGTTGATTGCCGAGAGCAGGTAGAGGACCACGGGTTCTGTTCTCTCGCTACATCATCGTTCGGCGGGCTATTGGTCGCCCTGCCAACCATCGATACGGCCATTCGATACAGGCCATGATGCTTCCATGCGGACATCCCGTCTGTACGGGATGCGAGAGCGCTCAATCAAATGCCCGGTGTGCTTGTGCCACCATGGGGACCCCCGAGCTGCTCTCGATATGGGCGATCTGTGGATAGCTCGTATTTGTTTTGAGCATCCAGTAGAGTCGCACGGATAATTTTCTTGCCGCCGCCACCTTGGCCACGCCCTTCGGCTTTTTGTGGCAACGCGCTTGATACTGCCGTCGAAATCCTTCATCCAGGCGATTGGTCGTCTGCACGGCTTCGACCAGCAACTGCCGCATAAAGCGGTTGCCTTGCTTGGTGATCGCGCCCAGTCTCTGTTTGCCGCCCGAGCTATGCTCGCCAGGAATCAGTCCCAAGTAACTGGCGACTTGGCCGCTGGTGGGGAACCGGCTCACGTCGCCGATGGTCACGGCAAAGGCCAGCGCCGTGATCGGCCCCACGCCGGGCTGGGTCATCAGCAGCCGCGCGCGGGTGTCGGACTTGGCCGCTTCTGTCACCGCCATATCCAGTTCCTCGACCCGCTCATCTAACTCCGCCAGCAAGCGCATAAGGTCGCCGCGGCGCTTCTCACTCCAACCTTCGAAGGGAAGGTTTTTAAAGGCGTCCATTCCCCGCGCGCTCCATAATGAATGTTGTTTTTGCATGCCCCGGTTCAGCGCCAGGTGCTCACACCCCAGCGACGAAGACCTGTCGCTGGGGACCCCGCTGCAAGCCGTTCTTCACCCGGGTGCGAATCTCCACCAGCTTGTGCCGGTGAATGAGCAATTGCCGCAGGTTGCGCTCCTCGGCCGTAGGCTGCCAGAGGCGCGGAAAACGCCTTTCAATCAACAGGCGCAGAATGTGGCCCGCATCGCGCCGGTCGGTCTTCTGCTTGCGTACATAGCTGGCCCGGATCTGGGCCGCATCGCCGATCCAAACTTCATGGCCAAGCCGTTCCAGCATGTCAATAAACCACTGGCTGTTGCCGCAGGCTTCGATGCCAACCAGCGCTGGCGCCGGCAGACTGCGATAGAACTGCTCTGCTTGCCCATCACCGTTCATCAGCTGGTGTTCGCCGATCTCCCCGGTCTCGGCGTCAATAACCGCTACCTGTTGCCACTTGGGATGAAAGTCACAACCTACAATAATCATCGAAGGCTTCTCCGATCTTCGAGCTCGTGGTCCTCTATTCCACTCGCTACTCGATCTTCTCAGAAGCCTTCTTCCTTATCCCATCAAATGCGAGGGACCAGGGGCACCCGGCT
>Ga0326728_10007270_pt1 | contig 28722 bp, 22 predicted proteins | sample MB3enrmetagenome_FD_207602 | JGI IMG/M metagenome (GOLD analysis project Ga0326728, IMG submission 207602) | Lab enriched peat soil microbial communities from McLean, Ithaca, NY, United States - MB31MN | ecosystem: Environmental > Terrestrial > Soil > Wetlands > Peat | place: USA: New York... | reverse complement strand
GAACCTTCACGGCTTCGTCGAAGCCCGGCTGGGGCGGCTGGCCAGTCTCGAGGGCCACGAGGAAATCGTGGACAGCGTGAACGAAGGTGTGCTCGTAACCAATGATGTGCCCTGGCGGCCACCAGGCGCCGACGTAAGGGTGGTTGGCCTCGGTCACCAGGATTGTCTTGAAAGCCTGCTGCTCGTTGGGCTCCGTGCGATCGAAAAACTCCAGCTCGTTCATCCTTTCCATATTGAAAGCCAGACTGCCTTTGCTGCCGTAGACTTGGAAGGTATTGTAATTCCTCCGGCCCCCGGCGAAGCGTGTCGACTCGAAGACGCCCACCGCGCCGTTCTTGAAGCGGGCGAGGAAGTTCGTGTCATCATCCACGGTGACCTTGCCTTTCTTTCCTTCGGCTCCTTTGGCTCCCCAGGCGCCCTCACCCGTTCCAGGCAGAGGCCGCTCCTTAATGAACGTGGTCATCTGGCCGGCGACCGAAGCGATGTATCCAATCAGCATTTGCGCCAGGTCGGCGGCGTGTGCCCCGATGTCACCCAGGGCGCCGCTGCCCGCGTATTTTTTCTCCAGGCGCCAAACTAGGGGGAAGTCCGGATCCATGATCCAGTCCTGGAGGTAGGCGCCGTGATAATGATAGATCTCGCCCAGGCGACCATCCTGGATGAGCTTCTTGGCAAAGGCCACCGCGGGCACCCGGCGATAATTAAAGTTCACCATGTGCATGACGCCCGCTTTCTGCACGGCGGCGAGCATCTCCTTGGCCTGAGCAAGATTGTTGGCCAGAGGCTTCTCGCAAATAACGTGCTTGCCAGCCTGGGCGGCGGCGATGACCATCGGATGGTGGAGATAGCCCGGCGTCGAGATATCCACGATGTCGATGTCCTTGCGTTCGACCACGCGCCGCCACTCGCAGTCGGATTCTTCCCATCCCAACTGCTGCGCCGTAGCTTCGAGTTCTTCGGTGCAAGCTTTCCCACACAGCACTTTCATGCGTGGCGTTAACTTGCCGGGGAAAAACCTGCTAACCTGCCGGTAAGCGTTGGAATGGGTCCGGCCCATGAATTGGTGACCGATCAGTGCAATGTTGATCTCTGGCATTTTCTCCTCCTTCTCGACTAGTGACGAGTGACGAGTGACAAGTGACGAGTGACGAGCCGGAATCGGAAGAAGGGGCTAGGGACTGGGGGCTAGGGGCTGGGGAAAAGCAAATGACCAAGCCGGATTTTCCCGCCCTCCCGCAAACTGATTACTCCTTCCGCTTCCTGTTCTTCCCTAGCCCCCAGTCCCTAGCACCTAGTCCCTGCTCCTCTCACGCCCACCACATCTCCTTGAGCTTTTCCTTAATAATGATCTGGTTCAGGAAAGCGGCCGCTTTGCCCAGGCCTTCGTCCACGGACATCAGGCTGTCTTCGTGCTCGATGGACAGCACATCATCGTAGCCCACCATCTGCAGCGTCGAAACAAAGTCGGCCCAGAAATCCATGTCGTGGCCGTAGCCGACGGTGCGGAAGATAAACGAGCGATTCTTTTCGTCGCTGTAGGGTTTGGCGTCGAGCACCCCGTTCACCATGACGTTGACATTGTAAAGGCGAGTATCCTTGGCGTGAACGTGAAACACAGCTTCGCCTAGCTTGCGCACTGCCACGCAGGGGTCAATTCCTTGCCAGAACATGTGGCTGGGATCGAAGTTGCACCCGATCGCTGGTCCGGCTGCCTCCCGCAAGCGGAGCATGGTCTCAGGGTTGTAAACCGAAAATCCCGGGTGCATCTCGATGGCAACCCGCACGCCGTGGTCCTGGGCAAACTTGGCGCGCTTCGTCCAGAAGGGGATCACTTTCTTTTCCCACTGCCATTTCAAGAGTTCCAGAAAATCGGGGGGCCAAGGCGTTGGGGACCAGTTCGGGAACTTGGCGTTATCCGAATCGCCAGGACAACCGGAAAAATCAATCACTCGCGTGACACCCAGTTTCTCAGCCAGCAGAATCGTGCGGCGGCTGGCTTCTGCATGCGCCCGCGCAATCTCCTTGTTGGGATGAAGCGAGTTCCCATGGCAGCTCAAAGCGCTGATGCTGAAGCCCTGGTCGTCGAGTTTTTGCTTGAACTCTTTGAGTTTCGACGATTGGCTCAGCCACTCCAGCTTCAAATGCGGGTCGCCCGGGTAGTTCCCGGTTCCCAACTCGAGGGTCCGGATGCCGAGCGGTTTTATCTTTTCGATCACCTCGTCCAAACTGAGCTTGGCCAGGAGCGCCGTAAAGAGTCCGACCTTCATACCATGTCTCCTCTGACTGAATGTTGGGTGGGCGGCGCTGCTCAGGCCTCTGGCCGGATTACCCGTCGCCCCCGTACCGCCATGACGTGCTGTAGAGATCAAAATTTAGAAAGTAAATCTATAGTCCGGCAGCCCCCACGTCAACTGGAAAATCAATTGCGCCCCACCCTCGGGTGGCGCGCACATTGGTAGCGCGGGCGAGAGACCCGCGCTACGACGGCGGGTCAGTTCGAAGTTGTCGTGACAGTAAGTTTGCCGTGCTTAACCCCCCGCAGGCTCAGAATCCGATCCGCCAGGTTCCTAACCTCTCCGCTGCGGCCTTTCACGATAACCACCTCGAGACAATGGTGGTGATCCAAATGCACGTGAGTAGCCGCGAGGACCTTGCTCGAAGCCGCATGTTGGGCCTCAATCAGCTTAGCGGAAAGATTAGGCTGGTGGTGGTCGTAAACCATGGTCAGCGTTCCCACAATCACTCTGTTTTCTTCCGCCGCCTCTTGCACCAGATGCTCGCGAATGAGGTCCCGTATGGCCTCCGACCGGTTCTGATATCCTTTGTGGCGGATGGCCTTATCGAACTTCTCGAGAAGCTCCCTTTCCAGGGAAAGTCCGGTTCGAACCAGATCGCCCATTGTTTTCCCCCAATCTCAAGTCGAAAATGGAAATTCGAAAACCGAAAATAGAAACTCGTGGTGGCGCATCGATTTGTTGTGTGCGCACCACAGAAATGTGCGACGCCCTCCCCCCGGCCCGCTCCCGCTGGCGAAGTGGCACAGGCACTCTTGCCTGTGTCCAAGGCTGATACTTTGCTCCGTCAAACACAGGCAAGAGTGCCTGTGCCACTTCGCCAGCCACAGCGCGACACCCTTTCCCCAAGGAGAGGTCTGCAACTCCAGGGTCACGTCCACCCAAAGCCACTCAATATACCACCCGCCAATTTCGAGTTTTCGAGCTTCGAATTTCGAGTTTCGATTTTCGAATTTCGGCCGTGTGCTGTGCCTACTTCAGGTGCTGATCGAACCACTCGAGCATGCGCTGGGTGACGTCCCGCTGGTGTTCGGACTGCCAAATGGCGTGACCTTCGTCCGGGTATACCACAAGTTGGGTTTCCACGCCGAAAGTTCTTAGGGCATGCCAAAACTCGAAGGACTGCGGCGCGGGGCATTCGCCATCGCGGTCGCCCACCAGGATCAGTGTCGGGGTCTTGACGTTCTTGATAAAAGTGATGGGAGCGCTCCGGGCATAGACCTGCGGATCGTCGTAGACCGAGGCGCCGAAAAACGGGATCATCCACTGGCCGATATCGTTCTCGCCGTAATAGCTCTGCCAATTGGCAATGCCTGCTCCGGCCACCGCGGCGCGAAAGCGGTTCGTCCGCGTCACGGCCCACATGGTCATGTAGCCGCCATAACTCCAGCCCGCAATTCCGACCCGGCGATCATCCACCGGACGCGTTTTCGCCACATAATCGACACCCGCAAGAACATCCCGAAAATCGCCGTAGCCGAAGTCTTTGACGTTAGCTGCCGCAAAGGCTTCGCCCTGGCCAAAACTCCCACGCGGATTCGGGAAGAAGACGAAGCAGTCTTCCGATGAGAGCAGGGCAAGGTCGAAGAACGGCCCTGGCCATGCGGGCTTTTCGGCGGCGCTAGGACCGCCATGCACCGACACCACCATAGCGTAACGTTTGGAAGGATCATAATCCAGCGGGTAAAGGAGCCAGCCTTGGATTTCCCTGCCGTCGTTGGGCCAATGAATGCTCTCGGACTTACCCCAGTCCGGATGAATATCCGCATTGCGGCGCGTGACCTGTTTCCAAGCTCCGATTTCCCCCGCCCAGACTTCCGGTGGTTGCTGAAATGATTGCCGCACCAGCGCGCAAGTCTTGCCATCATTAGCGAGGGATATGCCGGAGTCCCACGCGCTTCCGGTGGAGATGGTCTCGGGCCCGTTCCACAGAGTTTCGATTTTCCCCTCTCGGACATCGATCGTGGCGATGCCGCTCGCACCGTCGATCTCTTCGATGAAAAGAATCCTCTCCGAGGAGCTAAGCCAGGTGAGGGTTGCGGGTGAGGCCTTGACGCCGGGCGTAAGATTGCGCGCTTCGCCACCGCCTGCCGGAATAGTGTAAATGTCGCCTCCCGTGCTCCCCTCATCGCTCATGATTCCCTCGATGAAGGCAACGGTTCCACCGTCCGGAGACCAGCGCGGTTGGGCGATCTGGAGGCGCGGCTTGTAAATGAAACTGACCTCTCCCGTAGGTATCGCGATGGTGCAAAGCTGGGCGATCCACCAGTTGGCGTCGCCCGCGCCGTGCGCAGCGGTGGCAACGAAGCTCTTGCCATCGGGCGACCAGTCGTATTCGTAAATGTAAAGGTCACTGGGCGAGACTTGCCGCACCTGGCCGGATGCCACCTCTACGGTCGCCACACGCTGCTCGTAAATGTGCCGCTCGATGAGGCCGGAGGGCGGTGTCATGGGCTCGAGCGGGCCGGCGGCGCGCGGGGCATTCTCGGTGAAAAGCAGCGCCAGTTGCGTGCCGTCCGGCGACCAGGAGGGAGAAACGAGGAATCCGGTCAGGTAAGTGAGTTGGCGTGCCGCATGGCCCGTGGCGTCTGAAACATAGAGTTGAAGCTGGCCGGAGCCCTCTCTGTCCGAAAGGAAAGCCAGTTTCTTGCTGTCGGGTGACCAGGCGACGTCGTGCTCCGCGTATTCCGCGCCGCCGTCGCCGGCGGAGATACGGCGCGGCTTCTCCGAAGAGCCTCGAGTCTCCACAAAGATCGCCGATCTGCCGCCCTTGAGAGATTCGACCCAGGCAACCCGCTCGCCATCCGGAGAGATCGCCACCTGTTTGAAGGTGCCGACTGCGGCGAGGGAGTCAAGAGCCTCGTTAATTGAGTGCTTCTGGACGGCGTAACAGGTGGCTGCGCCGGCCATCCATAAAGCCAAGGCGAGCGGCAACCGGGGTCTCGAATGCATGCACGGTCTCCAGTCGGGGAAGGTCAAACCTCTCAAGAATAACAGAAAAGTTGTATACTCAGCGTCTCTGCCTGAGGGTTTGCCGATTTCGGGTGTCGTGCTCTCGGACCATCTAAAGAGCCTGGATTGGAAGCAGCGAAAAGCCGAGGTCGTGGCCCGCGTTCCCGCCGAAGCAGTATCCGATGTGCTCGCCCGCCTGGCTCCACTTCTCGGCTTCTGACACGAAGGGGCCATCTTTAGAGCCTTATACTCGTTCGCTTTGTGAGCAGGACGTGCGAGCGAGACTCGAGGGCTGCTGAGCCAATCGTGTTTTTCAGTTATAATCGGCGCTTCACCGACGTGAGCAAAAAGGAGGAGGGGCCTATGGGTATGAAGGACAGCGATGAGGAGGCGGTCGAACGCGAAAAGAGGATCGCCGAATTGAAGCGTCAGGCGGAAGAGTTGGCGGGCGCGAAAATGGCTGAAGGCGGAATGGAAGAAACTCCGCCCGAAATCGAGGAGGGATTCTGGCAGCACGTGGTCGACTATGAAAAAGCCCCCTGGACCACTAATCTCAAACAGCTCGAAGCAGCCGGCATAGAGCTGCCGCCGCCTGAAACCCTCAATGATGAACAGCTATCCAAAAAGCTTTGGGAGGTGATTCACGGCCTGGCCCTCCTGCGCGTGTTCCTGGACGAAACAGATCACTTGAGCGATCGAGAGCTCTATACCGAGCTTTGGTCAGACATGCTGCGCGAAGAGGTCAAGGCGATGCCGCCAGACGCGGAGGGAGCCTGGCACCTGAGTCCGTTGGGCGGCTGTAGCGAAGAGGATATCCAACTTCAGATGAAATACTACGCGGACGAAGAGTGGCGCCGCCAGTTTCAGGAGGATTTTCCAGACTTCGTTATGCCGGAACACGAGGACCCTCCCTACGACCGTGACCGCTTCCTTCCCCAACCCGACTATGGTACAGCCTCCGAGCAGGGGCCTAACTGAAACCGAGGTCACAACCATGAATCGACGTCAATTCGGTCGTGCATTTGCCGGCGCAGCTTTGGCGGGGCCTGCCCTGGGGGCGTTGCCTGGCCCGGTGAAATCAACTATGCCAATATTTATAAAGAGCTTGCCATGCTGAAGTACGACCGCTACGTGGCCATGGAGTTCATCCCCTCCGGCGACCCTGTCGAAAGCCTCCGGCGCGCCCGGCTGGAAGCGCTCCGAGCTGCAGTGCAATTCTAAATTGTAAATTCTAAATTATGAACCGTGAGGTCCGCTATGCGGGTCGGGGAATTGTGACCAGGCACAGCATTTAGAACTTATAATTTAGAATCTATAATTCAGAACTTAGAATTATCCCACTCCCCTAGTCCGTCGTGGTGCGCGTGTCCGTCCAGACTCGCACCGTCTCTTTTTCGCTATTCACCGTCACGTCGACTTCGCCCTCGCGAGCCAGCGCGTGAATGCCGGCGTTGACGTCGAGCTCATCTGAATTACTGGACACCATGGCCCGAACCACCGAGATCGGTACCTTAATCGCAATCGTTTTGCCCAGGCGATGTTCAGGGCTTGGCTTCTCAACAATCTTAATCAGTAAGAATCGGCCGGACTTCGCCACACTCACTTCGGCGTCATGCCGCTCCATGGTAACGAAAACGTTGTCGGGTGAATTGCGAACCGAGTCCAGCAGGGCCCGCAAGTCCGCGCCATTTACGGAAGCCTGCAGATTAAATTTGCCATGGTGTTCATGATCGGACGGGATCGCAGGCAAAACCGCCGACGCCATTTCGATCGGCACGTTGAAGCTCACGTCTCCGCTTGTCCCTTTCGCACTCTCCACGCGCAGGTGAATCCAGCGCTGGACGGTCGCGGCCATCAGCATGGCGGCGCTCAACAGGACAATGGTCACGGTTAGAAAGATGGTTCTCCTCACGGGTCACCTCACAGTCATTTCCGTTCGACTCGGGAACGCAGCAACAGCTATTGGATGCCGACCTCCTGCCCCAAGATGCCAGAAGCTGGGGGCTAGGGACTGGGGGCTGGGGGCTGGGTAAAGCCGTCAGCTATCAGCTCTCAGCCGTCAGCGAAGGGAGAGCATTTCGGTGAGCGACCAGCAATCGCCCGTTCCAGCCCCAGCCCCCAGTCCCCAGCCTCTAGCCCCTATTCGTTCCACCCTTCGTGTTCCTGCCAATCGACGATGCGCACGTGTTCTTCCTGGCGAGGGAGTTCGGAAAAGGTTTTTTTCATCCCCTCTTCCAGGTTGCCGTCTTGCGATTGGTAAATCCACTCCATCTCCTGTTTCAGCGCCGCGGCCTCGCCGCTGAGATAAACAACAACCTTTTCGTACTTATAGGGTGCAGGCTTGAAACCGCCGGCGCCGTACGATTTATCGCCCCAAATGATGGTCCGCGGATCAATCCCATGTTCACGCAGCAATCCCTGGCAGGCTTTGATGACGAACCAATTCGTGGTACGGTGATCCACGTGGCGCTCGTCGGGGTGGGGAAGGGCGATCATAGCGGGATGAAAGTCCGTAATGATCTGTTGGAGCGTGCTAATCACGGAGTCGCGCGCGTAGGGTAAATTGGGCTTCAGGATATGTTCGTACGGCGCGTGGTCGCAAGCGAGGTACACTGACAAAAACGGGTTTGAGGCGTTGATGTGCTGCGACCAAATGGCTCCGGAGCCGCCATCGGGCAGGCCAAGGATATCAACTTTGTCGCGGCTAAGGCCGATGTGTTCAAAAGCTTCGCGGCTTTCCTCCATGCGCACCATGCCAAACCCCCGCGCCTCATTCGGCCCGCAGGGCTTGTTGTAGTAGCGCTCGCACTCGCCCACATCACCGCCCGTGAGGATCACCGCCCGCACCGGAACGCCTGCTTCGACGGCGGCGCGGATCAGGCCCGCGTAGGCGGCCTCGTCATCTTCGTGCGGGTTGATAATCATCAAAGAGGAGGGCAACGCGTTGATGGCGATTTCCGCGGTGGTTTTCGCCAGCGGTCCGCCACCTTCGCCGATCAATTCCAGTCTTGCCTCATAATTGCCGGGGGCCTGATTGGCCGGGATGGACCACACATCCGAGGCGACAGCGAGCGTTTGGCCAGGGGCAAGATCGATTCCCGAACGCAGGGCTGCTTTCTGGACGGCTTTCCCGGCGGGATCCAGGATGGTTGCCCGAAACTCCGCACGGCTCCAAGATTCATCTCCTGAATTCTTCAGCGTGCACACCAGTCTGACTTGGTCCCCCGGCCGGTAGAGCGTTCTCGAATGGTCTACGGTAATAAAGGGAGAGACCTGCCCGGGCGCGTAAAAACGCCGATAGTTTTCATAGTCAATATCGGAGTTGTAGGGGTGGGTGAAATCCCTGCTGTAGGGTATGGGGAGTTCGCGATCCCATGGCCGCACGATGCCGTAGGTAGTGAATTGCATATCGTAAAGGATGGTGTGGTCAGCATTCCAGACGGCCACAGTATAGTCATCCACTTCCGGCGGCGGCGTCTTATCGTGACGCTCGGGAAGGCCCGACCCCATCACCTCTTTCTGCTTGCCTTGCAGAAAGGAGGCAGTCCCTGCCCTCATCATGGGAATTGTCGCCGTGCCTCGGGCCGGCAGCCTCAAGTGGTCCCGCAAGACTTTCAAAGCGAGGTCAGGATTGGCGCCGGGTTCGGAGGAAAAGAGTGAGATCCAGGGATAATTCGAGTTCGAGAACTCGACGGTGAGGTTGTCAAGCTCAGCGTCTGTGAGGTTTTCGAGCGCCAATTCGCACTGAATTGGCTCGCCCACGGTATAGAAGGTCTTATCCAAACTCAGGTGCGAAATCTGAATGAGCTTCTTGTATGCGGCGAACGGCCGCAAAGCTTGTAGTGCGACGGTGCGGTGGGCGGTGCGGTCCTGCACGCGTACGGCAACCGTGTAGAGTCCCGTAGGCGCTTCAGCCGGGATCGGCCATCCGATTTCGAATTCAGCCTCCCCCGGCTGGGGCTCTGCGACCCGATCCATCTCCACGCTGGTGGTGGAAGTTGTCCCCGCATATTGGATTTCCGCAAACACACTGTAACGGCGCAGGTCACTCCCAAGGCCTTTCACCGCAGCGCGGATCGTCGCCACCGAACCAATGTTGAAACCGCTATCCGCGGGAGCGCCTTGGACGGAGATCTCATCTCCGCGCGCCGTACTCCGGATCGAAAGAAATGCTGACATCAACACCAGCAATAAGAGGTTACGTGAGAGCATAGATTATCCATCCTATTCTAACTTCTGACTCCTGACTTCCGGCTTCTTCCCTCCAGCGCCTCCTCAATCCTGCGCAGCATGAAGACGTCTTCCCGGTTGTAGGTCAGCAGGCCTTCCAGTAAGCGCTCGTCGCGGGAGGTCTCATATCTCTTCCAAGTGTCGTCGGCCCATTTTCCGTCCTTGCCGGGGAGTTGGCGTTTCAGGCCCAGCATCTCCTCGATGGCCTTCTGCCCTCCCCACAGGCCCGCTTTCCAGCACGCCGGGCAGAGGTCCAGGTGGTTGAACGCTTTGTCCAGCACCACGCCCAGTTGCGCGGCAATCACCGGGAAGTCGAACCCTGTATAACCCTTCACATTGTCAGGGATCGAGCGTCCATTGTAAGTGACAATGCGCTCCACCCCGGCGAGCACCGCCATCAGCGCCTCTCGGGTGGCCTCGTCACCCACAAGCTGGATAAAGGCATCCTTCTCACCATCCACGATCCTCACCCCAATCACCGTGATCTTGTGGTTCTTGCAGTCCCGGAAAAGGCGCTGGTCGGTATATGTTCCAACATAGCTGGTTTCGATATCGAGGTAAGCTGTTTTCACATTCTCCCCTTTAGTCAGTCGTCAGTGGTCAGTTGAAAAGACGTGGCTGAGAACTGGCGTTCTCCCCCGCCTACCAACCACCTTCTGTGTTCTGACTCCTGACTTCTTCTCCTCACCGATCACTCCGGAGGTGTGAAGAAATTGCAAGCCGCTGACTGACGCCGATAAACGCTGATGAAAGCAGGTTTCTTATCTGCGTTGATCTGCGTTCATCTGCGGCTAAAGTCGATTATTTCACAACTTCTCCCGCCCCAGAAAGTCTCGTCGCTTGCGCGGTTTCGATTGTTTGCCGGGTTCGAGCGAGCGCGCCAACTGGACGGCTTCGAAGCCAAATCTTTCGCGCAGCTTATCGGCAGCTTTGAGAACCTTATCGAGTTTCTCGCGCTGCGGGGCTTCGAGCAGGTTGCGTTGGAACACGCTGCGTTCAAGGTTCGAGGCGCGGACGCCAACCAGGCGCACTTTCCTCTTCGCATCGTAATTGTTCTCCAAGAGGCGGAGCACACTATCAAAAATGACGGAATCGAGGTTGGTTGGCTCGTCGATGGTGACGTCGCGAGTGAGCGTATTGAACGGCGCGTAACGGAGTTTCAGCCCCAAAGTGTGGGCAAACAGGCCATGGTCGCGCAATCTCCGCGCTACCAGTTGGGCCAGGTAAGAAAGCGTACGTTCTAATTCCTCGAGATCGTTGATATCCTGGTCGAAAGTGGTCTCGTGGCTGATGGACTTGGGTTCTTCTGAGTAGGCGTAAGCGTCAATGTCCCGTCCGCATGATTTCGTAAAAAGCCATTCGCCGAATTTACCGAACCGCGCCCGCAACTTCTCCTCGCCCATTTGCTGAAGGTCGCCGATGGTGGTGATGCCCAGGGAGAGCAGTTCTGGCTCCGTCACTTTACCGATTCCAGGCATGCGGCGGATGGGGAGGGGAGCAAGGAACTTGGCTTCACAGTCCGGGAAGACGTAAAGCAGGCCGTGTGGCTTGGCCTGATCCGAGGCGATCTTCGAGACCAGGTGAGAGGTGGAAAGCCCAATCGAGCAATTGAGGCCCGTGCGCTGCTTCACGGTAAGAACCAGCTTGTCTGCGGCCCGAAATGCCGAGCCGTGCAGGCGCTCGCAACCGGTGAGGTCGAGATAAGCTTCATCAATGGACATCATCTCGACCCGCGGGGTGAATTCGCCGAAGATTTGGTACAGCTTGTGGGAGTAGTCGCTGTACTTGCTGTGATGGCCGCGTAAAAAGACGGCGTGCGGGCAGAGCTGCTTGGCCGTTCGGATCGGCATGGCGGAGTGAACACCGAATTTCCGCGCTTCATAGCTGGCCGCAGCCACCACCCCGCGTCCGTCCGGGTCCGCGCCCACAATTACAGCCTTGCCCTTGAGCGAGGGATCCTCCAGTTCCTCGACGGAGACGAAGAAAGCATCCATGTCCACGTGCAAAATTCGGCGGGGCTGGAAGCTAGGGGCTGGGGACTGGGGGTTGGGGACTGGGGGCTGGGGGTTGGGGACTGGGGGCTGGGGACTGGGGGCTAGGGACTGGGGGTTCGGGACCGCGGGCTGGGGACTGGGGGCTCGGGACTGGGGGTCCGGGACTGCGGGCTGGGGGCTAGGGGCTGGGGACTGGGCCGATTTTGCATTGGCCGCAAGTCGCACTGCCGAGCCATTGCTTTCCTCTTCTTCGCCCGTCACTGCCATTCCTTTCCCCAATTGGTGGACCTGGGTATTGCGCAAGCTCCGTGGCCCTATGCTATGCATCCAAATCACGATAGGACCTGATGCTATGAGTGTTTTTGTTCATCACCAAGTCCCCAGCCCCTGGTCCCCAGCCCCTGGTCCCTAAGCAGTAAGCAGCAGGCAATTCGCGGAAAAGAAACTCAAAATTCAAATGGCAAAGGGCAAATGGCAAATGGAAAACCATTTGAAATTTGCCATTTGCCGTTTGCCATTTGATTTGCTCTTTGGTCTTCCCAGCCCCTAGCCCCCAGCCCCCGCCTTTCGCGCGCTCACCACCCGCGGTATGCCCGCCAAATCGGGCAGGACCTCGATTTCACTCCAACCCGTGCCGAGCAGGGCGACCACCTCGTCGAGCATGTTGTAGCCAATTTCCACCACCACAAAGCCTCCGGGCTTGAGAGCCTCGAGGGCTTGGGGAAACAGGCGAGCATAGATTTCGTCGCCCTGCTCGAGGTTGCCCCAAGCAATGCGGGGCTCAAATTGCCGCACCTCTCTTTGCACCATCTCGATGTCCCCCTGCCCCACGTAGGGAGGGTTCGAAACTACAAAATCAAACGTTCCCAGAAAGTCTTCATCGAGAAATCGAGTCAGGAGGTCGCTTTCGAGGAATTTCACGCGCTCGGGCATTCCCAAGCGAACCGCGTTTCGCGATGCCACCACCAGCGCAAGCCGGGAGATGTCGGCGCCGAAAAGGATGGCGCGGGGAAGCTCAGACGCCAGCGCCAGGGCAATGCATCCCGAGCCGGTTCCCACGTCCACGATGCGCAGACGAGCCTCCTTGGGCAATCCGGTCCGGCGCGCCAGTTCGAGCACTCGCTCCACGGCATGTTCGGTTTCGGGGCGGGGAATCAGGACGTCGGGATTGACCTCGAAATCGAGCCCCCAGAATTCCTGGTGGCCGGTGATGTACTGCGTCGGCTTGCCCGTGCTGCGCTCCTCAATCAGCAGGAAGTAGCGCTCAGCTTTCTCATGGGGAAGCTCCATTTCCGCCTTGGAGTGAAGAGAAGCGCGGTCGCAACCAAGGACGTGCATCAAGAGCAGTTCGGCCGCCAACTGAGCGGACGGGACCTGATTTTGAAGGAGTATCTCGAGGCCGGTCTTGAGAGCGTTGCGGAGGTGCATGGAAAAACCAGAAAGCAGAAGGCAGAAAGCAGAAGGCGGAAAGCGGTGACCAATAGGAGCAAGGTCTTCACGGCTCTGGATTCATGATTGCTCCGGGCTCACCCCTGGTTTATTCAATTCCCATTAATGAAGAATTACGATGGCTACTGACGAGTGCCCACTAACGCTTTCCGGAAAATAAGACGATCGACCTCTGCCTTCTGCCTTCTGCCTTCTGCTTTCTGCCTTCTGCTTTCTGCTTTCTGCTTTCTGCCTTCTGCCTTCTGCCTTCTGCTTTCTGTTCTTACGCTGCCACCGTCACTTGCTTCAACTTCTCGCCCGGTAATGGGCAATCAGCGCCTCGATGACGTCGTCGATCTTTCCGTCCATGACACGGTCAAGCTGGTGAATGGTGAGGCCGATGCGGTGGTCGGTGAGGCGATTTTGAGGAAAGTTGTAGGTTCGGATTTTCTCGCTTCGGTCTCCGCTGCCCACCATCGAGCGGCGCTCTTCGGTGATCTGTTTCTGCTGTTCCTGGAGCTTCAATTCGTAGAGCCGCGAGCGGAGCACGCGGAGCCCTTTGGCGCGGTTCTTGATCTGCGACTTCTCATCCTGGCACGAAACCACCATGCCGGTGGGCAGGTGCGTGATGCGCACCGCTGAGTAAGTGGTATTCACCGATTGGCCGCCCGGGCCCGATGAGCAGAACGTATCGATGCGAATATCCCTGGGGTCGATCTCGATTTCCACTTCATCGGCTTCCGGGAGCACAGCGACGGTGATGGCCGAGGTGTGGATGCGTCCCTGCTGCTCGGTGGCCGGAACGCGCTGCACGCGATGCACGCCGCTCTCGTACTTGAGTTTGCTATAAACCTTTTGCCCCTCGATCAGGGCGATGACCTCCTTCACGCCGCCGATGCCCGAGAGGCTGGTGGAGAGCACTTCCACTCCCCAGCCTTGTGATTCCGCGTAGCGATTGTACATGCGGAAGATTTCCTGTGCAAAAAGCGACGCCTCATCTCCACCTGTGCCGGCGCGGATTTCCAGGATCACGTTCTTTTCGTCGTTGGGATCTTTGGGAAGCAGCAGGATTTTGAGTTCTTCCTCCACCTTCGTCTGCCGCCCTTCCAGGTCAGCGAGTTCCTCATGCGCCAGAGCTTTCATCTCGGCGTCGGTGGAGGCTTCCCCGAGCAGCGTCTTGGTCTCTTCCAGCGCCTTGCGGAGGCTCTTCCACTCGCGGTATTTCTCGACGACCTCGGTGAGCTCGGAGTGAGCTTTGGCGGTCTTCTGGTAGAGAGCTTTGTCCGAGAACACGCCCGGGTCCCCAAGTTGCGCCGTCAACTGGTCGTACTTTCCTTCTATTTCTGCCACCTTGTCGAGGAAATGCATGGTTCTCCGAAAAGAGTCGTCAGTTGTCAGTCGTCCGTTGTCAGTCGCTGGGCGTCAGTTGAGCCGCCAGTGGGGAGTGGCGGGGAATACAGAGATCGAGGATTGCTCCAACCCCCCAATTGCTCCAGCCTCCCACCTCGCCACAGACAACTGACAACTGACGACTGACAACTGACTACTGACAACTGGCTCTAAGCCACCACCAACTCCCCCCCGCGCGCCTTCTCGAGCTCCATTGCGGTATCGATGGCCTTGATGGCGGTTTCGAGTTGGCTGTCGTCCGGCTCGCGCGTGGTTACCCGTTGCAACCAAAGTCCCGGCTGCGCCGCCCAACGCCAAAGCTTTCCCTGCGATTTTGCCGCGTAGCGGATGAATTCGTAGGAGACGCCCGCAATCACCGGCAGCAGCGCCAGCCGGCCCACGAACCGCATGGCGAAGGTCCGGAAGGGCAAGAACATATAGAGCACCATGGCGATAGCCATCACCACCAGCAGAAAGCTGGTCCCGCAGCGCGGGTGGAAGCGGGTACAAGCGCGCGCCGTCGTCACGTCAATTGCGCCGCGCTTCTCGAACGCCCACACCACCTTGTGCTCGGCCCCGTGGTACTCAAATATCCGCCGGATTTCCTTCCACTGCGAAATGAAAAAGAGGAACCCAAGGAACAGCACGATGCGAATGGTTCCGTCCAGCAAATTGAATATCAGCAAGTTTCCCGTCGCCGGATAATGCCGGCTGATGAGAGTGGCCAGAGAAAGCGGAACGTACTTGTAGAAAAAAACGAAGAAGCCCAGCGAGAGCGCCAGGTTCGCCGCCAGCAGCCAGTTGCTCAGTTCGGCCTTCTTTTCCGGCTGGGCGGGCTTTCCCGGTTCCTCGATTGCTTGTTCAGCGGAATAACGCAACGCCCGGATGCCCAGCACCATCGCCTGACCCAAGGTCCCCAGCCCGCGTAGGAGCGGGTATTTTAGCCACGGGTGCTTTTCAGACGGCTTTTCCAGGTAATCCTTTGCCACCGCAATGGCCCCGCCAGGCTGACGCACCGCGACCGCATAGCTGTGCGGGGAGCGCATCATGACGCCTTCGATCACCGCCTGCCCTCCCATCAGGGCCTCCTCCGGCGCCTCGAGAAGCGGCAGTGCAATCAATCGGCATAGGTACCGTAAGTAATAACTCGTGCCAGTCGAAAACAATTTCATAAATGTTCCGGCTCCTCGCTCCGCCGCGTCTTCCACCATTAGAAAGAGTAGTGTGGAGGCTGGTCCAATCTCCAGAGAAGCGCTCTCAACGCGCAGCAGGTCGCTTAACAATTAGATGCGCGCGGGGAAGCCATGGCTCAGCATAGCTGTAAAGAAAGGGGGTGTCAATTCGCGCCTGCGCTACGTCGTTGTCCGATTGGGTAGTGGCGTCGTTTGGAATTACCTCCCTAACGAACCACCGGTCATTCCCGCGAAGGCGGGAATCCAGCCCGTAGAATGGCACCTTCCCAAAGGTTTGCGGAGTGGATTCCCGCTCCCCAGCGTCCGCGGAGGACAAGCTTCGCGGGAATGACGACAGCGTGGAGCGCCGATATCTCGCAAACGACGCCGCTGCCTCCGATTGACACACCTCACACCTTCCTTTACGATAGTCACAGGTGCAGGGCTGCGCCTGTCATCGCGACATCTTCCAGGGAGCCGGGTCTACGTGCAGGCTCGATGCTGATAACAACGTCTACTTCTGCGACGGCGTCACGCGATGGGGGCAGAACCCGCGCATGTGGCAATTGCGCCCGGTAAAGAAGCGACCGTATCCCTGCGCGTCGAGCGCAAAGGGGAAGGGACCGGCGTCGTGTCCCGGAAATAGCCGCGCTTGGTGCCAGTGTCATTCGAACAATGCGGGGGTCCCATGAGACTTTTGAGAAGAAACATGCTCTACGGTCTGCTCGCTTCCGCGGGCATCGGACGGAATCTCAGTTCCCTCCATGCCCACCCTCACGCCCCCAGGATGAGCGCGGGATTCCCACGAGCTTTCGCCACGCTGCCTGAGGCGAAGGCTAATCGAGCCCCCGGCATCAGCGGCCAGGGAGAGTTGAGATTTCGAGTCCTCTACGCCTCTGAACGCCTGCCGCCGGAGGCCCAAAAGGTGTTAGTCAATGCCCACGGAGGCTTTGCCGTTGACCGCCGGGCGGGCAAAGAGGAGACGTACTTCGCGCTTCCCGGGGCGGGGATCCTCCAAATCAGCTCCGACCTGAAGACGATCAACTTGTTGGACACTCCGGATCAAATGAGGAGGGTCAACCTGCACGACACCACCTTGTGGTACGACACGGACGGAGCTGCCTATTTGACCTTCCCCGCCAATGATGCCGGAAAGATCTTCACCACCACGCTCGATGGGAAGCTGGTTTACGCGCTCGATGCGCCCACCGCTGCTGTCGAGTTCGAACATCCGGAGGTTCATGACTATTTTCTGGGGGGAGGGAATTTTGCTCCCACGGCAGTCGAGTTCTTGAACGGCCTGTATTACGTAACCACGGGCTATTGCAATCTCGATTACGTTCTCACGGCTCGAGTCAATCGAGAGAACCGCTTTGAAGTAGTCTGGAACGATCTGGCTTTTGGCGGAAAGGGCGACGGCCCGGGCCAATTCGGAACCGCTCATGGCATTACCCTGCCACCCGGCCAGGTTCGGCTCGACATTGCTGACCGGCCCCACTCCCGCCTGGACCGTTTTACCCGCTACGGCCATTACCTCTCCAGCCTGAAAATGCCCTCCGGCTCGCTGCCCTGCGATATCAATTATCTGGACCAGCACTACAGCGTGGTTCCCGCCCTGGATGGTCCGGACAAAAAGAAAGGCGCGCCCATCTACATTCTCCGCGATGAGAAATTGGTTTCAACCATCATGCCCAAGGAAGATTTGGGGTTGCAGAACTTCATACACGTTCACAATGCGGCGCTGCGTAGAATCAATGGCAAGTTCTACATCATCGCACAGGCCTGGAATCCGGGCGACTTCGCCATCCTCGAGCAGGCGGCGAGCTAATACCCGTCACAATTGATTTTTCGCAACGCTACGACCCGGTCACCTGGCCCGCTCCGGCCGAAATCGTAGCCCTCTCCCGTGGGGACGGGGTGTCCCCTTCTGGCTGTTGAGGTAGCACAGGCACTCCTGCCTGTGCCCAGGGCTGATGCATTGCTCTGTCAAACACAGGCAAGAGTGCCTGTGCCACTTCAACAGCCGGAGCGTGACCGGGGTCACTTCCGAGACCAAGAGCCGCCGAACTCGGAAAACTCAGCCCTCTCCCTGGGGAGAGGGTATGTCGCGCAGGGCCGGCAAATCTCAGCCGGAAACCCAAAAGTGAAACTTGGCGCAAATGAGTCAAGTTTTCACAGCCTGAGATGCTGTCCGCGCCCGACTCTCCTCCCCGAAGGGGAGGACCTTGAGTAGCCGTGGGTGGAACCCACGGATGGGAACGCATCAGGGGAGATCCGGCCCTGAAGGGGCCGAACTTGAACAACCCGTCCGGAGTCGGATGGCCTCTCAGGGATAACCGACCGTGGGCTTGCGCCCACGGCTACTCACGGTGCGCCGCTTCGCGGTGAGAACATGGATCAGCCGGCAGCCCTGCCCCCACGGTCCGGCACGATGCAGAGTTGCAGAGTTTGACGAGGCAAAGCGGCAATGCTACTGTAGTGTCAACCGATGGGGTGGACAGTGTAGCGCCGCCTGCCGCGGTCGCGCAGAACCGGAACGGCATTTCGGCGAGCCCACGAGCCGGAGATCTTGGCCACACTCGACCAGGCGGATAGCAGGGGGTTATGGCGAACGATCAGAATCACTTCGAATTCACAGGCGTGATCTTCGGGGACACCGAGCATTTCGTTTCCCTCTGCTTGGAGCTTGACGTGGCCTCGCAAGGACGAACCCTGCGTGAGGCCAAGAAAATGCTCGCGGAGGCCGTTACGTTGTCCCTCGAGACATGCTTCGAGAATGGCATTCCCTATTTGCGCCCGGTGCCCCGAGAAGACGACCCTCGCGTAAGTCAGCCGGAGAGCGTCCTCGAGTCCTTCCCGCTCAAAGTAGATTTCAAGGTCCACGCCTTTGCCTAAGCTGCCTCCTGCTTTCTGTTCTGTCAACGTTACCCGCTTTCCGGTAGTGTCCTAGTTTGAATTTGTTGACGATTTTGGGGCTTGCGGGCATAGGTAGCCCGTGGCACACTGGGGCCATGCCGAATAAGAAGCCACCGAAACCAAAGAGGAAGTCAGTCAAGCGGAAGCCGCGCGAGGATACAAACCAGATCGCCTATCGAGTCATGCAGGAAGTGATTAGACGAAGCGAATCAGGGTAAGTTGCCGTTTTCTGTTTCCTTATCGCGGGTTTGTTCCGACAGCAGCAGTTGCTCCGAACCAGCAAGAGACTGGGCCTTGACCTTTGCTGCAAGTTTCTTGATCGATGGTTCCGCAGGAAGTTCTTCTGGCATGGTTCCGCCAAGTTTCTTGATAGTGGCCCTTACCGCCGTTCCAACCTCCCGGTGAGTGCTTATAGCGTTCTCCTCTCCACGTATGTTTTCGCGCATCAGCTTGGATTCAGTCTGGGTGATCCTAAATTCGTTGGCAGCAAGTTCAGCACGTCCTGCACAATCTAAAAGATCTTCGTTCAACGGTATGCCCTTCTTCGCTTGAATCTCCTCTTTACCGAGACCGTTGTAGAGGCCCTTGTAGCCAGCATCGTGAAATAGCGCGTACCTTTGGACGCCTGAAATCTTGGCAGCCTCATTCAAACTCTTATTCGCATTTCGAACGCGATTTCGTAGAGCTGCTCGCTTCAGTTCCCCGGTTAGTTGATTCTGCCTTTCTTGCCTCCGAGTTTGAACGGCAAAATAGGTCATGGCATAACCAACCTCTTGCTTGGAAGAGTCGCTATTCATAGCGATCAGATAGCAAGCATACCGAGAAAGGAACCAATCCTCTAACTGTCTCTCTGCACCTTTCCCAGCCACGATCAATTTCGTCGTTTGCCGAAATTGATTCTCTGCGGATATACCAGCACTCTCGCATGCCAACTGACCTTTCAGAATAACGTCCTTGAAACTTTCCCAGCGTGTATAGCCAAGTGCCGATTGGATGTCACGAGCCATCCAATACTGGCTTCCATTTTGTGCGGTTCTCTTAAGCCTCTCAAGGGAGGAAACAAATCCTTCGTACCTTTTATCCATTTCCATAATCACCCTCGTCCGTCATTCTACTGACCCCGATGATACCACAACAGGATAAATGTAGAGAAATTATTTTTATCTATTTCTTCTTGCAAAACTCCATTCCTCAGATTACACTTATTCATGGAGGATTTACCCATGGGCATTAGAGAAGAACTGCAAAAGCGAGTAGATAAAAAAGAGGAGGAAGTACGGTCTCTTGAAGTCGCAATCAGAGAAGGAAGGGTTTATATCCAAGCTCTCCAAGAGACCATGAAGCTCCTTCCGAGAGAGGGTCCAACAGAGATAACTCTCCGGCCAGGTAGCAACATTGCGAGAGCCAGAGACGCAATAAAAGCTGCTGGAAAGCCCTTGCATATCAGGGACATACTCAAAGCTGTCGATCCCAGCGGCGGAAAAGATAAGAGGCTTGCGCTTAGCGGGAGCTTGGGAGCGTATGTCCGTAAGGGAGAGATTTTCACTAGGCCAGCTCCTAACACATTCGGCCTGATTGATTTTGCTCGCAACAATGGGAAAACCCAGGACGAGCTTCCTATAAATTTTGGGCTATTAGATGACCAGGAAGTGACACCGTGATTTCTTATTTAAATCCTGATTGTTTCACATAAACCACACAGTTACGAGCCTCAAAATCATATGGGGCTAGAGATTGTCCCTCTAGCCCCATCTTAGCGGGGGCATCGTCTAGTGGCGACAGGACGCCGGGCTTTAAACCCGGAAGTGCGGGTATCGAAATCCCGCTACTCCCATCAGGCCTGCTTATTCTCTCTAACTTTGGCCCATCGAGCCTGTACTGCTTTCCGCGCACTTTCGCTGCGCTCTTCGGGAGTCATAGCTGCGGTTCTTGCCGGTCCGCCTTTCTTCCCGCCGCGCCTTCCCAACGCAACAGCATAAGGATTTTTTCGTTTCTTTACCATACCCAAATTATACGTGAGCGCTCTAGAATGTCACGAGAAGTCTCCACATTATTCGTGACAGCTTACGTATGTCTATCAAAACAAGCCAAATATAGTTGTCGGGAAAGTGCATTTGTCTCTTGATGTGTACGTGAGCGCTCACGTATAATGTATTTGAAGGTGAGGGAGCCATGAAGAGACTGACCTGCGAGAAACAAGCTCAAAGAATCACAGCGCTGATTGAGGGTAATTCGATTCGAGCCACATCGCGCATGATGAACGTGTCGAAAGACACGGTGTTAAAACTCCAGGTGGAAGCTGGCTACGCTAGCGCCGACTATCAAGACAAAACTTTTCGTGGACTCTCCTGCAAGCGCGTCCAGTGCGATGAAGTATGGGCCTTCTGCTACGCGAAGCAAAAGAATGTTCCCGCTGAGAAGCAAGGGCGTTTCGGATACGGAGATGTTTGGACTTGGACCGCGATTGATGCCGACACAAAACTGATTCCTTCTTTCACCGTTGGGAATCGTGATGCGGCTAGCGCCCGCATTCTGATTGAGGATTTAGCAGGCAGGCTCAGGAATCGGATTCAACTCACCACCGATGGACACCGCGCATATCTTGAGGCAGTCGAGGGCGCTTCTGGGTGTGATATAGATTACGCCATGTTGGTGAAAACCTACGAATCTAGCCAAGAGGAAACACGGTACAGTCCTGCTGTTTGTACGTCCTGCGAGCGCAAGCCGATCATGGGAAATCCCGATCCTGACCATATCTCAACTTCCTATATTGAGCGCTCGAATCTCAGCATTCGGATGGGGACTCGCAGATTCACCAGACTGACCAACGCTTTCAGCAAAGAGATTGAGAATCACGCCGCAGCCGTGGCACTCTTTCATGCACTATAATTTCTGCCGAGTCCATCAAAGTCTGCGGGTGACTCCCGCGATGGAAGCTGGATTGACAGATCACGTTTGGTCCGTGAAAGAGATGCTTGAGGCAATTCAATTGCCAACTGGAAGCTATGAGAATTCAAACTAGGACACTACCCGCTTTCCGGTAGTGGCGTCATCTGCGAGACATCGGCGCTCTACGCTGTCGTCATTCCCGCGAAGCTTGTCCTCCGCGGAGGCGGGGGAGCGGGAATCCACTCCGCGAGCCTTCGGGAACGTCCCTTTCTACGGGCTGGATTCCCGCCTTCGCGGGAATGACCGGTAGTTGGTAAGGGAGGTAATTCCAAACGACGCCACTGCCCGCTTTCCCGGCAGGGCGAAGGCCATCGAACCTGGCCGAACCCAATGACTCAATGAAAAAATCCGCTCCAGCCCTGGGCTACACACGTCTTTTCTCTTGACAGCGACTTGCCCTTTATGCTAGCCTATAACGGTGTGGCGCGAACCCGCCCCGGAACTGGCGCCTGACCTCCGCCCTAGGGCCGTTCACCCCACCGGCGTCGGGCAAGGATACTCCCGAGCCTGCGGAAAGAATCCGCCGGCGGCAACCAGACGGTTACGGCCGCCAACCAAGACGATGACGCTCGCATCACGGACAACGAGAGGACCCTTGGAAGTAACATTCTGTCAGTAGAGGCTGCGGCTGAGGACGCGCAGTGACTTTAATAAATGACGGAACAAACCGGGAATGTCTATGAAAACAAAGGAGGGCTGCTTCTCGACTCTCGACTTTCGAGCCTCGAAAAAGGCTGACGGCTGAGAGCGGATAGCTTTTTTACCGGAACAAGCCGGGAATGTCTATGAAAACAAAGGGGGAGCTGTGGAAAGCTCGCAGGCTGGGGCCGAGCGGGCTGGAAGGCGTTCTTCCTTAATATCGGCCGGTCCGCTCGCCGTGAAACTGACCCCTCACCCAGCCCGCGGCGGCTGATGAAAACGCCGTCGCGGTCCACTCTCTCCCCTGGGAGACATGGGCGCTAGAGTAAGGGCCTGGTTGCCTTTAAGCCCGCGTAGCGGGCGGAGTCATTTAGCCCATGGCGAAAGCCGTGGGGAAAAGGGGGTGCCCAAATGAGTTTCAGAGCCCCGGAAGGAGCGGCATCCGTCAGCCGGAACGGCGCGACACCGACCCATTCGGCACTGATGTCGCCCCTGACGGGGCTGAGAACCTGCTGACTGTCGACATATCCCACGGCTCGCGCCGTGGGCCAGATGATGGCGCCACTGCCGTGGCTTAAACGCAGTTCCCGTGCCTTAAGCTAGCGCCTATGCCCCTGGGAGAGGGCAGGAAGATTTTGGGTTTCTTTGCCAGTCTACGCTCAAAATTGAAGGAACAAACCGGGAATGTCTATGAAAACAAAGGAGGGCTGTGGAAAGCTTGTGGACTGGGGCCGAGCGGGCTGGAAGGCGTTCTTCCTTAATATCGGCCGCTCTGCTCGCCGTGAAACTGACCCCTCACCCGGCCCGCGGCGGCTGATGAAAGCGCTGTCGCGGTCCACCCTCTCCCCTGGGAGAGGGCACGGAGATTTTGAGTTTCTTTGCCAGTCTACGCCCAAAATTGAAGGAACAAACCGGGAATGTCTATGAAAACAAAGGAGGGCTGTGGAAAGCTTGTGGACTGGGGCCGAGCGGTCAGGAAGGCGTTCTTCTTTAACGTCGGTCGCTCTGCTTGCCGTGCAACTGACCCCTCACCCGGCCCGCGTCGGCTGATGAAAACGCCGTCGCGGTCCACCCTCTCCCCTGGGAGAGGGCAGGGAGATTTTGACTTTCTTTGCCAGTCTACGCTCAAAATTGAAGGAACAAACCGCGGGAATGTCTATGAAAACAAAGGAAGGCTGTGGAAAGCTTGTGGACTGCGACCGAGCGGTCAAGGCGTTCTTCCTTAACCTCGGTCGGTCTGCTGGCCGTGCAACTGACCCCTCACCCGGCCCGCAGCGGCTGATGAAAGCGCCGTCGGGGTCCACCCTCTCCCCTGGGAGAGGGCAGGGAGATTTTGAGTTTCTTTGCCAGTCTGCCCTCAAAATTGAAGGAACAAACCGGGAATGTCTATGAAAACAAAGGACCGCTATGTTTCGTAAGATCCTGATCGCCAACCGCGGCGAAATTGCGGTGCGCGTGATGCGCACTTGCCGTGAGATGGGAATCGGCACCGTGGCTGTCTACTCCGAGGTGGACCGCAAATCGCTGCATGTCCGCTATGCCGACCAGGCCTTTTGCATTGGGCCTGCGCCCTCCAGTGAAAGTTACCTTCGCATCGATCGCGTCATTGATGCCGCCCGGCGTAGCGGCGCAGAGGCGATTCACCCCGGCTACGGCTTCCTGGCGGAGAACCCCGAGTTCGCTCGCGCCTGCGCGGACGCTGGACTGGTGTTTATCGGACCGCCGGTGGCCGCGATGGAGCTGATGGGATCGAAGACTAGTGCGCGGCATGCCGTCCTTCAGGCAGGCCTGCCGGTGGTGCCGGGGACCGACCGGCGCCTGGAAAGTCTCGCCGAGACGCAGCGAGTTGCAGAGGGAATTGGCTATCCCGTGATGCTCAAGGCTTCAGCGGGTGGGGGCGGCAAGGGCTTGCGCCTAGTGAGTTCCGCCGCCGAACTCGAATCCGCTTATCACACCGCGCGCTCCGAGGCGCAAAACGCCTTCGGCGATCCCGCAGTTTACCTCGAGAAATACCTCGACCGCCCCCGCCACATTGAAATCCAGATTCTCGGGGACCAGCACGGGCGGCTCATCCATCTTGGCGAACGGGAGTGTTCGCTGCAAAGAAGGCACCAGAAGCTGCTGGAAGAATGCCCCTCAGCGTTCGTCGAGGAAGAGTTGCGCCGGCGCATGGGGGAAACCGCAGTGCGCATCGGAAGACTGGCAGGATACTGGAACGCCGGCACCGTGGAGTTTCTGGTGGACCGGAGCGGCAATTTCTATTTTCTGGAAGTGAACGCGCGCCTTCAGGTCGAACATCCGGTAACGGAACTTGTGATGGGCATCGATTTGGTGAAAGAACAGATTCGGATTGCGGGGGGAGAAAAGCTCGAGTGGCAGCAAGAGGATGTACGCATGAGAGGCGCCGCGATCGAGTGCCGCATCTATGCGGAAGACCCCACCAACAATTTCTTCCCTTCACCGGGTTACATCAGCCGGCTCCAGGTTCCGGCGGGACCGGGGGTGCGACGGGACAGCGGCGTATACGAAGGATGGACAGTGCCGCTGGAGTACGATCCTCTTCTCTCGAAAGTGGCGGTCTGGGGCGCGGCGCGCGCGGAAGCCATCGCGCGCATGCGGCGGGCGCTCGGGGAGTACGAGATTTTCGGCATCAAAACCAACATTCCTTTCTTCCGGCGCCTGCTCGAGCATCCGGATTTCGCCGCCGGCCGCCTGGACACCGGATTCATTGACCGCGTGCTGGCCGCCGGCTTGATGGAGGAAGCGCCGCCTTCGCCTGAGGAAGAGCGCGTCGCCGCGCTGGCGGCGGCCCTCCACGCGGGCGGGCGCGCGGAGAAGAGCACTCCCGCTTCGGCGCGCGACAGCACCTGGAAGAACGCCGGCAGGGAGGCGATGCTCAATCAGTGGCCGCGGCGGGGAAGCTGGAGAAGCGGATGAAACTCGAAATCAAAATCCATTCCGGCTCGAGGGCCTCGGATCATGAGCTCGAGTTGCCGGGGCCGGAGAGCGTCACGCGCGGCACGAGAGGCGACTCATCTTCTCAGGCCAGACTCACGTTCGATGGCCAGCCGCTGCTTGCCGATCGAGAAGAGATCGCGCCGGGGGTTTACTCGATCTTGATCGATGGCCGGTCTTACGAAGCCCAGGTCAGCAAGCGGGCGGGCGATGCCGAAGGGGACTCGAGCCCCTATCTGGTTACCGTAGGGCTGCGGCATTATCTGGTGGAAATCCGTGATCCTCGGCGCTGGAGGCGCGACGGCGCTGGAGTTCGAGAGAAAGGCCCGCAAGAAATCGTAGCTCCCATGCCGGGGAAGATCGTTAAAGTCCTCGTTTCCGAAAACCAGGAGGTCGTCCGGGGGCAAGGACTGCTGGTGATCGAAGCGATGAAAATGCAAAACGAAATTCGCGCTCCCCGCGCGGGCCGCGTGGAACGCATCTACGCGCAAGAAGAGACCGGCGTGGAGGCGGGGTTCCGGTTGCTGCGTCTGGAGTGACAGGATGCCGAAAAAGAAATTCAAAATTCAAATGGCAAAGGGCAAATGGAAAACCACTCGAACTTTGCCATTTGCCATTTGATTTGCTCGTCTGCACGGCATGGCTTCCCGCCGACGCCATGTTGTAGACCTACAGTAGTGGGCTACTCAAAGCCGCTGAAGTTCTATTTGCCGGAGGCCGGACTTAGCTGTCCTTTGACGATCTGCTCGGCCAAGTAGTTCTCGACCTTCGCCCGGTCACGCAGGGTCTCGATGTAGGCTGCCTTCAAAAGCTGCTCCCTTTCGCTCCTCAGCGTCTGCCGGATGGCATTCTGAACGCGCAACTCGGAAAGAGTATGGGTGGCGGCCGGTTCCTTGCCGAGCAGCTTGATGATGTGGTACCCGGAAGCCGTGCGAATGATTGCCGTGATCTGGTTTTCTTGGAGCGAGGTCACAGCCTGCTTGAGCTGCGGGGTGGCGTCCAATGCGGAGGCGGGGATGAAGCCCATGTCACCACCGCCTGAGGCGGTGCGAGGATCTTCCGAGTATTCCTGCGCCACCGTGGCGAAGTCATCCCCGGCGCGCAGGCGGGCGTAAAGCGCCTGGATCTTCCGCTCGGCTGCGGCGGGCGTCTTGGCATCGTCGTTCTTGAGGTTGCGCACCTCGGGGTCGGCAACGGGAGTGACCTCGATCTGAGCCAGGTGGTAGGCGGTTTCAGGGACATTGAAGTTGGCCTTGTTGCGTTCGTAATAGGCTGCAATGTCGGCGTCAGACACCTTTATATTTGAGACGATTTCTTTGTTGATCAGCTTCGTAATGGTGATATTCCGCCGTAACTCTTTGCGCAGATCCTCCATCTCCAGGCCCTGGTCCCGGAGACGTTTCCGGAACTCCTCCGCCGAATAAGGGGTCTGAAGTTTGGCTACCTCGTTATCCACCTCGGCTTCCGAGACGGTGATGCCGGCGTGGGAGGCGTGCTCGACCAAAATCTGATTGTTGATCAGTTCATCCAGAACGTTCAGCTTGAAACTCATGGCTTCTTCGGGGCTGTTGGCGTCGGGCGTGGCGCCCTGGCGGCTTCGGTACACCCTGTCGACTTGATCGCGGTAGATGGGCTGCCCATCGACTTTCGCCACCGACTCACGGTCCGAGACGCCTTTTCGCTGGCAGGACGTGAGCGCCGCCAGGCAGGCAAAGAGTATGAAGATCATTCCGGCGATAAAGCCGCGGGAAAGAGGTTGGTTTCTCATCCAGGTATTGTAACTCCACCCACGAACAATCGGTGTCCTAATTATGAAGCCCTACAAAGAATTGGGCAAATCCAGGGCGGCTCTGGTAGAATGGATGGAAGTATTCATTCTATTACGAGGTGTGGCTATGGCTTTAGCGTGTGAGATTTGCGGGAAAGGACCAAAATACGGAAACCGGATAAGCCACGCCCATAACGTCACCCGGCGCCGGTGGAACCCGAACTTGCGCCAGGTTCACGCCGTCGTGGGAGGTGTGCACAAGACCCTGCGCGTCTGCACCGCCTGCATTCGTTCGGGCAAGGTTGCGAAAGCAAAGTGAGGCGAGGGTGTGTGGTAGAGCGCGGACGCCTGGCCCGCCCTGGGGCGCCGCAAATCCAATCAGTGCGCCACGCGCTCAACCTGGTAGACCCCCTCGATCTTGCGCAACGAAGATACGACCTTCTCCAAGTGCTCTAAATCCACAATATCCAAAGTCACTTCGATGTGTGCCTGGGTATCATCCGTGCGTACTTCGATGTTCTGGATATTGGAATGGACGTCAGCAATAGCACCAGTCACATCGGCCAAGAGACCCTGACGGTCGCGAGTGAAGAGAGTAAGCTTGACGGGATAAAGGCTGTATTTCGGCCCCACCCACTTGACTTCAATTCGCCGGTCTGCGTCGTAGAGCAGATTTTGAACGTTGGGGCAGCTCTTGGCATGCACCGCGATTCCCTTCCCGCGCGTTATGTAGCCGGTGATCTCATCCCCTCGAATGGGATTACAACACTTGGCGCGATAGACCATCAGGTCGCCGTGGCCGTGCACCTGGATCGCCGTATCGCCGGAGATGCCCAGCGCCCGCTTCACGGTATTAAGGCGGGAAGGATGGGCCGTCTCGAACTGGGCGGAGGGGACCAGCCTCGAGAGCACCTGACGCGCCGAGAACTTGCCATAGCCGATTCCCGCATGCAAGTCCTCCACCTGCGTGCAGCCGTTATCCCGCGCCACACGCAGGTAGTCTTCGTCCCCAACCTTTTTGAGCGTCACGTCGTACTTGCGCGCCTCCTTCTCGAGCAGGCGCTTGCCGATTTCCACGGCCTGGTCCCTTTGCGCCACATTCACCCAGTGCTTGATCTTGTTGCGTGCCCGTGAGGTTTTGACAAGCGCAAGCCAGTCGCGGCTGGGGTTGTGATGAACCTGCGTCACAATTTCCACAATATCGCCGTTCCGTAACTTGGATTTGAGAGGAACGATCCGGCCATTGACCTTCGCCCCCACGCAATGGTGGCCTACTTCGCTATGGATGGCGTAGGCGAAATCGATAGGCGTGGCGTCACGAGGCAACACGATCACCTTGCCCTTGGGAGTAAAGGTATAAACCTCTTCCGGGTAGAGATCGATTTTCAGCGTGGAAAGGAACTCGCCCGGATCGCCCATATCCTGCTGCCATTCCACCAGGTGCCGCAGCCAGGCGAAGCGCTCCTCATCCTTTGGCGCGAGGGCACTGCCGTCTTTGCCGCCCTTGTATTTCCAGTGAGCGGCGATACCCTCTTCGGCAATTCGGTGCATCTCCTCCGTGCGGATCTGGACCTCGAACGGTTGGCCATGCGGACCAATAACCGAAGTGTGCAAAGACTGATATAGATTGGGTCTGGGGATGGCAATGAAGTCCTTGATGCGGCCCGGTACGGGCCTCCACGTGTTGTGTATGACTCCCAGCGCCGCGTAGCAGTTCTTCACACTGTCGGTAATAATCCGGATGGCCAGGAGGTCGTAGACCTGCTCGAGGGGCACGTGCTGCCTCAAGAGCTTTTGCCAAATGCTATAGAGGCGCTTGATGCGGCCTTCTATGCGCGCCGGGATGGAGTGTTCCTTCATCTTGGCGCTCACTTGGTCGCGCACTTCGGCAAGAAAACCTTCGCTCACTTTGCGGCGGCTTTCCACGGAGCGCTTGACTTCGAGATAAGTCTCGGGCTCCAGGAACTTGAACGCCAGGTCCTCCAGTTCGCCGCGGACCTTTCCCATTCCCAAGCGATGGGCGATGGGCGCATAGA
>Ga0326728_10007269_pt1 | contig 28723 bp, 24 predicted proteins | sample MB3enrmetagenome_FD_207602 | JGI IMG/M metagenome (GOLD analysis project Ga0326728, IMG submission 207602) | Lab enriched peat soil microbial communities from McLean, Ithaca, NY, United States - MB31MN | ecosystem: Environmental > Terrestrial > Soil > Wetlands > Peat | place: USA: New York... | reverse complement strand
CGTAGCCTCCACGACGATGAAATCAGGCCCTATTACTTCAATTATCTCCCTTACGGCGGCTTCGAACTCCCCGGTCATGGAGCAGCAGACACACCCGCCCGCAAGCTCGATGATATCGACATTTTTACCCTCGATAACCCTGCTGTCGATCGCCAGTTCGCCAAACTCATTCATGAGGACCGCGATACGAAAGGGCGCCGAGTCGAGGATACGCCTCAGAAGGGTTGTCTTGCCGCTCCCAAGGCTTCCGGTTATGAGCATGATCGGGGTTTTGCGGTTTTCGGCCATCTTTGAAGACCTGTTTCTGCCCTATCCCTTGACGTTTCCTACCGGTACGAACCGTGCCACCCTTTTGCTGATGCCGGCCATCTCGGTGGCTTCGACGACCTCGTCGATATTCTTGTACGCCGGTCCGGCCTCCTCGGCCAAGCCCGACCAGGATGCGGTCCGAACGTATATGCCACGGCGCTCCATATCCTGCTGGAGCGATTTGCCGTGGAACTGTCTTTTCGCCTGGCGCCGGCTCATGGTCCGTCCACTGCCGTGCGCGGTGCTGAAGAAGGTCTGATCTCCCGAGCCGACACCGGCAAGAAGGTACGATCCGGTCTCCATGCTTCCGCCTATAATAACCGGTTGCCCGCTTTTTCGATATGCCGCTGGAAGCTCTTCGGAGCCGGGGCCGAACGCCCTGGTCGCCCCCTTGCGATGAACCAGCAGGCGTTGCTGGCGGCCGTCAACCGTATGGGTTTCGAGCTTGGCCGTGTTGTGCGCCACATCATATACCTGGTGAAGCCCCAGATCGGCCGGGTCCTTTCGCAGCACATCGGAAAAGACCTCGCGAATCCTGTGCAGAATTACCTGCCGGTTGGCGAACGACATGTTGATCGCGCATTTCATGGCGGCGAAATAATTCTGTCCCTCGGGAGAATGAAAAGGGGCGCAGGCGAGTTCGCGGTCGAGGACCTTGATGCCGTACTTTGGCTCCATCACCTTCAGGAAAACCTGGAGATAGTCGGTCGCGACCTGGTGGCCGAAGCCGCGGCTTCCGCAATGGAACATGATCACAACCTGGTCCGGAATGCTCAGTCCGAAAGCCTTCGCAAGCCCCGCGTCGAAGATATTTTCACGCCGGGTTACCTGGATTTCGAGATAATGGTTGCCGGAACCGAGTGTGCCGATCTGTTTGAAGCCTCGCTCGACCGCCTTCTGGCTTATCTTTGAGGCGTCAGCGCCGCTTATCTGGCCGAATTCTTCGGTGCGCTCTAGGTCCTCCTCCCAGCCGTACCCGTTTTTGACGCACCACCTGGCGCCCTTTTCCACCAGGGTCCGGAACTCGTCATGGGTGAGTTTGACAAATCCGCTGCTGCCCACCCCGGCCGGAACGCGCACAAAGAGCCGGTCCACGATATCTTTAATGTGTTCTTTTACTTCGTCGTAGGTGAGGTTGGTCAGGACAAGCCGCATTCCGCAGTTCACATCAAACCCGATTCCCCCCGGTGAGATGACCCCGGAACGCTCATCCATTGCAGCCACCCCGCCTATCGGAAAACCGTATCCCCAGTGGCCGTCAGGCATGCAGAGGGCGTATTTTTGTATACCGGGCAAAGTAGCGACGTTTGTCACCTGGTCGATGACCCCCTCATCCATTTCCTTTGCAAGCTTTTCCGTGGCGTAGATGCGGGCTGGAACGCGCATTCCTTCCTTAAAGCTCGCGGGAATCTCCCAGACGGTATCCGATATTTTTTTGAGCACGTCAAAAACAGCCATTTGTCTTTCCTTCATCGAAATATGGACCGGCGGTGGGAATTATCTGAAACTTCAAGCTGGATTTCAACGCAATACTGGCACCTTGTCACCGGCAGGTATGCCGCAATTTGAATATATTGATCGAAAAGCCGATTGTCCATCCGGCGGCTGCCTCATTGGGGTCTTGCCGGAGGATATCACGGTTGTTTTCCGAAACTTCGAGGAATAGATCGCTGAAAAACGCAGCCCTCTCGAATCATATGTTGTGTTCACGCGCCCGGTCAGACCCAAGGACCTGGCAAGCTATAGAGAGTTTCCACTTGGTAATCACCCACTATGATTCCGCGCCGATGTCGGGTATTATGCCAAGGGACCACATTCAATAACGGCAGCCGGCGACGGAAAGGCCGACATCCCGCAGGGAACGATGGCCAGTATCTCAAAGCGGGCCGGTAGTGATGACAAACTATGATTTCGTCGTTAAAAGTTAGTTGATCCTTCGTCGTTAAAGGGGCCATTTCCAGGTCAAAAACAGTAGTTTAAGACTGTGGAATGGCCAATTATGACCACTCTCTCTTTGGCCAGCAAGGTTTTGAGGTGGTCCGACCCCGAACCAGCAAATAACTTAAACGGGGATTATTGTGGACACCAAAATGATCAGCAATATGTATACCTCGTTGTTTGTACTCGGTGCTTTGTTAGTTCTGTCAGGTTGTGCGACAATAACCTCTAAAGACCAAACATTATTGGATGAAACTGTCACACTGTGCTCTAGTAAAGCAGAATGCGATGTAAAATGGTCTGCCGCTAAAGAGTGGGCTTTAAATCACTCAAATATGAAGCTCAACCTTTACAGCCAGGATTTTATAGAGGCTGATGACTCGACAAAAGATTCACGTCATTTAGCGTTCATAATTAGAAAACAGCCTACTGCCAACCCAGGAGTTTACGCTATATCAATAAACATATGGTGCAATAATATGTCAGGATGTGTTCCACCAATAAAGGATGCTATTTCAGATTTTAACAAGTCTGTCAATGCTACAGTTACACATGACAAACCATACTCAGCTAAAAATCTAAACAATGTAGATATACAAAAACCAAAATCAGGTTTTAGAGCTGGAATTGTAAACAATAAAATAATTGTTAAAACCGTTAATAGTGGATCTCCAGCACAAAAAGCAGGATTAATGGCTAATGATATTATTATAGCTTGTGATAATGTGCAATTAACTGATATGAATAGCTTTATTAACTTAATGCAAAAGGTTCAGTTTGGAGATACAAAACAAATACGTATCCAACGTGGCAATGATATTCTTGATCTATCAATTGTCTATCCTACTTTAGATGGAACAAAGTCCTACGCACCTCAATCCGAAAAAGTTGACACTAAAGCTAAGAATGACGATGATTAGACCAAACTTGAGAAACTGAATGCAGAATACAAGAATTTTTCCTCCCCTGATGAAACTCGGACCTTTGGGCACGGGAAGGCCGAACTGATCCAGATTGGTGGCGGAACAGACGCCTGCCCCTGGAGCCTGGTTGGCGCTGGTCCCAAGATCTCAAACCTCTTGCGGGCACGGCGTGGTGCGAGGCCCCACATTTTCAGTATCAAGTCTCCGGACAGCTCCATGTGGTGATGGAGAACGGCACCGAGTTTGACCTGGGACCAGGCGACGTGCCGGTGCTTCCCTCGGGGCATGACGCCTGGGTGATTGGTGACGAGCCTGTAGTGCTAGTGGACTGGTTTGGGGCCGTAAAGACGCGAAAGCCTAGTCTCTGTTAGCTGCATCTAGTGGCACATCAACGGCATGCTGGGACAAGACGCGCGTTCAACTTGTGTCCCCGTGAAGAAGTCCCACCTAACAAGCAATTGCAAGCGACCGCCAAAGGGCTCGGCTCGTACCCACTTCGGCTGACGGCGCTGCTTGAAGCTTGGCGCTATGCAACTGAAGGACATATAGGAAGGAGGTAAAAGCGACCAGCACGCAGAACGCTGATTGATTGTCTCATGCGTTGAACGATTAGCTGTTTGCTCTTGCCTTCCTGAAGAAGTTGCGTACAGCTCTCCTCCTTGTTGAGAAAAGAAGCGCCGAAATCCTCGCCATTTCCGATTCATGTGCTCACGGAATCTCTGTAAGAGAGATGTTGTTATTCTGGCAAGAAGCGTAAATCAAAGAGGCGCTGAAGATGGCAAAACGGGTCCAAACCATCCCTGACTGATTGCCTGAAAACGCCAAGACCTGCTCGTGATAACCCGGGGCCTTCTCGCTTGGGCGGAGATCGAGGAAAAACACCACCGTGCGCTTATGGCCGCAGCAACATACACGTCCAGAGAAGATCCTATGATTATATTTTTAGCAACGTGCGAGACTCTTCAATTCCATAAAAAGGGAGGGATGGCGAGACTCGCCGCGATCCGGCGACAAGGGCGGATGTTCTCACAGGCAATGCATTCGAGCATGCGGTCTGTCCCGTCGCAAAGAGTGGGGTCGGCGCGCATCGCCCCCTCACCCGTTCAGGCACATAAACGAAAGGATTTACGATGAGCTTAGCCCCGGGAGAAGACGCCCGAACCAGACCCGTTCACCGTTTCGCTCCCTATCCCCGGCTTAATATCGCGGCCTCCCCTCCACGAACTTTTACTTTCACGATCACTGTCGGTCTGCTTTTCTTCTTTCTCGCGCTCCAGCCCCCCTGCCACGGGGCGTCACGGGCCGAGCAGCTACTCGGGGAAGCAAAGGAGGCCTACAGTGCAAACAACTATCAGAACGCCATTTCCAAGCTGCAGGAAGCGCTGAAGCTTGCCGGGGAATCCGGTGACAAGAAGACCTCGGCTGAATGCCTGACAGGCATTGCCGAGATATATATAAATCTCGGCCGGTACGAGGAGGCGATTTCGGCCTACGAGCAGTTGCTTGCGGTGCACGGAGAAACGAATGACACGAAGGACCAGGTAATGGATCTTATCGACATCGCGTCGCTTCACGCGAATTTGGGCCGATATGAAGAGGCGCTGAAGCGTTACGCGCTGGCTTTGCCTATCGCCAGACAGATCGGCGACCAACCGCGTCAGGCATGGCTCCTCTTGACCATGGCCGCAACGGATTCATACCTCGGCCGCCTGGATGAGGCAATTGCACTCTACGAGCAGGCTATATCGATCCACAAGACAATGGGGGACCGGCGGGCCGAGTTTGCCGCCATTGTCGATATTGGCCTTCTGCTATCCAGGACCCGCCGGCTCGAAGAGGCTCTGCCAAGGATGCAGGAGGCCCTGGCCATCGCGAAACAGACCGACGGCCCGCCCGCTGAAGCATGGGTTTTAAACAATATCGGCCTTGCACACGAGAACGGCGGGCAGTTCGACAAGGCCGTCTCGTATTATCAACAGGCCCTAACGATCAGAACTGATTTGAGGGACCTGAACGGCCAGGCGGAGACCCTGACCAACCTCGGATTTACTTATGACAAGCTCAATCAACTCGATAAGTCTTTGGACGCGCACAAGCAGGCACGCTCTATTTACACACAAACCCGAGATCGGATGGGAGAAGCGAACAGCCTGGCCAGTCTCGGCTCGGTGTCCGAAAAACTTCAACAGTACGAAACCGCACTCGACTATTACAGACAGGCCGTGGCGCTCTACCAACTGGCGGCAAACCAGTGGGAGGCGGTTTTAGGGCTCTATAGGATCGGACTCCTGTATATGAAGGTCCATCAGTACGAGAAAGCTCTCGAGGCCTTCAATCAGGCACTGGCGGTCCAGAAAGTGGTTAATGACTTCAAGGGCCAGGCCGATACGTACCTTTCCATCGGGGCCGTATATTTTAATCTTAGCCGTTATGTCGAATCGCTCAAGTACGAGGAGCAAGCCCTGGAACTCTACCAAAAGATCGGGGACCGGGGGCACGAGGCCGACTGCCTCGCCAACTTAGGAGCTGCATACTATTCCATGGGGCAGCACGAAAAAGCGCTCGGCTTCCAGGAACGCGCCCTGGCAATCCATGAGCAACTCGGTGACCGATTCGGAATGGGAAACGATCTTGGCAACATCGGCAAGGAAACCAGGGCACTGGGCCGCTTCGAAAAAGCCCTCGGCCACTACGAACGCGCCCTGGCGCTTGCCAAGGAGGTCGGGAATCAAAGCGGTGTGGAGGACCGCCTTGTCGACATCGGTGTGATCTACTCACTGCTGGGCCAGTACCAACTGGCGCTGAACTATTATGAAGAGGCCCTCAAGGTGCACAGAGACTCGGGAAATCACAACGCTCCGGCATCAATTCTGGCCAACCTGGGAGCAACTTATGTTGAACTCGATCAGTACGACAAGGCGCTAGACTATTTCGAGCAGGCACTGTCGATGTACAGGGAAATCGGCAACCTGGACAACGTGGCGACGCTTCTGGCCGATATCGGGAGCGTTCACTCGGTTTGGCGCCACTTTGACAAGGCGCTCGATTATTACAAGCAAAGCCTGACGCTGAGCGAGAACAGCGGCGACCGCAATAAGACCGGCTCTATCCTCACCAATGTGGGCGTTGCCTACTCTGAACTCGGCCAGTATGACAAGGCCTATGATTCCTTTAAGAAAAGCAGGGATGCCTGCCTGGAAGTCGGCGATCCCCTCTGTGTGTACCTGGCGACATGGAAGCTGGGCTCGGCCGAGGAGGCAGCCGGCAAGGACGCTGAAGCGGTCGCCCACTATGAGGCGGCGCTTGACACTATTGAGGGCATGAGAACGGGCCTTACGGAAACGAAAAATAAGACGTCCTTCATGGCGAATAAGTTCTCATTTTACGATTCTCTGATCGAATTCTACATCATCCTGCACGGGAAAGATCCCTCCAAAGGGTACGACGCCAAGGCGCTGGAAGTATTTGAACGCAAACAGGGCAGGATCTTTCTCGAAGAAATCGGCAAGAGCGGGGCGAGGCATTTCTCCGGGCTCGCGGATTCGGTCAGAGACCGGGAAGCCGACCTGGAGAACCGGTCGGCCACGGTCAGGGCCACCCTGACCGCGGAACGGTCCAAGCCGATTGCACAGCAGGACACCGCGCTCATTGAATCGCTGGGCGGACAAATCCGTGAGATAAGCGCCTCGGACGAAGCCCTGCGCCGTGAAATCGAAACGAACTATCCCGATTACTATGCGCTCAAATACCCCAAACCGGCCGGAGTCAAAGACATCCAGGCATTGCTCGGTCCCGATGAAATCTTGCTCGTCTACGCTGTGATGGAGAAGTTTACATGCCTGTGGGTCGTTTCGCAGAAGAACTTTGCCGTCTACCCTCGCAGCGTTGGGAGAAAACAACTCGAAGACAAGGTCTCGGCATTCGCCAAGGCTTCCGGCGTGATTCACGATGCCATATCCGGGCACATGACTCCCAGGGAGATTCGAAAGATTGCCGCAGCAAGCATCAAAGACCTCGGCCGGGCCGGACTCGATCTGTACGCGGCGCTTATTCCGAAGGATATCTCACTATTACCGGGGACTTACTCCATTGTCCAGACCGGCCCCCTTTACAGGCTGCCGTTCGAAGCCCTCGTCACCAGCGTGGAAGGGGAGGTGCTGCACTACCTGGTGGAAGACCACGCTGTCACCTATCTCTCCTCTGCATCGCTCCTCAGGATTTTGCGGGAAGCGCAGGCAAGAAGAAAAGAGCAGGCACGCTATCCGCTGCTCGCCTTCGCGAACCCGGTGTACGGCACCGTGCCCCAGTCCTCCGAGAGCGAAACGCCGGGAACGGAGCGGGGCGCCCCTTTGTTGAATGAACTCAAGACCCGAGGCTACCTCGCTATTATGGGCGGTAGCTTCCTCGAATTGCCGGAAACGGAGGATGAGGTAAAAGAAATCAAAACCATCCTGGCGGCCCCCGATGAGAGCCGACCCCTTCAGCTTCGAAAAGACGACGCGCGGAGCAACGTCCTGAGACTAAACGAAGCCAAGAAACTTGAGGAATACCGCTATTTAATATTCGCGGGCCACGGCGTAGCACCGGACGAGGCGAACCAGCTCACCCAACCGGCACTCGTGCTCTCCCATCCCGATCCCGACGGGACGGACGGATTTCTGACAATGGCCGACACCTTCGGCCTGAGACTCAACGCAAACCTCGTAACCCTCTCGGCATGCAACACCGGCAGAGGCAACATAGTGCATGGCGAAGGGGTGATGGGGCTCACGCGCTCTTTCATGTACGCGGGGACCCAGGCCGTAACGGTCAACTTGTGGTCGGTCGAATCCAACTCCGCAAAGGACCTTAACACCGGCTTTTTCGAGAACCTCAAGGCAGGCATGGGAAAGGCCGAGGCGCTACGCCAGAGCAAGTTGCACATGATTCGTGGAGAAGGTGATGAGATGTACGGGCATCCGTTTTTCTGGGCACCCCTCGTGCTGTTTGGCGACGGGCGGTAGTCCGGGCCGATACTCCCGTCGATTCAGGTAACTCAGAAACGCAGCCCTGAAAGCATTGCGTAAACACCCCCATGACTGAACATGGATAAATAGATTATGACAACCTGCCTCTCCGCCTGGAGCCCTTCCGAAAAACCGGACGGGGTAACGGTCTTGCACGATTATGCGACCACCTGATTTTGTGCCAACAGATCTTTTAAGACTATTACGGGGTGCCCGCTTCTCCTATGTTCGTATCTAACTGCAACTCTTACCCGGGCGGCCGGGTCGCCGGCCTCCGCCATTTGTATATCTTTCTCAAGCGCCTCCGGGTAGGCATTCGGCGTTTAAGCTTCTGCCCGGCCAGATCCAAGAAGCCGGCAGGACACAGCAAACTTTCCAAGTGACGGGTTGGCCGGGATTCTCGGAGTTTGGTACGTACCGTGGCAAGTTGTACAACAACTGCTGTAGTCCGATTTCAGCCTGTCTCCCCAGTCCGGCAAGTATCCCCGGGACCCGTACCGCTCAGTTTGCAAGAATTATTGCTGCTTCCTATATTAAGGCTGGTTACATTACTATTTGAACCGCGCCGGGAAGAGGTTTCGAAGTTTACAGTATGAACGTGATTTGGGCTGACAACCCTCTGCAAAACATTCTTGTGCGGTATGATTAAATAAGGAAGGTTTGAACGTTATGGAAAATGGTTTGACCCTGATGCAGCGGGTGGCAATCTGCTTCGTAGCGGGGGTTATCGGCGGACTTGCCGTGATCCTTTTCGGCCGCGTCCTGTTTGAGTTGGGGCTTAGCGCGGCATTCGGGGTAAAGGCCCCGATATCCTTGAGCCCGCCGGATGTATACAGGCCGCTCTTCTGGGGCGGGCTGTGGGGTATCCCGTTCGGGCTTTTTATAAAGACCGCCTGGAAGCGGCTGTACCTCGTCGGTCTTCTATACTTCCTCGCGCCGGTGCTGGGGCTGTACATAATCTTCCTGCCGATGAGGGGCGCGGGGTATTTCGGGCTTCAGCAGGGCGGGCCGATGTTCGCACTCTACCTGCTGCTGGTAAATCTGCCGTACGGGATAATCACCGCCTTGGCAGCAAAGGCGATAATAGGGAAGAAGCCGTGATTATGAAAATCATCCAACCGATGTGCAGGAGTGTCCTGAGATGAGCGCCTACCTGATCAACCACTTGCACATACCCGGTGGCATCCCGAACGCGGCAGGGCTGTCGTACCTGGAGCAGGTCGAGGCCACCGTGAAGCCATACGGCGGGAGGTGGCTCCCCCGGGGCGATGTGGACGTGATCGAGGGAGCATGGCCGGGCGCTCTCCTCGGTTAGGGATCGGGACTATTCCCATTTTTGTATATCTACTCCTTTTGACTACTGCTACTTAGCTTTTCGATTACTGCTATTTAGCTTTCATGCTGATTTTGAACCCGGAGCTGTGCCGAGAGCCAATTCCGATAAACAGTCTCTTTAAGCAGCGATGTGGGCATCTCATGGGGAAGCATCTTGTCTTGGTTGGAGGAGGCCATGCTCATCTAACCGTGCTGGCGCATCTCGGGCGTTATGTCGGGCGCGGCCACCGAGCGACTCTGATCAGCCCCTGCCGTTATCATTACTACTCGGGTATGGGTCCGGGCATGCTTTCCGGCCTCTACGAACCCCGGCAGGTCCGCTTCAACATCCAGAGAATGGTCCAGGAGCGCGGCGGTCAATTCATCGAGGCCAGCGTGACGTCGGTCGATCCTGCGGCTCAGAAGTTCTATTTGGACAACGATACGCAAGTATCATATGACATAGCATCTTTTAACATCGGCAGCGTAGTGCCCACCGCAGAGCTTACTGCAACTGATGAACATATTTTTGCCGTAAAGCCCATCCTCAATCTCTACAAGGCTCGCAACCTCATCTTGAGTCACAGCGCCAAAGGGACAACACGAGTTCTGGTTGCAGGAGGCGGTCCGGCCGGCATTGAAATCACCGCCAATGCCTGGAAGCTGTTGATCGAGAATGGGGCCACTCCGGCGGTCACCCTTGTCGCCGGAAACCGGATTCTCCGGGGTGTTCCCGCAAGGGCCAGGCACCTTGCCGTTGATTCTCTGACCTCAAGGCGAATCGCTATTTTCGAGGGGGTCAGGGTGCATTCCTTCGAGAACAGATTTGCGACACTCACCGATGGCCGAAACATTCCTTTCGACTTTGCCTTTGTGGCCGTTGGAATTCGGCCTCCCGCACTGTTCCGGGAATCCGGGATACCCGTCGGAGAAGACGGGGGCATGTCGGTCAACGGGTATCTTCAGAGCACTGCCCACCCCCAACTCTTTGGCGGCGGGGATTGCATCAGTGTGGAAGGGCACACCCTGGCAAAGGTCGGAGTTCATGCAGTACGGCAAAACCCCATTCTGCAGCATAATATTGAAGCCGCCCTCGACGGAGGTGAAATGAAACGCTTTGCTCCCAATCCAAACTACATGCTCATTATGAACATGGGTGACGGCAGAGGAATCATGTGGAAGAAAAGCCTGGTTCTGAATGGGGGCTTAGCGTTCTTGCTCAAGGACTTCATTGACAGGCGTTTCATGAAAAGGTTTCAAGTTTCGGGTGAATTGAAGGATTTTTCAACCTGATCCTAAATGAGGAATTGGAGCCTATGAGAGTGCTCGATTACTTCAGACGGGTTTCTGAGTGGAAGGTACGGAAGGTTCGGAACTTTCTGGAAGACAAAAAGCCCGAGGACTACAATCTTTTGGATGTGCGCCAGCCCGGTGAATATGAACGGGGTCACCTGCCCGGCGCGAAGCTGATTCCCGTCGGGGACCTGCCGGACCGCATCCGTGAGCTTGACCCGAAGAAGCCGACGATCACTTACTGAATGGCCGGTGTCCGCAGCCGTGCTGCTGCGATCGTCTTACAGCGCGCCGGGTTCAAAGACGTCCACAGCATGCAGGGCGGGCTCCGGGCGTGGGAAGGCATCCTTGCTCAAGGTTTTCCGAAACCCCTGATGTCCTTCCTCGCCCATGCACAAAGCCCTGAAGAATATGCTGCGCTCGCCTGGATTCTGGAAGACGGGATGAAGCGGTTCTATTCGCAGATGGCCGGCACCTTCAGCGCATCCCGCGCAAATGCCCAACTCTTTGACCATCTGGCTGCTGCAGAGGAGCACCACAAATCTGAGCTTGTCAGCCTATATGCTTCGATTTCAGGAAAAGAAGCAGATTCGGGTTTCCCGTACTCCCTGGTTTCGGAATCTTCCCGGGACGGGTTTCTGGAAGGGGGCGTGGCTTTAGAGGACGCGCTCGGTTGGGCAGACGGGAAGGAGGTCATCGAGGTTCTCGAGCTCTGCATTGCTCTCGAGACGACTGCTTACGATCGCTACCTTCTCATGGAAGATCAGGTGGAGGACGCTAGCTCCAAGCGAGTGTTCCATCTACTGTCAAGCGAGGAAAAACGTCACCTCAGAAGCATGACAGAACAATTTGACACGATGAGAAAAGACCGGCCTGCAGCTCCTGAGTAGAGAAAGAAAAATGAGAGAGGCAGATCGGCTCTCAAGCACCGGGCATTCACCGTCAGGGGGATACAGACCGCGCTCTATGCGAAAGGCACAGCTCTCTCCTTCACACAATATAAGTTAAGGTTCTTCTTCCAAGCTTCCGATTCAGGTACATAACGGCTATGGAGCACGAGCATTGGTGCGTTCAAATTCAGTAGATGATCAGTATCGCCTTGTCGCCTTCATTCAGGAGACTAAGTGATGGAGCGTCGACAGTTTATCAACCATGGCGGCAATGATTTGGCTAACCTTCAATCGGAGATCGCCCCATGAACCGTCGAGAATTCTTGAAGATCGCCGGAATTGCGTCCGGTGCGGCCGGCGTATTGTTTGAAAAGAACCTGGCTTCTGCGCGGGGCATCCCCGTTGCGGCTTTTCCCGGGACTCCGCTGGGACAATGCTATAAGGGCGCTCCTCGCGGAGTGATCCTCACTTCGCTGACCGACATGTTCAAGATCGGGCCGGGGCCCTCAAGCTCACATACAATTGCCCCCCTGCGCATAACGTGCAATTTCCTGGAGGCAATCGAACAGTTGTCCAGTGCCGACATGGATGCGGCCCAGACCATACAGGTTCATCTTTTCGGCAGCCTGAGCGCAACGGGCAAGGGACACCGCACGGATCGCGCTATTCTGGCAAGCCTGTTGGGGCAAAGACCGGAGACATGCGATCCCAAACTGATGGATGAACTTGCGGACTCCTCTCGAAAGTATAATACGACGATAAACGGGAAAACGTTCGAGATCGGCAGCCACACGATCGTCTGGGACAAGGTGGAGCACAACTATCCGCATACTAATACGGTTGTCATGCGGCTTATAGGAAAAGACGGTTCGTTGATCCTGGAGAGAGAATACTATTCTCCGGGCGGAGGCTTTTTTCAGTGGAAAGGGCAGCCCGCGCCCGAGCGAGGACAACCGTCCTACCCTTACGGCAGCATGGCTGAATTCAGAAAGCTGTTGTTGGAGAGCGGGAAAAGCATTCACGAAGTAATTCTCGAAAACGAAAAAGCAGTAATGCATACGGACGAGAAGCAGATCTTTGGGCATCTGGACCTGGTACTGAAGACCATGGAGGATGGAGTCAACCAGGGTCTGGACGAGGAAGGTCTTCTCCCGGCCCCGTTCGAGTTCTACCGGAAGGCGAAGCGGATTTACGAACGATCCCGAAATGCCGGCGCCGAGGATGGTTTCATGCAGCAACTGAGCAGCTACGCTCTGGCTGTTTCTGAAGGCAATGCCGCAGGCCGGCTTGCCGTCACGGCCCCTACGCTCGGTTCCGCAGGAACCATTCCATCGATTGTCTATGTAATGAAACACCACCTGAAGATGTCCCGGGACTCGATGCGGATGGGCCTCTTGGCGGCAGGGCTGGTAGGGTTCCTGTGTAAGAACAATGCGAGCATAGCGGGAGCGGAAGTAGGCTGCCAGGGTGAGATCGGCGTAGCTTCATCCATGGCGGCAGCCATGCTGTCCTATGCTGCAGGAGCCTCTCTCGATGCTACCGAAATTGCGGCCACAATGGCCCTTGAGCATCATCTCGGCATGTCTTGCGACCCCGTGGGCGGTTTCGTGCTCATACCCTGCATAGAAAGAAACGCTTTTGGAGCGCTCAAAGCCTACAACGCATATCTTCTCGCCAAGAACGAGATCACGTCACACCACTGGGAGGATCTCGACAGAGTCATTGCGGCCATGTTGGAAACGGGTAAGGCTTTGCCTCAGGCATTCAAAGAAATGGGGACGGGAGGTCTTGGCATAAGCATGGTTGACTGTTAGGCGTATTAATGAGCTTGTTCCTGTTGGCAAAGAAGAAGATTCAGTTTATTTAGAATGGTAATGGGGGGCGCGGGGCGGACCCAAGACAGTTATATGCATCTGTTGCATAAAATTACCAAATTCCCCATCAAATGGTTATTGTGATTGGCACTCACGCGCCATTTCGGTGGGATCACAATATCGAGCTATTTCAGGAATGCTCGACCAGCCTACACCGTCTGTACATTCCCAACTTGAGTCCAGAATCACCGCTCCAAGTAAAACTCTCCCCTTTTTCGCATTTGATATAATCAGTTTCTTGTGATAGTGAGTCTCCATAACCTTTGATTCGGAAAGTCCCCATGCAAGATACCCCCAGCCGCTTTGACAGTATGCTCCAGAAACTCCGGGAAAGGGGGTACCGCATTACACCACAGCGACTAGCGATACTTAAGATTCTGGCTGAGAGCAAAGGGCATCCCGGCGCAGAGGATGTTTACGGTCTGGTAAAAACAGATTTTCCCACCACGACAATCGCTACCGTATACAAGACGCTGGCTGTTCTAAAATCACTAGGTGAAGTACTCGAACTTGAGTTCAGCAGTGATTACAACCGCTATGACGGGAAAAAGCCCTGTCCTCATCCTCATTTGATCTGCATCAAATGTAAGAGGATTGTCGATCCCGATTTGGAGAACCTGACCGAAATGACTGCAAAGCTTGCCTCCCAAACCGGCTATAAGCTTATCAGTCACCGGCTGGACTTTTACGGCATCTGCACTGAGTGTCAGCAGAAAGGGTAGCCGATGCGCAAGAAATTACTGCTTTATTCGATCATTCTATCCTTAAGCGCCATGATAGGATCTTCATCAGGTGCTGATTTGGCAGAATCCAAATCCGCAGAAGCAGAACGCAAGTCGACAGAAAATCTGGTTCCGCAGGAAAAACTGGGGAAATTAATTTTTCTCGACAAAAACCTCTCGGCACACAATAACCAGTCCTGTGCAGCGTGCCATTCACCCTCAGTTGGGTTTACCGGTCCGGACTCAAGCATCAATGCTTTGGGAGGGGTCTATATGGGCTCTGTGGACGGCCTCTTCGCGAATCGTAAACCGCCGAGCACCGCATATGGTGGTGACAGTCCTGTTTTGCATAAGCAGGATGTTGGAACATGGTGCGGCGGGATGTTCTGGGATGGTCGCGCAACAGGTCAGAAGTTGGGTGATCCGCTTGCGGAACAAGGTCTGGCGCCTTTTTTGAACCCTCCCGAACAGGGGCTCCCCAACGCTGCCGTATTGGTCGAAAAAGTTTGCGAGGCCAGCTATGCATCCCTCTTTAGAACCGTCTGGGGGAAGGACGCGTGTGATGATGTTAACAAGGCGTATGAATACATTGGACGCTCCATCGCTGCATATGAGAGGTCAAAGGAGATGAATCCGTTCAGCTCCAAATACGACTACTTCCTTAAGCTAAAGGCCACTCTCACTCCGGAAGAAGCAAAAGGCCTCGATCTGTTCAATGAAAAAGGCAAAGGAAATTGCACGAAGTGCCATCCAAGCGCGCTCAATCTCAGGAAACCCGGCCCAATCGTGTTTACCGATTTTACATACGATAATCTTGGATTTCCGAAAAACCCGCTTAATCCGTACTATCATGAACTCGGGTTAAACCCGTCGGGCATTCACTGGGTTGACCTCGGTCTGGGCGGTTTTCTCAACTCAGCCTCCGAGTACGGCAAACACAAGGTTCCAACTCTGCGAAACGTTGACAAAAGACCTTACCCGATATTCGTGAAGGCCTATGGGCACAATGGCTATTTTAAAAGCCTCGAAAGTATCGTCCACTTCTATAATACGCGGGACGTGCTGCCGGTCTGCTCTGAGCCGCTCGCAACAGGCGACGTACCGGGAGACAATTGCTGGCCTGCCCCGGAATTTTCGGAAACCGTCAACAAAAAGGATCTGGGGAACCTGGGATTGAGCCGCGAGGAAGAGGCTTGCATCGTGGCCTTTCTTAAAACCCTCACGGATGACTGGGAACCGGCTGCTGCTAAACCCATGTAGCAAAGCACGCTGAGGTTTTGCGAGATACCTACTGAACATGAAAGGATACTGCAATGGCTGACAAAGTCGAAGTATGTATGTGCGAAAAGTGCGGGAACGAAGCGGAGATGACCATAAGCTGCCAGTGGGTCGATGTTCAGGCAGCATCCGGAGAAACCCGGAAAAAACAAAAAGAAACCAGGACATGCAAAGTCTGCGGTAATGAAGCCGACATGATTATTGATTTTGGCGATTAGTTAGATTTCATTCTGACTATTGTTACCTGTCTTCAGGAATTGGGCCGAATATCCGAAAAGTGTGCAGCCCCTTTTGTAACGTTTTTCGAGACACTGACAAAGAAGGCGAACCATGAAGGAGAAAAGAGATGAAAAGTGATGAGAAGAAAATGACTTGTGCTCACTGCGGCTATACTGGGGATGGACGATTCGAGGGGGATATCTGCCCACAATGCGGGCTGACGTATTGGAAATGCGGCAAGTGCGGTTTTCTCGTCACCTCTGGCAACCCTCCTGACACATGCCCTGACTGTGAGGAGAAGTGCGATTTCCTCAATGTCACCTGCTATACGCCCGACTGTGGTGGACCTGGTGGTGTCGATCCGCGTCTGTAGACCGTTATTGATGGCGGCCGGAAATTCCCGCCAACGTCTATTGGTAATTGCTTGACGGGTTATTCAGGTTAAGGGTTAAATTTCAAACCTGAAACTTAAGGCGAAAGATTCTCATGAATTCGACAAGAATAAGATTGGGGATCTTGCTTCTTCTGTGTATGTTCCTCTCGAGTTCATGCCGCTGGGACGGGGCTGCTCGGGCCGCTCTCACCGACGAAATACAGGTCTACGATGCCGAGATCAACGAAGTGGGGCAATTCAGCGTCGAACTGCACAATAATTTCACTGCGATCGGTCACCACGAGCCGGACTTCCCCGGAGGCATCGTCCCCAATCACACCCTGAACGGCGTTCCTGAATGGGCCTACGGCGTAACCGACTGGTTTGAGGCCGGGCTTTATCTGCCGGTTTATTCGCTGACCGGAGAGGGACATCTGCTCTTTGACAGTACCAAACTCCGGGCGCTTTTCGTGTCGCCTCACGCAGCCGAAAAAAGTTTTTTTACGGAATTAATTTCGAACTCAGCTACAACATGCCCCAGTGGGATCAATCCCGCTGGGCGGGAGAGGTACGCCCGATCATCGGCGGCCGGATCGGACCCGTAGACATTATTTACAATCCGATTTTCGACACCAACTTCCACGGTGGAATCAAATCGCTTGACTTCGTGCCCTGTGAACGCATTGCCTGCAACTTTTCAAAGGCTTGGGCGCTGGCGCTAGAACACTACGAAGATTACGGCCGCCTCAACGATTTAGCGCCGCTCGACCGACAGGATCAGACGCTTTTTGCAGTGGTCGATTACAAGGGAGAGCCGGATAGTGTCGAGTTTGGCGTAGGCCATAGCTTTACCGGCGGCGGCGAGTGCTTGGTCCTAAAGCTCATGCTGACAAACAATTTCGGGTTCTCCGGCAAAAGCGTACCTGAATAGTTCGTGAAAACCCAAAACAAAGATGGTGATGGCAAAGCAGTGAATCGCTTTTTGTCTTTGTGAATTTCACATACCTGGTTTCCAGTTCCTGGCCTTTTCCCGGGCCATGTTGAATTCGTCACGGGTCAAATCCGACGCCATCAACCTCAATAAATTGTTTGCCTCAGCACTTCCCCTGGATGCCGCAAGGATCATCCACATGCATGCCGTGACCCGGTCGCGGGCTACCCCTTCCCCATTGAAGCACATCTTTCCAAAAACCTGCTGAGCATCCGCAGACCCTCTCTCAGACGCCGTTTGCAGCCATCTGGCGGCCTCGCCGAGATCCTTCCCCATGCACTCACCAGTATAGTACATTCGCCCGAGATGGTATTGCGCCATCAAATATCCCTGATCGGCCGCTTTGCGATAGAGGTCGAGCGCCTCAAAACAGTCTTGGGAAAGCTCCTGCCCCCGTTCATATCTAACCGCAACTCTTACCTGGGCGGCCGGGTCGCCGGCCTCCGCCATTTGCATATCTTTCTCAAGCGTCCCCGGGCGGGCATCCGGCCTTTGGACTTCTGCCCGGACAGGAGTATTTGCGCTTGGAGCGGCCGAAAGCTCGCGAAAGGTGGAACTTAAGCCGGAAAACCGTTCCACGGGTACGGCGAAGTTGATATTCGGCCTACCGGGCACTGCAGCGGTCTCGATACCGATAACTTCACCCTGGGCGTTCACCAGGGGGCTCCCGCTCGATCCAGGAAATGAGTGGGCGCTATGCAGGATACCCCTTCCAAATTTCGGTATTGTCATGATTGCATCCACATTTCCCTGGCTCACGACCTTATCGACCCCCAGGGGACTGCCGATCACCATAACGGGGTCACCAGCCTTAGGGGCGGTACCGGCGGCAGTAAGATAGGGCACCGAACCAACCGAGACATCCACAACGGCTTCGACCAGATCGTCAGGCTCACTTTCGGCCACGACGGCTTGTACATTGAACTCCCTTCCATCAGGAGTTTTCACCCTGGCCTTCGCTGCTTTTCCGAGAACGTGATAATTGGTGATCAGATGTCCATAGGATTGATAAAAGAAACCGCTGCCCTGGCACACCGCGTTGCCCGCTTGATCGAAGACATAGATTTTGACGGTTGCGGGTTGTACTGTTTTTACCACTGAGTCAATATCGGCCTTCGCGGGACAACTCCATAAGATCGCAAACAGAAGTACGGGGAAGACGATGTAGTATATTATGAGATTTTTCATACCCTCAACTCCACAGGTTGTATGTTTTGGGCACCGAAGACGTTCTCCCAACCAGATACAACCAGATATCGTCAGATCGAGTATTTGATATAAGAAATAAATCGAGCAGACTGCCCCGGCGACTGTGGACAAATGGCTGAACCGGAGCGAAAGAAGCGAAAAAAAGTTGTCGTCTAACAGAAACTTGGGTGCAAAATACGCTTCAGAATTCCTTGGTGATTAACTTGACGCATTATTCAGGAGGAAATTAATATGACGAATTCAAAGCACATCGCAGGATTGATCGGTCCCACTCTCGTTGCGCTCGCTATATCCGAAGCGATAAACCTTCATATCTGGGTAAACAATATCGCGCCTGTCACTTATCTCAATGGCATTTTATTGTTTGTTGCCGGCCTTTCAATAGTCCGTGTTCACAATCGTTGGACGGGTGACTGGCCTGTGATCATAACTCTCGTGGGCTGGTTGCCACTCTCGGCGGTCTGTTCCGGATGTTCGCTCCGGAAGTTCAACAGGGCAGTCAAAATATCCCCACGTTCGCAGTGATAATGGTTATTTTCGCGATTGGAATTTTTTTGACCTTCAAAGCCTATAGTCGAGAAGTATGATAAAAATGCCAAACGGGGCCTGATGCAAGAGTTACCAAATTCCCCTTTCATTTGAATTTGCGAATTCCGTACAACTTATTGCCACTGTTGTCTTACTGTTGGGTTCCTTTGTCCATAGCTTCCAACTGCTTTACAAATCTCACCTGCTTTACGAACCCTTCGGCGTCCGGGATTAATCCGGGCTGGGTGAAGAGCACTTTGGCATCCTGAGTCGAAACGACCATAGTGACTGGAGTGGCACTAATAATCTTGGAGCGCATAATCTCACGGTTTTCGTCGAGCAACATAGGAAAGATCGGTTTGAACTGTTTCTTGAACGTCTCCACACTGGTTTTGTCATCGGCGATTGCTATTGCGATAACCTTTACGTCGGCCAGGCTTGAGTCTGCCTGGATGGTTTTGTAGACGTCATTTATTATGGGGGTGTTGGCCTGGCAAGCCGAGCAGAACCCACTCATGAGCTCGATAACGACGATCTTTGCCTTTATGTCGCTGACTTTGAACTGCTTCATCGCGTCCAGACCAAGATATGTCTGCGTCTGCTCAGAATCAGGGGGTGGGAGGGTGAACTTCACAGTCGACTCTGTTTCGGCACAAAAGGCACCGCCGGACTGCAAAAAAATGGACGTACAGGCAACAATTAGAAAAACTTTAATCCATCCCGGCTTTTTCATTTCTTCTCTCCATCCTGTTGCAGTATTGGTGCAGCATTGAATCATTGGGCCTCAAGCATTGTTAAGCATTGGGCCGGACCAAGACAAGTTTATGCATCTGTGGCGGAAGTTATCGGATTCCCCGATCCTTCGGGGCTTAAAACGCTGTTTTGGCATTGGAAAGACCGGTCTAAGGCGCTCTTGATTCTCAAAAGGTACTCCGGAGATGGCATAGAGCCTCTATGTCACCTCGAAAAAGGCAATTCCACAGATCTTCCGGCCCTTGAGAAATGAGACGCCGGAATTTTCGCTGTTTCGAATGGGAGTTTCTCTATCCATCAGTACTTCGGAGATGCGGAATGTGCTCACAGCAGCTTGCCGCACAGCTCCGCCACTTTGGACCGCTCTCCCTTTACCAGCGTTACATGCCCGGCGATTTCCTCCCCTTTAAGGCGCTCTACGAGATAGGTCAACCCGTTGCTGCTCGCATCGAGATAAGGGTGGTCGATCTGCTCGGGGTCTCCAGTGAAGACGATCTTGGTGTCTTCACCGACGCGGGTAATGAGTGTCTTTATCATGTGGGGCGAGAGGTTCTGGGCTTCATCACAAAGTATGAGCTGTTTCGGAATGCTGCGTCCCCGAATGTAGGTGAGCGCTTCCAGTTCCAGTGTCCCTTTTCTCACCAAATCATCCAGCACTCCGTAGGGCTCGGGACAATTTCGCATCAAGAATTCCAGGTTGTCATATATCGGCTGCATCCAGGGCCTTAGTTTCTCTTCCTTCGTCCCCGGGAGATAGCCCAGGTCCTCGCCCATCGGAATGACGGGCCGAGTGACCAGCAGCCTGCTGTATGCGTTTTCCTCCAGGACTTTCTCCAAGCCGACGGCGAGGGCCAACAGGGTTTTCCCTGTCCCGGCCCGGCCGACCAGAGTGACGACTCTTATCTGATCGTCTCTGAGCAGTTCAAGGGCAAATTTCTGCTCCTTGTTCAGGGCCTTGATCCCCCAACTGACTGAATCCGCATGGCACAGAGGCAACAGCATTCCATGGCTGTAGCGTGCAAGCGCCGATTGCGATTGATTTTCGTGGCACTTCAGCAGAAAGAATTGATTTGGGAGAGGCTGACAGCCGGATAACTTCAGCTTCCCCTCCTGGTAAAACTCGTCCAGCTCGCGAGCAGATAGGTATTGCTCGACAATACCGGAGTAGAGGTGAGCGTAGTCCACCTTATCGTTATAGAAATCCTCGGTCCGCACGCCTACGACGTCGGCTTTGATGCGCAGGTTGAGATCCTTGGTTACGAGAATTACCTCTCCTCGCCCTGCATGGCTCAGGTTGAAGGCCACAGCGAGAATCCGGTTGTCAGGTTTCTCAGGGTCCAATCCCTTCGGGCAATTTATTATGCTGGAGTGATTGAGTTCGATGGTGAGTTTTGCTCCCGAAGGCATCGGCACCCCCTCGGAAAGGCGCCCTAACGAGCGAAGGGCATCGAGTTCCCTCGAAACCACCCTCGCATTTCTTCCTATTTCATCCTGCCTTTTCTTTTGGCTGTCTATTTCTTCGATTACTGTGAGGGGAATGACTACATGATTGTCTTGGAACGCAAATAACGCTTCTGGGTTATGCAGCAATACGTTGGTATCCAGAACATAGGTCTTGTGCATGAAACCCTCCCGCCTGAGCAAGGTTGTCTCGTTTAAAAATGTCCCACCCCTGATTATTCGTTTGACGCCTTCTGAGGGAAATTAAAGAACGGGTGATATACCGGGACCTCCTTTTCCGGCATGCTGTCTTGTCTGGGACTGTAATGCCTCCTGAGCCATCTGCTCAGGCCGTCTAGACCGGGAAAAAGCACCCTTTCGGTGATATTGGCCTGATCCAGCTTGTCGCGGATCTCCCATTTGAGTTTCGCCGGGATGATAATTTTGCGGGCGATTTGGGGGTTTTGCACGAGCCAGTCGTCCAGCACTGCCTCAGGGTCTGACATCACCGAAAAGAACGCAAATTGGTTTACAATCCGATCGTCCATTGAGGGGGGTTCAAAAAAGATGGTGAAAGGCAGCCCGCAAAGGCCGGCCAGTTCGTGCAGTGTCTGCACGGATTCGGACAGCATCTCCACGGTGAAGACATTAGCTCCCTCCTGTTCGAGCTGGAGCTTAAGACTTTCGGGCAGCAGCCTGTGTGTCCGTACGTAGTTGACCGCCCAGACAGCGCCATCCGTGTCGAACTTATCCAGGTCCGAAGTGGCGAAGTGCAGGGCGCAAAACGGTGAATAGGTCCAGTCCAGAAGCCTTGTGGGAAGGCCCGAATGTTGCGCCACGGCCAGCCAATGCCAAATCGAGTTTCCGCTCACCAGGTTTCTATGCGCGTATTTCTTGAAATTTCGCAGCAGGTGGTTTTCAAGTTCTATAAACTTGCCTCTCAGGCGTATGAGGGTCGTTTCCAGTCGGTAGCCTGCATCGGATAGCCCCCGGAAGGCACAACGGGAACGAAAGCGGCCAAGTTCTGCGTTCCAGGAGTCCGTGTAGAGTTCGTGTTGAAGCTCGTTCCAAGTCCGTACGATTGTTTCCTGCATACTCTCCATTCATCCAGGGCCCGAAAACCATCGGGTATGAAAAGCCAGTCCTCAGATTGCTTCCTCTAGCTCGGATCTTTTTTGTAATTGGCGCAGTCCCGGTACATCAGTCCAGTCTTTCCGAACGCGCGCTCGTAGACCTTGATCGGTCTTGATGACCTCTTCGCTCGGAGATACTTCCTTCATGTAGACGATGGAATCGTACGCCGGAGTGAGAATTCCAGAACATTCAGAGGGGATTTTTCGGGTGGGTTTTCGAAAAGACCAGACATGACGCCAAAAGAGATAGCCGATACCGCAAGTTGTCACAAAAGCGAGCATCTGCATGTAGAACTGATTCACTGTTATTTTGTGTACCTCCCGTCTTTTAAAAGGACGCTGTTCAGGCTGAAATTATTCAACGTTAAATCCTTTCGCTTTTGGAGGTGTTGCCAATTTACAGAGAGAATTTGGCGGAAGTGTGTCGGAGATGTATATTCCTTGTTACGGATGTTCTGATTGCCGGTTCGTTAAACCGCAAGGAAGAGCTCAGAGGCATTGAGAAATTGAGCGCCAAAATCTTCGCCGCTTTTAGATCATCTGTTTACCAAATCATTGCAAACTTGACCCTTTCGAAATTGGCAGGATATTAGGATTCTTCGCTGTGAGAACCTACTTGTCTCAGCATGTGCGTGTGGTTAGGGTATAAGCACAGAGTGAAACTTGATCGTCGACCCTGGGCGCTACATCACCGAGTATGTTGAACCGTTGGTCGATCTCTCTTATAAGCCGGCATTAACCGAAGGCAAAGCCAACCATAGTCTGGCATCAACCAAATGGATAAGGTGAGCATTAACTCCTTGATGCTTCGAATTTTTGCTGCGACATTGTTCGCAATCGCACTTGTCGCCACACCTGCAGTGGCGCAGAAGAAATACGACCCCGGCGCCACGGACACTGAGATCAAAATCGGCAACATCAGTCCTTACACAGGTTTGTACTCGGAATACGGGGCGGTAGCCCGCGCCGAGGCTGCGTACTTTCAGATGATCAACGACCGTGGCGGAATAAACGGCCGCAAGATCAACTTCGTAAGCGTCGACGATGGCTCCGATACCGGCAAATCCGTCGAACTGGCGCACAAGCTGGTCGAACAGGATAGGGTCCTGCTGATCTTCAGCTCCTTCGGTAGTGAGAGCAACGAGGCGGTCCGCAAGTACATGAACGATAAGAAAGTGCCGCAACTTTTCGTCCAGGCCAGTTCGGCGGTATTCGACGACCCGGCGCATTTCCCTTGGACGATGGGGTTTTTCGCTACATACCGGATGGAGGGATCGGCCTACGCGAAGTATATCCTGCAAAGCAAACCCGGCGCGAAAATAGCGGTGCTTTACGCGAACACCGATGCAGGCAGAGAGTATCTTACCGGCGTTCACGACGGCCTGGGTAAGAAGGCGTCAGCAATGATCGTCAAAGAGGTTCCCTACGAGCAAACCGATCCAACGCTCTCTTCGCAGATTGAGGCGCTCAAGAGTTCGGGCGCCGATGTCTTCATCAACCTGGCGTTTGGGAAGTTTGCGACGCAGGCGATTCGCAGTGCCTACGACATCGGCTGGCATCCTCTGCAGTTCATTCCCAACGCCTCCCTCTCGATTGCTGCTTTCATTGACCCGGCGGGCCGCGAGAAAGCCGCTGGAATCATCACGAACGCCCGCTCCAAGGCCTGGATTCATGCGCAAGCGCAGCGCGACCCCGCAGTGAGTGAGTTTCTCGACTGGATGAGCAAATACAATCCAAAGGCTAGCCTTCGGGATCAACTCAACGTGGCCGGCTACGAACGGGCGCAGGTACTGGTTGAAGTTCTTAAGAAATGCGGTAACGATCTGACCCGCGCTAATGTGATGAAGCAGGCTGCCGGCCTTGATCTGGAGCTTGGGATGCTCCGTCCCGGAATCAGAATCACGACGAGCCCGACCGACTATCAACCGATCAAACAGTTGTATTTGATCAAGTTCGACGGCACGACCTGGGTCCCGTTCGGGCAGGTCATCGGCGGCTGATCAAGATATGCCGTGACCCAGAAAGGCGGCTAACCGGTCCGTCAAGTTTGGGTATCCGGATCAGTCTGTTCCGGTAATTCACCACAAGATCGCTTCTAGAACCGGATAAGAAAAGAGAATGTGAAATGGCTTTAGAACAGCAGATAACGCAGTCGGTTGTACCGGGCATCGCCGGCGGAGTGGATCTTCTCAATCGCCACGAGCTGAACAAAGGCACGGCATTCACGGAGGAGGAACGCAGAAGATTTTGCTTGAACGGACTTCTGCCTCCTCACGTCGAGAGCATCGAGGAGCAGGTAATCCGCGCCTACGAGGCTTACAAGCGAAAGGACGACGACCTGGAGCAGCATATCTACCTACGCTCTCTGCAGGACACTAACGAAGTCCTTTTCTACAGGCTTTTGCTCGACCACATCGAAGAAATGACCCCCATAGTGTACACGCCAGTGGTCGGGCTCGCGTGCGAACAATTCAGTCACATCTACCGGAGGCCGCGCGGCCTGTTCATCTCTTACCCGTTGCGTGATTCGATTTCTGCGGTCTTGCGAAATCGTCCCAATCCGGACGTTGACGTAATTGTCGTCACCGACGGCGAACGTATTCTGGGCATCGGTGATCAGGGCGTGGGAGGAATGGGCATTCCGATCGGCAAACTTTCCTTGTATTCGCTCATCGGTGGGATTCGCCCCGAACGGACGCTGCCCATCCTATTGGATGTGGGAACCAACAATGCGGAACGGCTCAGCGATCATGAGTACCTCGGCTGGCGCCACGAACGGATTACCGGTCAGGAGTATTTTGATTTTGTCGATCAGTTCGTCCGGGCCGTGAAGCAGGAACTTCCCGGAACATGTCTGCAATGGGAAGACTTCGCCACTCCGCATGCCCGGCCTCTTCTTCAGCGCTACCGCGATGAATTGCTGACTTTCAACGACGACATCCAAGGGACGGCGGCCGTAGCACTGGGAGCAGTTCTGAGTGCAGTCAACGTGACCGGAAAGAATCTGAAGGAACAGCAAATCGTCATGTTCGGAGCAGGCTCCGCCGGCATTGGCGTTGCCGATGGGTTGCGCGCCGCAATGAAAGGCGAAGGTCTCTCTGGCCGGGATGCGTCCAGCCGCTTCTGGGTCCTTGACAAAGACGGTCTTCTGCACTCAGGACGAAAAGACCTTACCCCGGAACAGAGTGTCTATGCCCAACCGGAGGACCGTGTGGCCGGATGGCCGAGAACCTCCAACGGTCACATCGGACTTGCCGATGTAATCGGGAGTATCGAAGCAACCATTCTAATCGGGCTCTCTACTGTGGGTGGGGCATTCACGGAAGCGGTTGTTCGCGAGATGGCGCGCAAGGTTGAGCGACCGATCATCTTCCCGCTGTCGAATCCGACCACGAAATCAGAGGCCAAACCCGGCGATTTGATTCGTTGGACGGATGGACAAGCTCTTGTGGCTACCGGTTCGCCTTTCGCGCCTGTCAGTTACGGCGGGCGCACGATTCCGATCGCACAGTGCAACAACATCTTCATCTTCCCAGCCATGGGACTTGGGGTTGTCGCGTCGGGCGCCCGGCGCGTCACGGACGCGATGATGCTAACGGCGGCCCGGGCTCTCGCCGCAAATTCGCCCGCTCTCAAAGACTCTTCCGCATCCCTGCTACCTCCTTTGGCCGACATTCGGAGGGTGGCCGCGCAAATCGCGATCGCGGTTGGTATCGAAGCGCAGAAGGAGGGCCTTGCTCCAAAGCTGGCTGAGGATGAACTTCGTCAGCGAGTCACGGCAGCGCAGTGGATTCCTGCTTACCCGGCGTTGATATAGCAAATGCGGCGGTGGAAAAAACTTAGAGTCTCTATCAACAGATCCGCCTCGTGGAATTCACTTCCGAGTTCATCGAACCTCACTGGTGCGAGAAAGGCCATATAGGGTTAATTCTCGAAGGTAGGCTTGAGGTTGACTTTACGGGCAACGTAGTCATATATCACAAGGCGGAGGGCATCTTCATTTCTCCCGGACCGGACAGCGTACACAAAGCTCGTTCCCTCACACCGGTTGTGCGGTTGGTGCTGGTCGAAGATGTGCAAGAATTCTTTTGCGTGACCCGTATATGAAACGGTACGCAGAAAGCCGCGTGCCGCTTAGCCCTGTTACGGATCGTGGAGTTATAATCCATGGGTATGAAGGGACTTCCGCCCCGCCCGGTATCCCTCGGGAAAAGGCTCAGGAAGAGCTCGATTCGGTGCGTCGGGCTGAAACCGAACTGGAGCGACTACCCGGAAGAGTTGCAAAGAGAAATCCTGCTGGCCGAAAAGATATGCTACCCCGGCCCGGTTTACAGCGAAATTTTCCAGGCAGCGGGATTGAGTGTTTTTCCGCGCAACTATTATCATTTTCTCGGCAACAAAATAGCGCAGACAGACCTTTTCAATTTGCTCCAAATTCCCCAGCCGAGGACTAAAATTTATTATGGCCGGGACCGTTTGGAGCTAATAGCGAGAGATTTTGCCTATCCCTTTGTTGCGAAAACCCCCTTCGGGTCTTCCCGGGGCAAGGGCGTCTTCCTGATCCGCCGCCCGGAAGAGCTTTCCCAATATCTGGAAACCCACAATCCTGCATACATTCAAGAGTATCTTCCTATAGATCGAGATTTAAGGGTGGTGGTCATAGACGGCAATCTTGTTCACGCATATTGGCGCATCCACGTTGAAGGCGATTTTAGAAATAATGTCGCTCAGGGTGGGACCGTCTCGTTTGAAAACATTCCGGCGGAAGCGCTCGATTTTGCGGTGGAAGCGGCCCTTAGATGCCGCTTCGACGAGGTCGGTCTCGACATCTGCGAGTACAGCGGAAAGTATTACATCCTGGAAGCTAACATGGTCTTTGGCCAGGAGGGGTTCAGGAAAAAGGACATGGACATCCATCAAATAATTGCGAATCTATTCGATTCAGGCCACTCGCATTAGCCCACCGCGTTCCGTCCCGATAGACTCACGCGTCGTGCGGCCCACCGATTTTGTCCCGATAAAGTGATGACTGCTTTTCATGGTATTTACGCTACGCCGATTTGATTTCTGCTAGAAGCTCCGGGTGACGGTCAAGCACCTTAAGCAGTTTCACCAGCGCAAATGGCGGCTTGGTCTTGCCGTGTTCATACACCGCGCTTCGCTCCTCCATCCGTGGTTCAGTTGTCCCTTTTTGGTTCCGGCTTGTCCGGGTTAGGGTGAGCAACCCTCACAAACAGGCAACCGATCTGCCTCCTGCTTTGTCTGGGCGCTCCGCAGCGCTGCATCCAGGTGGGCCTGGGCCGAAATCATTTCTTCCTCGATTTTACGAATGACTTGCGGTGGAAGGTGGAAGTCGGGGTTTTCCAAAATCTTGCTGAGCACTTCGGCTTTTTGGGCCAGCTTTGACATATATCCACTCCACTTCGGGCCCATTGTTTCAACCACTGCGGCGGTCCCGGCGCGCTCAAGCCCCGTCGCCGTTATCCGGTCGCCAATTGAGGGCACTCGCGTATCAAATGGGAATTTTTGTCTCAGGATGTTTGCGAATCCCTCGCTTACACTTTGTTCGCCGTGTATCAAATAGACCCGCATTTTCGAATTTTTGAAATGGCTGAGCCACTCGATCAGCGCATTCTGGTCCGCGTGAGACGATAAGCCGCCAATCGTGAAGACTTTTGCCCGGACGATCACTCTTTCGCCCAGTATTCTAACCATGCGCGCACCTTCAATGAGGCTTCTGCCCAGGCTGCCCACCGCCTGAAAGCCCACTATCACCAGCGAACATCCGGGCCTCCAGAGGTTGTGCTTGAGATGATGCCTGATCCTGCCGGCCGTACACATCCCGTTTCCCGCAATCACGATGGCCGGACCGGAACGCCTGTTTATCTCCATGGACTCCAGGGCCGAACGGGTGAGTACAAGCTGATCCAGATCGAAAGGGTCCTTTCCGGAGTCCAGCAAAGCCCTGGTTTCGGCGCCATAGTATTGTTTCATGTTAGAGAATATTGTTGTCGCGGCTATCGCAAGAGGGCTGTCCAGGTAGACTGGCATCGCCGGTATAAGTTTTTCGCGGAAAAATTTGCCGAGGATGAAAAGAAGCTCTTGTGTCCGTTCCACGGCAAAAGCGGGAATAATGACTTTTTCACCATGGTTGTAGCTGTACAGGATTGCATTCAGCAGTTCCTGTTCGCTTTGTTCGAGCGATTTGTGATTGCGGTTTCCATATGTGGACTCGATAAAAAGGATGTCCGCCTCCGTCAGGATCTCGGGGTCTTCCACGATCAACCGTCCTTTGTAACCCAGATCACCGGTAAAGACGGTTTTTGGCACGCTGTCCGGCGGCCCTTCCCAGATTTCCAGTAAAGAAGACCCCAGAATATGTCCTGAGTTGCGGAACCGGATGCTGAGGTCTGCCTGGAGACGATAAATTTCATCCTGCTTTACCGGCTCGAAGAGAGCAAAACAGTCCTTGGCATCCGAAACCTGATAGAGTGGTTGGATGATCTGCTCTCCCCGGCGTTTGTTTTTCC
>Ga0326728_10007268_pt1 | contig 28727 bp, 10 predicted proteins | sample MB3enrmetagenome_FD_207602 | JGI IMG/M metagenome (GOLD analysis project Ga0326728, IMG submission 207602) | Lab enriched peat soil microbial communities from McLean, Ithaca, NY, United States - MB31MN | ecosystem: Environmental > Terrestrial > Soil > Wetlands > Peat | place: USA: New York... | reverse complement strand
ATCCGTCAAAAACGATATCGTCCTCGTGGCTCACATCCCAGATATTGCAGGAGGTGGTGAGGCACTCCCACAGAGCCTGCCCTTGATAGAGGTTGTTCCAGCCGGTGTCAGTCCCGTGTAGAGCGACTGTGGGTGCTTTGACAGTGATCAGTGCCGATCCCGCATCAGGGTCATTGAACACGTGCGGCGGGTAAGTCCCTGCGGCCACGTAATAGGTCGTGCCGCGCTGCAGGCTGGCCGGTAAATCGGTATAAGCATTGGTCCAGTCCGAACCGTTTCCGCTGCCTGCCGCACCTGCCCGCACATAACAGTTCCCGACCCCATCGCATCCTGTGGCCGCCTGCGTCGAATCTGCCAACAGAAGCGCAAAACTCAAAGCGCAAAGCGTAAAACGCAAAACTTCCCAAGGTCCCAGGCTGATAGCTTTGAACTGCCCGCTTTGCGCTGTACACTTCCGTTTTCTCACCGGATCACTGCCACTTTCCCTTTCACCTTGTCCCCTTGGCTGTCTGTGATGAGATATATGTAAACCCCGCTGGCTACCTTGTCCCCGCTATCATTCGTCAGGTTCCAGATGACACTGCCGTTCACTGTTCCCAAGTCTCTAGCCAAGTGCCCGCTCACTGTGAAGATCTTTACGCTTGTATTCGTCGGTAGATTGGCGAAGGTCACGCTTTTACCCGCATGCTTGTCCGATCGCCAGGGATTCGGATAGACTTGGACGGTGCTCAGGTTGTTGACGGTTGTGCCCGTACCGCCGGTCGGAGGAGCCGGGCAGACCCCGCAGTCACTGGGGCAGGACGAGCATGTTTCACTACCGTTGCAGATTCCGTCGCCGCAGATGGGGGGTGGCGGCGCCTGGATGCAATTGCCACCCGAACAATATTCGTACGCCCCCCGGTCCCAGACGCCGTCGGCACCGCGCGTCACCTGATTGAGATCTAATACGTCACCCGGAAGAGCAGAATTTTCGCTCACCCCGGCGGCGGTCGGGCCTGCCAGGAGATAATTACGATTAGCCGAAGCGACAAACGGATCGCTGGATACATAGACCGCGTTCGTATCCGTATCTAAACTGAAGTTCGGGTTGGCAATTTGATAGTAAGAATTGTGATCCCAATTCGTAAAAGTCAGGGTCGCTCCGTTATAGGACGTGCTGTTTGTATTGACCACCGACACGTAGTCATCGTAGAACCAGAGATTATCCTCCACGATGAGTCCCTGCAGCGGAGTCGTGAGTCCCAGCCCGATTCCAAGGCCGTTATTATCCGCATTGCAGCCGGTCATATTCGCGATCGTGTTGTTGACAAAATAGATATTGCCCGTGAAGGTGGTATCCCAGGCGGAGAACATGCCATCTCCCGTGCCGCAATGCTGGCTGGAAATTCCCGCCGGGGTCGCCATAAACACATTGCCGTAAATGGTCCAGGGGCCGTTGTTCCCGTTGCCGTTGTTGTAATCTGCTCCCGACGGCGTCGCGATGTAGGCGGTCCCGATCATGTCGACCCAGTAGTTGTATCGGATCGTGAAATTCGTGAGGCCCTCGGAACAAGAACAGCCTTCGCTATGGTTGACGCTGGAGCTGTAATTGTGGGCAATATAGCTGTATTGGATTGTGACGTTATCGCCTGACCCAAAGACATACCCGCCGCCGTTCTGATGATTGTGGTTGCCCTTTAAGAAGAAGGGGACGGCATCGTCATGCACATAAAGATGGTCAAAAAGGAGGTTGTAGCTGCCGCCTTCGAAATCGAGGCCGGTATCCAGTGTCGAGGTGTCGCTTGAGGGATGAGCGCCGTTGAGTTCCACATATTGAACGGTGATGTCGTGATCAAAAGCCTGTGAATTGGGGCTGCCCATATACCCCAGCCCGCCCATAATTCCCACGCCGGCCAGCGCGTTGCCGTTATCGATTTTGAATCCATAACCGGTCAGCCAATCCACCGAGGGGTTTCCGGTCACAGCGCTGCGATAGACGCCGTTGAAGACGTAGTAATCGTTCGCGAAGGCGATGATCGCACTACATGCGCTGGCACAAGAGAAAACCGCCTGACCCTGATAGGCGCTATTCCATCCCGTGTCCGTCCCATGGTTCGCCCCAGTGGCCGCCTGAATTGTAATGACCGTTGTCCCTGAGTCAGGGTCGTTGAAGTTGTGCGGTCCATAGTTCCCTGCCGCCATGTAATAGGTCGCGCCACGCTGCAGGCTGACCGGTAAATCGGTATAAGCATTGGTCCAGTCGGAACCTGAGCTGTTGCCGCTGGCTCCAGCCCGGACGTAAAAAGTGTTTGGTGGAGACGCAGCGCCGCCGGAGGGATTTGGCAGGCCGTTAGCATCCAGCGGATAGGGATAGGTAAAGGGGGTATAGCTGTATGTCGTCGGGCAGCTTCCCATGAGACCACCTGCCGTGCCGCCGTCAGCCGCCAGTTCGCAGCGGACCATGCTCGCCGGCTGCGCCGCTGACACGAAATAATCCCGGCCCTCCTGAACGGTATTCGGAGTCTGGCTCGCGACAGCCATGGCAGAATCATTTCCCCAGATATAGACCGGACTATAGCTCTGGCTGATGCCGCGTCCGATCTGGTAGAGGAAGGGGTAACTGGGATCGCCTGGCGTTTGTCCGGTGTCCTCCTCATAAGGGTCGATCGTGGCGGGCCCCCACATCGGCGATCCGACAACGTGGTTGTTGAAGAACACTCCGGATCCGGCTCGAAGGGCCGCGTAACAGCAATCATTCAGGCCTTCTGGATAATAGGTGTTCTCGTAAAACTCCCACCACCGCGCTCCGATCATGCCTGCTGTGCCATGCTGATCGACCTGGGAGAAGTAAAGCGAGTTATGCCTGAATACCGTGCGCGCACCGTAATAGGACTGCAGGTCGGAGCTGATGTAAGTCGTGTCTGTGTTATTGAAGACGTTGTCCTCGATGTACACCATGTTCGGGCTGCCGGGGATGACATCGTCGCTCCACCCTGACGCATCGTCCGGGCCCATGGCAGGGTTGTGGATGACCTCCGACGCCCCGCCGCTCGTGAAGGTGTTGTGATCGATCAAGCCCGTTCCGTTACCGGAGACATTAATGAAAACGCTTTGACCGCTGTTGGTAAACGTATTGTGGTCAATTCGGTAAGCCGCCGAGGTTTTTGATCCTGATACGGATACGTCCCCGCCGTTGTCTGTGCCGGTCCCCGTAAACGCAAAACCTGTAATTCGAGTCCCGGTAGTAGCATTCGAGGCAACCGAGAGCGCGGCGGAGCCGCTGATCGTGGTCGTCCCGCCGCTCCCTCCCGCCAGCGTGATGCCCGTTGTGGCAGGAATCGTAAGACCCGACCAGGCCGCGCTGCAAGGTCCAGGAACATTGATGATGTCTCCGGACGCCGCTGAATTAACGGCATTTTGGACGTCTGTTTGCTGGCAGGACCCAAGATTATTCGTCGCCGCTTGTGCCGAGGAAACGGCAAACAACGAAAATAGACAATAGAAAATGGCCTGGGGCCACATGTGCCTATTTTCTATTCTCCATTGTCGCCATTCGCCGTTGACCCTCACTTGATCACCGCCAGTTTCCCCTTCACTTTGTCTCCTTGGCTGTCCGTGATCAGGTAGAGGTAAATCCCGCTGGCCACCTTATCGCCGGAGTCGTTGGTCAGATCCCACGTCATAGTTCCGAGCCTCAAGGACTGTCCTCCGAGCGTTCTAACGAGATGGCCGGAGGCTGTGAAAATCTTCATCGTGCTGCCTGAAGGCAGATTCGCAAAGGTCACGGTCGGATGAGCCGCATGCTTGTCCGCCCGCCACGGATTCGGATAGATCTGGACGGCGCTCAGGTTGCTGACGGTTGTCCCAGAACCGCCGGGCGGAGGGGCCGGGCAGGTTCCGCAGTCACTCGGGCAGGAGGAGCAGGTCTCATTGCCGTTGCAGATTCCGTCCCCGCAGACGGGGGGCACCGCTTGGGTGCAGGCTCCGGGTGGGCAATATTGATAAGCCCCCACATCCCATGGGCCTGTTGACGGACGGACGTTGCCTGCCCTGTCGGAGTCTAGTGCGGTAATATCTAGGGTCGTGAGGTTTGCGCCGGCGCCGATAGCTGGAGAACCGGCTTGAAGAGCATAGGTTCCACTGAGGTTCGGATTCCCTACGGCACTGTGCATATCTAGCCCAGTGGCGTTCTGCCAAGAAGAAAGTGTGTTGTATCCCGCACCGTTTACATCCCATATCCCATTGCCGCCGATAACCGGCGCATACCAATCGTTGTAGTCCATCACCGAGGGTACGGTCGCCCCGCCTGAGACATAGAAAAGAGTTCCCCAATTATCGATGATATTGTTTCTCAAATCGGCGGTGACGTTCGGTCCCTCCAGCCAAAAGCCGTACATCGTCCCCACTCCAATAAGGGTGTTATTGTAGGCTTTGACTGAGACGGGGCTTTGACCATCCTCATTCTGGGCCGTAATGGCCGCGTTGCCTCCTGTCGTCCCGGTGGTTCCGGATAATGCCACCAAGTTGTTGAAAAAGGTTCCCGAGATTGTTCCGCCACCGCTTAGGTTGTCCAGATAATTCATCCCCGTTCCGGATCCGAAATCTCCGGAATAGGTGTTACCGTAAACCTGGAGGTTTGAAACACTCGTCCCCGTCTGGCCAGCGTAGACCATCACACCGTCATGATGAAAATTGTACGGGCTGGGGGAATCGTTCCAATTGGCCCAGTCATGCATCCAATTGCCGTAGATAGAGACGCCATTGGCGGCCGTATTTACGCTAAAAGCGCCTACTGCGATGGCCCAGTTCATGTTATATATCGTATTCGACTCGATTGTGATCCCCCCATCGTTCACTCCATAGCCGTAGAAAATACCATTGGTGCAATCGTGAACCGTGTTGTTCTGGATCAGGACATTTGACGCTCCCGAATTACTATTGTTCTGTACGAAGATGCACCCCGCGCCCGAGGCGCCCGCGCTTTCGTCGCTATTGGAGGTGCGATCATACAGATCCGCAATTGTCACGTTTTTTACCGTACAATTGGCGCAACTGGTGAGAGAAACACCAGCGCTGGGTTGCTGCTGCGTGCAGGGTCCTCCGGGGCAGGTACCACCCGGTGTTCCGTTAAGCGTATTCTGAATTAGCCCGTTGGTCCCTCCGTCGATGGTAATTTTGCTCTGGCCGTTTGAAACAATCGCCGTGTTCCAATAAGGGGCGAGCAATTTTGCTCCTGGCTCAAACAGCAGCGTTACGGGGTTTCCGCTTGAGCCGCCGCCCTGGAAGGTGAGAAGCGTTTGACCCGCCGCTCCGGTAAACGTCCCGCACAGATGCACCGTAGTCCCCGGCCCGATCAGCGTGCTGCTGGGCGTGCCTGTCGTCCAGTTGGCCGAATTATTGAAAAAAGTGTAAACATACGCGTCATTGCAATCCGCGCCGTTGGCGGCGCCGGCCGCATTCTGCGCAAGGTAGATGTCGGTGCCACTCGGGCCTGTGTATTGGTAGGCACCCCGATCCGTTGTCCGGATCAGTCCGTTCGGGTCTGTCGTAAAGGGCGAGCCAAGCGCGAGTCGGTTGGTCCAGTCGGCATTCTCGGAAGCGAGATTGAAATTTCCCCCTGACCAATTGACGAAAGGATTCGGGCTGCCCGCGTCGAATACATCGTTTGACCCAGGCACCGGCGAACCGTACCCAAGGCTGGTGCCGGATTGCAGGTAAGAATTGTAATCCTCGGTGTAGGTTCCACCGGTTCCTCCATTGAAATTGAGGCCCCCCGGATTCCCGTAATAATCAAGCGTTTGATACCACAGATTGTTCTGGACCGTATAGCTACCCGTGTTTTCGTTGTTGATCCCGGAAGCATAGTGCGTGTTGATAACAGTATTCTGTGCCAGAGTAAAATTCGTGCAGTTGACTCCCGTGTTGATGCAGGAGAGAATGCCGTTCGCCAGCAACCCAAGCGGTACATTGGTCGTCGTGGCCCAGATAACGTTGTTGTAGAATTTCCACCCGTCGCTCGTTCCGGTGCCGGGATTCGCGAAGGTCCACACTGCCGTCCCCGTAATATCACGGTAGACATTGTCATGTTCGACTCCATTGCTGTCGGGTGGACTGTAGAAAGAATATTGAGCGTGACAAAGATTTCCGGGTGCGCCGTCCACCGCCGTCCCCCAGAAATACGAGAATGAAACTGTCCGGCTCTGCCCACCATACTGAAAGTAAACACATCCTGAGTTGTGGCCATAGATGTGAGTGAAGGTGGAGTTGCTGTTCCCCCCGTAGGGCGAGACCACCTCCGCCCGGTCAGAGTTGTTATTCCCATTGCCAGCGATTTCCACGTACTGAAATGTATAGTTTGTGACGTTCGCTTCAATCGTTAGCGGTCGATCGCAGGCGTCTCCCGTGCTGGAAGAACATCCGCTGTTGTCGATTTTGATGCCGCAATCGGCGGGGTTGGGAGGACTCGCGCTGAGTGTAGAACCCGGCGCGCCCCCACAACCAGGAGTAGTCTGCCGGCCGTTCCCGTCAACGACCAGGTAGCCCGTGACCACATCAAATTGCAATCGATTCGCGAACACGGCTTGAGCGTTTCCCATCGCCGTAGCGTTCCATCCCGTGTCCGTGCAGTGATCATAAGTCTGCGCTTTCCGGATGGTGACCATCGTCGCTCCGGAAATTGGCGTGTTGAATGCGTAGTTTCCATAACTTCCATCGGCCAGGTAATAGATGTCGCCCCGCGTGAGCGTTGCCGGAAGGCCGGCAAAGGCGTTGTTCCAGTCGGAACCGGACCCGTTGCCGCTTCCGCCAGGCGTGACAACAAGGCAAGCCGCCTGCACCGGTTTGAGGCAAAGCAGAGAGCAGACAGCAGAGATCAGAAAAACGGCCGCCGTTATTCTGATCTCTGATCTCTGACTTCTGATTTGCCTCATTTGATCACCGCGACTTTCCCCTTCACTTTGTCTCCTTGGCTGTCTGTGATCAAATAAATGTAAACCCCGCTCGCAACTTTATCGCCTGAATCGTTAGTTAAATCCCATGCGACACTGCCGTTCACCGTTCCCAGGTCTCTGGCCAGATGTCCGCTCACCGTGAAGATCTTGACCGTACTGCTTAAAGGCAGATTCGCAAAGATCACGTTTTTGCCTGCATGCTTGTCCGACCGCCAGGGATTGGGATAAACGCGCGGAGCCAACGCCGAAACCGTGCTGGTGGACGGAGGAGACGGGCACAGCCCGCAGTCACTCGGGCAGGATGAGCAGGTTTCGGCCCCGTTGCAGACGCCGTCCCCGCAGGATGGCGGGGGCGCCTGTGTGCAGGATCCGGAAGCGCAATACTGGTAAGCTCCGACGTCCCAAGGGGCGCTCAAGGGACGGACATCGGACAATCGAGTGGGGCATGTGACGGTATGGCTCGTGCTGTTGTAGACGCAGGCGTAGGTCGTATCGAGCGAGCAAGCGGCGGCCGCTGCGGAAAGCGTCGGGTCCGACAAGGCGGCGATGTGCAACGCGCTGCACAACGATTGTTCGTTCGTTCCAGAACCCACGGTTCCGCCGCTTGCTGAGGGCGGAGAATAAGCCAGAAATTCGCTCGCCGAGTAACCTTGCGAGGCCGCCGCGGTGTGCGTCATGAGCAATTCAGTCACGTACGTTGCACCAGCAACCCCGGCACATGTCACGCCGTAGGCACTACTGTTATCTGTAACGTAGTGATTATTGGCCGCGGTAAACGGCTCGGCAAATCCCTCTCCGCCGCACGTTAAAATCGGACCGTTGCTGGAGTTCTCAAATGTATTGTTGAAGGCATCGACGGTTCCCTGGTCGCCGCTATTGGCGTTCTGACCGATGTTGAAAAAATTCCCGTTCATATTGTGCGCGTCATACTCGACGTTATTAAAAAAGTAATCCGTATAGCCGATGGCGGGCTGAGGCCAGAGATTGACGAGATTACAATTTCCGAGACAGATATGCCGGATCAGATTGTTGTACCAGACGTTATTTCCGGCGAATTCCCCGGAACTTTCAAACATGTTTCCGTGTGCGGCGTTATCGCCCGGCTGGGTGATGTATTCGATCAGGTTGTCGTGAAATAAATGAAAGCGGGTCGTCAAGAACCCGACCGCGTAGCGAAAGACGGATTGTGAGACATTGTATCCTCCGCCGAATTCAACACCCGCTCCGGCCGGATCGGAATCCGAGCCGTCGATGATGATCTGGACATGCTGATCCCCGGGGTTGTCGCCCGTGTACTCCCCGTTGCTTCCCAGGATGGCTTCCATGTTGAAGCACATTCCCGAGCTGCCGCCGCTGCAATTGAACGGCACATGAGTCCAGCCATGGAAGTAAAGATGTTCATAAAGATTGTTGCTGGCGGCGCTCTCGATGAGATACATGTCGTGAGCAAAAGGCGCTCCCTGGTCGTTCTGGCACAATCCCAATAATTCAAAATTATCAAAGGTCACGTATTGGGTGCTCGCGACGGTGACCAATACATTATTCGATCCAACCTGATAGGCACAGTTTGCAACAGCCGACACGCTTGGCGAATTGTCGCCGTTCAGGATCGGCCTTGCCCAGGAGCTGCCGGAATACCAATTCGGGTCGACGCCGATATAGATGTTATTGCCGCTCACGCCGTTCCATTGCCAGGTCCATGTTCCCCCCGTATAGGGACTCGCCGTACTATTGCCGAAGTGCCATGTGTCACCGCCGCGGAAGATGAACTGGTCGCCGGCGACCGGGGTATGCGAAGCGCAGTTCCCCGTGCAGCTCGGCATTCCCGGAGCGTGCTGCCAGGGTCCGGTGCATGAACCCTTCGCCGTTTCGCAGGTACCGCTGTACGAGTCCGAGCCGTTGGCCGCAATATAGAAGGACTGGGTATTGGCGGACGCATACTGATAGGCCCCGGCGTCCCAAGAGCCGTTGGGCGGTCTGGCCGCCACGGGCTGACCGGGACAATTCACCGAGTGGGCGGCGGTATTGTAGACGCAGGCGTCGGTGGTCCCGCTTTCGCAGGCGATCCCGGCTTTGAGGATACTCGGATCGGTGGATCCGAGAAGAGCAGTGCAATAATTTTGGTGGTTTGTCCCGGTGCCGACCGTCGAATTCCCAGAGGACGTAGGGGCGCAGGGCGTCGTGTCGTTGGCGCAGGTAATATTGTTGTTCTGCCCACTCGTGCCTGTGCCGGCCATCATATAGCCCTGCTGGACCGCCGCCGCATGGGTCATGACGACATCGTTCGAGACGCAGGAGCTATTGTTGAAGACCGAACCACCGTCCGAAATCTCATGGTTGCCCGTCACCACCAGGCGAGGATCGCCGGTGCAGCTCGTGGCCCCAGGGTAAAGGTCGAGCGTATTGTTGAACATGTACTTGTACTGCCCGTTCGTCCCGCCGCAACCGGGGTAGAGGGGACTGTTATAGACGATGTCCCAATTATTCCCCGGGCTCTGGTCGTAGACGACATTGTTGAACCAGTATTCCGCGGCGGCGTCGTTGGGGCAGAACCAGAGCTTTACATCTCCATCGGCGTTATGGTTGTGGCCCATGACGTTGTTGTAGAAAACGTTGAAGGGAACGTTGGGTTGCTGGCCGCCTTCATTCAAGCCGATCGGCGCGTCGATATTGACCTCCAGCTGATTCCCGTGAGCCTCGCCATCCCCGGTCGGATAATAGTTCTGCCAGACGTTATCGTGCCAAGCATGATAGCCATTGACAACAATTTGCGATTGGTTTTCAAACACATTGTCGTAAACGATATAACCGCCGAAAGCGATGCATCCCCCGCCCGTCGGATCGGAATCCCAGCCGTCGCAGACATTGCCGGGCCCGATCGTGTGCGTGGCATTCAGCCCGAACGCGTTGATCGCATCGCAAACCCCCACCGGCTCACCGTTTGACCCAAGGCTGCAGGCAAACGGGAGGTGGGTCCATCCGTGAATGTAATTATTCGAGAAAACATCTGGGACAGTATTTCCCGCGCTGATGTAGGTGCCCAGGTTGTTGTATTCGCACAGGCCGGTCAGCTCGAAGTTGTCAAAAACGACATAGCCGCCCCCAATCTGAACGAACAGATTGTTTGCCCCGACGGGACCGTAGGCGCATTGGGACACAGCGAAAACGCTCGTCGGATTGTCGCCGGTCAGAATCGGCCTCGTCCAGGAAGAACCGCCATACCATGTGGGATCGACGCCGATATAAATGCAGGAGGTGCGCGCGCCGCCGCCGTCGGTCGTATCGCAGATCGCACCGGACCCGCTCCAGCCAAAATTCCATGTTCCCCCAGTATAGGGACTGGCGGCGCTGTTTCCGAAGTGCCAGGTGTCGCCGCCGCGGAAGATGAAGCTGTCGCCGGCAATAGGCGTATGCGCGGCGCAGTTGCCCGCGCAAGCCGGCATCCCCGGCGCGTGGAGCCAGGGCGATGATTTTGAGGCTCCATAGGAGGCGTCCGAGCCGCTCGCCGAAATATAGTAGGAATTTGAAATTCCCACGGTCACCGATGTCAGAGCGGAGTTGCCGGCGGCATCAATCGTGATCGCCGTGATCGTGTGCGCGGTGTTCGAAAACTGCGTCGTATCGAGGTTATAAGACCAGCTGGAGGTTCCCGTCGCCGGCTGGTAGTTTCCCCCGTCCACCGACACCTCCACGGCGGAAATCGCCGCTTGGCCGGCCGCCGTTCCTGAAACCGTCGTCATGCCCGAGACCGTCTGTCCGACGGTGGGGCTCTGGAGAGCGATTGTCGGCACTGTTGTGGCAGGGGTGTCCGCCTTGAAGGCCGCCACCGTCACTCCGACCTCGCCGGCCGGCGAGAGCGTTCCGGAATTGGCGAAGGTGCCCTGCGTGGCGGCGGGGAGAACCTGGTCGACCATCGCCGTCTGCCAGCCGGAGGGGTTGCCGTTGTCGAGAACGATAGACCAGCCGGCGGACGGCGTGATGGTCAAAGCGCCGTTGACGGTGGCCGCGATCCCCCCCACGAGCACGTCTCCGCCTGCCGTCGACGTCACATTGCCGCTCGTATAGGTCGTGCCGGAGCCGGAGCTGTATTGATTATTGGTGCCGTCGGGCGGGCCGCCAGCCACACCGGTATATTCGGCGACGAAGACCTGCTGGATGTCGGAGGAGCCCAGGCGCACTGAAACCGACGTGACGCCGGCGACGCTGTTAGTGGAATAATACAGGCACGCCTGGCCATATCCGCCGGGGCCACAGGAGCCCGCGTAGATTCTTCCCGAGCTGTCCACGACGCTGGAAAGCGCCGAGTGGACTGTGGCGACCACGACGATCAAGTCACCGGCCACTGTGGGATTGATGGCGACCGCACAGGGTGAGACATTGCAATTGACCGAGTTGGCCTGCAGCCGCTGCACCGTCGCGATATCTGAAGCCGCGGCGCGCCCGGCAGGCGCCAGGCAGCCCGCAAGGCAGAGAATCAGGAGACCATGTCCGGATCTTCCGCTTCCCATTACCGGATCACCCCGATTTTCCCCCTGACTTTGTCCCCCTGCCCATCTGTGATCAGATAGAGGTAAATCCCACTCGCGACTTTGTCGCCGCTTTCATTTTCCAGATCCCACGTCACGGTGCCATTGGCCGTTCCCAGATCCTTGGCCAAATGCCCGCTCGCTGTGAAGATTTTTACGGTGGTATTTGTCGACAAATTCGCAAACGTAATGGGTTTCCCTGCGTGCTTGTCGCTCCGCCAGGGATTCGGGTACACCTGCACGGCGTTTAAGTCGGCGCTGACCAGCGTGATCGTTGCCGTGGCCGACTGGCTCTGGTCGCTCTCAGTCACTGTGACGGTGAGCTGGTAGATCCCGGGCGTAAGCCCTGCGCTCGCGGGCGTGAGGCGAGGGGCGGAGGTCGTCGCCGAGGGAGCGTCTCCCGCCAGCGGTGCGCCTATCGTGGTTTGATCTGATCCTGTCTCTAACCACCGGGCGCTTGCCGTCAATGAAACAAAGTTCCATGTAAAATTCACCCCACTCACTGGGTAGCTGAAGCTGATCTCATCAGTCAACGCAAAGGTCTTACCGTTCAGGCCCGAAAGGTCAGGGACCGGCAGCGACCCCGGCGGCAAAGTTGTGGTTGTCGTGGAGGTGGTGGTTGTCGTGGTCGTGGTGGTGGTCGTGCCGGTCCCAGACACTTCCAGGACCAATACCCAATCGTTGTTGCCATCATGGTTGGTGTCCGGCGTCGTAAATTGATGGGTGCCGTTGTTCACAAACGGCGACCCCGAGATGGTCGTATAAGTCCCATTCGACGGGTCGTACCACCGCGCGATAGTGCTCCCATTCATCTTGGCCATGTTCACCGTCAGCGTGGTCGTCGTAGGACAGTAGGCGATCGCCAGCGATCCATCGGTGATCCAGGCGGTCGTGACGTAGTTGTTGGTCGTCAGATTGAGGCTGCCGGCATCGTAGGTCCCATATCCCGAGGTCACAATCTGGTGCGTTTGATCAGGCGCCAGGTTCCACCACGAGAAGGAATTGAAAAGTTGATTCAAATACTGAACTTCCAGCGCGCCGGGCGAATCCAGGAAGTTCTGCCAGCCGGAAATAAATCCCCAGGTGTAATGATTTCCGTAAAATGAACCCGTCCCTCCGCTGGTCATCGTCCAGTATTCCTCCTCCCGGACGACGTAGGCGCCCGCTGGGCCCGGCAGGCCGCCGGTGTCGTTTTCGTACTCGTAGTTCGCCTCGCCCATGAAATCCGGGAGCGTCGGGGAAGAGTTGTACGCTTGAAGGACTTCATCGTAGGTCCCCCCGTACGTGTAAGCCATGTCGAGGGTGAGTACGGGCGCGAGCGTCGTGTCCTGGTTTGAGTAGCTGAAATTGTAGTTCAGTTCGATGGTCTGAAGGTGATTCGGGTCGGCGCTCGCGATTCCGGACATTACCTGATAAACAAGATTGTTGTCCGCGTTGTTCGAATTCCAATCCTGGAAGTCGTTTCCGCTGTACCAGACGATGTTCTTGAAATTCTTATAGCGGTTTCCCAGATAGGCTCCGAAGTTGAATGCTTTTGTCGTTCCGTTGTTTTCAAGCGTACCGAGCCAGCCGCCTGTTTCGATCGGGTCCAGAAAAACCGCGAGATTGTCGGCCGCGGCCGCGTTGATCAGGGAATCTAATTCTGAAAAGTAAGCCGAGTTGAGCGTCGATAGGTCGTAGTTAGACGGCGAGGAACCGCTCGTGAACGGAGCCGTTCCATCCAGCGCCGTGCCGTTGGCGTTGCCGCCCGTGTAGGTCGTGACTAGAGCATCGACCGCAAGGGCATTAAATCCGTGCGCCTGGCGGTCGGCCATATAAGTCGCCATTTGAGCGGGAGTAATCGTGGCGATCATCCCCTGCGGCGAGTCACCCATGAGCAGAAATGGCGCGTTATTCTGATCGACGAGATAACGCCCGTTGGCGCTTACCTTCAGAGGATACGGGGATGCGGGTCCTACCACCGTCGTCGTAGTCGTGCTCGTCGTCGTAGTCGTCGTGGTGGTTGTTGTGGTCCCTGACGAGCCATCGGTTGCGCTAAACTGGCTGAATCCAAAATCCGCGTTGGTGCTGCTGGCACCACCCTGGATGTAAAATCCCATCCCTGGCGAACCCCCTGTGTACGTTGTATCCGTGGCCGTCTCAACAACAGTCCCATTCTTGTAAGCCGTGATGAGGCCATTCGAGTCAATCGTCGCCTTCAGCGCATCTCCGTCTGCGCAGTCCACCGATGCCCCATTCAGCTGGGTATACCCGTCATTGGTGTCGCCAGAATTTGCCAACGGGCCATTCCAGCGGACTATTTGCAGGTAGGGGTCACCAGACTTCACGCTGCAGTTGATCTCGTAGCCGGTAATAGAATGAGGCGTGACAGTAGTATGTAATCGTACCTCCACTTCTTCATATGACGTTGAGTCTGATGCAGCAATATGAACCGTAGCCTGCGCGGTCTGGTTTGGCCCCCACGTTCCTACGAGGACACAGGTGCTGTCGTCGTAATCGATCGTGCCCGGCTGGGTTCCAAATGCGAACCCCGTCGTCGTGCGGCAATCATGCCAATCCAATCCGGTGGCGCCGCCGTTCGTCCAGCTACCGCATTCGGAAATCGGATTCTCGGTCAAGGGGAAGCTGGTCGAATAGTTGTGGCCTGACGTGGGGGTGCAGGCCGCCGCGTTGGTGGTCGCAGACGCCGGCGGAGTGGACAGGGCGGACACGTTCCCCGTCGCGTCGTAAGCCGTGACGGCATAGCTGTACAGGGTGGACGCCGAAAGATTCTGATCCGGGTAGCTGGTGCCGACCGTAACGGAGCTGACAAAGACTGTCGTCCCGCCCTGGGTGCGCCAGATTCCATATCCGGCCACGCCCGAACCGCCGGTATCGGTTGAGGCCGTCCAGGACAGGTTGATCTGGGTCGAGGAAACAGCTACGGCGGTGAGGTTGGTGGGAACCGTCGGGGCTTGCGTGTCACCACTCCCGTAGCAGGCGGCCGGATTGAAAGGCTGATTCGCGTGTACGCCGCCAGTCCAATAGCAATCATAGGCTGCATTCGTATTGACCAGGCCGGACGTTCCGGAAAGATTTCCGCCGGCGACATCAGGGCCGATCAACGGCCACGGCTTGCTTTTCAAAAAAGCGGGCTTGGCGGTGTAGTACCACGAAGGGGCAAACGTATGATCCGAGCCGCCGTCCCAGTAAGCCACTCCATTCGTCATGAAGTCGTAATTGCCGTGATTGATCGACGTCGTATCGGGACTCGGAACCGAACCCACGGCGCCTGCGTAACTATAAACAATGGGGGAGGAAGCGGTCCCGTATTCGTTAAAACCTCGAAGAGTCGCTGCGGGCCAATTCACGTGCATTCCCGTCCGGCCCAAAACGTTCGCGACGAAGCTCATGTAGGTGTTCAGGGTATAGACGTCAATGGCATCGAAGCCCTCCATCCCACTCGGATTGAAACTGGGAACGTTGCCGCAGGTAGGGGCAGGCGTCACGTAGGAGCAGCCTCCGTTATCATTCGATTCGTCTCCCCACATGTTGTTACGGAAAAACACAAAATGGGACGCACTGCCGTGAAAATCGTCCTCCGAGAGATGCGAGGTGATATTGCCTTCCCACAGGTTCATATACGGATGTGCGCCGTGGTTGGGTCTGGCTGAACCCAAGTAGGTCAAATCGTCTGTATATTCATCGTCTATATAGTTGTAGAGGACGACGTCGCCGCCTCCTCCGCCTTCCCAAATAATGCCGTGGCGATTGTGGCGAGCAATGTTGTTTTCGATCTTGTGGTTTCCATTGGTGAACTCTTCCCAAATACCGTAGCCCGCGCCACTTGCGCCGGAACGCTGCTCATGCACGTAGCAGTCTCGCACTTCGTTGCCGTAAGAATAGGTCAGCTCGATATGTGCGGAATTGCTGTTGGAGCCCGTGTATTGCGTCTCAACGCCCTTCACCCAGCAGTATAAGCACCCCTGCATGGTCATAATCTGGCTAGCCCCGATGTCCCCTGTAGCGATAACGTGGAAGTATTCATAGCCGGCTTTCTGTGTCGGGAAAGTGATGATGTTGTACTTCGCCCCCGCCGGTTCAGTCCCGGCCGGATCGCTCAGCGTCACCGGACTCGTAAACGGCGTATAGTACAGCGGCTGGCTGATGGTAACGACCGACCCCGCGCCTCCGGTGCCGCTATTGATGGTAGTCACCTGAACGATCTGCTGCATCAGATAAGCGCCGGTGTCGTCGCCGCAATAGTCGCAAGATCCTCCGGGGTCACTAATCAGCGTCGGGTCATCGTTGCCAAAGACCTTAATCCACGCTCCGACGCTGACCTGGCCAGAGCCGATCGTCAGCGTCGTATCGCCCTTCTGCGGCGCGCCCGAGAGAGCGTAAGTCGTCGGAATCTGGTTGTACGTCGTGGGTGGGTCGATATTCACGGAGTGTGACTGGTCCTGCGTCGTCAGCCAGCCATTGGCTCCTTCGTCAATTTGCGTGGTCGAACCGGCTCCGCGCAGGACGACATTACTTTTGAGTCGGACCGTGCTGTTGACGAGGTACGTGCCTGCTGGAATATAAACCGCCGTACCGGCTGATGCATTGTTGATGCAGGTTTGAATCGCGGGCCCATCGTCGGTTGTGCCATTCCCGGCCAATCCAGTGCAGGTGACGGATGTGTAATTAGGCAGCGTTCCGCCATTCCAAAGGTCCGATCCGGCTTGCCACGGAATCTGACGGCAGTTCGCCGGACAGCCGGCATTATCGTTAGGGAGATCGTAGACGCACTGCCCCGGACGGCTCAACAGAAGCGCAAAGCTCCCCGCCACGACGGCAAGGCGGATCCGACGAAGAATCGTCTGTTTTTTCATCGGATCACCCCCACTTTCCCTCTAACCTTGTCCCCCTGGCTATCTGTGATCAAATAAAGGTAAATCCCGCTGGCGACTTTGTCGCCCGAGTCGTTCGTTAGATCCCACGTCACGGTGCCATTGGCTGTTCCCAGATCCTTGGCCAAATGCCCGCTCACTGTGAAAATCTTCACACTTGTAGTGGCCGATAAATTTGCGAATGTGACCGATTTCCCTGTGTGTTTGTCGCTCCGCCACGGGTTCGGATACACCTGCACTTGGCTCAAGTCCGCCAGCACCAGCGTGATGGTCTTGGAGGCCGTATTCGAGTTGGTGGTCCCATCCGTCGCATAGACGCTGATCGTGTACGGACCGGGGGCCAACGACCAGGTGGTCAGCCCTAAGGCGGGCACTGAGGTTTGAGAGCTCACCGACGATGAAATCGCGCCAGCTTTAAGCGTTTGCTGACGGCTGAGGTCTGATGGCTGGGAATTGTCCAGGGGTGTGATCGTCCAGACATAAGTGAGATTCGAATAGCCGGGACCCGGGTTGTAGCTCACGCCGAGCGTGGCATTGACCGGCAGGACATCCCCGAAATCCAAGGTCAGAGTCTGCGGCAAGCCGTTGGGAGGCGGCTGATATGAAGCGCCGGCATAGCAGACATCGGCATTGAATCTCAGCGGACTTCCCGTGCCGTCCGTTCCACCCATGACCTGCTCGTAACAGATCTCGGCCGGGATCGCATAAGCATGACCGAATGCGTTGTCCAGACCTCCACTCACATCCGGGCCGATCGCAGGAAAGGGCACGCTGCCAAACCAGCTGGGTTTCGAAGAAAGGTAAAACGAGGCCGGCAGCGCCTGCGTCACGGAACCTGACCAGGTAGTCATCCCGGACGGGCTGGTATACTCGCCGTGTTCGAAAAGAGTGCTGTAGGGTGTCAGGGTGCCGTAGGGAGACGAGCCATCGTCTGCGCCCCAATACCCCAGAGTCAACGCAATGGCCTGCGAGTCATAAGGCCGACTCCCCGGACCGCACGGAGACGGGCCGCAAACGGCCACGGCCTCGTTGGTCTGCGCCATTGGAGTCCCTTCGTCATAGAGGGTCAGATTCGCCATGTCCTGCGATCCCAGAATCCCGCCGACGAGATTGTAATAGGAGCTGGCGATTCCAAGCCCGAAAGGCCAAATCTGTTGAGTCGCCCACCAACCGTTGACGCCGGGATCGCCTTGCACGCCCGTCGGGCTACAACTGACGACTCCTCGGCCTGAGAAAGGGCTGCAGAGTTTCGTCGTGCCTTTTTGCCACTCACGAAAGGAGGTATTATGGCTGTTTGATCCCCAGATGCCGTCCGGACTATAGGTGTCTCCAATGTTTCCTTCCGACAGATTGAACTCAGGGTGGGCACCGTGCATGCTGTACGTTCCGAACAAGGCGTGGTTCGGGGGATTGCCAAAATTGCCGAACATGTAATTATAGGCGATGACGTTCCCTGCCGCCCCCCATTCCAGCATCACCGAAACGTGATTCCGCTCGATGATGTTGTTCTGGACCAAGACGCCGGTCGAATCGGTGCGCAGGTCGATGTCGGAATCAAACCCCCCCGGGGTGTGCAGAAAAGCGTTGGAGAAATAACTGTTGACGATTTCATCGTGATAACCCAGGGTGACGTCCACATGATCGCCGTCCGTATAGTTATTCTCGACGCCGCTGATCCAGCAGTAGGCGCATTGAGTCATGGCGATACTGGCGCCCGCCCCTGTATTGTTGGCGTAAATCTGAAGGTTCTCAATCCCCGCGTATTTCGTCGCGCTGAAAGGGTCGGCGAGAGGCAGAGTCGTTGTGCTCGGACCGATATCGAGCCACGCGCAGGTGCCGTCAGTGACCGAGGTGCCGTCGGTGGGGAAGGCGGGAACGCTGCTGGCGCTGGTGCAGGTATAGGGGACGGCACTATTCTCAACTGTCTGCTGGTAGCTGTGCGCCGGCTGGGCGGAAGGATTGATGAAGGCATTGAGCGGATACGAGGTGTTGGGGGACCAATCCGGCAAGGGGTTGTTCATCGAGCGGAAGAGACCCGGGTTGATACCGATGGTCGTTCCAGCCACCGAAGTCACTTCGGAAACCTGGCCTAGCACCCGAGATCCATTGTCGTTAAAGGGACCGCACCACGTGCAGCTGCCCTCATCCCCGGCGATCGACACAAAGCTTGGGTCGTTGAGTTCCGTGATCAGGAGATAACCCCCAACCATGATTCCGCTGGCGTCGCTGACGACGATGCTCTGAGAACCCGCGGTGGCGCCACCGACGATGGACACGTTTCCGGCCATGTTCCAGGGAACGGTCCAGGTACCCATCGTGATCGCCGCCGATCCGGAGGTGCTCTTAATGCTCAAAATGGTCTGATCCGCCCCCCGCCCTCTCAGCGTAACGTTTCCTGGGATATTGAGGACGCCATTCAGAAGAAAATAACCAGCCCCCAGGGAGACTACTTCTCCAGAAGCGCAGCCGTTGAGTGCATTTTGAATTGTCGAGGTGCAATCCGCACTCCCATTGCCGCAAGCCGAGGCGGCGATGGCGGCACAATTGGTGTTGCGAACTGGGATCCCACCCGGAATACCGGCCGTAGACCAATCGATGGCGCGGTTCGGATCGAGGATGCCCTCCCAAGGCGTTGTCGCCTGCGCCGAATCTGTCAATAGAAGAGCAAAACTCAAAGCGCAAAGCGTAAAGCGTAAAACTTCCCAAGATCCCAAGTTGATAGCTTTGAGCTCCCCGCTTTGCGTTGTACGCTTCCGTTTTTTCATCGGATGACCGCCATCTTCCCCCTCCCCTTGTCCCCCTGGCTATCTGTAATCAGGTAGACGTAAATCCCACTGGCGACTTTGTCGCCGCTATCATTCATCAGGTCCCACGTCGCGTTACCGGTTGATCCATCAAGACTTTTCACTTGATGCCCCGATACCGAGAAGATCTTTACCGTGCTGCCTGAAGGCAGATTTAAGAAGGTGACTGGCTTACCGTCATGTTTGTCCTTGCGCCAAGGGTTGGGGTAGACCCGCGGGGAAAAGACCGCGCCGGACTGGTTTCCCGGAGGGGGCGGATTGGCCGTGCCTCCGCCCGTGCCGTAGCAGGCCGCGGCGTCGAAGCTTAGGACATTGCCGCTGCCGTCCGGCGGCCCGCCCATCACGTTCAGGTAGCAGTCCTGCGCCGGGATCGAGTTCGCATGAGCCGCCCAGGCGTTGCTTAAACTGCCGCCCGCGCATTGGCCGCCCGCCGTCGCCTGCGCCCCAGCGTAAGTGCCGCTGCAAATCCCCAGGTTGCCGGCCGATACATCAGGTCCGATCGGAGGCCAGGCCTTAGCTGCCGGCCACCAGGAGGGCTTGGAACTGTAGTACAGAGACGGGGGGAGCGTCTGTGCCAGAGAAGAAAAGTACAAGGGAGTGAAGTTGGCGTTCACGTAAGGCACCACCGCCGGGGAGGCTTCCGTGGGGTCCCACTTGACCCCGTTTGTTACTACGTCATAGTTGCCCCAGCGCATCAGAGTCGAGCGCACGAGAGGATCGCACGTGACCACGGGATCACAACTCGATGTTGTGTCGAAACCGTTATCGACCCAGCCTAGCTCATAGAGGCTCGTATTGGCCTTGGTCGCGTTGACTCCCGAAGTCGCGGAAGTCGCGTAGTCTTCATAGGTGTCGTGATGCCCCGGCTGGCCCATCACGTTTCCAATAATATTGAAGGCTCGGTGCCTCGCCCGTAAAGCGATATTGAAAGCACCGTAGGGCCTTCCTTCTTGCCATCCAATGAGCATATTGCGGAAGAAAGTCCCCAGCGCTGTCGTTCCATGAAAGAGGTCGCTTGAGATACCAGTTAGGTTGTTCCCTTCAAACAGCGTCATTTGGTTTCCGGGACTGTGCCCGTAGGAGGAAACAATCGCGTAGTTGGGATTCTCGTAGACATCATCGATGGTGAAATTGTATCCAACAACGCAGCCCGACCCGGTTCCAAACATAATGGGGGCGGTTGTTTGTTGGAAAATGTTGTTTTCAGTCAAAACTCCGGAAGCGATCTCGAACTCAATGCCGTAACTTTGAGAACCGGTTCCTTGCGCGCCGTAGAAATAACTATCGCGGACCACATCCTGCGCACTTTGGAAAAACAGGATGTGATTTCTTCCTCCATTGAGGAATCGCATGTTTTTCGCCCAGCACTGATAACAGCTGAACATTCCCAGCGTGCCATCAGGCTGGCCGGTTCCATCGATGGTCATTCCCTCGATTCCAGTATTCTGAATGGTCCCGGGCCACCAAGCGCCCGGAGATTGGCTGGACCGGATATTGTTGGCATAAACGCCCGGCGAGATGGTGACCGTATACGGACCCGTGCCGCTGCCGCTGACGTTGGTCACATAAACGACCTGCGAATGGGAGTGAGTAATACCCCCTATCTGGCGACCGTGTTCGTCCCCGGTCTCGATGGTACATCCCGGTTGCACGTCGCCGCAGATCATCACCCCTCCGGGATCGGCGGAGGCCACATCGTCGGCTTGATCCAAAATAAGGGTCTGGTTCACGGGGGGACCGCCACCGGGGCAATTATTGAGGATGATGCTCATAGCTCCCTTGGCGTATGTTCCCACCACGCCGTTAGTTCCCGTCCAGAGACACTGCTGGGTGCCGTCAGGGGGCAGAACCCAACTGCTGCCTGCGGCACTGTAGTTGGTATTGATCATGCAAACAGCGTGGCCTAGTCCGCCACAGGATTGCTCTGCCGTCATGTAGAGGTAAGTAGACATCGGCCCCGCTCCGCGCACCACCTGATGTCCTTGGGGTCCATAGGTCCAGCCGGCCACGTAGTACGTGCCCGCCGGGATGTTGACCACGTTGTGCGTCGCGTCGCAGGAGGCCAGAGCGGTCTGGATCGCAGCCGTATTGGTAGCAGCGGCGCTCTGGTCATTGGCCGTGAGCGAAGGCTGAGTCGGGCAATTGGCCGTATAATCCGGGATTGTGAACCCAACGCCGGTCCAGTCGATAGCCCGGCTGGGGTCGAGGATGCCGGACCAAAGCGCCGCCTGCGCCGCCGAAGAATACAGCAGCGCACAGCTAAAAGCGCAGAGCGTAAAGCGTAAAACTTCCCAAGGTCCCAAGTTGATAGCTTTGAGCTCCCCGCTTTGCGTTGTACGCTTCCGTTTTCTCATCGGATGACCGCCATCTTCCCCCTCCCCTTGTCTCCCTGGCTATCTGTGATCAAATAAAGGTAAATCCCACTGGCGACTTTCTCGCCCGCGTCGTTAGTGAGGTCCCAAGAAGCTGTGCCGAGGGCCGAGGTCTGAGGACCGAGAGTTTTGATCAAGTGACCGGATACAGTGAATATTTTCACGGTGCTTCCTGAAGGCAGACTCGCAAAGGTCACGCTCTTGCCCGCGTGCTTGTCCGACCGCCAGGGATTCGGATAGACCTGGACGGCGCTCAAGTCGCTGACGGTTGTCCCCGTACCGCCGGGCGGCGGCTGTGATGGAGGCGGCAGGGGCGGCGGGAGCTGGGGTGGATTGTTTGTCTTCGGGCAATTCCCCGATGGGCAGAACTCGTAGGCGCCGATATCCCAGGCATTTCCGACGGGCCGGATGACGGCGTCCTTGTCATAGTTGAAATTGGCCGGGGTCACGCCGGCGTCAATTGCCGGGGAAGTGGGCTGGAGGTGAAACACGTCAAACGTCAGATTCGCGGGGCCTGAATAAGAGGGAAGGAGTGTCGGGTCTGTTGTGTTGACATCGGAAAACTGCGGGTCCTCGTTCAGAAGATCGGACGAGACGGAATAATAGGGATATCCCGGAGGATCGATTAAATTATTGCCGGAGAGCGTGATGGTGCTAGTGTTGTCCGCCCAATAATTCGATCCAGCGTTGTAGAAAATATTGTTCTGTACGGTGCCCGTCGCACCGTTCCCGAACCCTGCCGCGTGATAGTTAATGTAAGCAAACGTGTTATTGACAACGGTGACCTCTTTAAGCTCCTCAATGGCCAGTCCCCAGGCCCAGGTGTGTGCAAAAACGTTGTTCCGGAATGTGATGTCGTAGCTGTTGTTATAGTAATAGGATTCCCCCATGAGCCCCTCATCGGCCTCAGAACACCAGTTGCCGTCAAAGAGAATGTGCTGGGCGTATTCCCCATTGTTATCGAATGTCTGGAAGCAGTCCGTATGGCACGTCCCGATCTCGCTCTGGTAACTGCCGTGGAAATAATTGCTCTTGAAGATGATATTGGCACCGAAAAACCGGGAGTAGTCGCAGTCGCCCGTGGTATCGTACTGGTAGATTCGGTTGACTTCGTTGTTTTCCACCGTCCAGTTGGTCCCCTCGGCGATGATGCCGTATTGCGAATGGTAGATGGTGTTGCCTGAGACCAGAACGTTCTGCGTCCAGGGCGTCTGCCAGCTCGCCTGAATTCCCGCGCCGGTGAGGTTGTAAAAGTAATTCCCGACGATCTCGACATTGTCGCTGGCGACCCAGATCCCTCCGCCCAGCCATCCCGCTGGGGTGTTCGTGATCGAGAAACCTTCGATGTGCAGATACGGGCAGCCGTCGGTATCAAACCCCTGCATCGTCACCGAGAGCGCAGGATTGGCTTTGAAGACGATCATGTTCCCCGCCGAACCCGAATGGCCGGAAGGGAATGTGACTCGTTCGTTATAGGTACCTGAATTGACGGTTACAGTATCACCGGCCAGGACGGTATTGGCGGCCTGCTGGAGGGTCAGCCACGGGCTGCTTTGAGTTCCGGGGTTCGAATCGCTGGCGGACGGGTTCCCCTGATCAACGTAGTAATTCGCCGCCTGCGCCAGTTTCAGGCAGAGCAGACAGCAAAAAACAGAGAGCAGAAGGGTCTCTGCAGTCTTTCTGATATCTGATATCTGATATCTGATCTGCCTCACTCGGTTACCGCTTCTTTCCGCCAACTCCTCTCTCAGAGATAGGGGGAACGCAAGTCAATGTAAAGTAACAATACGTTGAGCTAAAGATATTAAATACGAGTTTATTTTTCAGTACGAAATGTCTATTGGATGACGGCGAGTTTACCGGAGGTTTCATTGCCTTGCGGGTCAATGATGAGGTAGATATAGACTCCGGACGCGACCCGTTCGCCGCTCGTATTGGTGCGGTCCCAAGAGGCCGAGCCGCTCGCATCCGCGGCAAGCACTTTCACTTCCTGGGCGGCGATGGTGAAGAGTTTGATGACCGAACCGGCAGGGACGCCTTCGAACTTCAAGGACACGTTCTGATGCTTATCCGCACGCCACGGGTTGGGATAGACCTTCACTGCATTCAAGGGAGAGATCGCAACGCCTGCCGCCCGAGCAGGCATAAGACTCAACGCAGGCAGAGCAAGGAGAGCAAGCAAATTAAAGATCAAAAAGACCTCTTTTTTGTTTTTAATCTGCTGGCATTCCTTGCTGTGGGTCGTCATCGGATTACCGGTTCGTGTCCGTTCCGGAACCTGCCGTCTGTGTCTTGTGCCCATCCTCACCAGCCGAGAGCAGCTGCATCAGCTGCTGGTACTCCGGCTCGGTGGCTTCATCGCTGGCGTGTGATTTGCCTTTTTGATTCCAATCGGAACCTTGGACGCTGCGGTGCTGCTTGATGCTTTGATATTGAATAAGGTTCTGTTTTTCTTCAGCCGCTGCCCCGAAGTGGATCAGGAGCGAGAAGTACTGGGTATCGCCCAAATCCCCGTAAGGCGTCCACGCATAGGCAAACTCCTGGCCCCAGACGTGCAGTCCCAGGCCCGTCGAGAAACCGGCCAGCGGGCTTAACCCGCTCAGTGTATCAGTCCGGTAGCCCGCGCGCAGCGAGACCATTTCAATGGGCCGCCACTGAAACCCGGTATGGAAGCTGGCTAAACCGTTTTTCTCGTAGACTCCCTCAGCGCTCACCAAATAGCGCGAATTGGGCTGGTAAGCCCCACCGATTTTAAACGCCATCGGAAGACTGTCGCCTTCACTGATGAACTTGAGCTGGGTTCCCATATTCACAAGGGAAGCGCCCAACTGCACCTGTTCGTTGGCCCGGTAGAGCGCGCCCAGGTCTGCCGCGTAAGCGTTGGCGCTGACATCGTCTATACTCGCGTTGATCAGCTTGCCGGTGAGGCCAACCGACAGTTTCTCGCTCAGGGTCTGGCCATAGGAGAGGTTATAGGAAGCATAGTGACTGGAAAAGGTGCCCAGATTATCGATCTCGTTCCCGCCGGAATCAATATCCGTGCGATTGATGTCCCCTGAGCCCAGGTACTGCATGGAAAAGCCGATGCCGCGCTTGGTATCGGAATTCTGGAAGTTGAGCGGGTGGACAATACTCAGGTACTCATAGTTCATGGACTCTAAATAGGAAAGATGCTGGGCGGCCACTTCTGTGCCTGAAAGGCTGCCCAAACCGGCCGGGTTCCAGGTGGGGGCGTAAGCGTTGGTGGCCAGGGCCGTATAGGCGGCCCCCAAGGCGGCGGGTCCAGCGCCAACCGGGATATCTAAAAAGGAAGCCCCTTCCGTCCCTGCGGAAGCCCATCCAGGAATTGACTGGCCTATCAGGCCCATGAACGCTATGGCACTTAAGATTTTTTTCATGTTAGTAACCCCTCTGCGCATCATCTTTCACCTGGCCCAAGTTTGCGGGATGATTGTTACAGGCCTATGTCAATAGTGTTAACTTCGTGTTACATTTATCAATACCCCGAAAGTGAATAATTGTAAAGGAATTTAATTTTTATCAAAATGATTTGAGAATCATATCAATTTATAGATATGTTTTTTACTCATTGATTAAGGCAGGGCAAATAGATCGTACTGATGCTTGAAATTTAGCTTCTATTGATGAGGATGTAATGAATATGTGAGCATAATAAGGATGGAATTAGGGGGGCAACGGCGACAACTTCTACAATGGCCACCCCTGCAACTCAATCCTAGAGCCTCTTTAGCCTAGGTCTAAATACTCAAAACATCGATTTCTTGGACTGGGTCTAAAGAGGCAATGAAGCGGAGTTTGAGGGTGGGTAGGGCTAGCGGGTCGTCCTGCGGGGCGAGCTCGCCATACAGCAGGACGAGTCGCCTGAAGTCTGGCGACCTCGCTTCAGCGGGCGACGATGGAGGGCCTTTATCCCCAACTCAGAATTCAGAACTCAGAACTCAGAAAGAATACTTGAGAATCTCTGAGCCCTGAGTTCTGAATTCTGAGTTGGGCGGGGTGAGCGTTAGCGAGCTACGATAACGGTTCCTGTGGCGTGTTTACCCTGAAAATCGATTTCGTAGATATAGATACCGCCGGCCACGACTCGGCCATCCATATCCTTTCCATCCCATAGCATTACATCGGTGTAGTTGGTGCTCGTTCCGGGCTGAAGATTGGCCACCCTGGCTCCATTGAGGGCATACACAGTCCCACCAATGGGAAGTTGCTCGGGGTTATCAAACTCAAAGCGCACCTTATCGTTGTAGCCATCGCCGTTGGGCGTGAAAATCCGGCATTTAACCGCCGTCAACGTGAGCGACCCCAGCGTCGTCGCTGCCATAACACGACACGGCACAAGGCTTAAGGCCACGGCCAGTAAACCAAGAACTAGGTTCTTCATAAGTTGTCCTTCCCTACTATGTAACCCCAGCGTTAATTATTGTCAATGGCATCAAAATCACCATCAAATTACCATTCAAAAGCCATCAGATACTACCTTGCAACCACCACGGTTCCTGTCATAGGTGAGGAGCCCGAAATGTCCACCTCATATAGATAAACACCGGCCGGCACTACCCTTCCAGCCGAATCTTTCCCATCCCACTCCAGGGTGGAATCGGGGTTGGGGCCAACAGATAGATGGGCGACTTTGGCGCCCGTCACGTCAAAAATCTGACCGGACAAGGGCAGGAGCTGCGGGTTGTCAAACTGGAAAATGACCTTGTCATTCCAGCCGTCTCCGTTGGGCGTAATAATGCGCGGATAGACCTTGGTCAAGCTGATCTGCGAAGGCGTGGGCGCGTGGGACGCCACCCGGATCTGGAAGTACCCGATCTGGCTGCCCGTAAAGGTAACGTCATTATTGGTCGTATCGACCTGCCCGGTGGTTTTGACCCATTCCGCGCCGTTGTACCAGAAGAGCGACAAGTCGGTGGCCGCCTGGGCCGCCGGCATCAGCCCCGACCCGGCAGGAGCGTAAGTGTTCTGGGCCGGCATGGCCGGCGAGGTGGCGGTGCCCAGCCAGCTGTACTGGGGCGCTCCCGCAACGATCTGCCCGTTGGCGACGGCATAGGTGATGATCCCTATGAGGGCCGGATCGCTGAAAGCAAAGTTCGCGATCGTATTGCCGGTCGTATCGGCAACCGCCTGGAGCGTCATCGACCGCACCACGCGGCCTGTCTCATCGCCGGGGACCTCCTCCCACTGGAGCGTCAGGTTGGACGCGAAGCTGTTATACGTCTGACGCAGGACATTCGCCGCCACCTGCGGGACCTCGGCGCGGGTCACGCCGTCCGGGGCGATAAAATAATGGATCAAGCTGGAGCTGTCGTCGATCGCGTGCGTGTAGCCGGAGGCCAGCCCGCCCGCGTCCACCGCGCGGACCGCATAGTAAGCGACGGATCCCGCCGCCGTCATGCTCCAGGCGTTGGTCGTCACCGTCGTCACCAGGATCCATTCACTGGTCGGCGCCAGGACGTTGCTGGAAACATAAATCTGGTATCCATAGAGGTTCGTCAAGGGACTCCCGTCGACCCGTTCGGTTACCGGATCCCAGCGATACGTCACGTTGAAAACGCCGCCCGCCGACTGGCCCTGAGCCCAATAACCGCTCGGCATTCTGGGTGCCACAAGCACGCCGAGGGTCGTGACCGTGACCAGATTGCTGGGCGCGCTGGGGACACTGTCCCCATTGATCGCAATCACCCGGTAGGTATAAGTTGTTCCCTGCTCCACGCTCGTGTCCGTATAGGTCACTCCCATCTGCGTGACAACGGTCAAGAAAGTGACGCCGTCTGTCGAGCGCTCCAGGGCGAAGAAGGTCCCGGTGGGGTTGCCGCCGTCCTGCCACAACAGCCCGACGCTCCCCGAAGCGACAGACGTCGTCGCCAAAGCCACCGGCGGAGCGGCCAGCGTGTACGTGCTGATCGGGCCTGCCCAGGCGGAGTTATTGCCGCTGGCCGTGTCCTGCGACTGCACGCGCGCATAATACAGGGTATTGACGCCCAGACTCGTAAAGGTCGAGTTGGTGAAGGTGGTGGTTGCAGACAAAATCGGCCCGAAGCCGCCGACCGTCAACTGGGTGACAAACTGAATCGTCGGCCCGGTCGCCGCCTGCCAGGAAACGGTCACGCTCGACAGATCGACTTCCGAGAACACGAGCTGCGTGGGCGCCGAGAACTCCGTGACGGTGCTGCCTATTATAAGGAAGGCGCTGTCCGCACCCGCCCAGCCCAGCGCTTGCACTTGAGCATAGTAAGTCGTGTCAGGACTGAGTCCTAAGAACTGAGCGCTGAGTCCTGATGTGATGATCGTCGCGGTGGAAGGGCCTCCCTGGGAGATCGTTGAAATTTCCGCTAGATACTGCGTTCCGGCCGCGTTGGTCGCCGCGCCCCAGGCGACGGAAATCGACACATCCGTCACAGCCGTGAAGCTTCCGTTGACCGGCACCGCCGCCGGCGTGATCGTGGAGAGCAGGTTGTCGTAGGCCGTATCGACCCCGTCGCCGTTCTGGGCCTTCACGTGCAGATAATAGGTGGTGTTCGACGAGAGACCGCTGAAGGTCGCGGAAGACAGGAGTGTATCGGAGCTGACCGCCGTCGCAAAGCTCGGCTGGGTATCGCGATAGGCCTGGAAGTGGGTGGTCGGTGGATTGCCATTCGCATCCCAGGTGAGTCCGATCGATGTCGTGGTGACACCGTTGAACGCGGTGCCCGTCGGCGGCGCCGCCAAGGTGTAGGTCGAGACCGCGACCGTCGTCGAACTGCTCGTGCCGGTGAAGGCCTCCACTTTCCGCGTATAGAGCGTGTTTGTCGAGAGATTAACTTCCGTGACGCTCAAGGTACCAAAACCCACCGTCGCGACCACGCCTCCCGTGCTGTTTAGCAAGTTGTACCCGTCGACATAGAGGTTTCGGCTGTCCGACCAGCTCCAGGTGATGCTCGTCGTTCCCAGCACAAACGCCGTAAAGTTCGTCGGCGAGAAGACGAAGGTCTGGGCCGTCGCGCCGTTCGAAAGGTCTGACCAGTTCCCGACCGAGTTCTTCGTCCACAACCGGAAGTAATAGGTTGCGCCGCCTCCCAAGGACAGCGTCCAGGACTCGGCCGTTCCGGGAACCACATTCGAGGTGCTGATCGGCACTTGAGCGGTCGCGGTAGACCAGGTCACGGTCGACTGGGCAAAGACGGCATCGGTGGTGTAGGCGATGAGGAACTCACCCGAC
>Ga0326728_10007267_pt1 | contig 28728 bp, 26 predicted proteins | sample MB3enrmetagenome_FD_207602 | JGI IMG/M metagenome (GOLD analysis project Ga0326728, IMG submission 207602) | Lab enriched peat soil microbial communities from McLean, Ithaca, NY, United States - MB31MN | ecosystem: Environmental > Terrestrial > Soil > Wetlands > Peat | place: USA: New York... | reverse complement strand
CGACATCAGTTCCAGTCCCAGATATAGCGTGATCAGACTCCCCGCGGATATCAACACCATGCCGCCCAAGGTGGCGAACAGGCCCAGAACGTAATACTCACCCTTGAGAAGCGCGCGGCGTTGCAGATAGTCGGTCGAATACACGAACACCATGGAAACGGTGAGCAGTGTGACGACTTTCAGGGCCTGCGCCATGCGATCCAATTCGAACAATCCACCGAGGGCCACTACTCTGGTCGACACCGGCTGCACCAAAGTCAGCACGGCAGTGACCAGCAGAGCCGCTACGGCAAGGACGCCGGTCCAGTGGCGCTGGGCGTCGGTGAGCAGCAGATCCAGCATGAGGATTGCACAGGCGGCGAGCCCTAAGAAAATCTCAGGTGCGGCCAGCCCTAACCCTGAGTTGAAATCGGCGGCGCTAAAGGAGTTCATGGCAACCTTAAGGAGCAATCTTCGAGACCAGCAATTGCTGGGCTAAATGCTGCGTCGATGCGCGCATGACATCGAGCAAGGGTGCGGGCCACAGCCCGATCAACAACACCGCAATGACGAGCACACTCAACACCAAGAATTCGCGGCCGTTGATATCCTTCAAAGCCGCCACCTTCTCATTGGCCACCTCGCCGAAGATCACGCGCTTGACCAACCACAAGGTATAGGCCGCTCCCAACACCATTATGCTGCCGGCAAGGAACGTGTACCAGACGTTGGCTTTGAACGAGGCCAGGAGAACCAAGAATTCGCCCACGAATCCCGAAGTGCCCGGCAAACCGGCATTGGCCATCGCGAAAAACACCATGAACGCCGCGAATTTCGGCATGGTATTGACCACTCCGCCATAGGCGCTGATCTCACGGCTGTGCACGCGGTCGTACATAACGCCCACGCACAAGAACATCGCGCCGGACACCAGGCCGTGCGACAACATCTGCACCATCGCTCCATCAATGCCCATTTGGATACCGACCGTCTTGCCGGTATGAGCGACGATTTGGAAGCCGATGAACGTGCCGAGGGTGACGAAGCCCATGTGTGCGATCGATGAATACGCGATCAACTTCTTCATGTCACGCTGCACCAGCGCGACGAAGCCGATGTACACCACGGCGATCAACGACAGCGCGATGATGAGCCAATCAAGTTCCCGGCTGGCATCGGGAGCGATCGGCAAAGAGAACCGCAGGAAGCCGTACCCGCCCATTTTCAGCATGATGGCGGCCAGCACGACGGAACCGCCGGTGGGCGCCTCGACGTGGGCATCCGGCAACCAGGTATGCACCGGCCACATCGGCACCTTCACCGCGAACGCTGCGAAGAACGCCAAGAATATGAGCGTCTGTTCCGTGAGCGTCAGCGGCATGCGCTGAAATACCGCCAACTCATAGCTGCCTGATTTCAAGTACATATAGATCAAGGCGATCAACATCAGCAGCGAACCCAAGAACGTGTACAGGAAAAACTTGATGGTCGCGTAGACGCGGCGTGGGCCGCCCCAGACGCCGATAATGATGAACATCGGCAGCAGCATGGCTTCCCAAAACACGTAGAACAGCACGCCATCCAACGCGGCGAATACCCCGATCATCAACCCTTCCAAGATCAGGAAGGCTGCGAAGTATTGCGCGACGCGTTTTTCGATGTTCTGCCAGCTTGCGATCACGATCAGCACGGTGGTAAACGTGGTCAGAAGGATCAGCGGCATCGATATCCCGTCGACCCCGATGTAGTAATCCGAGTGGATCGCCGGGATCCACGACGAGCGTTCGACGAATTGCATCTCCGCCGTTCCGATCTTGAATGATGACCATAACGGGATGCTGAACAAGAACGTCAAACCGGAAACGCCCAAAGACACCCATCGCGCGGCGGCGGCACGGTCGCCCAACCCGAGCACGACGAATCCGCCGGCGATGGGCAGCCAGATCAAAATGCTCAGCAGGTGTACGTTTGGCATCATGGACGCCAGAGCAGCCACAGCAGCAGCGATGCCAATCCCAAGATCATCGCGAACGCGTAGTGATAGAGATATCCGGACTGTGCATAGCGCATCACGGAACCGAACCACTCCACCACACGGGCGCTGCCGTTGACCATGCCGTCGTCGATCACGGTTGCATCGCCCACGCGCCACAGACCGCCGCCCAACGCCTTCGCGCCGGCAACGATCACGTGTTGGTTGAACCAGTCGAAGCCGTATTTATCGACCAAGATCGTATACAGCAACTTGAACGATCGCTGTGCGGAATCCGCCAGCGCGGGTTTCCAGAGAAAGAAAACATACGCGGTGGCGACGCCGGCGCCGGCGAGCCAGACCGGCAGCGCCGCGAATGCCGACCACATGAACGCGGCCGACCCGTGAAACTCCTCGGCCATGTGTTCGAGTACGTTATTGGCCGGCAGTACGTGGATGGCGCCGTCGAAGAAATCGCCGAACAACAGCGGCTTGACCGTGAACCAGCCGATCAGCGCCGACGGAATGGCCAACAGGATGAGCGGCACCGTCACCACCCACGGGCTCTCGTGCAGTTGCTCCTGGGTGTGATGATCCATGCGCTCCTTGCCGAGGAACGTCATGAAGAACATGCGGAAGGTGTACAGCGCCGTGACGAAGACGCCCGTCAGCACGCAAAAATACGCGTAACCCGATCCATAGCGATGTGACGCAGCCACCGCGTCGATCAAGGAATCCTTGGAGAAGAAGCCCGAGGTGCCGGGAAACCCGATCAAGGCCAACGCACCCACCAGAAAGGTCCAATACGTGATGGGCAAGTATTTACGCAGTCCGCCCATCTTGCGCATGTCCTGCTCATGGTGCATGGCGATGATGACGGACCCGGCGGCCAAGAACAGCAGCGCCTTGAAAAACGCGTGCGTCATCAAATGAAAGATTCCCGCGCTGTACGCCGAAACGCCGAGCGCCACCGTCATGTAGCCGAGTTGCGACAACGTCGAATACGCGATCACGCGCTTGATGTCGTTATTGACGATGCCCAACAAGCCCATGAAGAACGCGGTCGTGGCGCCGATGATGAGGACGAAGGACAGCGCCGTTTCCGACAATTCGAACAACGGCGACATTCTCGCCACCATGAAAATACCCGCGGTCACCATGGTGGCCGCGTGGATCAACGCCGAGATCGGCGTCGGACCTTCCATCGAATCGGGCAGCCATACATGCAGCGGCACTTGCGCCGATTTGCCCATGGCGCCGATGAACAGGCAAATGCACGTGAAGGTAATGGCCGACCAGCTCGTCGTATTGGTGACGTGGATCAGCCCACCCGCGAATTTATCGGTATGCGCGAACACCGTGGCGTAATCCAGCGATCCCGTGAAGTACAGAACCGCGGCAATGCCGAGCACGAAGCCGAAATCGCCGACGCGATTGACCAAAAAGGCCTTGAGATTGGCGAACACGGCGGACGGCCGCGTGTACCAGAAACCGATGAGCAGGTACGAGACCAATCCCACCGCTTCCCAACCGAAGAACAACTGCATGAAGTTGTTCGACATCACCAGCATCAACATGGAAAAAGTGAACAGCGAGATGTAGCTGAAGAACCGTTGATAGCCGTCGTCGTCGTGCATGTAGCCGATGGTGTAGATGTGCACCATCAAGGAGACGAACGTCACCACCACCATCATCAGCGCAGACAGACGGTCGATCAGAAATCCGACTTCCATCGTCAGGCCGTCGCTGACCAGCCAGGTGTAAACCGCGCCGTTGTAGGGCGCCATGCCGTCGGCGACCAATTTCCACAAGACGTACATCGACAAGGCGCACGACACCGCCACGGCGGCGATGGTGATGCTCTGCGCACCGGTGCGTCCAATCGTTCGGCCGAAAAGCCCTGCGGCAATCGCCGCGGCCAGCGGCGCAAGCGCAATCGTAAGATAGATCGACTGCATTTTTCTTCTGTATCCCTTTTTTCTTGGCCTTAGCCCTGAAGCGTGTCGAGGTCTTCGACGTCGATGCTGCGCCGTTCCCGGAAGAGCACGACCAGGATCGCCAACCCAATCGCCGCTTCCGCAGCCGCCACGGTCAGGATGAAGAACACGAAAACCTGGCCGCTGATGTCGCCGAGGAAGCGCGAAAACGCCACGAAATTGAAATTGACCGCGAGCAGCATCAATTCGATGCACATCAAGAGCAAGATGATGTTCCGGCGATTCAGGAACACTCCGGCCACCGCGATGGCGAACAAGATGCCCGACAGCGCCAATACGTGGGTGAGGGTAATCATGGTCTTTTCTCGGAGGCCATTTTGACGATTCGGACCCGATCCCTGGCACGCACCGCCACCTGCTTGGCAATGTCCTGCGGCTTGCCCCCGCTGCGCCGGCGCAGAGTCAGGACGATGGCGGCCACGCTTGCCACCAGTAGAATGCACGCGGCCAGCTGCACCGGATACGCATACTGCGTGAACAGCACCGTGCCCAGGGCGCGGGTGTTGGAATAATGATCGGGCAAGTTCGGCGCGGTCTTGAAGCTAACGCCGCCCAAGTGCTTGACCACGATGATGTTGATGATGGCGAATACGACGAACCCGGCGACGGCGACGGCCAACGGCCAATAACCCGCCAAACTCCTGCGAAATTCCTCGATATTGACATCGAGCATCATCACGACGAACAGAAACAATACCATCACGGCGCCGACGTAGACCAGTACCAGCACGATCCCGAGGAACTCAGCATCGAGCAGCAGCCAGATGACGGCGCTGTTGAAGAAGCACAGCACCAAAAGCAGCGCGGAATGGACCGGGTTTCGCACCAGAATCACCCCGAGCGCGGCGCAAACCAAAACCGTGGCGAATACGAAAAAAAGGATTGCCGGAAACATCACCGGTACCGCGCATCGGCGGCGCGATCGGCCGCAATCATCGCTTCGTACCGTTCACCGATGCCGAGCAGCTTGTCCTTGCTCATGATGTTCTCGCCGCGATTCTCCATGTGGTACTCGAGCAGCCGCGTCTCCACGATGGCATCGACCGGGCACGCCTCCTCGCAGAACCCGCAGTAGATGCACTTGAACAGGTCGATGTCGTACCGCGTCGTGCGCCGGGTGCCGTCGCTGCTCACGTCGGACTCGATCGTGATGGCGAGCGCCGGACAAACCGCCTCGCAGAGTTTGCACGCGATGCACCGCTCTTCACCGTTGGGATATCGGCGCAGCGCATGCAAGCCGCGAAAACGTGTGCTCTGCGGGGTTTTCTCCTCAGGATAGTTCACCGTGATCTTACGCTTGAACATCTCCTTCCAGGTAACCCACAAGCCCTGGAGCAGCTCCCACAGGAGGAAGGTCTTGAAGAATCTACGTATGGCTTGCATCACGAATGCCCCTTCCACGGACCGACATGCAAATACACCATGCAGCCCTCGACCAGCAACCATACCAGCGTCACCGGGATCAAGGCCTTCCAACCCAGCCGCATGATCTGGTCATACCGATAGCGCGGAAACGTTGCGCGCAGCCACAGGAAAGCGAACATCGGAAACAGCGTCTTCAACCCGAACCAGAAGAAACTCGGGGCCGCGAGCCACTCCGACTCGGGCAGATAGCCGTCCAGCGGCGACAACCAGCCGCCGAAGAAAAAGACCACCGTCAGCGCAGAAATCAAAATCATGTTGACGTATTCGGCGATGAAAAAGAGCGCGAAGGCCATCCCCGAATAGTCGACGTGAAACCCGGCCACGATTTCCGATTCGCCTTCCGCCACGTCGAACGGCGCGCGATTGGTTTCAGCAACGCCCGAGATGAAGTACACGACGAGCAGCGGGAACAGCCAGAACCAGTTCCAGCTCAATGCCCCGCCGTGCTGCGCCTTGATGATATCGCCCATGTTGAGGCTGCCCGCCGCCATCAACACGCCCACCATGGCAAAGCCCATGGCGATTTCGTAAGCAACGATCTGCGCCGCGGAGCGCATTGCGCCCAAGAATGCATACTTCGAATTGGCCGCCCAACCGGCCAGGATGATGCCGTATACGCCCATGGAAGTGAGGGCGAGAACATAGAGCAGACCCGCGTCGATGTTCGCGAAGGCACGTTCCGGAGACAGCGGAATGACCGCCCAGGTGGCAAGCGCCGGAATCATCGCCAAAAACGGCGCCAATCGGAACAAGAAGCCGCTGGCGTCGGCCGGAATCAGGATTTCCTTGAACATCAACTTGAACACGTCCGCGAACGGCTGCGCCGCTCCCGGAATCCACAACAGATTGACCCGGTTCGGCCCCTTGCGCGCTTGAATCCAGCCGATGATCTTGCGTTCGGCCAGCGTGTAGTACGCCATGACGAGGATGATGCAGATGATCACGATCAAGCCCTGCACCGCCGTCAGCAACGGAAACGTCCAGTACGGCGTGATCCGGTCGGAAAGCCAATCGCGTATCGGGCTCCAATCCCACATGGCTAGATCACGTCGCGGGTCACATGCCCGTCCTTGGTTTTGGATAGCGCCTCCGAGCCTCGCACCAGCGCATCGACCTGGTAGGGCGGAATGTCCACCCAGCGTCCGGACGGCGCCGGACCTTGCGGCGCCGCGCCGCCCACGGGCCCTGCACCGGCAGCGCGGCCGACCGGCAGTTCGAGCCGTTCGCCGCACATTTCCTTCAGGGCCTCGCGAATTTCATCGGAGCTGATGTAGTCGACGCCGTGGATGGCGAGAAGATTCGCCAATACGCGCAATACCTTCCAGCCCGGCCGGCTGTCTCCGACCAGCCTCGCAGCGCCCGCCCAGCTCTGCCAGCGGCCCTCCACGTTCACGAACGTCCCCGACGACTCGGCGAACGACCCGATGGGCAGGACCACATGGGCAACTTCGCGCAGACCGGCGCTGAGGTGAGTGGTGGCGGCCACGACCAAATCCGCGGCACCGAACGCGTTCCCGCCGGCCCCGAGGTCGTTCGCCGGATCGATGCCGCCGAATAGAACGTAGGCCTTGAGCGGCGATTCCAACATGGCGCGCGCCGACAACCCGGTCGATTCAGACGCCGCTCCGCCGGGTTGGCGATGCGGCACGGCACCGGCCAGATAGGCGCCGGCCGCATTGGCACCCTCGGTAAAGAGTCCGACGCTCGCGCTGGTCAACTCCGCCAGAATGCCGGCCAGCGCTTTGAGTTCGGAGTACGCGGGATGTCGCTGCGCCAGGCTGCCCAGAATGACGGCTCGCCGAGTGCCGGCCGCCAGCACCGCAGCAGCGGCCCGGTGTCCGTCGGTGACCGTCGCCGCGCGTACGCCGGAGGGTGCCGGCTTGTTGGCCGCCGCAGCGGCCGCGTGCACGATGGCCGACAGTTCGCCCACCATATCGCCGTCGGCGAGCGCATACGCGGCGACCGGAAACAGGTACTCGAAAACACGCGGGTTGAGGAACGCGACTTGCGCGCCGCTCTTGACCGCCGCCTTGCGGATGCGGTGCGCCAACAGCGGCATTTCATGACGCAGATTCGAGCCGATGACCAGCACGCCCTCGAGCTTTTCGACATCGGCGATGCGCAGCCCCAAATTCGGGTAGGCGCCCTCGGCCTCCTGCGCGCGAAAATCCAGTTGCCGCAATCGATGGTCGATGTTGCCGCTGCCGAGTCCGCGGGCGATCCGAGCCAACAGGTACATCTCCTCGACGGTCGCCAGCGGCGAGACCAGAAAGCCGGCCGAGGCGGCGCCATGAGCCGCGATGGTCTCCTGCAGCCCCTCGGCTGCGGTGGCGAGGGCGACCTCCCAATCGACCGCTTCGAGCGCACCGTTGACGCGAATCATGGGCTGCGTGACGCGCTCAGCCGAGTAGATTCCCTCGAAGCCGAAGCGGTCGCGATCCGCGATCCAGGTCTCGTTGATCGCTTCGTTCTCTCGCGGCACCACGCGCATGATCTTGCCGCGCAGCACATGCGCATATACGTTGGTCCCGAAGGCATCGTGGGGCGATACCAGAGGTTGCTGCTGCATTTCCCACGATCGAGCGTGATAACGGAACGGCTTGTTGTTGAGCGCGCCCACCGGACACAGATCGATGATGTTCGCGGATAATTCGTGATCGACGCTTTGTTCGATGTACGTGCCCACTTCCATGTTTTCGCCGCGCCCCGTCAGACCCATCTGCGGGTAGCCTTGAATCTCGAGACCGAAGCGCACGCACCGCGTGCAGTGGATGCAGCGCGTCATGTCGGTGGAGACCAGCGGCCCCAAATTCTTGTCCTTGACCACGCGCTTGCGTTCGGCAAAGCGCGCGATGTCGCGGCCGAAGCCCACGGCGAGATCCTGCAGCTCGCACTCGCCGCCCTGATCGCAGATCGGGCAGTCGAGCGGATGATTGATGAGCAGGAACTCCATGGTCGCGCGCTGCGCGGCGACCGCCTTCGGCGATCTGGTGAAGACCTTCATGCCCTCCGCCACCGGCGTCGCGCAGGCGGGCAAGGGCTTCGGCGCCTTCTCGACCTCGACCAGGCACATGCGGCAATTCGCGGCGACGGTCAGCTTGTCGTGATAACAGAATCGCGGGATGTAGATGTCCGCTGGATCCGTGACCTGCATGATCATCTGACCCTTGCGGGCCTTCAGCGGCACCCCGTTGACTTCGATATTGACCAGATCGTCGCTCATCGTCCGCCCTTATGCCGCTACTGCCGCGGCGCCGGCCGCCGCGCCATCGCCAGTCGGCCCATCCACGATGGAGCGGCCCTTGTGCTCGATCATGTACTGGAACTCGTGACGGTAATGCTTGAGGAAACTCTGCACCGGCCACGCAGCCGCGTCGCCCAAGGCGCAGATGGTATGTCCTTCGATACGGTTCGCCACGTCGAGCAACAGCCCAAGATCTTCACTGCGGCCCTGGCCCGCGATGATGCGTTTCAACATGCGATCCAACCATCCGGTGCCCTCGCGGCACGGCGTGCACTGGCCACAGGATTCCGACATGTAGAAGCGTGACAACCGCTCCAGCGCCCGCACCATGCAGGTGGTCTCGTCCATGACGATCATCGCGCCGGTTCCCACGGATGAGCCGGCTTTCTTGATGGAGTCGTAATCCATGGTGCACCCCATGATGACGCTGCCGGGTACCACGGGCACGGATGAGCCGCCGGGAATCACCGCCTTCAATTTGCGCCCTTTCCAAACGCCGCCGGCAATTTCGAGCAGCTCCTTGAACGGAATTCCCATCGGCAATTCGTAGTTGCCCGGCTTGGCGACGTGGCCGGACACGGAAAAAATCATGGTGCCGCCGGAGTTGGGAACTCCCAGGCCGGCGAACCACGCCGCGCCGTTGCGCAGGATGGCGGGCACCGAGGCAAAGGTTTGCGTGTTGTTGATGGTGGTGGGCTTGCCGTACAAACCGAAGTTGGCCGGAAACGGCGGCTTGAAGCGCGGCCTGCCGGGCTTGCCCTCGAGCGACTCCAGCAACGCGGTTTCCTCGCCACAGATATAGGCGCCCGCGCCGATGAACATGTGCAGATCGAAATCGACTCCCGAGCCCAAGATATTCTTGCCCAGCAACCCCGCCGCGTAGGCTTCCGCCAAAGCCGCTTCGAACCGCGGAATCGGCTCGCCCAAGAATTCGCCGCGAATGTAGTTGTAGCCCACCGTCGCCGTCATTGCATAGCCGCCGATGGCCATCCCTTCGATCACCGAGTGCGGGTTGTAGCGCAGGATATCGCGGTCGTGACAGGTACCGGGTTCGGACTCGTCCGAATTGCACACGGCATACTTTTGGGTCGGCGATGAGCGCGGCATGAAACTCCACTTCAAGCCGGTGGGAAAAGCAGCGCCGCCGCGGCCGCGCAGTCCGGAGTCCTTCACCGCCTCAATGATTTTCTCGCGCGGCGGCCGTTCGCGCAGAATTTTCTCCCACGCCTGATAACCGCCGAATTGCCGGTAGCCTTCGAGCGTCCACGGCTTCTCGCATTTGAGCGCTTCGAACAACACGAGATTCTGCTCGTAAGCCATCTACAGTCCCTCAGCCGTGTCGCGCAATGTCATGTCAGCCCATCCAGAACTTTATCGATGGACTCGGGCGTCAGATTCTCATAATAAATATGATCGACCATCATCATGGGCGCGCCGGTGCAGGCAGCCAAACATTCCTCTTCGCGCTTCAAGAAAATCCGCCCGTCCGGCGTGCTTTCGCCCGTCTTGATTCCCAATTTCTTCTCGACGTAATCGACGACTTCTTGCGAGCCGCGCAACATGCACGAGATATTGGTGCACACCGACACGTGATGCCGGCCCACGGGCCGGGTCTCGAACATCGAGTAAAACGTGGCGATCTCGTACACCTGAATGTTGGGCAGCCCCAGATAGGCGGCAACCGCGTCCATGATGGGCGTAGTCAAGAATCCCTGGTTCTCATGCTGTGCGGCATGCAGCGCGGCGATCACCGCGGATCGTTTGCGGTCCGGGGGAAACTTGCCCAGCCAGCGATCGATTTCGGCTCGGACGTGATCCGACAATTGCACAGTCATTTCGCTACCACCACTGCGTAGTCATCGGTCGATCTCGCCGAATACGATGTCTTGAGTGCCGATCACCGCCACCACGTCCGCCAGCATATGGCCCTGGACCATTTCATTCAGCGACGCGAGATGCGCGAAGCCCGGGGCGCGCACCTTGAGGCGATAGGGTTTGTTGGCGCCATCCGACACCAGGTACACGCCAAGTTCGCCTTTCGGCGCCTCCACGGCGGCGTACACCTCGCCTTCCGGCACGCAGTAGCCTTCGGTCATCAGTTTGAAATGATGGATCAAGGACTCCATGTCGCCCTTCATCTCCTCGCGGCGCGGCGGACGCACCTTGCGATCATCGATCATGACCGGCCCCGGGTTTTTCTTGAGCCACTTCACGCACTGTTCGATGATGCGGTTCGACTGACGCAGCTCTTCGATGCGCACCAGATAGCGGTCGTAGCAATCGCCGTTGAGGCCCACCGGAATATCGAAATCCATGTGTTCGTAGGCTTCGTACGGCTGTTTCTTGCGCAGGTCCCACTCGATGCCCGAGCCGCGCAGCATGGGTCCGGAAAAACCCAGCTGCATGGCGCGCTCCGGAGTCACGACGCCGATGTTGACGGTGCGCTGTTTCCAGATCCGGTTATCGGTGAGCAGCGTCTCGTACTCATCGACGCAGGCAGGGAACCGTCGCGCGAAGTCTCCGATGAAATCCAGCAATCCGCCCGAGCGGCGCTCGTTGAGGCGGTCGGCGTCCTTCTTGCTTCGCCATTGCGACTGCTGATATTTCGGCATCACTTCCGGCAGGTCGCGATAGACGCCGCCCGGCCGGTAGTACGTCGCGTGCATGCGCGTGCCGGAAACCGCCTCGTAGCAGTCCATCAGATCTTCGCGTTCGCGAAAGGCATAGAGAAACACCGTCATCGCGCCGATATCGAGGGCGTGCGACCCCAACCACATCAAATGATTGAGAATGCGGGTGATCTCGTCGAACATCACGCGAATGTATTGGGCGCGCGGCGGCGCCGCAATCCCCAGCAGCTTCTCGATCGCCATGACGTATGCGTGCTCGTTGCACATCATCGATACGTAGTCCAACCGATCCATGTAGCCGATCGACTGGTTAAAGGGCTTGCTCTCCGCCAGCTTCTCCGTCCCTCGGTGCAGCAGGCCCACGTGCGGATCCGCCTTCTGAATGACCTCCCCGTCCATTTCCAGAACCAAGCGCAACACGCCGTGCGCGGCGGGATGCTGCGGTCCGAAGTTCATCGTATAGTTTCGAATCTCAGCCATTCGGCGTCCCGTCGGGTTTCGCATTGGTGAGGGCCGGGTCATAGCGATTGTCATGGCGAATGACCTTCGGCACGAGGATCCGCGGCTCGATGGTCACCGGCTGGTAGACCACCCTGCCCTTCTCAGGGTCGTAGCGCACCTCGACATTGCCCGACAACGGAAAATCCTTGCGGAAAGGATGCCCGATGAAGCCGTAATCGGTGAGCAGGCGGCGCAGATCCGGATGGCCTTTGAATAGAATACCGAACAGATCGAAGGCTTCCCGCTCGAACCAATCGGCCGCAGCCCAGATGCCGGTCACCGAATCCACCATGGGCTGCGTGTCGTCGGCACAGAAGACCCGCAGGCGCACCCGATGGTTGTGCGCAATCGACAGCAAATGATAGACCACCGCGAACCGGCGACCGCCGACGATGCCCAACGGCGCGCTGCGGCGCGCGACGCCGCGGCTGAAGCCCGATGAGGTCGCCGCCTCGGTCTTCCATTCGGCGCGGCCGTGCTCGAGGTAATCGACGCCGCACACATCCATGCACATCTCGAATTTCAGATCGGCATGGTCGCGAAACGCGGCGGCAATTTCCAACAGCCGATCGGCGGGAACTTCGTACGCAAGCTCATGGGTGTGGCTGGCAACCGGTATCAAGCCGTCGGGAAATACCCGCGAGATTGCCTGGCCCAGGGCCTCGAGGCGCGTCGGCGTGGCCACCGCCGCACTGGAGCCGGCGTGGTCGGTCATCGGACGATGGCCTTGTTGCGCTTGATCTTGTTCTGCAGCTGGATGATGCCGTACAGCAGCGCTTCTGCCGTGGGCGGACATCCCGGAACGTAGACATCCACCGGAACGATGCGATCGCAGCCGCGCACCACCGCGTAGGAATAATGATAGTAGCCGCCGCCGTTGGCGCACGATCCCATGGAGATCACCCAGCGCGGCTCCGCCATCTGGTCGTACACCTTGCGCAATGCCGGCGCCATCTTGTTGACCAGCGTCCCGGCAACGATCATCACGTCGGATTGGCGCGGACTCGGGCGGAACACCACGCCGAATCGGTCGAGGTCGTAGCGCGCGGCGCCGGCATGCATCATTTCAACGGCACAACACGCAAGGCCGAACGTCATCGGCCACAGCGAACCGGTTCGCGCCCAATTGATGAGCTTGTCGATGGTGGTGACTTCGAAGCCGCGAACGGTGGGAATGTCGGCTGACACGGCTTCTAATCCCATTCAAGAGCCCCTTTCTTGTAGTCGTACACCAGCGCGACGACCAGCACCAATGCAAAGACCAGCATGGCCATAAGCCCGAAGGTACCGATGACGCCCAGCGACACGGCCCACGGAAAAAAGAACGCGATCTCGAGATCGAACACGATGAAGATGATGGCGACCAGGTAATACCGCACGTCGAACCGCATGCGCGAATCTTCGAACGCCTCGAATCCGCATTCGTAGGGCGAGAGCTTCTCAGCATCCGGGCGCCGCGGGCCCGCAATCCAACCGATCGTGAACAGCGCCAGACCCAACACGGTGGCGAGGCCCATAAAAATCAAGATAGGCAAATACTGTCGCAACATCATCAGCGTCGTTGACTAGTCCTGGTGATGAATCATATCAGGCGCAACCGTGTTGCGTCGCGTGCGTTGCATCGAGTTACCAAAGCAGTTCGGCACACGAACATTGCTGTTCATGCGCCAAAGATGGTGCCGACGGCCGGACTCGAACCGGCACAGGTTGCCCCACTAGCCCCTCAAACTAGCGCGTCTACCAATTTCGCCACGTCGGCTGGGTCATGGCCCTGCGGCCAACTTTCCACGGGGTTCGCTCCGCGAACCCCGTAAACTAACGGCGCTCCGCGCCGGTAAGAAAAAAACATTCACTTCGCAGGCGTCGCCGGAGCGGGTGAGGCAGGCGCCGCCGGAGCGGGCGCGGCAGGCGCCGGCGCGTTCAGCATCGACCGTTCCAACACACTCGTCGGTTCGCCCGACGTGCGCGTGCCCAGATAGGCCAGCGACAGACTGGTCACGAAGAACAGCGCCGCGAATACCGCCGTCAATTTCGAAAACAACGTGCTGGTGCCGCGCGCACCGAACACGGTGCCGGAAGCGCCCGAACCGAAACCGGCGCCGGCTTCCGCGCCCTTGCCACGCTGCAGCAATACAAGCCCGATGATCATGAGTGCAAGCAATACATGCACCGCCAAAATAAAACCACGCAACATAGAAAACTCTCAGTGGCGAACGGCCGCAGCCGCGCATATCTGCTGAAATTCATCGGCGCTCAACGAAGCACCACCCACTAATCCGCCGTCGACATCGGGCATCTCGAATAGCTCCGCCGCGTTGCCGCCTTTGACGCTGCCGCCGTACAGGATCCGCAGGCGGCCCGCTATATTAGCATCTTGCGCGGCGATTCGACCTCTCAGGTAGGCATGCACCCCTTGCGCCTGCTGCGGCGTCGCCGTACGCCCCGTGCCGATGGCCCAGACCGGTTCGTAAGCGACGATGGCTTGCGCGAAACTGGCAATCCCATTCATCGCAATCACCGCCTGGATCTGCCGCGCCACGACCGCCTCGGCCTGGTGCGCTTCATGTTCCTCGAGAGTCTCGCCGACGCACAGCACAGGTATGAGACCCGCTTGCACGACCGCGGCAAACTTACGCGCCACCAACGCGTCGTCCTCGTGATACAGGCGTCGCCGCTCGGAATGCCCGACGATGACGTATCGGCAACCCACGTCCTTCAGCATGGCGACGCTGACCTGGCCCGTGAATGCCCCGCCGGCTTCCGCGCATACATCCTGGGCGCCCACTCGAATCTGCCCCCCATCCAGCAAGCGCCCGGCATCGGTCAGGTAGACGTACGGCGGAAAGACGACCACGTCGATGGGCCACTCCGGCTTCAGACGCCGCTCCAACTCCATGAGCAGTGCCTGATTGGCAGACCGCGAACCGTGCATTTTCCAATTACCCGCGACTACCGGACGACGCATACGCACCACCTTCGGGCATTGGCCCGGCAGGAAAGGCGGCGAAGATTAGCCGCGCGGACCTGTAACTGCAAGCCTGTCCGGCACGTTACGGGCTTTTCGCGACCCCTTTGGCTGCCGCGGCATCGGCCGCCGCCGCTTCCACCACGGCCACGATGTCCCGTGCGCCTTTTTTGACGAGGCCGGCATCATAGCCCTCGACCATCACGCGAATGACCGGCTCCGTGCCCGAGGCGCGCAGCACGATGCGTCCGCGGCCGTTGAACTGGCGCTCGACTGCAGTCACCGCCGCGGCGACGCTCGGTTCGGCCATGGGATCGAAGCGTCTGGCCACGCGCACGTTCAGGAGAACCTGCGGATATCGATGCATGGGCGCCGCCAATTCGGCGAGGCCGGCGCCGGTGGATTTCATCACCGCGAGCACCTGTAAGGCGCTCACCAGACCATCGCCCGTGGTGGTCTTGTCCAGACACAGTATGTGTCCGGAGGTTTCGCCGCCCAGGGATCCGCCCGCATCGTTCAACATCGCGAGCACATATCGGTCGCCGACCTGCGCGCGACGGAATTCGATGTCCCGCTCGGCGAGCGCATGCTCCAACCCGAGATTGCTCATCACGGTGCCGACAACGGGACCGCGCAGCTCGCCGGCCTGACGACGCGCCGTCGCCAAGATGAACAGCAGCTGGTCGCCGTCCACGCAACGCCCCAACTCATCCACCATCACCACCCGGTCGCCATCCCCGTCGAGCGCCAGCCCCACCTGAGCACGGACGCCGGGGACAGTGAGCTGCAACAGTTCGGGTGCCGTCGAACCGCAGCCGTCGTTGATATTGCGGCCGTTCGGTGAGCAGCCGATGGGCACGATTTCTGCGCCGAGATCCGCGAGCACGCGCGGCGCCACCTTGTAGCCGGCCCCGTTGGCGCAATCGATGACGATTTTGAACCCGCTCAAATTCATGCCGGCGGGGATCGTCGATGCGCAAAATTCCTGGTACTGGGTCCTGCTGCGATCGATGCGCACCGCCCGGCCGAGATGCTGCGATTCCTGGGTAACGACGGGCTCATCGATCAATCGCTCGATCAGATTCTCGGTCTCATCGGACAGCTTGCTGCCCGTGGCATCGAAGAATTTAATTCCGTTGTCTTCATATAAGTTATGCGAGGCGCTGATGACGACGCCGAAGCTGCACGCCAAACGCTGGGTCATGTAAGCGATGCCGGGCGTCGGCAGCGGCCCGATCAGCATCACGTCGACGCCGGCGGCCACGAATCCGGCCTCCAGTGCCGACTCGAACAGATAGCCCGACAACCGGGTATCCTTGCCGATGAGCACGCGGCCGCCGTCCGGCGCCAACACGCGTGCCGCAGCGCTCGCGAGCCGCAGCGCAAAATCCACGGTCATCGGCGCTTGGCCTACGCGGCCGCGCACACCATCGGTGCCGAAGTAACGCATCGTCATGGAGCGTCGACGCTGCGTGTTGGCCCCTGCAAAACCGCACTGACCATCCGGATTGCATCCCGCGTCGGCGCGACATCGTGGGTGCGAATGATGCGTGCTCCCATACTCACGGCAAGCGCCGCCAGCCCGAGGCCGCCGTACAATCGCTCATCGGTGGACCGAGCACCCAAGATGCGGCCGATGAAACTCTTGCGCGATACGCCCACCAGCAGCGGCGAGCCGAGAGCTGCCATTCGCGGCAGCGCCTTGAGCACAGCCATGTTGTGCTCCAAACCCTTGCCAAAACCCACGCCCGGATCAAGTGCGATGGCTTCGCGTGCGATGCCGGCTGCCAGGCAGGCCTCGCGTTGTACAGTCAAGAATTCGCATACTTCGCCCACTACGTCCTGGTACCTCGGATGGTGCTGCATCGTACGCGGCTCGCCCTGCATGTGCATCAAGCACACTCCCACACCGGCCCTGGCAGCCCAGTCGCGAGCCCCGGGGGCACGCAGCGCATGCACATCGTTGACGATGCACGCCCCCGCGGCCGTCGCAGCCGCCATCACGCCGGGCTTGCTGGTGTCGATCGAAAGGGCCACATCCAGGGTGCGCGCAATGCGCTCGATGACGGGCACCACGCGCTCGATTTCCACGGATTCTTCCACAGCGTCCGCGCCCGGCCGAGTCGATTCTCCGCCGATATCGAGTATAGCGGCCCCCTCGGCGACCATGGCGGCGGCACGCTCGAGGGCGGCATCGGGCCGTGAATAACGGCCCCCGTCGGAGAAGGAATCGGGCGTCACATTGAGTATGCCCATCACCACGGGCTGGGTCAGGTCGATGACTCTATTAAGGCCGCGCCACTGCATGGGAGTCGGTACCGAGCAGCTGAGTGCTTCAATGAAAAGGCCGGCATGGTGAGCTGGCCTTCGGTTTGGGCCAGAGAAAGCCCTGCGGGCTTCCCCCGGCTAGTGCTGCCCTGCCGGATTGACCAGCGGGGGCGCAGGCTTCTCGGCCGTCGGGGGCCGGGGCGTCGCCGTGGGCGTATCGTCCCAGTCCTTCGGTGGACGCGGCACCCTGCCCTCCATGATGTCCTTGATCATTTCCTCGTCGATGGTCTCGTACTTGATCAACGCCTCGGACATGGTCTGCAGCTTGTCCATATTGGTCTGGATGATCTTGTAGGCACGCTGATAATTACTGTCGATCACGCGCCGCACTTCTTCATCGATGACGTGCGCCGTGACGTCGGACACCTGTTTGTGCTGCGTGACGCTGCGACCCAGGAATACCTCTCCCGACTCTTCGCTGTATGTCTGGGGACCCAGCCGGTCCGACAAGCCCCAGCGGGTCACCATGTTGCGCGCCAGCTCGGTGGCCCGTTCGATATCGTTGGAGGCGCCGGTGGTCACGGCATCCGGGCCGAATACCAGCTCTTCCGCGACCCGGCCGCCGAACAGGGTGGCGATCCGGCTTTCGAGCTGCCGCTTGCTGGTGCTGTATCGATCCTGTTCCGGCAGGAACATGGTCACGCCGAGCGCGCGGCCGCGCGGAATGATGGTCACTTTGTAGACCGGATCATGCTCGGGGACGCTCAAGCCCACGATGGCATGGCCCGACTCGTGATAGGCCGTGTTGCGCTTCTCTTCCTCGGTCATGACCATGGAGCGGCGTTCGGCGCCCATCATGATCTTGTCCTTGGCGCGCTCGAACTCTTCCATGGTCACGGACCGCTTGTTGCCGCGGGCGGCGAACAGGGCCGCCTCGTTCACCAGGTTGGCAAGATCGGCGCCGGAAAAGCCAGGGGTGCCGCGTGCGATGACCGACGGCTTGACGTTATCGCCGAGCGGCACCTTGCGCATATGAACTTTGAGGATCTGCTCGCGGCCGCGCACGTCCGGCAGGGGCACCACGACCTGCCGATCGAACCGACCGGGACGCAACAGCGCCGGATCCAGCACATCGGGCCGGTTGGTGGCGGCGATGACGATGATCCCCTCGTTGCCCTCGAAACCGTCCATTTCCACCAATAACTGGTTGAGGGTCTGTTCGCGCTCATCATGGCCGCCGCCCAAGCCGGCGCCACGATGCCGGCCTACCGCATCGATTTCATCGATAAAAATGATGCAGGGAGCGTGCTTCTTGGCCTGCTCGAACATGTCGCGGACACGTGAGGCGCCCACGCCGACGAACATTTCGACGAAATCCGAGCCGGAGATGGTGAAGAACGGCACTTTGGCCTCGCCGGCGATGGCGCGCGCCAACAAGGTCTTACCGGTTCCGGGGGAGCCGACCATGAGGACGCCCTTCGGAATCTTGCCGCCAAGCTTCTGGAACTTGCCGGGATCTTTCAAGAAGTCGACGATTTCGACCACTTCCTGCTTGGCTTCTTCGACGCCCGCGACATCGGCAAACGTAATGTTGACCTGGTCTTCGCCCAGGAGCCGCGCGCGACTCTTGCCGAAGGACATGGCCCCGCGCCCGCCCGATGCCCCCTGCATCTGGCGCATGAAATACGCCCAGAACCCGATGAGAATCAGGATGGGAAACGCCGAGATCAGCAGCTGCAGGAACACGGATTGCTGTTTCGGCGGCTCGCCGCGGAATTTCACGCCCTGCGACTGCAATAATCCAATCAGCGCGCCGTTGCTGGTTTCCGGGTTGTAGGTGACGAATTGATTACCGTCGCGGCGTTTGCCCTCGATGATCTCCCCTTTCAGGGTGACCGAATCGATGCTGTTGCTCTTGACGTCGGACAGAAATTGCGAGTAATCGATGGTGGCTGGCTGACCGGTGCGCATGCCGAATTGGCTGAAAATCGCGAGCAGAATGACCGCCAATGCGACCCACAGGAGAATTTGTTTCGTCAGATCGTTCAAGTTTCACCTATCATCCGCAAACCCATTACCACACATTATCTTGATGGACGTTCATCCGAACTTACACCATCCCAAACTGCCGCGCCAACAGATAGATCTCAGGACTGCGAGTTCGTGACGCTTTCGGCTTTTTCGTCACGACCCGACCATAACGGCTGCGGGCATTCTTGATGATCTCCTCGAACCCCGCCCCTTGAAACAATTTCACCAGCAGATCGCCTCCGGGGGCCAAAACTTGGGAAGCAAATTCGACCGCCAACTCTGCCAAATACATCGATCGAGGCTGATCCACCGCGTCTATACCAGCCATGTTGGGGGCCATATCGGACAAAACAAGGTCGACCTTGGCGGCGCCGACCGCGCCCAATACTTCGTTCAGCACCGCCTCTTCGCGAAAGTCGCCGAGCACGAAATCGACGCCGGGAATTGCGTCCATGGGCAGTATATCCGTAGCGACGATTCGGCTCGAGCCGCCGACGATGCGTGCCGCATATTGGCTCCAGCCGCCGGGCGAAGCACCCAGATCGACGCAGCGAATACCGGGCCGCAATAACCGTTCGGTCTCCTGGATTTCCGCCAGCTTGAAGACCGCGCGCGAACGCCAGCCCTCTCGGTGCGCCCGTTTCACAAATTCGTCGCTCGCATGTTCCGCAAGCCACCGAGCACTACTCTTTGTCCGCTTGGGCATCACTTCACTCGCTTCGCCGCCTTTCCTGCGTCGTCTATACTGGGGCGGATGCACCTATCTGAAAAACAAAAGAAACATCTGCGCCGCCTGGCGCATCCCCTTCGCCCCATCGTGATGCTCGGCAACGCCGGCCTCACCGACGGCGTGGTCAACGAATTGGACCGCGCCCTCACCGACCACGAGCTCGTCAAAGTCAGCGCTCGAATCGGCGAGCGGGAGGTTCGCAACGAAGCCCTGGCCGCCCTGGCGGCGCGCACGTCGGCGGAATTGGTGCAGCGCGTCGGTCATGTCGGCGTGTTCTTTCGCCGCTGCAAGGAGCTACCGAAAATCCTCATTCCAGATTAATACGATCACGGCGAGACAGGCGGTCAAATAGAGCACCATCGACACACCGTGCCAGGCGCCGAAGGTCAAGCCGGCTGCCGCACCATGCGCCCGCGCCGCGTCCATGACGCGCCGTAGACCCCATTCATTGAGCGCCAGCAGCGACGCGGCGAAATAGCCCCAAGCGAACTTCAGTCGGCCCGGCAGCAACAGCGCCAGCGCAGCCACACTCACCCCCAGGTAGGTCTCGATGCTGAACAACCGTCCCGCCAGCACGCCGGCCAGATGCCGATCGCTCTGCGCATGGAAAAGGGTCCAAGCCACCCAAGGCAACGACCAAAGACTGCCGGCCCACAGCACCAGCAGCAGGCGGAATACTTTACGGATCACAGGTAGCGTACGACGATGATCTCGTAGGTGCGCGTGCCGCCCGGCGCCATCACGTCGACCACGTCGCCTTCCGACTTGCCGATGAGCGCCCGCGCGATGGGCGAGGAGACCGACAGCAGTCCTTCCTTGATGTTCGCCTCGTCATCGCCCACCAACTGGTACACCACCTTGACGCTGCCGTCCTGATCTTCGAGTTCCACCGTCGCGCCGAATACGACGCGCCCGGTGGCGTTCAACTTGGTGACATCGATCACTTCGCAGTTCGACAGGCGGTGTTCGATCTCGTTGATGCGGCCCTCGATGAAGCTCTGCTGTTCACGCGCCGCGTGGTATTCGGCATTCTCGGACAAATCGCCGTGGGCGCGCGCCTCGGCGATCGCTTTGATGACGTTCGGCCGCGCCTCGCTCTTCAGCTGTTTCAACTCTTGCCGCAGCCGCTCGGCGCCGCGCAGAGTCATGGGAGTTCGTTTCAAGCGGTAAATTCCTGGGAGCTTGATTGAATAATCCGCGTGAGCCGCGTTGGCTGGGAGAGGGAGCGGATGCAAGGCGCGCGGCGCAGGGCGTGGCGGGCTCCACGGCCAAGCCGCGCAACGCCGCAGACGCCCCTCTCCCAGCCAACCCTTCGGGAGCGGGCAGATTTCCCCTCATTCGTCGTTGTCGCCTCCTCATTGGGTCTTGACCCAACTACGTCGGCTCCGCCTCGACTGAGGGGAAATCTGCCACGCTCGCGGCCACGCGGAATACTCAGACAGGCTCCTAGAACGAAATTGCAGAATTTCCGCCTCAGCTAAGCATGTCGGCCTTTCCGGCGAAACCTAACGGATCCGAACGTGATGCGATTCACGTTGCACCGAAAGCCGGGCATTCCCCGAGTAGGTTATGTTCGATCGGGGCGAGCGCAGACTCTTGCGATCAAGCGCCGAGCCCGCGGCCAGTCGAAGGCCGGCCCTGGATCGGTTTTGCGGCCCGGGGCGATATCGCTATGGCCGACCAATCGATCGGTCGACAGTCGCGGGTACGCTGCGCAGAGCGCGGCGACCACCTCGGCAAGCGCCTGGTACTGCGCGGCCTCGTAGGCAAGCGTGTCGGTGCCCTCGAGTTCGATGCCGACCGAAAAATCGTTGCATGCCGCGCGGCCCTCGAAACTGGACTTGCCCGCGTGCCACGCTCGCTCCGTGAACTTGACGTATTGCGTGACCGCGCCGGTGCGTTTGATCGCCAGGTGAGACGATACGCGCAGCGCGGTCACCTCCGCAAAATAAGGATGCCTATCGACAGGCAACGTGTTGGTGAACAGGCGGTCTATCCACGGGCCGCCGAACTCGCCGGGCGGCAGACTAATCCCATGCACCACGATGAGGTCCGCCTCCACGCCCGGCGGTCTTGCGTCGCAATTCGGCGAAGCGATCTGCGCGACGCCGCGCATCAGTCCGCTCGCAAGGTCAACCTCCAAATCTGCTCCCCCCATGAACGATGATCACCATAGCATATGCGACAATCCCGCCCCATGAACGAACACGATAGAAGGATCACCGCTTCCGAGGCGCTTGCCGCGCGCGACTTGCGCGTCTTGTGGCACCCGTGCACGCAGATGAAGGACCACGAAACGCTGCCTTTGATAGCGATCAAGCGCGGCGAGGGTGCGTGGCTGGAGGACTTCGATGGGAAACGCTACCTCGATGCGGTCAGTTCCTGGTGGGTGAACCTTTTCGGCCACGCCAATCCACGCATCAACGCCGCTCTTCGCGATCAACTGAACCAACTGGAGCACGTGATCTTTGCCGGATTCACGCACGAGCCCGCGGTGCGTTTGTCGGAACAGTTGGTTTCCCTGACTCCCGCCGGCCTGACCCGCTGTTTCTTTGCGGACAACGGCTCCGCCGCGGTCGAAGTAGCCATCAAGATGAGCTTTCATTATTGGCGCAACCGCGGCCGGCCGCGCAAGACACGCTTCATTACGCTGGCCAACAGCTACCACGGCGAGACGCTGGGCGCACTGGCGGTGGGCAATGTCGAACTCTATAAATCCCTGTATAAACCATTGTTGATGGATGTGCTCACGGCGCCGTCGCCCGACTGCTACTTCCGCGACGCCGGCGAATCGTGGGAGCAGTATTCGGTCAGGCAATTCGATCATATGGAACGCATGCTTGCCGCAAGCGCCGGCGAAGTCGCCGCTGTGATTGTGGAACCGCTGGTGCAATGCGCCGGCGGCATGCGCATGTATCACCCTGAGTACCTGGCGCGTCTGCGCGACGCCTGCCGCCGCCACGACGTCCATTTGATCGCCGATGAAATCGCGGTCGGATTCGGCCGCACCGGCACGTTGTTTGCTTGCGAACAGGCGGGAATTTCGCCGGATTTCCTGTGTCTATCGAAGGGATTGACCGGCGGCTATTTGCCTCTGTCGGCGGTCTTGACCACGGACGATGTCTACGATGCGTTCTATGGCGATTACGCCAACCTGACCGCGTTCCTGCACTCGCATAGCTACACCGGCAATCCATTGGCGTGCACGGCGGCGCTCGCGACACTGGACATCTTTGCCACGGATAACACCATCGAGTGCAACCGCTCCAAAGCCGCCTATCTCGGCCGTCGCGCGCGCGAACTCGAGGCACATGCGCACGTCACCGAAGTTCGGCAGTGCGGAATGATCGTCGCCATCGAATTCGCGAAGGATAAACAAACACGCGAACCTTATCCCTGGACGGAGCGCCGCGGTCAGCGGATTTACCGGTATGCCCTGGATCAGGGCGTGCTGTTGCGCCCGATCGGCGATGTCGTGTACTTCATGCCGCCCTACACCGTCAATGAAGCGGAAATGGATTTGATGGTGCGGGTCGCGGCCGAAGGGCTGGAGTTGGCGACATGCGATTGACCCGAGTGTACGTCGATGCGCCGCTGACATCGGGCACCATCGTCGATCTACCCAAGGACACCGCGTCTCACCTTGCCAAGGTGCTGCGAGCGCGCAGCGGCGATGAACTCATACTCTTCAGCGGCGACGGCCGCGAATATGCCGGCGCAATCGAAAGCGTACGCGGCGCGCGCGTGACCGCCTCCGTGGGCAACGCCGCCGACGTCGACCGCGAGTCACCGTTCGCGATCACTCTCGTGCAATGCGTGCCGCGCGGCGACCGCATGGACTTCATCGTTCAAAAGGCGACTGAACTCGGCGTTGCGCGCATCGTGCCGGTATTGAGTCAGCGCAGCGTCGTGCGGCTCGATGTGAGTCATGCAGAATCGAAGGCCGCGCATTGGCGCGCCGTCATCGTCAACGCCTGCGAACAATGCGGCCGAAATCGGCTGCCGGCCATCGACGCGCCGATCCCTCTCCTCAACTACCTCGGAAGTTCGCCGTCGACAAGTGCCAGATTGGTTCTTGAACCCGGCCTTGAGTCCGCGGCAACACCGGATCTCGATGCTTCGGCGGAGATCGCCATCGGACCGGAAGGCGGTTTTGCCGACGACGAACTGGATGCATTTCGGATCGCCGGGTTCGTGCGGGTCAACCTCGGTCCTCGAATCTTGCGCACCGAAACGGCCGCGATCGCCGCCCTTACGTGGTTGCAGACCCGCTTCGGCGATATGCGCGTCGCCTAAGGAGCCTTACGGCATCACCGACGTTTCTTCGGCGATCATTTGCTCGAGCCGCTGCAAATCCGGAATGAGCGGCGTCTCATTGATCATGCGCACCTGACAAATGACCGGCGACCGCTCCGGGAAGCTGCGCGAGGGATCCGGTCGGATAACATCGGCATTGACGCGCACGAGCTGCGGGAAGCCTTGCGTCAGCATGCCGAAAAAGCCGGACTGCAGCTTGCCGCCCGTAGCATGGAATATCACGATTCGTGTGCGGCTCGAGATCGTGGGCAGCGCTTGTCCGAACGCGCCCTCGAAGGACACGATAGGCACGCTTCGGCCGTTCCAGCTCACGAGGCCTGCATACCACGGAGGCGCGTTGGTCATTTCCGCTGGCGCCAGATAACTGATGACCTCCGCCACGCAGGCGCGCGGCACGATCAGCCGTTCACCGGCCAACGGCACCAGGAGGCTGTACAATTCGTCGCGCAGATCCGACACGGCGGTGGTTACCGCGCGAGGGCGCTGCGGCGATTGACGAGCGGTTCGATGGCGTCGAGCAGCTGGCTTTCTTGGTAGGGCTTGCCCAGATAATCGTCGACACCGAGCTCGATTGCCCGCGCTCGGTGCTTTTCGCTGACGCGCGACGTGATCATGACGATTGGAATGTCCTTGAGCCTCGGGTCATTGCGAACATGGGCGGCCACTTCGTAACCGTCCATGCGCGGCATTTCAATATCGAGAAGAATGATATCCGGCAGATTTTCCTGCAACAGCGAAACGGCGTCCACTCCGTCCTTGGCCGTGAGCACGCGCATTCCGTTGCGCTCGAGCAGCCGTTGAGTCACTCGGCGCACGGTGATCGAATCGTCCACGACCAGTGCGAACGTGCGCCGATCCCGCTGATCGAGCACCGCCATTTCGGCCGTCTTGGCGCGCCATTCGGAACGCACCAGCGAGCCCATGTCGAGGATGACGACGATGCGTCCGTCGCCCAATATGGTGGCGCCGGCGATGCCGCGAATTCCCGAGATCTGAGGCCCCAAGGACTTCACGACGATTTCCCGGCTGCCGACCAGTTCATCCGTCACCAATGCGGTCGAATGTTCGCCCGCGCGGATCAGCACGACGGACATGGAAACGTCCGATTCGGGCAGGCGGGTGGGTCCGAGCCCGACGAACGAACCTAGCTGCTGAAAACGGTATTTCTGGCCACCGTATTCGAACAGCGGTGCGTCCCTGCCGAGATGCCGGGCGACGATGTTGCGCGGCAATCGCACCACGCCCTCAACCGTCGCCAGCGGCAATGCATAAACCTCGTCGGCAACGCGCACGATCAACGCCTGGCTGATCGCGAGCGTGAACGGCAGGCGAATCGTGAAACGCGATCCCTTGCCCGCCGTCGATTCGATGAACAGGCCGCCGCCCAGCTTTTTGACTTCAGTGGCTACTACATCCATGCCCACGCCGCGGCCGGCCGCCTGAGTAACGCGGCCCGCCGTGCTGAAGCCGGGCTCCAGGATGAGCTGCATGGCCTCTTCGTCGGTGAGTTTTGCGTGCCGGTCGATGAGTCCGAGCGACACCGCCTTCTCGCGGATCAATTTCACATTGATGCCGCTACCGTCGTCGGTGACGACGATCACCACTTCCGCCCCGTCGCGCGTCAGGCTGACCGAGATTCTTCCCACGTCCGGCTTGGCCAAAGCCGCGCGGCGTTCTGCGGGCTCGATGCCGTGTACCACGGCGTTGCGCAGCATGTGCTCCAGCGGCGCAACCATGCGTTCGAGCATCTGGCGGTCCAGTTCTGCCGACGCACCCTGAACCACCAACTCAGCCCGCTTACCGGTGTCGTTGGCGGCTTGCCGCACCAGACGCGTCAGTCGCTGCACGTGGCGCTGGAACGGCACCATGCGGGTACGCATCAAGCTGTTCTGCAACTCAGTGATGACGCGCGCCTGCTGAGTCAGCAGGTTCTGCGCCTCGCGAGTCAGCGTTTCCAACAGGCCTTGAATGCTCGCGACGTCCCCCGAAGTTTCGGACAGGGCGCGAGAAAACTGCTGAAGCGCCGAATAGCGGTCTAGTTCCAGCGGATCGAAGTCGTTGCGTCGCGGAGCTTCATCGTGGTGCCGATTGAGCACCTGTGCTTCGGTCTCGATTTCCAATCCACGCAGCTGCTCTTTGAGACGGGTGACCGTACGTGCCAACTCCGCCAAGTTGAAGTCGATCGAGTTCACTTGCTGATCGAGGCGGGCACGGAAGATACTCACCTCGCCGGCATTGTTGAGCATCGTGTCCAGCAGTTCGGCATCCACCCGCGCCATTTCCACGCGCTCCGCCGGAATATTCTCGCGGCCGGGCAGTACGGGCGCGGCGCTGACTTCGAGACTCGAAATGGAATCTTCGCTCAGGGCGGGCGGCACGGATTGTGCGGGCGCGGCCGGTTGAGCCACGGTCTGCCGTGGCTCGGCGGACGGGCTCGTGTCGACGCCCAGCGACACGACCTCCGGAGTGGCGACGGCCAGAGCTGCGACGCCCGAAACATCCGCGGCGGGCGCAGCAGCCGCCGAACTGGGTGGCGCCGCCGCGCTTACTTCGAGCTGCGCGACGGCGGCCGGCGACTCGGACAACGCCTCTGTGGCGGGTGCGCCGGGGGCCGTCGGTGTCTTCTCGGTGACGCCCATCGCCAAATTACGAACTTGAGCGAGCAGCGCGACCGCGGCGGCAGGCAGCGAGCCCGCGCTCACCGTGTCGCGCATGCGCGCAAGTTCGTCGAGGCTAGCCTGCATTACCGCGTGCGCATGGTCGTCGGCCGGCACCGCGCCGGTGTCGATGTTGATGACCAGAGTCTCCAGTTCATGGCTCAGATTCCCCATCGCGGTGATCCCCGCCATGCGCGCCCCGCCTTTCAGGGTATGCAATTGACGCTGCAGTTCCGCGACCCGCTCCTTGTCCTTGCGGTCACGATTCCAAGCTGTCAGGGAACCTTCGGCGGCCTCGAGCAACTCCGTGGCCTCTTCGCTGTAGATCTTCGCGATTTCGTGATCGAATTCTTCGACCGCAGGCTCTGCGGCCGTGTGCGCGGCAGCTGCGTGCTCGATGGCCACGTGCTCTGTCGCGTGCTCGAATGCCGGAGTGCCCTCCGGCAACTCTGGGACGATCGCCGACGAGCTGCCGTCACGGGAAGCCCGTGCGAGTTCAGCATCGACTTCGGCTTCGAGCTCACGCAGGCGATGCAGGAGCGACGGCTGGTCGACGAAAAACGCGGTGGACTCGTTGATATGGGAGACCACATCGTCGATGGCACGAACCGAATCTCCCAGGGTCGCGAGTCCGGCATCCGTCAACCCATGCCCGCTATCGTAGAACTTGCGCATGACCTGGTTGAGCGGTTCGGTAATGCGGATTCCATGTCGAGCTTCAGCCATCTTGGAGCTGCCGCTCAAGGTATGGATGGCGCGATACACGGATTCCGGTAAATGATGCGGGGCCGGCTGGCCCGCTCTCTTGCGCAGGTAGTCGCGGATTTCCGCGAGGTGGCTCGACGTCTCCTTGCTGTAGATGTCGTGCAGCAAGGGATCCATGACCGGCGCCAGGTCGGCCGCAGCGGCCTCGAAGCCGGCGGGTGCTTCCACGCTCGCCGCGGCGGCAATCTCCGCGGGTAGGTTCTCGCCGGCGGGGATGTTCGACGCCGCGTCGCTGGCCGCGGCAGCGGGAACCGCGGCCAGCGGTTCGACAGCCGCTTGCGGCCGGGGCAGGGCCGCATCCAGAGACGGCTCGGGAGCGCCGGGCGGAAAAGGTACAAGCGTCTCGATAGTCTGTAATTCTTGGGAGGTGCTAAGGTCCTCCGACGCGCTCGCTACGGCCGATTTCGCGTCGCGGCGCTCGGCGAAGGCAAATGCGTCAGCCATGATGTCGCTCACCGGCACCAAGTTCTGCCTGCCGGTTTCCAATTGCTCTACGAGTTGCGGCAGCGCCGCAACCGCGCTGCGCAACAGCACCATCATGCCCGGCGTACGCGACAGCGTCTTATCGATGATGCGGTTCAGCAAATTCTCAATCGCCCATCCGAATTCGGCGATCAACCTCGCGCCGACCATCCGACCGCTGCCTTTCAGCGTATGGAAGCTGCGGCGCAAGACACCGAGCGAATCCAAATCCATGGGATTTTGGTCCCACTGAGGGAAGCATTGCTGGATCGACGCGATTTCCTCTTTGGCCTCTTCGATGAACAATTCCACGAACTGCGGATCGACAGCAGGCGGCCGCTCCGCCGAAACCAGCGGATGGGTCGCGATCTGCTCATCCTTCGGCGGCTCGATCGCCACCGTGACGTCAGGGTTCAACCTAACCGTCTTGGCGATGTCATCGCCGCCCGGGACTTCCAAAGTGGGCACCCGCGACGGTCCCTGCTCGGCCAACGCCTTGATGCACATTTCCGCGTTGTCCAACATGTACCAAGGATCGTTACGGCCGTTCTGCAGGGTCTCCATGTAGTACTCGATGCTCACGATGGCATCGGCAATGCGCTCCAGACGTAGCGCGTCCGGAACAGGCGCGCCCGGCTCGATCAGCTTGCGCACCTCGGCGCCGACGGCGTCCATCAATTCGACCGCCCGCCCTTTGCCGAGCATCAAGAGGCCGGCAGTGATACCGCGCAGCAACTGCGGCACGTTGTCCAATCCTTGAGGCGGGAAATCAGACGGTTTTTGTA
>Ga0326728_10007266_pt1 | contig 28733 bp, 28 predicted proteins | sample MB3enrmetagenome_FD_207602 | JGI IMG/M metagenome (GOLD analysis project Ga0326728, IMG submission 207602) | Lab enriched peat soil microbial communities from McLean, Ithaca, NY, United States - MB31MN | ecosystem: Environmental > Terrestrial > Soil > Wetlands > Peat | place: USA: New York... | reverse complement strand
GAGGAGCGGGAAGTTGTGCTGCACCTCGACGGTCAGGCGCGTTATCTGGCCGTTCGTCAAGCGGTCTTCACCGCCCACGGCGGCGATGCCGACGCGTTATTTATCGTCCGCGACGTTACCGCTCAGCACCGGCTGGAAGAAGAGCGCGAAAATGCAGCCCGTTTGCAGGCGCTGGCGGAAAGCACGGCGCTGTTGGCCCATGAAGTTCGTAATCCCCTGGCCAGCATGGAACTGTTTGCCTCTCTGCTGGTGCAGGCCTCGCCCGCGGGCAACAACGACATTCGCAACTGGTCCAAGCATATTCAGGCGGGTCTGCGGATGATTGCGGCCACCGTGAATAACGTATTGCATCTGCGGCATCCCGGCCCCCTGCAACTGCGTACGGTGAACGTGACGGAGTTGCTGGGTTGCACCATTCAGTTGCTCGAGCCGGTGGCGCATCAGTGCGGTATCAACATTGACTTTGATCCGGGCACCCCGAATGTGGACATTCAAGGGGATCCGTCCCGATTGCAGCAGGTGTTTTTCAATCTTGCGGTGAACGCCTTCCGTGCCATGAAGCCGGGCGGCGTGCTCTACGTTACGGTGGCGCCGGCGGCGGAGAACACCGCCGAGGTGAAATTCCGCGATCAGGGTTGTGGTATCGCGCCGGAAGATCTGGAACGTATTTTCGAGCCGGGGTTCAGCCGCAGTACGGGCGGTTCCGGTTTCGGTTTGGCGGTATGCCGCAAAATTATCGGCCAGCACGGGGGCAAATTGCATGTGGCCAGCCGGCTGGGTGAAGGTACGACGGTGTCGCTCATATTGGGGACCAAGGGAGAAACAGAATGAGACAGGTGCTGGTGGTCGATGATGAGGCCGCCATTCGAGCCGCCCTCGAAGTAAACCTTCGCCGCCAAGGCTGGTCCGTACAGACCGCCGGCGGAGTCCAGGAAGCCGTAGCCAAGTTCCGCGCCGGCCGTTTTCCGCTGGTGGTTACGGACATGCGCATGGGCGACGGAGACGGCATGGGCGTCCTGCGCCAGGTCCGCGCCATCAACCCCGAAACCGCCGTCATTTTTCTGACGGCCTATGGCAGCGTTCCCGAAGCGGTTTCCACCATCCGCGAGGGGGCGTGCGATTATCTGGAAAAACCGGTGGCCTTCGAACAGCTCGATCTGGCCATTCAACGCGTTTTGCGCGTGCCCACCCGCTACGGCGCCGATGAAGTCGTCGGAGCTTCGACGCCGATGCGCAACCTGATGGATATGGCGGTACGCGTGGCGCGCACCGACGCCGATGTGCTGGTGGAAGCCGAGAGCGGCACCGGCAAGGAACTGCTGGCCCGGTTGATCCATCAGAACAGCGCCCGTAAAGCCGGTCCCTTTGTGGCCGTGAATTGCGCCGCCTTCCCCGAAGCGCTGCTGGAAAGCGAGTTATTCGGTTATGTGCGCGGCGCGTTTACCGGCGCCATGACCACCAAGGCCGGCAAGTTCGAACTTGCCGATAATGGCACCCTGCTGCTGGATGAAATCGGCGAATTGCCGCTGAGCCTGCAACCCAAGTTGCTGCGCATCCTGCAGGACCGCCAGGTTGACCGGCTGGGCGACACGCATCCGTGCCGGGTCAACACGCGCGTGATTGCCACCACCAACCGGGCCTTACTGAGCCTGGTGCAGGAAGGAAAGTTTCGTGCGGATCTCTATTACCGCCTGAACGTGGTTCCCATGACCATTCCGCCGTTGCGCAGCCGTCCGGGAGACGCCATCGAACTGGCAGAGCACTTTATCCGCAAGTATGCGCCGAAGGGCACCGAGTTCCGGCTTTCGCCGGAACTGAAGCAACGGCTGACCGAATATCACTGGCCGGGCAACGTGCGCGAACTGGAGAACGTGATCCGGCGCACCCTGGTAATGTCGCCCGGCTCCGAACTCGGGCCGGAGGCACTGGAAGTGACCGCGCCCTCGCCAACGCTTGAGTCTTCCGGCGCTCCCCAGCCCGGGCAGACCTTGCGCGACGTGGAGCGGCAGTTGTTTGAAGCCACGCTGGCTTCCACCGGCGGAAACCGCAGCCGTACGGCCCAGTTGCTGGGGATCAGCATCCGGACCGTGCGCAACAAAGTCCGCGAGTATGGCTTACAGAGGAGAAACGCATGAGCCTGATCGATTCCGACTCGCTAAACCTCGATGAACGCTTTCTGAACCTGGTTTCCTACCGGCAATCGCTGGTGGCCGGCAATATCGCCAACCTCGATACGCCGGGCTACAAGACGCACGACATCGATTTTCACGCGGAGATGCGCCGGGCCATGTCCGCCCCGGAGGCTCCGTCCACCCCGATGGCCAAGGAAGTTCCCGGCTTGATGCAGCGGCCGGACGGCAACGACGTAAGTATTGACCGGGAATCCATGGCTCTGGCCGAAGTACAGATGCAATACCGGGTCGGAGTCGAATTGGTTCGGCACGAGGTTCGCATGGTCAATATGGCCCTCAAGGATGGGGCAACCTCGTAACGAAGGGAGATCCTCATGAATCTGTTTGGGGTACTTGACATCAGTGCAGGCGCGCTTCAGGCGGAACGGTTGCGCGCCGAAGTGACGGCCGCCAACCTGGCCAACGCGGAAACCACGCGTACCGAGCAAGGCGGCCCGTATGTGCGCCAGCAGGTGATCTTCTCGGCGGCCAGAAATATGGCCGCGCTGGGCGGTTCCCTGGCGGACGCGCAAGTCCAGGGGGTCAGCGTGAGCGGGCCGGTCAGCGATCAGAGCCCGCCGGTGATGCGCTATGAACCCGGCAATCCGGACGCCAACGCCGAGGGTATGGTCGCTTATCCGGCCATCAATCCGGTACAGGAAATGGTGGACATGATGGGCGCGGCGCGGGCTTATCAGTTGAATGCCGCCGCCGTACAAAGCACCAAGAACATGGTGCAGTCATCGATCGACATTTTGCACTAAGGACGTGAACCGTTATGAGCGCAAATATTCAAGGCCTTGGACCACAAGTCAATGCGTTTGACGTCGCGAAGCCGTCGACCGGCGGTAGCGGCCAGTCGTCCGATTTCGCCCAGACCTTGCGCGACGGCATGCGCCAGATCGAACAGTTACAGACCGACGCGCAGCAGAAGACGGAGTCCGTGTTGTCCGGCAACGGCCAGGACCTCCACTCGGCGATGATCGCCGTGGAGAAGGCGGAGCTGTCCTTTCAGCTGATGATGCAGGTACGCAACAAGATCGTGGCCGCGTACCAGGATGTGTCGAAAATGGCTTTCTAGCAGTAGCTAGTCGCTAGTAGCTAGGGGCCGGTTCCATGTCCAGCCACCAGCTATTTACGGCGGAGACTTTGATGGATGAGATTTTTAAAAAGACGCGAGGAGCGGGGATTAGGGGAGTCATTAACAGCTGGCAGTCGGCTCCTAACTACCAGCTACTAACTACCAGCTACTAACTATGGAATTCTTAAAGCAGATTCGGGCCTGGTTGCAAGGCATGACGCCGAAGCAACAGATGATGCTGGCGGGCGGGACGGCGGTTACCCTCCTGATCCTGTGGGCGTTCGTCGCCCTGCTCGGCCAGCCTGACTATAAGACCCTGTACTCGGGATCAAACGCCGCGGACACCCAGGCTTTGACTACCCGTCTGGATGCGAAAAAGATTCCGTATCGCCTGACTCCCGATGGCGCCGGCATCCAGGTTCCCGCCGATCAATTGGACAAGGCCCGCCTGGAACTGGCCAGTGGCGGCGGCTTGCCCACCAGCGGCCGGCTGGGATTCGAAATCTTCGACAAGCCGGACTGGATGGGCAGCGACTTTGCCGAAAAGGTCAATTACCAGCGCGCCATGGAAGGCGAACTGGAGCGCACGATTCAAACTCTGGCCGAAGTGCAGGCCGCCCGCGTACACATCGTGATGCCGAAGGATTCGCTGTTCACCGACAAGGAACAGGAAGCCAAGGCTTCCATCGTCTTGACGCTGAAGCGTATGCCTTCCCAGGAATCGGAGTTGGCCATCCGCCAGTTGGTGGCCGGCGCGGTGGAAAACCTGCGGCCGGAAAACGTGACTCTGGTGGATAGCACGGGCCGTATGCTGAGTGCGGGAAATCACCACGGCGGCTCGGCCACCGACGGCGAGCTGGAACGCACCCTGACGGAAAAACTGCTGGCCACCGTCGAGCCCATTGTCGGCCACGATCGCGTGCGCGCCAGCGTAAACGTGGAATACGATCTGGCCACGACGGAAGACAATAAAGAAACTCTCGATCCCAACTCGGTGGTCGCGCTCACTGTGCAAAAGTCGGAGGAGATCGTCGGCGCGGGACAGGCCCAGTCCGGCGGAGTGCCGGGAACCACCAGCAACGTTCCCAGCAAGGGGCAGCCCCCGGCCAAGCCCAATAGCATTCCCGGACCGGCCCAGTCGAACCGCACGGAGAGCAGTACCTATGCGGTAAATCGCACGCAGCATCACGTGTTGCAGCCGGCCGGAGCCATTAAACGTATTTCCGCGGCCATCCTGCTGGATGCCGGCGCCAACCTTTCGGGCGATCAGTTGAAGCAGGTCGCGCAGCTTTCGCGCGCCGCGCTGGATATCGACAGCAGTCGCGGCGATACCGTGGAAGTGCAGAGCATTCCGTTCGCGCAAGTTCCGGGCGAACCGGTGGAGGCTCCGAGCATACCGACCCAGGTGGGGAACGTGCTCCAGCGCTGGGTTTCCCTGTTGCGCTATGCCGGCATTGCCCTGCTGTTCATGGTGGTGTACTCGCTGATCCTGCGTCCGCTGCGCAAGCAGATGAGCCTGACGTTGCGGCAGGTCAGCGCCAATTTGGCGGCGTCGGCGCCGCGCCTGGCCGTCGCGGCGGCCGGCAAGTCGTCACTATCCTCGACCGTGCAAGCGGAATTGGATGCCCAGGCCCAAGCCCTGGGTGATCCCGAGTTGCGGCGGGCAGTCATAGAAAAAATTAAACGCGATGCTCCGACCGCGGGCCGGCTGATCCAGAGCTGGGTGCGTCAGAGTTCGGATAAAGGGCGATGAATACTGCCGTTAACAGTCTGCAGAAAGCCGCCGTGTTGATGGTCATCCTGGGCGATGAAGTGGCCAGCAACATTTACCGCGCGCTCCCCGAAAGGGAAGTGCAGGAGTTGACCCGGGAAATCGCCGAACTTGACTACGTATCGCCCGAGCTGGCCTTTCAGGTTCTGGAGGATTTCAACCGCCTGCAGTTGACCCAGGAGTATGTCGCCCTGGGCGGCACCGAATATGCCAGTCGGCTGCTGGTGAAAGCGTTCGGCGAAGACGGCGCGAAAGTGCTGCTGGAAGAACTGGAACGCGCGCTGGAGGCGCAGGCCGGCAATCTGGATTCTTTGCAGAAGGCCGATCCCACCCAGCTGGCGAAGTTCATCGAAGGCGAACATCCGCAGACCATCGCTCTGGTCATTGCCCACTTGGATGCCAAACAGGCCTCGTCCCTGCTGGAAACCCTGCCGGAACGGACCCGGGCCGAGGTGGTTCGCCGCCTGGCCGAAATGCGCCAATTCTCTCCCGAAATGGCGAACAAGGTTTCGACCGTGCTCAACAAGAAGCTGCAGTCGCTCGGTCAACAGAAGCAGCGCGGATACGCGGGTTTCAAGGCGGTGGCCGACCTGCTGAACCGCCTGGAGCCGGCGGCCAGCAAGATCATTCTCGACAATATCGAATTACAGGACCCCAAACTCGCTCTGGCCATTCGCAACCTGATGTTTACCTTCGAAGACCTGCTGACGGTGGCCGATGCCAGTATTCGCGAGCTGCTGGCCAACGTCGACAAGAAGACTCTGGCGATGGCGTTAAAGGGTGCGTCCGAGCAGTTGAAAAACCATATTTTCAAATGCATGTCCTCGCGCGCTACCGACATGTTGAAGGAAGACATGGACGTGCTCGGCCCCGTGCGCGCCCGCGAAGTGACCCATGCGCAGCAGGAATTGATTACGGTGGCGCGCAATCTGGAAGCGGCAGGCAAGATCGTACTCAAGAGCGAAAGGGATGATGAATACCTCGTCTAGCGCGCAACAAAACGGCCCATTTATCAAGCGGTTCACGTATCCGTCGGTGGGAACCGGCGGGCAGCCGGCCGCTCCCACGGGACTGAACCTGGACTTCGGGGAAGCCGAAGGCGTTACGGAAGAGCAGGCCAAGGCCCGCGAGGCCGCGGCTTTCAACCGCGGCGTGGCGGAGGGCCAACAGCGGGCGCTGCTCGAGGCCCAGAGTTTTATCCAGCAGGCCAAGTCCGCGGTCGCCGATGCGGTGGCGGAATTTGCGCGCGAACGGGAATCCTACTTCCAGGATGTGGAAGCCGAGGTGATTTCCCTGTCGCTGGCGATTGCCCGCAAGATCCTGAACCGCGAAACCCAGATCGACCCGCTGGTCTTAAAGGGAGTGGTCTATGCCGCGCTGGAGCGGCTTTCCAGCGGCACCAGCGTGCGCCTGCACGTGCCTCCCGACCAGGTGGAAGCCTGGCGGAACGCCTTCGCCCACGATCCGGTGCGCAGCCCCGCGGAAATCGTCGCGGATGCTTCGCTGGTGGGCAATGAATGTCAGTTGGAAACGGCCCTGGGCAATAGTCATCTGAACGTGGAAACGCAATTGAAGGAGATCGAACAGGGATTCGCCGATTTATTGGCGCGGTCTCCGCGGAGTTAGCCATGGCCGCACGCTTAAGCCGCTTTCTGCACAGCCTGGATGAGTGTAAAAATCTGCGCTGGGAAGGCCGGGTCACGAAGGTACTGGGCCAGATCGTCGAGTCGGAAGGCCCGGTCTGTTCCGTGGGAGAGGCGTGTTCCATCATCACTTCCGATAAACAGACCTACGCCGGCGAAATCGTGGGCTTTCGCGGTTCCACCATCCTTTCCATGCCCCTGCTCAAGCCCCAGGGGATACGTTTCGGAGACCAGATCGTTACCTGGGGTTCGCGCGCCGCGCTGCGCGTGGGCGAAGAACTGCTGGGGCGCGTGATCGATGCCACCGGCGTGCCGCTCGATCAGCACGGCGCCTATCACGCCATGGAGGAGTGGCCGCTCGACGGCACCGCGCCGCGGGCCATGGATCGTGTCCCGATCCGCGAGCCTTTGAGCTGCGGCGTTCGCGCCATTGATGGTCTTGTCACCTGCGGGCGCGGTCAGCGCCTGGGCATCTTCGGCGGCAGCGGCGTGGGTAAAAGCACCCTGATCGGCATGATGGCGCGCAACACCGCGGCCGATGTCACCGTGCTGGCGCTGGTCGGTGAACGTGGCCGCGAAGTGAACGAATTTCTGGAGACCCTGGGCGAAGAGGGCCGCCGCAAGGCGGTGGTGGTGGTATCCACCTCCGACGAGTCGCCGGTGTTGCGCCTGCGCGCGGCAATGGCCGCCACCGCGGTCGCCGAGTATTTTGCCTCCCAGGGCAAGCATGTTCTGCTGGTGGTCGATTCGCTTACGCGTTTTGCCATGGCCCAGCGCGAAATCGGCCTGGCCGCCGGGGAACCGCCCACCGCCAAAGGCTATACGCCTTCCGTCTGGAGCCTGCTGGCCCGGCTGGTGGAACGTGCCGGACAGTTTGTCGAGGGCAGTATCACCGCCTTCTACACCGTGCTGATGGAAGGCGACGATCAGCAGGACCCGCTGGTCGATGCCGTGCGTTCGCTGCTCGACGGTCATATCGTGCTCGACCGCAAACTGGCCATGCAGAATCACTATCCGCCGATTTCCGTGCTCGACAGTCTCAGCCGTCTTATGCCGGCCGTGGCCACGGCCGATCATTTGCGGCGCGCCGGCGTGCTGCGCCGCTTCATGGCCGTCTATGCCCGCTCCGAAGATCTGATCCGCGTCGGCGCTTATCAAAAGGGCGCCGATCCGACGCTGGACAAGGCGATCGAAGTCCTGCCCGCCATCAATACGATCCTGCAGCAACGGCCCACCGAAGATACGACGCTGGAAAACACCGTCAAGTCGCTGCTGGCGATCCCGGCATAGCCTCATGGCCTTCCGCTTTCCTCTCGAAGCCCTGCTGCGCCTGCGCGCCACCCTGACGCGCCAGGAGGAAATGCGGCTGGAAGCCATCTCGCAAAAACTGGGTGCCGCGCGTCAGCAGCGGGAACTCTTTCTGCGCCGCAAACGCGAGTTCGAAACCAAGTTCACCGCCGACATGAAAGTGGGACTCCCCGCCGGCGAGGTTCAGTTCCGCTATACCGGAAGACGCGGCCTGGCCGAAACCGAACTAAAGATCAACCAGACCATCCTGATGCTGGAACGTGCCTGGCAGGAACAGCAGCAGAAATTCATCGAAGCTCGGCAGCGCCAGGAAGTAATGGAAACCGTGCGCGACGGGCAATTGGCCACCTATCAGGAAGACCAGCGCCGCCGCGAACAACAGTTGGTGGACGACCTCTTCCTCGCCGGCATGAACCGGGAAAAAGCCCAGCAGAAGAAATGAGCTGAAGGATAGTCTCCCGCCACGGGTTTTCGACGTAGCGCCAGCCCTTGTTGGCCTGTTGCTTATTACTTATTACTTGTCACTTATTACTTATTACTTGTTTTTCTTGTGGCTGCTTTTCTGTGACAAATTTTGTGAAGGTTGCCCAGGCCGCCATTTCTGATGAAAGTGGCGGCCTTCGGTTATAAGGTGGTGGCCTTGCCGTCCGTCTCAAATCAAGATTGCCAAAATTGCAAGATTGCCAAGTTTCCCCTCATTGGCAATCTAGGGGTCCGCCCCATCCCTCATCGGGTTTTGGCGAGCCCCCTGGGTACGCGGCCATCCTGGCCGCAGACCGGTGCGGCCAAGATGGTCGCGTACCCAGAAAAAGCGCCGCCTTTCGGCTCCTACATCCTAACTTGCGGCTCCACTCGGCGTGATCCCCTTGCCCTGAAAAATGATCTTCTTGGCAGTTTGATGTGATCATCTTGCCGTTTCGCATGATCGTCTTGGAGGTTCCAATGATTCACTTGAGGTTTTTTCGACGTGGAACGTGGAACGTGGAGCGAAGAACGAGGAACGGCATCCTCAGTTCGCGGCCCCTAACTTCTAGCTCCTAACTACTGCTTTTACGTGGACACCGATTTTCCAGGGGTTTTTGTCCTGGGCCAATCGCCAATTGCCAGTTGCGGTTTTCAACGTGGAACGGCTTCTCCAATGTTCGGAAGCAGCCTGCAAGTCCCCTCAGTTGCAGACAAAGGAATACGCCCTCAAGGAGCAGGTGAGTCCGGGCGACCGCGGCGCCTCAACTATACGTTCGCATCATGAAGGTCGCGCTGCCCAATGTCAAGAATGTGGAAACGGATTTCTTTAGGACCAGAAATCGCCAGTAGCCTGTCGGCCCCTAACTCCGAACTATTAGCTTCTAACCACTGGTTTTACGTGGAAACAGGTCTTTTGGGGTGGCTAGTAACCGGCAGTTAGCGAGTTTTGGGCGACTGCGCGGGAGAGGTGACCTGTGAAGGATATGATTGCTTTTTCCGCGACACCTGGCCTTGGAATTCACGAGTTGGGTACCGTCCCGTCTGTCCTGGGATTTTGGGATTTCTAGGCTTTTTTTGAGTGCTTCCGCACTAGTTTGCGCTAAACTACCCCTTCAGCTAAATGCCACCTGCTTCGTTTTGCTCGATAGACCAGCGCTTTGCCATTGCCGTTTGAAGAAGAGCGCTTTGTTGGTTCAGAGACAAAAGAGTATTGAAATGGAAAATCAGGAACTTACGGAAGCTACCCCAGCCACACGCCGTCGGGCGCTCACGATCTCGGAAATCTTGCAGGGATCGGAGTACTCGCTGACGCTCTTCACTGCCGAGGAAGTCGCAGCTCTTGAACTGTTCGAAAAGAACGGCAAGGCTTACCTCACTTGCCTATGCACTCTGAAACCTCGGCCGGCGAAGCCGGAGGAAATTGTAAGGCAGCTCTATCTGCGGAAACTGATGGATGAATACGGGTATTCCCGTGATCGCATCGCCCTTGAAAAGCAGGTCTATTTCGGTTCATCGGTTCACGAGAAAGCCGCGGACATCGTAATCTGGGAGAAAGGCACCAACGATACGCCGTACATCATTGTTGAGTGCAAAAAGCCTAAGCGCAAGGATGGCCTAGAGCAGCTCAAGAGCTACTGCAATGCCGAGGGATCACCAATCGGTGTGTGGACCAATGGTGGCGAGACGATCTACCTCCACCGGGAGGAACCAAATCTTTTCCGCAATCTCGAAGGCATCCCGCGCGCGGACCAGTCCCTCGCCGAAATGCTCAACAAGCCATGGACGCTTGCGGACTTGGAGAAGCAGAACATCCTCGTCGAAGAACGGACAAGCCTGAAGGACGTCATCCTAGACATGGAAGACCTGGTCCTCGCTAATGCGGGAGTGGACGCATTTGAAGAGGTGTTCAAGCTCATTTACGCGAAGCTGTACGACGAAGCGCGGGCGGCTCGGTCGCCAAAGGGTAAACGCAATTTGGCATTCCGGGTAGGCGGTCACACACCGAGGGAGTTCGCAGAAGTTGTCGATGGCTTGTTCGCAAAAGCGTGCGACGAGTGGCCGGGCGTCTTTCAACCCGGAGAGCGAGTCGGATTAGAGCCCGATCACCTGAAGGTCTGCGGCTCAGCTTTGGAGCGCGTCAAACTTTTCAACTCGAACCTCTCAGTAATCGATGAAGCCTTCGAATACCTCTCTATAAAGGCTGGCAAAGGCGAGAAGGGGCAGTACTTCACTCCGCGCCATGTAATCGATATGTGCGTAAAGATGCTGAACCCCAGTGCGGAGGAGTATGTGATTGACACCGCCGCCGGTTCATGTGGCTTCACGGTGCATTCCATCTTCCACGTATGGGGTGACGTCTTTACGGCGAAGGGGCCTAATCAGTGGCAAGCGCAGTACGCGGGAACGCACGTGTATGGAATCGACTTCGATCCGCGCTCTGTCAAGATCGCCAAGGCTTTGAACACAATCGCGGGCGACGGCAAAACGAATGTCTACCGGGCCAACACCCTCGATACAAGGATGTGGCCTGAGGAAACTCGGGCGGGTCTGAGGCCGCGCCTGCGCCGTTTCAAGAACGCCGCTGACGATCAGGAAAACCAAAAGGTCTTCCGCTATTTCGATTTTGACGTGCTCCTGACAAATCCGCCCTTCGCTGGCGACATAAAAGATAACCGTATCCTTTCGCAATACGATCTGGCGAAGAGCCAGACTGGCAAATGGGAAAAGGCGGTCGGTCGTGACATCCTTTTCATTGAACGAAACCTTCAATTTCTGCGCCCAGGCGGTCGTGCCGCCATCGTGCTGCCGCAAGGGCGATTTAATAACTCAGGGGACGAGCGCATCCGCCGCTGGATAGCAGACCGGGCGCGCATTCTCGCAGTAGTCGGCCTACACGGAAACACGTTCAAGCCCCACACCGGCACCAAAACGAGCGTTTTGTTCATCCAGACGTGGAATGACGATAAGAAAGCCGGGCCGCTTAATCCGCAAGTGCACGATTACCCGGTCTTTATGGCCACAAGTGAGAAGTCGGGCAAAAACAACGGCGGAGACTACGTCTACCGTATTGGCCCCGACAATGCGCCGGTCCTAGACGAACACCATCATATGGTCGTTGAGCACGACCTCGATGAGATCGCGACGGAGTTCGTCAAATGGGGCCGCAAGCAGAAACTCTTCTTCTGTGAAGGAGGCGAGTGATGGCGGTGTGGAGCGTTGTGAAAGTGTCGGCGCTTGCGGCAGGGCTCCGGCTCGACTCCGAGTACTATCAGCCACGCTACCTCTCTGCCACGGGGAAATTGGCCAAAGCCCACGCCTCTCCTGTCGATTCGTTCGCATTTGTAACTGACGGCATCCATGCATCGCCAGACGAAGTGGAGACGGGCGGAATTCGATATCTCTCGGCCAAATGCGTAAAGAACAATTTCTTCGCGTTAGGTGATGCTCTACAAATCTCTCAGTCGCAGCATGCTGCCAATCCTCGAACCAGCCTCCAAGAGAACGATGTGCTCATTACGACAGTCGGAACGATAGGTAATGCCGCCGTCGTTCAGCGGGAGATCCTGCCAGCCAATGCTGACCGTCACCTCGGTATCGTGCGCATTAATCCCGATGCTGGCGTTGACCCGTACTACGTGTCCACGTTTTTGAATTGCGAGTATGGTCGCTTCCAATCGTTTCGCGAGGCAACCGGGAACGTTCAACTCAACCTGTTCATCGAGAAAATCAAGGGACTGCGTCTTCCCATTCTTGCGTGCGCGAGTGAAGTCGCACAGCAGACCCGCGCGGCGTACCACAAACGGCGGGAATCGGCAGCCCGCATTGAAAGTGCAGAAGTGGTACTCAAGCAGGCGCTGGGGCTAGACCACCTCGACCTGGCCCCAGAGAAGTGCTATTCTCGCCGCTTTCGTGAGCTTCGGGCCGGGAATCGCTTCGGGGCCGAATACTACATGCCGTGCAAGAAGCGCGTATTGGATGCGCTTGCAATGATGCCGCACAGCGCCATCGCAGACCACGCACCGAGCATCCGGGAGTTGTGGGATCCGGCGCGAGCCCTCAAGGGTCAGAAGGTCCGTAACTTCGATATTACCGATGCGCTAGACCCTTTTCTCGACGATGTTGACCCGCAAATGGCCGACGCAATCGGCAGCACAAAGAAGAAGTTCCAGGCCGGAGACGTGGTTATCAGCCGTCTGAGGTCGTACCTCAAGGAGATAGCTGTCGTACAAACTTCCAATACGCTCCCTACCGTGGGATCGTCCGAATTCATTGTGCTTCGGCCAACCGGAAGCGGCCTCTCCGCCGAAACGCTAATGGTGTTCCTCCGCTGCTCGTTAGTGCAGACGATCCTCAAATGGTCCCAAGACGGGAGTAATCACCCACGATTCGCAGAGGAAGACCTATCGGCAATCCCGGTTCCAGACGCCCTGCTACGCGTCCAAAAGAAGATCGATCACCTCGTCTACCAGGCCATAAATGACCGCCAAGAATCGGCGCGGTTGCTCAATCGGGCTAAGAAGATGATAGAGCATGAGGTCGGGGAAGTAGTGGCCAGGGGGAGGGAGTAGCGCGTATGTCCGCTCCTCGGCACATCGTTGACTCTTTGGAATCTGTGCTCTCGGTATATTTTTCCAATTGTCGTCACAAAGAACGAGCCGCGTTCATCCTCTGCGATGAGTTGGTCGAGGTTGTCTGTCGCGAGAGAGTCAAGCAGACGGTGCGTAACCTGGGCCGCATGAATTTCCACGGATTGATGACCCACGCCACGGTTGGATTCGACATCAGAACCCCGGGTTTGGGAAAGGCTGTGTAGGATTGCCATCAGACTCGCAATGACATGCAGCACAACAACCCGGCTGCTACCGTGGACCCACAGCACTGCGCGGATGCTATCGTTGATGCGGTTGACGTGATCGAGCATTGCTTTCTTGGCACCAAGGCTGCTCTTCCGGACAAACTCAAGGTGGCGCTTCGAGTTGTGCGACTCTTGTCGCAGCATGGCAATCCGCATCAACAGACGGAGTTTAGCGACGCCATGCGGACCCACCAATGGCGAGGCAATCGCGAGCGAGCAAGACAAGACGAACTGATTGTCAGCCCCGGCCCTAGGGCGAATTGGGGACTTATCATCCCGTCCGAATACGCCCGCGTCGAGGCTTTGTTGGACCGCGTCGGTGTCCCGCCCTTCTGAAGGGTAGGAATATGGCATTCTGCCCGCGTTGAGGCCTCGAGGGGCCCTCCAAATAGGCGCATATAAGGACCAAGAAGACCACTCACAAGGAGCGTCCAAGGCCGTTGAGGATTTTTATGTACCGATCAACTTCTGCGATGGTCAAGAAAAAGTAAGACCTTCCACCCTCGATCGCACCCGCCGCGCAATTCTTAAGAATCTCCAGTTCCGACTTCAGCAGAGCTAGATTCGTCCGTGCAGTGGCGACCATCTCCTCGGCAGTTTCTCCGTCACGGAACTTCAGTGGACCGCTCGTCGGCATCTTGTCGGAAAAATGGTAAGTGTTGATCAGGCGGCATGCCCCAAGTAGCTCGACATCGAGTAATGCCTCAGAGTTGTCGGGAATAAGGCCGATGCGGCTGCGGAAATGACTTGCGACACGATTTGCGATGAGCATCATTTGCGAATAGGCGCGCCTTACGTCATCGCTGTCCGGAAAATTGCCGAAATATTCGTCCCGAACCGAGCTCCACATTATGCTCGAAAAAAGCTCCAAGGAATGGTCAGTGTCAGCATCCATGAGCAAGCACTCCTCGGATACAACATGCTTGAATGCCTCCATATCCTTTCCCGAAATCGGCAGCCAGTCGCCGCCGTCGCCCTGAATGTTTTGCCCTATCGCATCGGTCGCATGGTGCATGGCAATAAGGATCTTGTGAAAGCTGTCCTTCTGGTGCTCGAAGACAACAGTCATCTTCTCAAGTTCGAGCTGGAGGTCGTGCTTCGTCTTTTCCAGGTGCTGGGCGAAACGTGTTTCCAACGCTTTCTTAAGCATCCAGTAAAGAAATGCCCCCAACCCGCCCAAAAGCGGGACCAAAACGCCCACCAGCTTGAGGATCAAATCGAAAATCGCGATAACCGTCATCAGACACCCGCCACGGCTCTTATTGTAAGAAATTACTCGCCGCCGAAGCACTCACAAAACAACGGAAAGCCGATTTGCAGCTTCGCGCATTGGATTATCGGCAACATGCGCGTACCGGCCGGTCTCCTGAGGCTGCGTTTGGCCCAGAAGCTTGCTTACAATCAGCAGGGATACGCCGCTGGAAGAGGTCAAAGTCAGTCCATTTTGCGGAAAGAGCCTCCCCCTTCCGCTTCATCGCCCGCTCGAACATGCGGTGCAGCAGCGCCAGGACGGGGGGTAGGCGCATCGAAATCTCTTGGCTTCCTTTTGAATGCCGTGCGGGCAGCACAATGGGTGTGTCAGCAAAATTGAGGTTTGAGTTCTTCCTGAGTCGCTAAACCCGGTGACTAAACCCGGTGACGACTAAACCCGGTGACAGGCTAAATGTTCCCTATTTCTTCTGAGGCCGAGAGGGCCATTTTCTGATTATTTGTTTGCCGTGACTCGCTTCGGCGGGTTCCTGTCCTCCGAACGGAAGTAGATCGTTTGGAGCTTCCTTGATCACCTTTCTATAGAATGAAGCCGTGACCTCAGGACCACATCCGGAAATTCAAGGCATGCTGAAAAATGCTCTGCAGCATCACCAGGCCGGGCGGCTGGTGGAGGCGGAGCAGATTTACCGGCAGATTCTGGCCATTGATGCCCAGCATGCGGACAGCCTGCATCTGCTGGGGATGGTCGCTTATCAGGCTGGGCGGCATGAATTTGCCGTCGAGATGATCCGCAAGGCCATAGCGATCAACAACACTCAGGCGTCCTATCATTCCAACCTGGGTAACGTTCTCCAGACCCAGAGTCAGTTGGACGATGCGGTCGCATGTTATGAGCGGGCGCTTGCTCTCCAGCCAAACAATGCCGGAGTTTGCTTCAATATGGGCAGTGCCCTCCAGTCCCAGGACAAGCTGGATGACGCCATAGCCTGTTATGAGCGCGTGTTGGCCCTTAAGCCGGACCACGTCAAGGCTCTCTACAAGCTGGGCTGCGTGCACCACGCCCTGGGCAGGCTGGATGAGGCGTTAGCGCGGTACAGAAGAGTGCTGGAACTCCAACCCGGCGAGGCGGAAGCCAGTTTCAGTGAGGCTTTGGCGCAACTGCTGCATGGAGACTATGCCGCCGGCTGGCGGAATTTTGAACGGCGCTGGCTGTCGTCGTATCAGAACACGCCGATGCGGGCTTATCCGCAACCGCTCTGGAAGGGCGAAAAACTGGTCTCCGGGCGGCTGTTGATCTGGGGCGAGCAGGGCATTGGCGACGAAATCATGTTTGCCGGACTTATGCCGGACGTTATCCGCACGGGCAATGATTGCATTCTGGATTGCGATGCGCGGCTCAAGCCCCTCTTTGCCCGTTCTTTTCCCGGTATCAGCGTGATTTCCGGCTATGCTCCGGAACAGAATCCGGAGCTGGAGGTGGCCGCACACCTGCCCAGCGGCAGTTTGCCGGGCCTGTTTCGAAACACCGAAGCGGCTTTTGCGGCTACCACGTCACCTTATTTGCTCCCCGATCCGCAGGGGCGGGAACGGTTCCGGGCCCATTATGCCGATGGCCGAAGGCCGATCGGGCTGGCATGGCATACAAAGAATCAGAAGACGGGCAGCTATCGCTCCATCGACCTGTCGCTGTTCGCTCCGCTGTTTGCGCGCTCCGGCTTCCGCTGGGTCAGCCTGCAATATGGGAATCACGACGCGTTGGAGCAGCAGGCCGCCGCGGCCAATGCGCCCGTTCTCGTTGACCGTGAGGTCGATCAATTCTCGAACATCGATGTTTTTGCGGCGCAGATTGCGGCCCTGGACTTGGTGATCACCATCGATAATTCCACGGCGCATCTGGCGGGCGCACTCGGCGTTCCCGTCTGGGTGCTGCTGCCCGCCGCGCCCGACTGGCGGTGGCTGCAGGCGCGCGAGGATAGTCCCTGGTATCCCACCATGCGCCTTTTCCGGCAGCCGCGGCGCGGCGACTGGCAATCCGTGGTGCAAAGAGTACAGAGCGCGTTGTGAGGACATGCCTGCCGTCGCGGTCTGATTTTGCCAATGGTGGGAACGATCCCTGGCTGCGCGGGCATAATAGCGGCCGGCGGGTCAACAGCCAGGTGTGGGAGTGGCTGTTGCCCGCCGGCCACCGCGTGCAACTTTGCAGATTCACGCGGAAACCACACAATCGCAGCATGGCTCAATTTCAATGAAGCGGAGCCCAGAAACCATGCTGCTCAGTTGGTAGCTGAAGCATACGCAACAAACCTGAAGATTAACTGAAGGTTACTGAAGAAAAATCATTGCCGAAATTTCCTCCTTATTAATAGGTTGCCGGCCCTTGGCCCATGAAACCGTTTCACGTTTTTCGTTTCACGTTTCACGTTTCGCGCAAACCCAGTTGGCCGCAGATTAGCGCTGATAAACGCAGATCGCGACAGGTCCTTGTTGTCTTAAATCTGCGTTAATCAGCGGTTATGCGGCTTGGTTGTGCTCCCATTGTGTCCTCCGCGCTCTTCTCTGGCCCGCAGCCGAGATCCGGCGACGTGACCAGAAGAACCCGTTTCACGTTTTTCGTTTCACGTTTCACGTTCCGTGCAAACCCAGTTGGCCGCAGATTTACGCTTATAAGCGCAGATCGCGACAAATCTTTGTTGCCTCAAATCTGCGTTAATCAGCTGCTATGCGGGTTGTTGTGCTCCCATTGTGTGCTCCACGCGCTTCTCTGGCCCGCAGCCCAGATCCAGCGACGTGAAACGAAGAGCGTGAAACGGATTCCCCGGCCTTTTGACCTGTTTCTGCCTAGCGGCAAACGGCAAAAATTGCCGCCCGAAGGGGGTGGCGGTTCGGCAGGGTCTGGGAAAACTTTAGGAGTTTCAGCAACTTAGTTCAATTTTTTTCGCCTTACGACTTTGGTTCTCAACCTGCTCTTTCCTGAGGCGTGGCAACGGTTGCAATCCAAGTCGATAGCGTTATCCCGAACCTGCCGAATACAGGGACAGCGATGGTGACGCCGGACAATTTGGGGTTCCGGTCGACTCTTGACTCGGCGTTGAATCAGGCTTCCGGCCAAGGCTCCAATTCATCTTCCTCTTCGTTTACCGTTACGCAACCGCAGCCGCAGACCCAGGCACAGCCGCAAGCGCAAGTCCATAGCGACAGGGCGGCGGCGCAGGGGAATTCCGCCAAGGTGGATGTGGCGGACAGCCGCTCCGCAGCGCAACAGAAAGCGCCAGCCAAGACTGCCGTCCAGGTAACCCGCACCCTCAAGACGACCGGAAGCCAGAATATGACGGATGCTTCCACCAGGCAGACAAAGCCGCCTGGCACAGATTCGGCGAACATCGTTATCGCTGTGCAGACTCCCGCAGTGGAAAACTCTCCAGTGCCGGCCGATGCCGCGACCAATGCAGGCAATGCCGAGGCCGGCAACCAAGTTACTTCAGCGGCGCCGGATGCGGCTGCAACATTGGGGCAGGCTTCAGCCTTGAATAACGGCCAGGGAGCGAGTGTGGAAACCCAGCCGGAGGGAGTGCAGCTACCGGCTACGGCCTCTCAGAATCCGATTTCTCCGGACAATGCGAGTGCCAGCGAGGCGGAAGCAATGACGCCTTCGGTCCCCGCGAATTCCACGCCGGCTGCCATCGCGGTCGAGCTGCCGAACCAGCCACTGCCGGTGGCTGCGACTGCTGTGCCAGCCAGCGGCACCCAGCACGCAGCGGCTGATCTTACGGGAAATTCCACTGCTGTTTCTCAGCCCGTGTCGAACCTGGCGGACCCTCGCGATGTGCGCGAGCTGTCCGCCAGCGGGAACCAGAAGGCGGATAACGCCAAGGGGCAGGTAACCGCTGCTGCGAAAGCGAATGCGGCGGGCCCAGCCAAGGGAACCATACCGGCCATCGGTTCCGGGCCGGTGGATTCCATACAAGTGACGACTTCTCCGAAGGCCGCGGCCGTGAAGACGCACGGCGACCATGCGGGCGTCGCGTCCACGACTGTCAACCAACAGTTGCAGGCGGCCAAGGCGCCCGCTAGCTATGTGGCGGTCCCCGCGGGAAACAATGCGGCGACAATGCCCACCGGAACTTCGCCGGCGGCCACCGCGCCGGCTGGCGCCACGGCGGTAGCTGCGGGAAACAATACGTTATCGTCCACCGGGAATTTGCCGGCAGCGACCGCGTCAGCTGATTCCAACGCATCTTCCGCGGGAAGCAGCGCGTCGTCGTCCACCGGGACTTCGCCGGTGACTGTCGCTTCCGCTGACGGGACCGCAGCCAACGCGGGAAACAATTCGCAGTCTTTCTCCGATGCCGGTCACAACGGAGGGTCTCCCTCCGATTCCCAGGCAGCGGCCTTAGCTTCGATTGCCAATCTGGCTGGTTCCGTGGTGGTCGCGCATCCGGGCGCTTTGGCGGGGCAGGCCGGAATGGATGGGCCGGACCGGACCGCGTCGGCTGCGACAGCGGCATCGCCGGCTTCCGCCGATCGGTCGGAGACCACGGAGGCGTCCGCGTCTCCCACTCTGATTTCGCCGCGGGTTCTGGAAAGCGTGCAGCAGACCGAGATGCGCGTGGGGGTTCATCCCGACGGACTGGGACCGATCGAAATTCGCGCGGTCATGCATGGCGACCAACTGGGCGCATCGATTTCGGCGCAACAGGCCGATACCCGCCAATGGTTGGTTTCGCACGTAAACGAGTTAACGCAAACGCTGAACGCCCACGATTTGCGAGTAAGCAGTTTATCCATCAGCGATTCGCCGGCGGGAAACTCCGCGCAATCGGGGTTTGGACATTCGGATTCACAGGGGCAGGGCTATCAGCGCAACCAGCCGGTCCTGCCGACGGAAGCTTCTGAACCAGAGTCGAACACGGAAATGGAAAGCAACCCCATAGGGGAGACGTACACCCGCGCAGGCGTTGACCTGCGGGCGTAACAGAATTCGGAGGATGTAATGGCCACACAACCAATTGCCGGCTCAACGAGCAGCGCCGCCACCACGAGTTCCTCGAGCGGGCTCAATTCCCTCGACGGAAATGATTTTCTGGAATTGTTGACGGCGCAACTGAAAAATCAGAGTCCGGAAAGTGCGCAGGATCCTTCCACTTTCGTCAATCAGCTGGCGATGTTCAGCCAACTGGAGCAGCTCATCGATATTCACTCGATCCTGCAGCCGGACGCGAGCACGACGAGCGCCACCACTGGAAACACTCCCACAACTCAGAGCCAGGATGCCACCAGCGGCGTGTCCGGCAGCTAACTAGGAGATAATGCGATGCCATCATTTTCGATCCCTCTTTCCGGATTAACCGCCAGTTCCGACGAGCTGTCGACGATCGCCAACAACCTGGCCAACATGAACACGGTGGGCTACAAAGCGACTTCCACCCAGTTTCAGGACCTGCTTTACCAGAACCTGGGCACCAATGGCGCCGGCAACCCCATCCAGATCGGTCTGGGTGTCAGCGTCAGTTCCAATGAGTCGGAGTTCACGCAAGGATCGCCAGATCAAACCGGCGTGGATACGGATATGGCGATCAACGGAAATGGCTTCTTCGTGCTGAGCAATAACGGACAACAGCTCTATACCCGAGCCGGCAATTTCACTCTGGGAAGCAACGGCGCCCTGCGGTCGGCGGGCGGGGCGAGCGTGATGGGATATGCCGCCAACATGGATGGTACGATCGATACCAACGCCGCGATCCAGGCGATCACGATCGACCAGGGCCAGCAATACCCGGCGCAGGCCACCAGCATCATCGGCGGGGACCTGAGTCTCGATAGCGCCGCCACGGTCAGTGCTCCAACGGCAACGCCCACCACGGCCGTTACGATGGCGGCGAACTTCAATACCGGCGCCACAACGCCTTTCAGCCAGAATGAGACCGTCTACGACAGTTCGGGCACGCCGCATACCTTGACGTACACCTTTACTCCTTCCGCCACCACCCCGGATCAATGGAGTTACGCCGTCACGATTCCTGGCGCCGATGTGGGAAAGAGCTCCGCGACTACGGTTACCAGCGGCACGCTTTCGTTTTCCGCTACCACTGGCGCCCTGACGGCGGTTACGGTGGACACTGGCGAACCGGGCACGGTCAACAACGCTTCCGGAACCAACGGTCTTGGGGATGTAACCGGCATCGGCGTCACCGGTTTGGCCGACGGCAGCAGCCTGAGTTTTAACTGGGATATCTTCACCGGTACGACCGCGAACCTGGCGCAAACCTCCAGCGCTTCGGCCGTGACCAGTGCGAGCCAGAATGGTTCCGCGGTTCCAGCTCCGGCTTTTACGGCGACCATACCCGATGTGTACGATGCGCAGGGCACCCCGCATACGCTGACCATTAATTTCTGGCGGACAGCGGAGAATCAATACGATTACACCATGACGATTCCCGGTTCGGACGTGGGATCGTCCGCCACTTCGGTGCAGGTGAGCGCTGGCACTTTGGGGTTCGACCCGAACACCAACGAGTTGACCTCGGTTGCCGTAACCGGCGGCTCCGGGACGGTGTCTCCAGCGGTTACCGGCCAGACCGGGGCGGGTAACATTTCCAACATTACCATTCCATCGCTGGCCGACGGCTCGAGCGCGCTCAATTTCACCTGGAACATTTTTAACAGCGGCGGAGAATCGACGATTACCCAGACGGGCGCGACCGCCAGCAGCAGCCTCAGCGCGAATGGCTATGCCAGCAGTTCGCTGCAATCGATTTCCGTGGATGCCAACGGCACCATCGAGGGCGTGTTCGGTAACGGGCAGAGCCGAGCGGTCGCCCAGTTGGCGATTGCCTCCTTTGCCAACGAGGAAGGTCTGGAACTTACCGGAAGCAACAATTACCAGCAGACGCTGGCTTCGGGTGATGCCAGCATCGGAATCGCCGGAACGACCGGCCGCGGCTCGGTGGAAGGCTCCGTGTTGGAAGAGTCCAACGTCGATATTGCGACCGAGTTCTCCAATCTGATCGTGGCCCAGCAGGCCTATCAAGCGAATGCCAAAGCGGTAACTACCTTTGACACCATTGTCCAAACCACGCTTAATATGCAAGCTCCTTAATCATAGGAGCGGCTTCCCTGGCGGAAGCCGCTCTTGACTGAGTAATTCTCATTAATTCTTTGTAACTTTTGGGTTCGCCTGCCTGCTGCCGGATGGCTAACGGCAGCAGGCAGGCAGAATTTGCCGCTTTAAAAACGCCAACTTCCACGCACTTTTCCCCTTGCCCCCCGGTTTCGGAACCTGAGTTGCTTCTATGCAGCTCCGTATGCCTGACGATCTGGACAATCCCATTGAAGAGTCAGCTCCCGAAAAAAAGGGAGGTGGCAAGTCGTTCATTTCCATCCTGCTCTTTGCCTGCCTGATTGGAGGCGGAGTTGGAGGCTTTCTGTATTGGCGTCATAACGCCAAATCCAAGGCCCAAGCGGAGCCGAAAAACCAGATCAAAGAGGTTTTGCACCTCGAAGATTTTGTGGTGAATCTGGCCGATGCCGAGGCCCATGCCTACGTGCGGCTGGGGCTTGACCTGGGCCAAACCGAGCTGCCGAAAGCCGGCAAGGAAACCGGACCCAATCCGGTCCCGGCGATCCGCGACACGGTGCTCTCGGTGGTGGCCGGTTATAAGTCCGACGAGTTACTTACCGCCGATGGCAAGGTCAGGCTCAAACATGAGCTGCTGGGAAATCTGCAACAGCGGGTCCCGGACGCGCATATCGCGGAAGTGTATTTCACGGAGTTTCTGGTGCAACGCTGATGGCTGAACAAACGGAAAACGCGTCGCCGCAGGCCCTGCCCGATCCGTGGGCCGATTTAATGCAATTGAACTGCGTGGTCACCGTCGATGTGCCGGTGCCCAAGTTCACCATACGGGAGTTACTGCACCTGGATAACGGGAGCATCGTGGAAACGCGATGGAAAGAAGGCACGCATCTCCCCCTCCAGATTAATGGCCGGCAGATTGGCTGGGTGGAATTCGAAGTTATCGGCGACCGGCTCGCCGTTCAAGTCACGGGGTTGGTATGAAAAAACAAGGTAAATCGATCGTACGAAAAAAGCGGACGGCGCCGAAACCAGCAGCCCGGGAAGCGCGGGACGTGGGTGCGCGCGCGCTCATGGCCGTACGCTCGGCGTATGGTTATCTGTTGGCCATCGTGCGTCCTTTTCGGGTGCCTTCCCGGCGCCTGCGGTCCATGGAGACGCTTTCTCTTCCGAACAAGCAAACCGTTTCGCTGGTGCAGGTGGATGGGCAGGAATTTCTCATTGGCGGGACCGCCAATTCGGTAGTTCTGCTGGCCCGTCTGGAAATGCCCGCGCCGCGCCGAAAAACCCGGAGCAAGCAGATGACACCCGTGAGCGTGGTGCCGGTGCCGGCCCCGGCCAAGGTTGAACCGTTGGTAGCGAGTTTTGCCGCGAAGGTGCAATGAGCACACGACTATGGTTCACGGGAATCTTCGTATCCGTGCTGCTGCTGGGCGGGGCCGCCATGGCGTATCCCATGCCGGCGGGCACGGTGCCGGCGCCGGCCGGGTCCGGCGGGGTACCCTGGACCATTGTCGTTGTATTCACGGTGCTCACGTTGTTGCCCGCCATCCTGCTGGCGATGACGCCCTTTGTCCGTTTGCTGGTGATCTTTCACTTTTTGCGGCAGGCGCTGGGAACGCAGACCATTCCCACCAATCAGACGCTGATTGGGCTCACCCTGTTTCTGACCTGGTTTCTGATGGCTCCGGTGGGTACGGCGATCTATCAGACGTCCGTCGTACCGCTGCAAAACGGGTCCATCGATGCCATCACGGCGGTCGAGCGCGGTTCCGTGCCCATGCGGGAATTCATGTTGAAGTTTGCCCGCGAGAAGGATCTGGCCCTGTTCGTCGAACTGGCGCATGAACCGCGGCCGAAGACCCCGGCCGATCTCAGCATGCGGGTGGTGGTGCCCGCCTACATGATCTCCGAGCTGAAAGCCGGATTTCAGATTGGCGCCGTACTGTTCATCCCGTTTCTGGTGATTGACATGGCGGTCGCTTCGATTACCACCTCGATTGGCATGATGCAGTTGCCGCCGGTGGTGATTTCCACGCCCTTAAAGATCCTGGTCTTTGTCATGGCCGACGGTTGGCACCTGCTGGTGGGTTCCATCATGAAAAGCTTTTATTGAGGTGAACCATGGGTACGGAACAGGTAGTGATGTTGGGGCGGCACGCGATGGAAGCCGCATTATGGACGGCGGCTCCGATCCTTCTGGTAGCGGCCACGGTCAGCGTCACGATCAGCATTATTCAGGTCATGACGTCGATTCAGGACCCGACCATCAGTATCGTGCCCCGCATTGCCGCGGCGGGAGCGGCGGTTTTCCTGCTGATGCATTGGACCCTGCGGCGGCTGGTCGGTTACACGATTCTTCTGTTTTCCGATTTTCATTCGCTGGTCCGGTGAACCCTTATGGTGCCTGCCGACTTCGTGAACCACATGCTCCCCGCCGCCATGCTGGTCGGCTTACGCATCGCCGTGTTGATGTCGCTGGCTCCGTTTTTTGGCGGGGAAGGGCTGCCCATGTTGCCCAAGGCGGTATTCACGGTGATGCTTACGGCCGTGTTGCTGCCCATCCACCCGCCTCCGGTGATTCCGGTGACGCTGGGCGGCTGGCTCCAGGCGGTCGGGGGAGAAATGATTCTGGGGCTCATGATGGCGCTGACCCTGCATTTCGTATTCGAAGCCGCGCGCCTGGCGGGAAACGTGATGGGCTTTCAGCTGGGTTATTCGCTGGTCAATATTATCGATCCGCAATCCCAGGTGGATACTCCCGTGCTCTCGGTTTTTTCCTATACGCTGGCAATCCTGATTTTTTTGCAACTGAATGTGCACCACTGGGTCCTGCGCGGGTTGGCGCATAGCTATGACGTGGTCGCTCCCGGGCAGGCAACGATCACCATGGCTACAACGGGCGCCGTGCTGAAGGCGGCCGGCGGCATGTGGAGTTCGGCGGTGGAGATTGCCGCGCCGGTACTGGTGGCCACGGTCATGGTGGATTGTCTGCTGGGCTTTATCGCCAAGGCTTCGCCGCAGCTGCCGGTGCTGGCCGTCAGCCTGGCTTTGAAAGCCTGCGTAGGCTTCAGTGTCCTGTGGATGGTATTGGGACACTGGCCGGGCATGTTTGAGCATTACTTTGTGCAGGCGATGCATTTAAGTGAACGGCTTTTGATTTCAACGCGCTGATAGCGCCCTGGGATAGAGGTCTTGGCTGACGACAACAAAACTGAAAAAGGATCTGCGAAACGACACCAAAAGGCGCGTCAAAAAGGCCAGGTGCCTCGCAGCCGCGAGCTGAGCTCGACCATTTCGTTGCTCACCGTGGCCATGATCCTTTCCTGGACGGCATCCGGGTGGATCGGGAGATGGCGCGAGATCATGAGCGACAGCCTGACCCTCTCGATCACCAATGATATCGGTCCGGATACGCGGTTATTTCGCACCGTCGGCACGACGGTGCTGGTTCTGGTGGCGCCCGCGATTCTCGGCGCCTGGGGGATGGCGGTGGCCATGCAAACCGCGCTGGGGGGATTCGTGATCACCGCGGAGCCGTTGGGGTTCAACCCCGGACGCTTGAATCCCGTCAACAACGTGAAGCGGCTGTTTTCGCTGGCGGGACTCAGCCGCATCGGCAAAACGCTGCTCCCGGCGGTGTTTATCGCTTATCTCGGAATTTCGGTATTCCGGCGCGACTGGGGGCAGATCGCGCACCTTTCCTTCCTGGGTCCCACCCACGTGGCGAGCTGGTTGATGCAACACGTTTACGAGATGTGCTGGAAGTCGTGCGCGGTGCTGCTGGTCTGGTCGGGGGTCGATATCTGTCTGCAAAAGCGAACCTTCGAGAACAGCCTCAAGATGACCAAGCAGGAAGTGAAGGAAGAGCGCAAGGATGACGAAGGCAATCCGCAAACCAAGCGCCGGATCCGGCGTTTGCAGCGGCAATCGCACCGCGCCCGCATGATGAAAGTGGTGCCCGAAGCGACGGTGGTGATTACCAACCCGACTCACTTTGCCGTCGCTCTCCGCTACGACATGGACACGATGGTGGCTCCGGTGGTCGTGGCCAAGGGACAAAACAACCTGGCGCTGGAGATTCGCCGCATCGCTCTGTGGAGCGGGGTTCCGATCATCGAAAACCGGCCGCTGGCGCAATTGCTATACCGCACCGTGGAAGAAGGTTCGGCCATCCCGGCCAAGCTCTATGCCGCTGTGGCTGAAATTCTCGCCTTTGTCTTCAAGATGAAGGCACAACCCGTGCCGCCGTCCGGCGGGGGAGGGAACTGGCGGTAATGTGGAAAAAATGGTCAACTTCGGCAAATGATTGGGCGTTGCCTACGGCGGCAGTCGCCCTGGTGCTGGTGATGTTGGTTCCGTTGCCGGCCTTCCTGCTGGACCTGCTGCTGTCGGCGAGTATCACCGGCGGCATGCTGGTTTTGCTCTCGGCCTTGTCCATCAATCGCCCCGTCCAGTTCTCGGTGTTTCCCAGTTTGCTCTTGTTGCTCACCCTATTCCGCTTGTCGCTGAACCTGGCCAGCAGCCGCCGCATTCTGTTGCACGGCAATGAAGGAGCGTCCGCGGCCGGCGCGGTGATCCAGGCGTTCGGCCAGTTTGTGGTGGGCGGCAACTACGTGGTGGGCTTCGTTTTATTCATTGCCTTGATTGCCATTCAGTACCTGGTGGTCAGTCACGGCGCGGTGAGAACCGCGGAAGTCACGGCCCGCTTCACCCTGGACGCTTTGCCGGGCAAACAGATGGCCATCGACGCCGACATGCACGCCGGCGTGATCGATGAGGTCGAGGCGCGCAAGCGCCGGCAATTGATCTCCGCGGAGTCGGAATTCTACGGCGCCATGGACGGCGCGGCCCGCTTCAGCCAGCGCGATGCCCTGGCTACCATTCTGATCACCGCCATCAACATCGTTGCCGGATTCCTGATCGGCGTGTTCCAACAGGGCATTCCTTTTATGGACGCTCTGAAGACCTATACCGTGCTGACGGTGGGCGACGGTCTGGTCACCATGATTCCGTCGCTGTTCGTCTCCATGGCCGGTGGCATCGTGGTCACGCGTACCGCTTCGGAAGACAGCCTGGGAACGCAGGTTGGCAAGCAACTGTTCAATCGCAGCAAGACCCTGTGGATTGCCGCCGGGATCATGCTGTGTCTGGCCCTGATCCCCGGCTTACCCAAGTTTCCTTTCTTCCTGGCCGCGGCAGTCTGCGGCATCGTGGCCTGGCGCCTGGATAATCCGAAGACCAAAACCGAGGCGGGCGCGGTTGCGGGCGCAGTGGGCGCCTCCAGTGCCCCCGGGGCCGCCAAGCCGGCCGGACAGGAAAGTCCCGATTCGCTGATCAAGCTGGACGAGCTGAGCCTGGAAGTCGGCTACGCCCTGGTGCCGCTGGTGGACGAAAAGAAAGGCGGGCAGCTGCTGCAGCGTATTCGCGCTCTGCGCCGTCACCTCGCCGCCGAGCTGGGATTCGTAGTTCCTTCCGTGCATATTACCGACAATATTCGCCTGAAGCCGCGCGAGTATGTCATTTCCCTGCGCGGCGTGGAAATCGGCCGTTGGGAGATGCATGGCGACAGTTTGCTGGCCATTGCCTCCGATACCTCCGCTTCGCCGCTGGATGGACTGAATACCACCGAACCGGCGTTCGGCGCCTCCGCCAAGTGGATTGCCCCCGCGCAGCAGGACATGGCGCTGGCCACCGGCTGGATCGTGGTGGACCAGACCTCGGCGCTGGCCACCCATATTTCCGAACTGATCAAGCAGTTCGCCCACGAGGTACTGACGCGCCAGGAGACCAAGCGTCTGCTGGATGCCATCAACGACACGCACCCCAAGCTGGTGGAAGAGCTGATCCCCAAACTGATGAGTCTGGGCGAAGTACAGAAGGTGTTGCAGCAACTGCTGCGTGAGCACGTTTCCATTCGCGACCTGGGCACCATTCTGGAAACCCTGGTGGATACGGCGGCCAATAACAAGAATCCGGTGACCCTGGTGGAGGCGGTCCGGCACAATCTGGCCCGCAGCCTGGTTCATCCGCTGCTGGATCCCGAGGGCAAGCTCAAGCTGGTTTCCCTGGATGCTTCGATTGCGGAAGAGGTTAATCGCGCATTTTCGGGCAACAACGTGGTCCAGCAGGTGGCTTTGGAGCCATCCCTGCTGCGCCGCATGGTGGATGGCCTGCGCAATCTGGTGGGCGAAAACTTTGCCATTGCCACCCCCGTACTGCTGTGCGCCAGCCCGGCGCGTTTCTATTTGCGCCGCCTGCTCGAGCCGGTCTTACCAAAGGTCGTCGTACTATCGCCCGGGGAAATTCCTCCCCGGGTTAGGGTCGAGTTGGTCGGTAGCGTGCAGTAAGAGCATGCGGAAGATTAGGAAGGCGGAAGATTAGGAACCACTTATGACCGAAGCGCAACAGGCATACGCGGCTAAGCTGCCGGCACATGATGAACAGCGCCAGGCGCTTATCATGGAGCTCCTTCCTCAGGTTCGCTACATTGCGCGCCATATCCACGAGCGTTTGCCCCAGCACATCCTGCTGGAGGACCTGGTTCACGCCGGCATCCTGGGATTGCTGGACGCGGTGGAGAAGTTCGATCCGCGGAAAAACGTTCAAATCAAGTCTTATGCCAAGTTCCGGATTCGTGGCGCCATTCTCGACAGTTTGCGGGAATTGGATTGGAGCCCCCGCGAACTCCGCCGTCAGGCCCGTCACATCGAGCAGGCTTACGCCCGGTTGCGCGCCGTGCACGGACGGGACCCCGAGGAACACGAGGTGGCCGCCGAACTGGATCTGCCCCTCGACGAGTTCCAGCGGTTGCTGGGCGAACTGCGCGGCCTGGACCTGGGCAGCATCCAGACCGACAATCCCGAAGATACGCGGGAAGACGAGCTTTGCACTTATATCCCCTATGCCCCGGAGGAAGATCCGTTCTTCGTATGCGCCCAGGGCGAAATGAAGGAAATCTTAGCCAAAGCGATCGACGAGCTTTCACCGAAAGAACGCGACGTCCTTTCGCTCTACTACTTTGAAGAGCTCACGATGAAAGAAGTGGGCGCCGTCATCGGAGTGGTGGAGTCGCGGGTTTCGCAGATTCATTCGGCGGCCATCGTAAAATTGCGTTCGCACCTGGCGGAATTGCTTAAGGAGCGCGAGCCGAAG
>Ga0326728_10007265_pt1 | contig 28734 bp, 17 predicted proteins | sample MB3enrmetagenome_FD_207602 | JGI IMG/M metagenome (GOLD analysis project Ga0326728, IMG submission 207602) | Lab enriched peat soil microbial communities from McLean, Ithaca, NY, United States - MB31MN | ecosystem: Environmental > Terrestrial > Soil > Wetlands > Peat | place: USA: New York... | reverse complement strand
GCCTACTGTAGCGCCTAAGATTGAAGTAGATAGGAAAGTTCGGCGATTCATAATCTGCATGCCCTCCTGTTGCTAAAGTCTGACCCTCAGGTTCTCTGAGTTTGGCGGGCGCCCAGCGGAGGTCAGCGCATCGTGATATACTATATATTTGACTCGCCGCCGATGTTATCATACTCCCTCAGGGGGTCACAACGTGGATTCTATCCGAAGGGTATCAGTGAAGCGGATTGCCCAAGTAGCCTGCAGTGTCCTCATAATCAGCCTGTTGCCGGCAGCCTTGGTAGAAAGTGAACAAGATGGCAGGACTGGTGGCTTGCCCATTCAGGGTAGCCCCGCGTCACCTACTGTCAGTTTGACGCCCGAATCGCTGCGCATGCCGCGCACGAATATCGCGTTCAGCGACCGAATGCTGTTTTTATTCAACGGCCGGGGCGCCGTTTCACTTCGGGATAAGACAGTCACAGGCCTTCAGGACCTGCTTTTCCCTCCGATCGACATCCTCAATTATCATTTCCAGCTTGCCTTCCTCGACAACACGGACAATATCCTGATCCAAGATATCGTTCCCGATGTCTACGAGCAGAGAGTTCGAACCGGGGCAGGCCCACATCCCTTGGGTCTTAATTTCACCCCCGGTTCTCCTTACGTCATGCTGTTGCAGAGCGCCGATTGGCAGCCAAACCTGTTCCGACGCACCGGTACATTCCACAAAGAATTCCACGGGCATTGGATATCCTTTGCGATCGAGAGCAAAACTCGGGTTTCGGCCGACGCGGACGAGGTTTATCTGGAAGTCCAAGTCAGCAATCGCGAGACCGCCCCACTGATCCTGACGGTCATACCACAGCAGAGCGCTCCGGAGTTGTCGCTCGACCTACCGAATGTGCACCCTCAACCTTCCGGGCCGGTCACTCATCCCGACGCCTTCACCCTGGCGAGCAACCAAATCAGAATCAACGTGGTGAGCGACCGTCCTCATCACACCGGCGCGGGCTGGGGCTGGGAAATTCCGGGTCACGAGCAGAAGGCCGCACGTTTCGCCATCGTGCTTCGGGAGGTAGGCGCCACTTCCCCCGATGTCTACGCTCCCGACATCGCCCAGCGCATGGAGCGCGCGGACCAAGCACTGCGCGATCGCTTGCAGTGGGCCGCCGGGAAATTGCCGCGTATCCAGACGGCTGACAGGCCTCTCAATGAGCTCTATGCCCGGTGCATCCTGAGTGTTCTGGACACACGCTGGGAGCGCGAAAATTTTATTGTCCGGCCTTTCTATTCCGTCGGCACCTGGGTTTTCACCATTCCCTGGGACACCTCATACGCCTCGGAGTTGCTGGCGCTTCTCGATCCGGAAGGCTTGAAAGAAGCTTTCCTCACTTACATTCGCGCCGGCCTGATGAAAAGCAGTTGGGTGCCGTGGAACGGGAAGGCCAACACGTACTGGTACGCCCAAAACCCTTTCGCGGAAATGCGTATTCTTCAGGACTACCTGAGGCAAACCGGCGATCTGGCCTTTCTGGACCAGCGGGAGGCAGGGGCCACGGTGTTTGAGTGGATGAAGCACATGGGCGAGGAGGTATTAAGGCAATACGGCCGGTCGGATGGCCTGCTTGATTTCGGCGAAGGCTCCGAAAAGATGCTGGAGATTCGCACCGATGGATATCAACACATGGTGGCGGCGACGAATGGCATGGCCGTCGCCTACCTTCGCCAGATTGCCGAGTGGTGCCGAGCCCGCAACGATCCTGAGGCTGCCCAATTCGATCAGAGGGCGGACCGACTCTTGAAGGCCATGAATGAAAAACTCTGGAACGAATCCGCGGGGTGGTTTGACAACCTGTATCCCGATGGCAGCCACCACTTGGTGTGGAGTTACCACCTGTTCGACCTGCTGGATACCGATGTGCTGACAGAAGTCCAGCGGCGGCGCTTGGCCTCCCACCTTGTCGAGGGAGAGTTCTTGGCTCCCTACGGAATGTACTCCATTTCCAAGGCAGACCTTGTGCATTGGGACCTGGAAGACGTGGATTGGGGCGGAGGGGGCCAATACACCGGCCACCCGCTGCGCATCGCCGAGTCTTTGTATCGTCACGGAAAGGGCGAACTGGCTTGGGATATCCTTTCGCGGTGTACGCTGTGGACGCAGTCGTATCCCTACATCCCCCAGGAAATCTTCGGAGATTATACCGGCTACCCGGAGGTTGAAATGCCGCTGGAGATTGCTGCAGGGAGTGGGGTCCAAGCGATACTATTCGGTTTGTTTGGCTTGCGCCCGCAGATGGACGGGTCACTTGAAATACTGCCCTCATATCACCGCGAACTGGGCGAAGCGAAAATGCAAAGCTATCGCTTCCGCGCACATTCGTACGACGTAACGATGGGGCCCTGGGGATTCCAGGTTTATCGCGATGGAAAATTGGCAGCTCAGCACAGCTACGGAGACCCGGTGGAGTTCCCAAAGCTCTGAGCGGTCGCCTTTGATGAAGCTCCAATCCTGGTAACCTGCCTGACCACGGAGAAGGGCCATTTAAAAAGGAGGACCCATGAAAGACCGCCAGTCCTTCAGACGCCGCGAGTTCCTGCAAAGGACGGCTGCTGCCATGGGGGCCAGCCAGCTTCCAACCAGTAGCATCCTTGCCGTGGCCGCCAACTTGCACGATGAGGCCAACCCTGGAGAGGGCAGGCAAACCATCTCCCTGACCGGCGAATGGGAGATTGAGGACGGCGTCCCGGCTGACCAAATTCCCCAGGTCTTTCATCACACGGTTCCTGTGCCAGGCTTGGCGCACCTGGCCAAACCCTCTTTCCCAGATGTGGATAAGTTCCTAAGCAGAGAGCATCTGAGTGACCTGATTCGGTTTGGGGATGTCCCGGATTCCACCTGGAACCAGCTCGGCGAAGACAGCGTGGGGATTTCAGGCCAGATGAGGAACTATTTCTGGTACCGGAAATTATTTCGAGTTCAGAATCGGAAGGAAGTCGCCATTCTCAAAATCAACAAGGCTCAGTTCGGGACTGCCATGTGGTTGAACGGCAGGAAGGTCGGCGAGCACCTGGGTTGCTTCAGTGCCGGATATTTCGACCTGACAGAAGCTTTGGATTGGAAGAGTGAAAACACCCTTATCGTAAGAGTCGGCGCGCACCCCGGGGTGCTTCCCCCGGGCGTCCCGGCAGGAACCGATTTCGAAAAGACCCAATGGACTCCCGGCATCTACGACGCCGTCTCTCTGCTGCTGAGCGACAATCCTGTCATCAAGACTCTCCAAATCGCCCCTCACATCGGAACTTCTGAAATTGAACTGCAGGTGGTCGTGAGGAATTACTCCGAGAGCATCCGCAAGTTCGACCTGACTCACACGGTCAAGACCTGCAACGAACAGCAGACGGTGGCCCTCGGGAGCCTTCGAAATCTGGAATTGCACTCCCACGAGGAAAAGACCTGGACCCAGAGAATTAAGATTCCCGGCGCCACCTTGTGGACACCGGAAAACCCGTTCCTTTACCTCCTGGAGACCCGTACGCGAGGGGATAGCTTCGCGGCGCGTTTTGGTATGCGGGAGTTTCGATTCGATACACCTACCCAGCGCGCCCTCCTGAATGGCCAGGTGTACTTCCTGCGTGGTTCGAACATTACGCTGCACCGCTTTTTTGAGGATCCGGTTTCGGGTTCGCTGCCCTGGAATGAACCTTGGCTTCGTAAGCTGCTCATCGACCTCCCCAAACAGATGCATTGGAACTCCTTCCGTTTTTCCGTTGGGCCGGTTCCGGATCAGTGGCTGGACATCGCCGACGAGGCGGGCTTGCTGATTCAGAACGAGTACTTTGTCTGGACAGGCCCTGCCCGCGGGGGCTTGTATCGGGGAAGGCGCTACGATGTCGAGGAGACCGTCCGGCAATACCAGGAATGGGTGCGGGATAATTGGAATCATCCCAGCGTGGCAATATGGAACGCAAATAATGAAAGCCTGGATGATATCTTTGGGGATAAGATCATCCCCGCGGTGAGATCGCTGGACCTGTCCCATCGGGCGTGGGGGAACAGTTACAATGAGCCCGCCGGTCCTGACGACCCCGTCGACGATCATCCTTACCTGTTCAGCAGAACCGCTCATAACCCTGCCAAGCCGTTCCAGATGACGGAACTCGAGGGGATGTCCGGTCTCATCGACGTCGGTTCCCGGCCTGCCCAGGGCCATGCGATGGTCAACAATGAATACGGCTGGCTGGATCTCCATCGCGACGGCTCGCCCACGCGGATCACGAAAAAAGTTTACGAAAGCTTCCTGGGGCCCGATTCGACTGCCGAACAACGCTTTGCCCTCAATGCGTACCTGCTGGCCGGGCTGACTGAGTTCTGGCGCGCCCATCGCCATTACGCCGGCGTCCTCCACTTCGTTTACCTGACCTGCTCGATAGCAGGGGCGGTTACGAGCGATCCCTTCCGTGACGTGGTGGCTCTGGAGTTGGAGCCTCACTTCAAGGATTACCTCGGTGAGGCCTTCAAGCCTCTGGGTGTCTACCTCAACTTCTGGCAGCCCACCCTTCCCGCCGGCTTCCCGCGGCGCTTCATCGTGATGATGGTCAACGACAACTACACCGCAGCAGCCGGGAAGCTCGTACTATCTCTGGCCGACGCCAGCGGTGGGGAAGCGGCTCGGCGTGAGCTTTCATTCCAACTGCCCGGACTGGGGCAGCAGACCTACCATTTCGACTTGGACTTGCCCGGAAAGCCTGGAAACTACTTGTTGAAAGCGGCCACCTATCAGGCTGGGGACACTCCTAATAGCCCCACCGTGTGCAGGCGGAAAGTGTCACTCACCGCCGCGTAGCTTGGGGAGCACGCCAGCCTTGGCGGCGGATATCATGCCGGGAGGAAAAAGTGAAACGAATTCATCTGGCCTTTTCTATCGCGGTGATGACATGGTTGGGCTTTGCCCACCTTATTCTGGCGAAGCCGCATCCTGCCCCAAGCTCCGTGGAAACCGTGAAAATTGATTGGACCAAGGTTCTCCGTGTTTCCAAGACGACGGCGACGTTGCAGGTTGTCGTTAACCCCATGTTGCGGCCGCAGTCACCCATTCACGACCAAGTTTTCCAAGCGGTGAAGAACCTGCAACCGGACTACGTCAGGTATTGCCCCTGGTTTCCCTACCCCAAGCTCGCAGTCGCCGAACTCGAGCCACCGCATGATGGAAAGACCTCCTGGGATTTTTCGCTGATCGATCCGATTACGCTTGATACCTTCGCGGCCACCGCTGGCCATCCCCTGGTCGTCAACTTCAGCACGATTCCCGTGTGGATGTATAAGACACCGGAGCCCGTGCCCTATCCCGCCGACCCTGACCAGGTAGACTGGAACTACCTCGGAGGAACCGAACTGCGCGACCCCAGCATGAAGGAGTTGGGTGATTATTGGACACGGCTGGCCGCTTGGTACACGCAAGGCGGTTTCACGGATGAATACGGCAAATGGCACAGTTCGAACCACCACTTCAAGATCACGGACTGGGAAGTGCTGAATGAAATCCAGGGCGAACACCACTTGACCCCAGAGGGCTACGCGAAGATTTATGACGCGACGGTGGAGGCCGTCCGCCGGGTTTCACCGCAGACGCACTTCGTAGGTTTGGGCTTGCCCAACCCCTCGGGACTCCCGGATTATGTCGAGTATTTCCTGGATCATAAACATCATAAGCCCGGAATTCCCCTGGACCTGATCGCGTATCATTTTTACGCCCACGGGGTCGATGGGGAAGCTTTTGAAGCGCACCAGTACTCGTTTTTTACGGAGGCCGAATATTGGCTTTCTGTGGTCGGGTACATTGAACTCATACGTCAGCGCCTGTCTCCGGAAACCAAGACCGACATTAATGAGATCGGAACTTACACCTGGGAGGATACCCGTCAGGATAGGCCGGGTTTTGTATTCAAGCCGTTACCGGATGCTTGGTGGAACCTCTCCGCGGCCGTTTACGCCTATATTTACGGCAACCTGGCGCGCAAGGGAATTGACATCGCGGGAGAATCACAAATGGTCGGATACCCCACCCAATTCCCCAGCGTGTCGATGGTCGATTGGAAGACGGGCCAGCCGAATGCGAAATACTGGGTGCTGAAGCTGCTGCTGGACAATCTCTCTGCCGGAGACAAAGTTGTGGACACTCAGGTGGATGTGCGGGACGTGTATGCGCAGGGGTTCCTGACGCGGCAGGGTGTGAAGAAGGTCCTGTTGGTCAACAAGCGGCAGACACCCCGAGAGCTTTCCATTGCGGGAATGCGCGGCGGGCGGTTGCAAGTGGTGGACAAGGCTTTTGAGCCCGCTGCTTCCCGCAAGCTCTCTGGCGACCGCCTGACCCTGCAAGGGTTTGGCGTCGCTGTGCTGACTCTCGCCCCGTGAATCCGACTTCCCCTACGGGGTGTTTTAGAAATCGGTGGCGGCGGGATGTCATCGCGGGGCCCGATTTCGGCAATGCCTGCTCAAGACCCCCTTCGCGGCGGGCATAAAACTAAGGAGGAAGAAATGAAGCGGACTCATAGGGTGTATGCCGTGGCGGCGGTGGCCTTGTTGGGCTGTTCCCATCTTTATCTGGCGAAGCCGCAGCTTGCCGCAAGCACCGTGGAGACGGTAAAGATCGATTGGACCAAGGTTCTCCGGGTTTCCAAGACCACGGCGACGTTGCAGGTTGTCGGCAACCCGCTCTTGCGGCCGCCGTCACCCATTCACGACCAGGTTTTTCTAGCGTTGAAGAATCTGCAACCGGACTACGTCAGGTATTGCCCCTATTTTCCCTTTCCCAAGCTCGCCGTCGCCGAGCTCGACCCCCCGCATGATGGGAAAACCTCCTGGGATTTTTCGTTGATCGATCCGATTACGGTTGATACCTTTGAGGCCACCGCCGGCCATCCCTTGGTCTTCAACTTCAGCACGATTCCCGAGTGGATGTACAAGACGCCGAAGCCGGTGCCTTATCCTGCCGACCCGGACCAAGTGGATGATAACTACCTGGGCGGAACGGAATTGCGCGACCCCAGCATGAAGGAGTTGGGGGATTACTGGGCGCGGCTGGCCGGCTGGTACACGCAAGGCGGTTTCACTGATGAATACGGCAAGTGGCACGCCTCGAACCACCACTTCAAGATCGCCTGCTGGGAAGTGCTGAACGAAATCCAGGGCGAACACCATTTGACCCCAGAGGGCTACGCGAGGATTTATGATGCGACGGTGGAAGCCGTCCGCCGAGTTTCACCGCAGACCCAATTCGTGGGTTTGGGCCTGCCCAACCCTACGGGACTCCCGGATTATGTCGACTATTTCCTGGATCATAAACATCATAAGCCCGGCATTCCCCTGGACCTGATCGCTTATCATTTTTATGCCCACGGGGTCGAAGGGGAACCTTTTGAAGCGCACCAGTACACGTTTTTCGCGGAGGCCGACCATTGGCTTGCGGTGGTCGGGTACATTGAAGTCATACGCCAGCGCTTGTCCTCGGAAACGAAAAGCGACATCAACGAGATTGGGACCTACATGGTGGGAGATTCAGAGTTGGTCGAGGCCGGCCACGGCTTCCCGGATGCCTGGTGGAATCTCTCCGCCGCGGTATATGCCTATGTCTATGGCAACCTGGCGCGCCGGGGAATCGACATCGCGGGAGAATCACAAATGGTCGGATCCCCCACCCAAGCTCCCAGTGTAACGATGATCGATTGGAAGACGGGCCAGCTCAACGCCAAATACTGGGTACTGAAACTCCTCGTCGACAATTTTGTTCCCGGCGATAAGTTGGTGGACACTCAGGTGGATATGCGGGACGTCTATGCGCAGGGGTTCCTGACGCGGCAGGGTGTGAAGAAAATTCTGTTGGTCAACAAGCGCCAGACGCCCCGGGATCTTTCCATTGCGGGAATGCGCGGCGGGCGGTTGCAAGTCGTGGACAAGGCATTTGAGCCCGCTGCTTCCCGCGAGCTCTCTGGCGACCGGCTGACTCTGCAAGGGTTCGCGGTAGCCGTGGTGACTCTCCCACGATGAGCTGAGCCCCGATTTCGTTTTCAAATGCCGAAAATACCGTGGTATTTACCTTCATCGATTTTCCCTCTTTCGTCGAGCTTGTAATATATTAGACTCCAGCGCGAAAACCCTTGACAAGGGCATTTTGAGTCGGGTAGAGTGCCCTCTGTGATATGTTAGATGTTAGTTCCTCGTCCCAAAACGCCTTGTCCGGGAGCAACAAAAGCTGCCCCTGGCGTGCCCAACCGGTCCCCGAGCGGGTTGTCCGAACAACCGTCGGCAAGTCCTCCCGCTCCTGAGCCTGCAAGCGTAGCGGTGGTTGTGAAGTGAGCATGAGCCCATTTATCCTGAATTCGCCATGCTATACACGAGGGCAATGTCTCACCTCCTGCTATAACCGAACACCAGGTCCATGCTTTTCCGTTAGCGAAAAGCAATAGGGGTCCTGGTTTCAACTAACCATCGAACGGATTTAGAACACTTTTTCGCACTACTTTTTCATTCTGAGACTGCGTCGGGTCTTGTTCATCAGCCCGTTCAGCTTCGCGCCAGCGTTGCTGGCCGGCTGAAGGAATAACCAGCAGTTCCCACGTGGGCAGATGAGCCGCGTGTGATTCATGATCCTACAGGAGGAAAACACCATGTTGATGACGCGGAATAGGTTCTGGAGTTTGGCTTGCGCATTAGTATTGGCAATGGTGCTGAGCGCCACAGGGCTGTACGCTCAAGTTGACACCGGCACCATTTCGGGAACAGTACAAGATCAGTCCGGCGGCATCGTCCCCAACGCCAGCGTCAAGCTTACGAATGAAGGCACGGGCTTTACATCAACGAAAGTAACGGCGGGGGATGGCACTTACATCTTCACGCCCATTCGGATCGGCAGCTACGAAATCTTGGTAGAGGTCAGGGGCTTTCGGACAGTGCGGCGCACGAATATCACGGTCGACGTCCAGCAGCACGTGGTCGTGGATATTACGTTGGTTCCCGGGGCGGTCGCGCAAACTATCAACGTAACGGCTACACCCCCACTGATCCAGACCCAGAGTGGCTCGCGAGGCCAAGTGGTCTCGACCACAGCTATTAATGACTTACCTCTCAACGGGAGGAATTACACCATCCTGGCGCAGCTAGTTCCTGGCTCATCAATGGAGAATGCCAGCTACACTTCATTGCAAGCTACGGGAAGCTTCATCGCTAACGGCGAGAGGACCACACAAAACAACTACATGCTGGACGGCGCTGACAACAACAACAAACTAACGGATTTTTCCAACGCGGCTGGCGGAAATACCAGTTACATACTGCTTCCACCCGTGGACGCGATAGCTGAGTTCAAGATCCAGACCAATGCCTACAGCGCGGAGTTCGGCCGGGGGGCAGGAGGAGTAGAGAACGCTACAACTAAATCCGGCTCCAATGGGCTCCATGGCGACCTGTGGGAATTCGTGCGCAATAACACCCTGGATTCGGCAGACTTCTTTCAGGACGCGGCTGGGATCACCAAAGGAAAATACCAACGAAACCAGTTCGGGGGCACAGTCGGCGGGCCCGTGCTTCTCCCCCACGTTTACAACGGGAAGAACAAGACCTTCTTTTTCTTCGACTATGAGGGTGAACGGATCCGCCAAGCCTCTCCGTTTACCGCGACAGTCCCGACGGCGGCGGAACGCAACAGTGGTTATACCAATTTTTCTGACCTGATCACCCTCCAGTCAGGCGCCCTCCTGGGGCCTGATGCTGTGGGCCGAAAGTTTCCGTTGGGGACAATTTTCGACCCTGCCACCACCCGTCCCGCAACGTCGGGTCAGGTCGATCCTGTGACCGGCTTGGTGGCGACAGCGAACGGCTACCTGCGGGACCCCTTCGCAGGTAATCAGATCCCCGCAAACCGCCTCTTCACTGGCGGGTCGGGGCAGGGTGCGGTAGGAATCTTCAACCTGCTGCCACCGCCCGTCAAGGCGGGGCTGAATAACAACTTCACAGGAAACTTCCCATACATACTCAACGATGACACTTATGACATTCGCGTGGACCAGAACTTCAGTTCACGCGACCAGTTCTTCGCGCGCTATAGCCACGCTTATGCACCTATGACTGAAACGGTTGACCTGCAGGATACACGCCCCTACACATCAGCGGTGCACGGAGGCGTGGGCAGTTGGATCCACGCTTTCTCCCCTTCGTTGGTCAATGAAATGCGGGCCGGCTACACGCGACTTCATTATACCGCCCTTCAGGAAGGCGCCACGACACCTGGGATCCCGGCTGAGTATGGCATCACCGGGGTACCACAGGGTTCCCTCCTTGGCGGCTTGCCATCGTTCGTTATTGGTGGCATGGCGTGGACGGGTACCGGAACCTGGGTCCCCGATAACAGGTTTAGTATGACCACCGATGTTACCGATAACTTTACGAAGGTGTACGGAAAACATATGCTTAAGGCCGGTTTACAGTACGAGCACATGGCCTTCCCGTTTGACACCGTCAAGTTTGGACGTGGCAGGTGGTCCTTTGGCGGAACTTATACGTCCATTCCGGGTGTCGGGGATTCGACCACCGGGCGAGCCGAGTTCCTGATCAGTCCCATGCCCAGCACGGTACCGAACGGCATTGATTACGTGGGCGGCTCTGACTCGCTGTCGGTGACCAACGCCGCGAACATCGCTTTGAGCCAGAACTACTATGGCTTCTACTTCCAGGACGACTGGAAGGTGACGTCGAAATTGACCCTGAACTTGGGCCTGCGCGAGGAATACTATCAGCCCTTTTCCGAACACTATGGGGCCATTGCCAACCTGATTCCCGGGCCGGGTTGGGCGGGAGGACAGTTCGTGGTCCCCTCCCTGAGGAAAAACACACCGTTCTCTGCTTCCATCCTGAGTGCCTTCGCAAAGGACGGCATCACTCTAACGTACCGCAGTGGGACAAGCGTGGTGGATGTTCCCAACACGCTCTGGGCTCCGCGTGCTGGATTCGCCTATCGAATTACGCCGAAATTAGTGATGCGCGGGGGAGGGGGAATTTTCTATGGAATGGCGGACAACGAGGGGGGCGGGCCGAACATAGCGTTTAACTATCCTTTCATCTACACCCTCTCTTACCCTGCTCCAGACCCCGGGCATCCGCTGACATCGGGTGCTACCATCGGTGCTTTGAGTAATGGTCTTTCGAACGTTCCGCTCACACCCGCATCGGTGACGAGCGCTCTTTCCCCGAACATGATGGATTCGCCCTTTAACGTTCCGACCATCTATAATGACAACCTCACCCTCGAGTACCAAATGAGCTCCAACACCGTAGCGAATCTCGCCTACGTGGGTAGCATGGCACGCCACCTTGACAGCAACACGTTAGGGAATTTGCCTAGCGTTCTGTTGCCGCCGAGCGTCAGTCCTCAATCCTATGTTCCCTACCCTGACCTCGCAAGGGGCGACCCTTGGATAACCCCACAGTCCAACAGTTACTATCACTCCTTGCAACTCAGCTTCGAACGGAAGTTCAGTGGAGGCCTGAACTTTTTCGGCAACTATACGTGGTCGAAGGCGCGCGACGATGGTGGAGACCCATTGTGGGGACGTACGGAGAGCTACTATCGCGGGGCCTTCGTTCCGGGAGTGGGGATTAAGTACGATTACGCGCTCTCAGATTTCGATGCACCGCATATTTTTCACTTTGCGGGCATTTACCAATTCCCGATCGGGCACGGCATGCGGTTCCTAGCCAACAGTCCTGGCGTGGTCAACGCTATCCTGGGTGGATGGCAAACCAATTGGATTCTGACCCTCCAAAGCGGTAATCCCGACACCATCCTGTGCACGGTCACGGAGCAAGCCTCGGGAAATTGCTATGCTTTGCGGGTCCCGGGCCAGAACGTAAATGCCGGGCCGCATAACGTGAACCAATACTGGAACCCTGCGGCATTCGCTAATCCGGCCCATCCGGTGCTCACAGTGGGACAGACAGATCTTTCACCTCTGGGCGGTGCGCCTACCCAGGTTCGCGGACCTGGCTACCATCGTATGGATTGGTCCATGTTCAAACAGTTCCGGACCACCGAAAAGACACACCTCGAATTTCGAGCGGAGTTCTTCAACATCACCAATACTCCGCAGTTTGCGTTCCCAAGTGTGACAAACTTCATGAATACCACGTCCTTTGGGCAGATCAGTGCCACCCGCGATGCTCCTAACGATGCGCGGCAGATCCAACTTGCGCTGAAGTTATACTTTTGAAACTGGCCGGAGGAGCGACCGGGTTTCCTGTATCAGCTTCCTCTGCCACGGGACGAAGAGGCATAGGCCAAGGCTGGTATATCCAACACGATCGCTCCGCCCGAGATGGGCAGGAGGCCTCGGACTTAGGGGTCAATACACCAAGGCGATTAAAGGATTCCAGACGATTCCGCAAGTCGCGCCGAAGTTCAGCCGGATCTCTTTTCTAAATGGAAACTGCCAAATGGTAATAGGGGGCTTGCATCAGGCTGAGACGCTTTTGCCGGGCTATCGAGTTGAAGCCTGATGCGCCGAACTGCTCTGCCTCGCGGGGCAGGATGCTCTGCGGGGAGAGGCCGGAGCTCTTGGACGAGGGGATCGCTGTCTTGAAGAAGGCTTTGGAGCTAGTGTGGAAAACTCTTGACAACGGTGTTTCGCGTAACGTAGAGTGTGCCCAGTGATATGTTAGATGTTAGTTTCTCGTCCCCAAAACGCCTTGTCCGGGAGCAACAAAAGCTGCCCCTGGCGTGCCCAACTGGTCCCCGAGCGGGTTGTTCGAACAACCGTCGGCAAGTTCTCCCGCTCCCGAGCCTGCATGCGTAGCGGTGGTTGTGAAGTGAGCCTGAACCCATTTAGCCTGAATTCGCCATACTATCCACCCGGGCAATGTCTCACCTCCTTCTATAACCGAAGACCAGGTCCATACCTTTCCGTTAGCGAAAAGAAATAGGGATCCTGGTTTTAACTAACCATCGAACGGATTGCGAACACCTTTCGTACTGTTTTTTTCACTTAAAGACTGCGTCGGATCTTGGTCATCAGCCCGGCCAGCTTCGCGCCAGCGTTGCTGGCCGCATGAAGGAATAACCAGCAGTTCCCACGTGAGCAGAAGAGCCGCGTGTGATTCATGATCCTACAGGAGGAAAGCACCATGTTAATGATGCGGAATAGGTTCTGGAGTTTGGCCTGCGCATTAGTGCTGGCAATGGTGCTGGGCGCAACGGGGCTGTACGCCCAAGTTGACACCGGCACCATTCTTGGTACGGTAAAAGATCAAAGTGGAGCGGTGATTCCTGGAGCAAAAGTCACCATCACTAACGAGGGTACAGGCTTCACGCTCTCAAAAACCACGGCCATAGACGGCAGCTATTTGTTCACGCCCATCAAAATTGGGCTTTACACCGTGACGACGGAATTCAAAGGGTTTCGAGCCGAGGAGCGCTTACATATCACGGTGGATATTCAACAGCAAGTGCTCGTGGATTTTAGCTTGTCGCCCGGTATGGTCACGCAAAAAGTCGAGGTCACTACCCCGCCGCCGCTTCTGGAGACGCAATCGGGGTCTCTGGGTCAGGTCATAGAATCTAAAGAGATCAGCGACCTGCCTTTGAACGGCCGGAACTTCACCTTCCTCGCGCAGCTCAGCGCCGGTGTAATGCCCAATTACATTGCCGGCGGTGCTGCCTCGGGGACCCTGACCGGTGGCCTCTTTATCGCCAACGGTTTTCGCTTCGAGCAAGACAACTTCATGCTCGACGGGCTTGACAATAATAACAAAATGACAGGTTACGGTTATACGGGCCCGACCGTGGCGCTCCCTCCGGTGGACGCCATCCAGGAGTTCAAATTGCAATCGAATGCTTACAGCGCCCAATTTGGCCGGAGTGCCGGCGCCCAAATGAATGCCACTACCAAATCCGGCACCAATCGGCTCCACGGCGACTTGTGGGAATTTGTGCGCAACTACGATCTGGATTCGGCAGACTTCTTTCAGGACGCCGCGGGGATCAAAAAAGGAAAATACCAACGGAACCAGTTCGGGGGCACGGTCGGCGGGCCCGTGTTTCTCCCCCACGTTTACGACGGGAGGAACAAAACCTTCTTCTTCTTCGACTACGAAGGCACCCGCATCCGCCAGGCGGTTCCGGTTATTACCAGCGTGCCCACCGTGGCGGAGGCGAGTAGCGGGTATACCAATTACGCCGACCTCATCACCGGAGAGAGCGGAGCTCTTTATGGGCCCGATGCGCTGGGGCGCAAATACCCGATCGGGACCATTATGGACCCCGCCACCACGCGCGGCCCTTTCAATGCCGGACAAGTGGACCCGGTGACCGGCCTGACCTTCACCAGCTCTTGCAGTGCATGCTATGTTCGTGACCCCTTTGCCGGAAACATCATGCCGGCCACTCGTCTCTTTTCGGGGGCCGTGAAAATCGCGCAAATGTACCCACTACCCAATATCCCCAACACGGGGCTTTTCAACAACTACGCGGCTAATCTGCCTTTAACTACCAACAATGATCTGTATGATATTCGTGTGGACCAGAACTTCGGCTCGCGCGATCAGTTCTTTGCCCGCTATAGCCACTTCCATTCTCCCCAGATAAGTCCTAACACCAATGGAGGCAACGTCGAGGACCTCACTACGATTCTCGCCGTCATGCACAGTGGCGTCGCCGGCTGGACACACACCTTCACCCCAACCCTCATCAATGAAGCGCGGGCGGGTTACAGCCGTCTTCTTGGCTCGACCCTCCAGGAGAATGCCACGAACTACGGGCTTCCCGCCTCCTTGGGCATTCCCGGTATCCCCCAGGGCAACGAGAACGGTGGGGTACCGGCCATGCTCATCTCCACGGCAATTACAACTCTCTGGCTTGGGGACGGGACGCAGTCGCCCGATATCGAGTACAGCGAGACCACGCAAGTCTCCGACAACCTGACGAAAATCTCTGGGAAGCACACCCTGAAGGCTGGCTTCATGTACATGCACATGGCCTTCCCCTTCACCACGGATACTTTTGGACGCGGCAGGTGGCGTTTTAACGGAGCGTTTACCAGCATCGTGGGTGTCGGCGACAGTAGCACGGGGTGGGCTAATTTCCTCCTCCAGCCGATTCCGTCCACCCTCCCCGCCGGAGATAGCGGGGTGGATTATTCGGGCGGTTCCACGGGCATCACCATTTCCAACGTTACGCCCATTGCCACGAGCCAGGGATACTATGGCTTCTATTTCCAGGACGATTGGAAAGTGACCCCCAAGCTCACCTTGAACCTGGGCCTTCGGGACGAGTATTACCCTCCGTACCGGGACAAGTTCGGGTCCATGGCGAACCTGGTGCCCAATCTCGGTTGGCAAGGGGGGCAGTTCCTGCTGCCGACCCGCACTGCTAGTACCCCGCTTTCCACGTCCTTCCTGACGGCCCTTGCCAACGACAACATCAAGGTGGTCTCCTCGAGCAATCCGGCGTTGGTAAGCACTTCCTCGACGAACTGGGCCCCGCGGTTTGGATTTGCCTACTCGGCAACCTCGAAGTTCGTGGCTCGGGGAGGATTTGGCATGTTCTACGGCGGGGCGGACGATCAGGGGAATGCCTGGAACATAGCCCTGAACTATCCCTTCTTGTTCACACTCGGATACAATCCACCCAACAGCGTTCAGCCGATACTGCCGAATGCCGCGGTGGGAGCACTGAGCAATGGCTTCAACAATGTGGGCCTCACCTCGACCTCGGTAACGGCCAGCGCCGTCTCGCCGCGGGGCGTTCAACCTAATTTCAGCATACCCACAGCGTATGAAGGGAACCTGACACTGCAATATCAAGTGACGCCGAACACGGTGGCGGGCCTCGGTTACGTCTACACCGGTGGCCGCCATCTGGACACTCAAACCGAGGCGAATCTGGCGAATGTGCTTTTACCGCCCACCACCAGCAATCTCCTCCCCTACCTCCCCTTCCCAGACCTCTCCCGCGGCTACGGTTACGCCACCACCCAAGCCAACAGTTATTACAACGCCATGCAGATCAACTTCGAAAGGCGCTTTGCGGGTGGGCTGAATTTCCTCGCCAACTACACCTACTCGAAGTGTCGCGACGATGGGGGTGGCATGTTATACGGGAGCTCTGAAGGGTATTATCGCGCCGCCTATGTCCCGGGCTTTGGGATTCAATATGACTACGGGTTGTGTGATTGGGATACGACCAATATTCTCCACTTCAGCGGTTCCTGGTCCCTCCCGGTGGGAACCGGTAGGCGCTTCCTGGGAAGTATCCATGGAGTGGAGAACTCTATATTGGGCGGTTGGCAAACCAACTGGATCTTCAACTGGTACAGCGGAGAACCCACCACCCTCCATAGCACCATCTCCACGGTTGCCGGACAGGCTGCAACCCCCAATCTTCTCTTACTCCCCGGCGTAAATAAAGATGCCGGACAGAGCATCGCCCACTATTGGAATGCGGCGGCATTTACCAATCCACCGGCGGTCACGACGGTGGGGCAAACCAACGGCGCGCCCCTCGGCGGCGCGGACGATCAGGTTTACGGCCCCCCCCTTCACCGGGTGGACCTCTCTTTCTTCAAGCAGTTCCATATAACCGAAAGATCCTACTTGGAATTCCGGGGCGAATTCTTCAATTTCACCAACACCCCGGCCTTTGCGATGCCGAGCGCCACGAACTACCTGAATACGGGGAACTTTGGGCAAATCACCAGTACGCGTGATTCTCCCAACGACGCCCGCCAGATTCAGTTGGCTTTGAAGTTATACTTCTGAGCGTTCATTGCCGAAAGTCGGCTACCCCTAGACTGCCGTACATAAACGGTCAAACCGTTTATGTACGGCAGGGGTTCAGGCTCGCGCGAAGACAACACACCCGAAAAGCCGGTCCGGCGGGGGGTGCTGTCCTAATTTGACCGTAGCGCCGCCATCTTGGCGGCTCAATGCCGGCGGGAAGCCGGCGCTACATTTGAAATTAGGACAGCACCCGGCTGTGCCAGGCTGGACCGGCCTCCGGGTTCTTCCCTCCACTTTGCCGTGAGGCCAGCGTGATGGCCGCCCTTCGGATCATGGGAGGTCTATGATGAAGTCCGTCAACTTCTTCCTAACCCTATGCTTGCTGGCGGCGATGGGCCGGGCAGCCCCAGCCCCGCAAAGCAGGTGTGCCGACTCCGACCAGCCCGCGCGGCGGTATCTGATTATCCAGAATGGGAAATGCGGCTTCATTGACGGGCAAGGCCGCGTGGTGATTCCTGCCCAGTATTCGTGGGCGGGAGATTTTTCCGAGGGCTTGGCGCAGGTCCGGGTCGAGGACAAGTATGGTTACATCGATCCTGTCGGGAAGACGGTCATCCCTCCCCAGTTTGAGTGGGCAGGGCCTTTCTCAGAAGGCCTTGCCTTGTTCAGGGCGCAGGGAAAATACGGGTACCTCAAGAAGTCAGGGGAGATTGCTATCCCTGCACGCTTTGAGTGGGCTTGGGACTTCTCGGAGGGGTTCGCGCGTATCCTGCTCGGCAAAAATGGCTATATCGACACCCAGGGTAAGTTTGTGATTCCGCCGCAGTTCATTAATCCTTGGCAATTCCACGAAGGCTTGGCCACGGTGAAAATGCGCGGATGGTGGGGATACATCAACAAAAAAGGCGACATCGTCATCCCGACCCGGTTCAACTGGGGATGGGACTTCTCCGAAGGACTCGCCATGGTCCAACTGGGTGGGAAGTTCGGGTACATCGATAAGACGGGAAACTGGGTGATTCCGGCGCGGTTTGACTGGGCCGCGACCTTTTCCGATGGCATGGCTGCGGTGGCCACGACCACACAGTGGGGCTTCATCGATGCCACCGGCAAGATGGTCATTCCCGAACGTTTCGAATGGGCCTCGGACTTCTCGGAAGGCTTGGCGGGCGTCAAGGTCGATGGCCAGTGGGGCTTCATTGACAAACAAGGACAAATAGTCATCCCCCCACGATACGACCGCGTGGGCCGGTTCGTGGGCGGATTAGCCCCTGTGGAGATTGACAAAAAGTGGGGTTATATCAACACCCGAGGAGAGCTTGTTTGGAAACCGACAAACTGACCGTACACGAGGAGAACTTGTCTTGAAACCGACAAGATGACCGTTATGAGAGATGAGTAGAGGCATAATTTTGAACGTTAATTCTCAGCAAACAAAATGAGTCCAATCATGAAACTATACGCAACTGGGATTATCCTAACTGTGTTGGGCATTTGCCGACTATCCACAATGCTGCTGGCCCAAGAGACGCGAATTGCCCAAACTCCACCTATGGGCTGGAGCGGTTTCTTTCCCAGCACGAAATCCGGAGACGAGTTGATTCGGGCCGAGGCCGACGCCATGGTCAGCACGGGGATGAAAGCGGCAGGCTACGAATACATCAACGTCGATGACTGCTGGGAGAGCGGTCGCGACTCGTTCGGCAACCTTTGCCCCAACGGGCGCTACCCCGATATGAAGGCCCTAGTGGACTATGTTCACAGCAAGGGCCTGAAGTTCGGGATCTACTCCTCGCCGGGCCGCAAGACTTGCGCGGGCTTTGAAGGCAGCTTCGGTCACGAGGATCAGGACGCAGAAACCTTTGCCGCCTGGGGCGTCGATTTCTTGAAATATGACTGGTGCAGCGGTTCCGGCGACCAGGTGGCAGCCTACCGGCGGATGTCCGAGGCGCTGAAGCGGACCGGCCGGCCCATTCTGTTTGCACTATGCCAATACGGGCGGGAACGCGGTTGGGCGTGGGGCGCGTCGGTGGGGGGCAACACTTGGCGCACCACCAGCGACATCGCCTTGAATGGTATCTCTTATGACGACATCGCTCTCGTGGGATTTGAGCAGAATGGTCTAGAGCGCTTCGCGGGGCCCGGACACTGGAACGATCCTGATGGTCTGCTGATCGGACAGCCGGGGATTAACGATGACGAAGCGCGGACCCAGATGAGCCTCTGGTGCCTTCTCGCGTCGCCGTTGATCACTTCAAATGACCTCACCCAGATGAGTCCGGAGACACTGGCCATACTGACCAATCCGGAGGTGATCGTCGTCAACCAGGACAGAGCGGGAATCCAAGGACATCGGGTGGCCGAGGAAGGTCCCTTGGAGGTTTGGGTGAAACCTCTCGCCGATGGGAGCAAGGCAGTTGGCTTGTTCAATCGAGAAGGGGCGCCCCTACCGGTGACCGTCAGCTTTTGCGATGCCGGCCTGCCGGCGTCCGTGCAGTTGCGAGATTTGTGGGCGAGGAAGGATTTGGGGGTCTTTCAGGAGAGCTTCACGGCAACAGTTCCACGGCACGGAGTCGTCATGCTCAAGGCCACAGGACAATTCTGAAGCCAGCCTCGCCCTGAGAAGCCGTCGCGGAGATTCGGGCCCGCAATTACATCCCGCGGTCGCTTTCTCCTGAAGACCACGCAAAAACCATGCAACAATTTGGCGATGATGGTCCTGCAAGGCGGGTTTGCCATCTTGGGGAGATAAGACTCACTCTTCTTGCCCTTGCCATTCTCATCAGTCCTATGGCAACTGTTCATGCGCAGGTACGCGAAGGCTCCGCAATCAACTTGGCTTCCTGTACTTGGCGCGCTTCGGCCGGCGCCCGCGTGAAGCTTGGCGACCATGAAGTTGATCTGGACGTGAGTTCGCTTCCTCGCCCTGGGCCGCGAACCATTGCGTGTTGGGTCCCCCTATCCGGAACTGGGGCCATGGTGGTAAAGGGTTTACACCATGGGGCCGTGACAGAGACCGGATGGACATTCTCCTTTGAACGGATTTCGGGAGAACGTCGCCAGTTATACCGTGGCAGCCAAGAAAGAAAGTTCTCGTTTCCCGTGCCGGCGGAGTGGGAACACGACAAGCGCATCGGGATTGTAATTGGCGTCCCCGGTGATAACCCCGGCTACCTGCACCTCCAGGACTTGCGCTTGCAGCTGGCCTCAGATGAATTGCCAGGCTCTCCCGAGCCACTTTCTCCCACAGAGGGCCAGGAACTGATGCCGCCGGCAGGCGACTTTCTATGGGCATGTCCAAAGCCCGGGTCGGTCATCGGATACGATCTCGAGTGGAACCGCCAGGGATCGCAAACCCACCAGACGCACGTAGCGGCCTACTTCCAGAGTGACGCCCAGGGCTTCTGGCCCAGTCATTGGCTTTCTCCAGGGAATTATTCGTGGCGCGTACGGGCTCTGAATACAGCCGGGAATCTCGGGCCGTGGTCGCGAATGATGCACTTTTCAGTTCGGGCGGAAGAGGCAGCGCAACCGCCCGATGTGCTCCCCAGCCCCAACCGCCCCATTACCATTCTGGACCTGCCTAGCGACGATGTGAAGGCCGCTTGGGCGCTCATTCCCTCTGATGTGCGTCCCAACTTCATGTTTCGCACGGGGGGCTCGCGACAGTACATCACCAGTATCTTGGCGGGTGCTCAGGCTGCGGGGGCGCCGATTGCCCTTCAAGTTAACGGGCCGCACAACATCATTGCCGGCCGTTGGGACCGCATACCATTGGCTCTACTGGCGCATTGGGCGCGCGAATATCCTACTCTTAAGGCGTTTTACATCTGTGAGCAGGAGGTGCAAGGCGGGGTTGAGAATTCGGAGGTCACGAGCTATTTGGAGCGACTGATCGAGTTAGGAGCGGAGATGGGACGTCCCGTTTTCTGGGCCGATGCCAACTGGGGCGGGAATATCTGGTTGGACGTCGAAGCCCACCAGGACCTCGCTAAGTTCCTGAAGGCGCATCGCGGTTACGTCTATCCTTTGTGGAAGATGAATGGCGGAAACGAGCCGTACTTGGCGCTCGCCGGGCTCCTCGGGCTTTGGCTCAGCCATACCGTTGCAGCCTGGGGTGTGCAACCGGAAAGCTTCTACTGGACGGAAGCAGGGTTTACAACATTGGGGATTCAACTGGCTTACAAAGAGGGAGCGCACCAGGATGCCCCGCTGGTCATCTTCCAAGAGTTGGCGCTGTTGGGCGCCTCGGCAGGGGCGGAGATTTACTCGTTTGAGCCGACGATCGACTTATGGGGAAAAACCTCTTCGCATCAGGATCTGGAAAACCTATTATGGCCCTTAATTCGCATGCTGAATGACTCGGTGATTCCCGACTTACCCGAAGTGCATGCTGCGACGGTCAGAAGACACGTGCTTGAACCTGCTGACTTGGTCTTTCGCAGCGACTACACGTTTCCAATGCGGCAGTTTTTTGCCAACACCCTGGGCATTACCTACCCCTTCCAAATGGTTCCGGAGTCGGGAAACTGCTACTGGATTCCTTTTGTTCCCGCTGCAGCGACAACGACAAAATCCGGCCACCCAATGGACACCGGTTTCGGCCCGTCGAGGTTTTGCGCCCCTCCTGTTCCGGGTGAGGCAGCCGTCTTTGGAGCAGGCAAAGCGACTTTTGTCTTCAACAGCCGCGTGAATTGGCCTGAGGAAGAGTCGTTCTCGATAAAGCTCGCTGGCGCCCTCGCAAGTGGTAAGCTGGGGCTGAACGGCTGGGTTACCGTTCTCAATGAAGATAACGAGCAAGCGCATTTGTGGTTCTTCGGGAGGAGGGGTGCGCACCTTGCAATGGAGTTCGATCATCCTGTCTCTTGGCGGACAATGGTCGGTGATAGCGATTCTACGATTTCCGGCAGACCTCGTAACGCCTCAGCAATGGTAAACGCATGGTCTGGCCCAATCCAACACATCGACATTTCCGCCGACCAGCGGCCCTGGGACGTCATCGTCCGGAGCTCGCAAGCAAAGCCCTCAGACTGACACAGTAGGGGGTCGATTCAAGATAAAGAAGCGGCATAAGGACTTCATAAGAGGTTCTCTGAAAAGACGACATCAGGGACAGTCACCGTTCCGGGTGGAACCAATAAAACCACATTTCTAGCGGTATTCCTCGAAGAAAAGCCCGGCATGCCGCAGCGGCTCGATGCTTGGTGTCTGTTTCCGCAGTGGGACCAGACACTAGCGATTGGCCCACAGCGTGAAGAAAAACCAGTCAGACACCCCCCGCAAAGCGGGTGGCTTGATGAGTGGGGCCGCCTCAAAGGTGGTCACCCGTTAGTCTAGGCGTCGCGCCGAGGCGCGCCTTGGTCATGGATTCAAAACTATCCGCCGGTTCCATCCGCTCCCTTGGGGATACCCGAAGATACTACGGCGTGTATCTTCTACTGGTTTACTCAATTGAAAGAATTCAAACGCGATTCATCTAGGAAATTGATCACATCCACCTGCCGAAGCTGCGCGCGTACGAGCAGGAGGCCAGGCAGAATACCGCCGATGCCAAGAACCATATTGCCAGTGGCGGCCCCAAGGAACAGTTGAAGGCAAATTTCGAGGCCGCGAAACTCACTATTGAAGCCTGCCACCCCCTGACCGACGTGCTGCGTGACCAGCAAAACGCCATCGCAAGCGAGAACCGGCAAACCAAGCTGCTGCTCGATGTCGTCAACACCTATAAGACCATGCGCCTTAGCATGAATGTGGCGGAGTTGATGAGCGACTGCCGCGAAGCCTTTGGCGTACTCCCTCAGTTGCACCTGCCACGATTAAGAACATTCCAAAACCTTCAACTAAAGGGGGAATTGCAGCGGCTGGCAGATCGAATGCGCAATGAGGAGGTCTAATAATGGGTTGGTTCTTCAGGAAATCATTTCGCGTTTTGCCAGGGGTCAGAATTAGCCTGTCGAATAGCGGACCTCGCCTAAGTGTGGGTATTCCGGGGGCTCGGGCAAGTATCGACCTAGAAGGCAAAACTAGGCTCTACGGGGGGATGGGCCCGCTTCGCTATCAGAACAAGGTAACGATCGGTCCGATTGGCGAGCGGGCAACCAAGAATATCGGATTGCTGGGCTTCATCAAAGGAATTTTCGCCCCATGATCTTGCCGGGGGGCAAAGACTAATAGTGATCAACCCGATTGAGGAAGGTGGTCAGGACTTAAATGGGTGTAGAGCGTGATTAGGCCTGGTCCTCCTAAACAAGAAAGGAAACCACCTTGGATCCGGCCTGAAAAGTCGTCTACCCATCGACAATCCTGGCGTTTGGCTGGGTTCGGGCGGGGGATGGGCATTCTTCATTCCGAATCCGGCGAAGCACTCACTCACACTTGTCGTTCGCCAAAATTCCAGCCGACTTCGAAATAACATAATTGCCATCCTCTCGCCAGGATTTTGGTATAAGTGCTAGCTATGCTTCAATTCCTCTTGCTTAGCTTCGGAACGCTAGTTCGCCTCTTTCGTGCGCAGCAAGGTCTTCTCCTTGAAAACCTGGCATTACGCCAACAACTTGCCGTGCAGAAACGGCGCCATCCGCGGCCCAGCTTTGGCACCTTCGACAGGCTCTACTGGGTAGTTGCTCGGAGAGTCTGGTCCGGTTGGAAGCAGTCCCTCATCATCGTCTCGCCGGAAACCGGCCTGCTGTCGATACCAAGAATTCGAATACACCAGGAAAAAGACCAAGCTGGCGGAACTCACACTTTCGGTTCAGCGACTTGCCTATCGCCGCCTGGTAATACCGGGGTGTCCACAGCGGCCGATCAGACCACGACAGGGATCGACGGGTAGCTTTTTCTTGAGCCCCAAGCGTCGACGGCAAGGGAAGGAAGCACTGATTCGCCCGAAGGGGCTGTTTCTCCGGGCCGCTCGCCTCTCTTGGCGGTGATGCAGTCCGCCGACCTCCGACAGTTCAACTACCGACCCCAGTTCCGGCGGTTGAATCGGTCGGGTCTCCGGCGCATCTTTCTCCAGCGACAAGTGCGTGCGTCCCCCGTGGTAATAACTGAAATACGATTTGAGAGTTCGGCGCAGAGAGGATTCGCTGAACACGACGATGTGGTCCAGACATTCCCGTCGGATCGATCTCATCAGTCGCTCCGCATACGGATTTTGCCAGGGCGACCCCGGGGCCGTCAGGACTTCCCGCACGCCCATCCCCCGCACTCTCTGGCGGAACGGACCTCCATAAATGGAGTCGCGGTCGTGCAACAGATAGCGCGGTGCACTGTCCCAAGAAAAGGCCTCGGCGATTTGTTGGGCCGTCCATTCAGAACTGGGATGGGCGGTGACGTTGAAATGAATCACCTGGCGCCGGTGATGAGCCAGCACGATGAAAACGAACAGCCCCCGAAAGGTCACCGTTGGCACCACGAAGAAGTCAGTGGAAGCCAACTGTGACGCGTGGTTGTTGAGAAAAGTGCGCCAGGTCTGAGAGGGTGGCTTTGACTTGCGGACCAAGTACGATGCAAACAAAGGAAACATAGGAGCGGAAGCTTAGCAGCGGAACCGGGCCAACTTCGATTGATTCAATGCAGATGGGGTCTTTGGCAACCCCAGGGGTGATTCGCGCCAAGTTTCCTCGTGGATGCGATTGTGGCGAAGCACAGGCCATGAACTCGTCAAATTCGATGCTTCTGGCTAACTCTTTGAGAGGCTGGAGCCGACGACCAGACTTGAACTGGTGACCCTCGGTTTACGAAACGAAAACGCCCCCTATCCCTTATTTGGAATTAGCGAGTTAGCGTCAAGCTTGCACCTAGAAACCGGCTACTTTACCACGACTATGCACCGCATTATGCACCGGCCTAATTAGGGCGTTAACATACTTCACTGACCGGGGATGGGTGTGCCTATCAGCTATTGCATGTGCGCTCATTTTAGCTGCTTCACTTCTGCTCATTGTTGGGAAATCCATCTACGGATTCCATTCGTGGAATAAGGGATGCGGGGTCACAGGAAACCCAGACAATCTGCTTTTCGATGAGATGATATATGGTCGAGGAGCAGAAGAGCCGCGTCTCGGGGTGGTCTTCTGGGAATCCATTATTGTAGGTGACCCTTCCAGCTACAGTGACAGTTTCATAACCCGTTTCAATTTTATCCCGCGATGCAGCGGGCAGCACCATGAGGAGGGAAGGATTATCGCGCCCAGTGAGACTGCTCCCCGGAGCTATGGAAGGCAGCCGAAATCTTTTCCAGTGGTATTCAACGAGGACATTTGCTGGAGCAATAGGAGTTCTATCAGCCGTCACTTCGTGGGCGACAACCTCGACAGCCCCAGACGGAATGCGACCGCTATTACTCAACGGGAGCGATACAGCCATCTTGGTCAAATCAAGCAAGGGGAACCCAACGGAAATATATGCCTTCTCCGAGATATGAAGGGCAACATTTGCAGTCTTAGCGGACTGCTCTGCGGCATTGGCAGTTTGTTGTTGCGCGGCAGTCTGGGCCTGCATCTGCCCGAGTGTTTTAGCGAAGGAATCACTGGCAGTCTTGTTCGCCTCTCTCATTTGGCAGAGCATGTGATAGTTGATGATTGCGTATGCTATGACGGCAAAGAGTGTTACCCATTGAACAAAGAGCGACCAACGCTCACGGCGTTGCTTGCTTCGATCATTGGAGCGCTTACCGGCTTGTATGGCCTCTGGAATTTGAAGCTCGGCCCGCAGGACTGGAGGGGTTTTCTCGCGCTCATCCTGGGCCTTCTGCTCTTCTGATATGGCTTTAACTTGCTTTTGGACTCCCAAGAATCCCGCGCTGACAGTCTCACCCAGCACCCTCAACTCTCCCAGGATGCGCTTGGCGATCAATGTGAACTGAGCGGTTCTATCCATTTATTTCATAATGACGATGTGATCGGCGCAGCCAAGAAACCTGTTCATACTGGCATCGTAAATGCCGCAGAACTCTGTCAATCCCTCTCCCCCGAAAACATCTTTATATTTGGTGAAAATTCTCAAATACAGACGAGGGCCGATGGGTTTATTCAAGGTGTTCCCATCCAACGATGGCATGTTGTTGGCCGTGATAATTTTCAAGTCGGAATCGGTGAGTTTATTCAGCAACAGCGCGGACAATTTGAGGCACTCTCCGGCTGGGATTGGGGATGCTGGCACATAACGGGCCGTGACTGGTGGAATTCCCTCAGAAATATCGAAATAAAACGAATAATAAATATCCTTTGCTGGCGTTTGCCCATTATTCGTCAGGTCGAAAGTCGCGTGCAATCCTTCTCCCACCTTTGGGGGATAGTCCAGAACACCATTATGCATATATAAGTAGGCACGCTGTCCAATATGGACTTGCTCGCGAGTGAGATTTACTGCGTCCCGTGTAGTGAGCGTCTGGAGAATATTCAGGATGAAGAGTCCAGCAGCGAGGATAAGCGCCACGGTTTCGACAATTATTTTCCAAGTTGGAGTGTGATCTTTGCGCCTATCGGCGTTGCTATCTTCGGGCGGGGAGGGTGGAATATTCAAAATAACCGGCGGCTGTTCTGGGGGACCATTGCTAATGCCGGTGGCTGGCTGGTCTTGGGTTACGGATTCGCCAGTATCGTTGGCCGGTTTGGTGGGGGTTAATTCATCCATGCTGTCATTGGGCTTGCCTTGGTCGTTCTTGGATGTTTGGTCGCTCATAATAGCCTGTGGCCACTACGTGAGGTGTCAATGATACCAAAAGCCAGCTCTCAGGGCTGGCTTTAATGGTAGGAGTATTGGCCGGATCGGCCAAAACGCGAAGATTGTTATCCGATTACCTCCAAGAGTTCGCTGGAATCCCCTCCAATCGTACCAAAATTCGGTACTAGAGGCCGGGGAGGGTAAGCGGTGAGGCTAGAATGACAAGGGCGGGGGGATTTCCGCATTCTTCGGTTTTTGGAAGGCGGCTTTTACGCTTTTTGGAATAAGCCATAGTCCAAAGCAGGATAAATCCTGCAAAATCAATATTCACTGTTTGGCAATACCATTGCCTATCGTTTAGACGGAAGATGCGCCCAAGGATTCGGCAGGCAAGGCCGAGACTTGGGCGTTTGTGTTTCTTGCGGATTGAAAATAGGGGAGGGCGAAGTGTGCTTTGAAGTGGGAGTATGCTTAGATATGTAGCATACTCCTGCACGGAGTAAGAGCTAATCACAAAACCAGAGAAATACTTTTCGAGGGCAACTGGGAGGATGCTTCCTGGTTGCTCTTTTTATTTGGCAAGGAAGAGTTGAACGGCTCAAACGCGGGCAAGCACGAGCGTTTCAAGCCAAGCGGGAGAGCAAGGGAGAAAAGGAGTGCATGATGTTTAATACGGAAAAGTCTTTTGGGTGGTTTGCAAATTTCTGTGTCTTCGTTATGGGTGTCGGCTTAGATGCGGTAACACTTAGCCGACAGGTAATCCTTCAATGCGCGAAGGACATCTTACCCGAACGGGTGACGTGGCTTTGGCCGGGGCGTATTCCACTTGGAAAACTGACCGTATTCGCTGGTGATCCTGGGCTTGGAAAGAGCGCAGTTAGCCTTGATGTTGTTGCGCGAATGACTGCGGACCGGCCATTTGCAGACAGAACCCTTCCCGAGGCCGGAGAAGCCATCATTTTGAGTGCGGAAGATGACCCGGCGGACACACTTCGCCCTAGGCTTGATGCTGCGGGAGCCGACGTAAACAAAGTGCATATCATCAAATCGGTCAAGCACGTCAACGCCTCGGGGGAGGCTGTCGAAGGAGGGTTCAACATGACGACTGACCTACCGGCGCTTGAAGAGGCCCTTAAAGACAACCCCGATGTAAGGCTGATTGTAATTGACCCGTTGAGCGCCTATCTGGGAGAAACAGATACCCATCGAAATGCCTCTATGAGGGGAGTGCTGGCCCCGCTGGCAAAGTTGGCCTCGGACAGTGACGTGGCCATTGTCGGAATAGACCACCTCACCAAAGCGGAGAAGAAAGCAATCTATCGGGTCAGCGGAAGCATAGCGACTATAGCGGCCAGCCGGTCAGCTTGGGTATTTACGAAAGACAAAGTAGACGGCACCCGCAGGCTGATGCTTCCGATAAAGAATAATCTCGCCGGAGACCAGGAGGGACTGGCGTACCGAATCGAGGAAGTCAACCTTCCATGCGAAAACAACGCCACTATTCCGAGCATTCGGATTGCTTGGGAGGAGGGCACGGTGACGGGGAACGTTGACGAACTACTGTCGGAGACACCCGAAAAAGAAGAAGCTAGCGCCCTTGATGAGGCGATTGATTGGCTCAAAGCCCAATTAGTAGAGCCGAAGGAGTCGGCGGAGCTCATGGAAGACGCCAAACGGGATGGCCTAAGCTGGTCAACAGTTAAGCGCGCCAAGGAAAAGCTACGGGTGAAATCCCAGAGGGAGGGAGAGCACTGGATGTGGCCAGCCATCAAGAAGACCGACCGCGTACAGTGAGAACCTTGGTCTTCTTAAAGCCACAACAAGGTTTAATATAATATATTCAATAGGTTGGGAACAATACCAAGAAGGTCAAGTTGCTCTTTCCGGGGCGCCTGACCTTCTTGAATCGAGCTGCGGATTCCGGCCCAGGTGACCGGCCAAGCCGGAAACGCCCGGATAGGGCGTGGCTTACGCTTACCAAGCGGGGCCGCCAACAAGGTCCCCCATGATATGAGGGATTCGAAAGGAGATAACCTCGCGAAAGGCATATTTCTCTTTCGCATAGAGCCTGTCGAAATGCCCTTCATTGAAGCTTCCCGCCGAATTCCGAATCCCCACAGAATCACTTGAGTTGCATATTGACAGACATAAAATATATATACCTTAACTAGTATATTTATAATAAGTTAACGACAAGAGCGTAGAAAAATGGAAAATCTAACGCAGGCACCCCGCCGGGGAGCTACCGCCACGGATAACGACACGCTGGGAATTGGTGCAACCGGAAGAGCCGATGCCTAGTAATCAGAGGCTTGCTTTCGCAAGTT
>Ga0326728_10007262_pt1 | contig 28739 bp, 28 predicted proteins | sample MB3enrmetagenome_FD_207602 | JGI IMG/M metagenome (GOLD analysis project Ga0326728, IMG submission 207602) | Lab enriched peat soil microbial communities from McLean, Ithaca, NY, United States - MB31MN | ecosystem: Environmental > Terrestrial > Soil > Wetlands > Peat | place: USA: New York... | reverse complement strand
CCCGACGGTGGACACCGAGCAGTCGGAGCCCGGCGGCGACGTTCTCGAAGATCGACATGTTGGGGAACGGGCTCGGCTTCTGGAACACCATGCCGATGCGGAACCGCACGCTCACGACGTCCTTCGTTCCGAGGTCTTCCCCGTCAAGGAGGATCTTGCCCGAAACGCGACCGCGCGGAAGCTCCTCGTGCAGGCGGTTCAGGCACCGCAGGAACGTGGACTTCCCGCATCCCGAGGGACCGATGATCGCGGTGACGGCGGCCTCCGGTATGTCGAGGGAGACGTCGTAGAGCACCTGCTTGCGCCCGTACCACGCGTTGAGGTCGATCGTCTGGATCTTGGGGGATGCCATCGGACTACCCCACCTCCGCGGCGTCGTCGGCCCCGGGGACGGCGAGGCGTGCCCCCAGATTGATCACCAGCATGATCCCCAGCAGCACGAGCGCGGCTCCCCACGCGTCCGTTTGAAGGTTGAGGTAGGGCGAACCGAAATTATTGAAGATGAACACGGTCATCGACGCGGTCGGCGAGTGGAAGTTCTGGAACCAGAAGAAGCTGGTCCCGGAGGTGAGGAAAAGCGCGGCCGTGTCGCCGGCGGCTCGGGAAACGGCCAACAGCGCCCCGGTGACGAGCCCCCCCCGGGCGCACCCCAGGACCACCCGCAGGGTGACGCGATGGCGCGGGAACCCGAGCGCGAGCGCCGACTCGCGGACGGAGGACGGCACCGCGCGCAGCGCCTCCTCCGTGGAACGAATGGCGATCGGCGTCATGAGAACACCCAGCGCCACCCCGCCGGAAAGCGCGCTGATCGCCGCGTCGTGGTCGTAGTAGAGGAAGAGGGTGAAGACGAACACTCCGAGGATGATCGTGGGCACCCCGGTCATGACGTCCGCGAGGAAGCTCACGACCCGCCCGAACTTGTTGCGCCCGTACTCCGCTAAGTAGATCCCTGCCAGTAATCCCACCGGGACCGCGATCAGCGCCCCCAGCCCGAGCATGATCAACGTTCCCTGGATCTCGGGCCCGATGCCTCCCAGCGAGCAGCTTGCGCCCGGTTTCGGGTTGCACCCTTGCGGGGGCAGCGACGTGTAGAAGGAGGGACGGACGACCGCCGCCCCTCCGTACTGGACCGCCGTGTAGATCACGCTCGCGAACGGGACGATGGCCAAGATGACGCACCCAGCGGTGAGGGCGACCAGGACCCATTGAACGACCCTCCGGCGGAAGATACGTCGGGGAGCTGCCGCGAGAACCCGCTGACGCCAGCCGACCCCGCTCGAACCGACCGGAGAGGGGCCGCCGCTCGAGGGGGTCGTGGGGGTTCCACTCCCCTCCGAGGGCACCCCGACCGACCGGTGCCGGACCTGGGGGAGGTGGCGACGACGAGGGGGGGGCCGGTCGTCGTCGTCGCGGGCTCCGAACCGCCAAAGAAGTCCGCGGGCGAGCGCGTTCACAAGGACCGTGATCACCAGGAGGATGACGGCCAGCTCGAGGACCGCGCTCCGGTTGATTCCGGGCTGGGAGTCATTGAAGTTGTTCACGAGCCAGCTGGCGAGGGTCGAGCCCGGCGAGAAGAGGGTACCTGGGAGAATGTAGATGTTCCCGATCACCATCGTGACCGCGATCGTCTCGCCGATCGCCCGTCCGAGCCCGAGCATGACGCCCGCCACAATCCCGCTCCGGGCCGGACGGAGGACCCCCAATCGGGTCGCCTCCCAACGAGTGGCCCCGAGGCTGAGGGCCGACTCCCGGTGGATCCGAGGCACGGCCCTCAGCGACTCTCGAGAGACCGCCGCGATGGTTGGGAGGATCATCGCGGCCAGGACGAGGGTCGCCGTCAGGACGTCGTATCCGGGGGTCGTGGGGGAGAACGGGAACCCGCCCCCCGTCACCGAACCGAGGCCAGGCTCGACCGTCCTCTGCATCAGCGGGACCAGCACGATGAACGCCCAGAATCCGTAGACCACCGAGGGGACGGCCGCCGAGAGGTCGATCACGTAGGTCAGGGGTCGCCGTAGCCAAAGCGGGGCGACCTCAGAGAGGAAGACCGCCACCCCCAGGGCGATTGGGACGGCGATGAGGAGGGCGAGGGCGCTGGTTAGCAGCGTCCCTGCGATCGCAGGGCCGGCTCCGTAGGTGTTGTGGACGGCGTCCCAGGTGGTCCCCGTCAGGAACGAGGGACCGAACTGTGTGAGCGAGAGCCAGGCCCCGCGGGTCAGGACGAGGACGAGCGCCGCGAAGAGGAGCACGACGCCGACCGCAACGAGGCCCGTGCCGGCGTGGAAGCTGTCCGCTAACGCGCGGAGCAGACGGACCCGTCGCGCGATGCGTCGCGCGCCCGATGCTTCTAGCTTCTCCCCTGCTGGGACGGCACGCTCCCCCCTATGTGCAGGCGGGGATGGCTGCTCCATTAAAGGTCATCGTTTGAATGCCGGCCTCGTCGACCGAGATGATCGACGCGGGGAGCGGCGCGTAGTAGAGCTGGCTCGGCTGAGTCTCGTCCGCCAATCCCTGGCCGGTCGAAAGCGTCCAGTGGATCCATTGGACCAGCACTTGCGACTTCTCGAGGGTCGGGGAGGAGCCCTTGTCGGTCGCCTGGTAGACATACATGTACAGGAACGTCGCGATCGGGTAGTCGGCGGTACCATTCGCCTTCACCATGCTCACGTTGAACCAGTCACCGGTCGAGGCGGGGATGGTCGGCATGCTCGCCACCTTGTCGGCGATTGCGGACTCCGTGTTCGCCAGGGTCGGTACGATGTAATTACCGGCCGGGTTCTGGATCGCGGCGTACTGAGGTGGGGAAGCGGAGGTCAGCACGTCCGTCAGGTCCGAGTAGCCGATCGAGTCGGGGGTCGCGACGACCGTGCTGATCATCAGCGAGTTCCCCTTCTCCGCGGTCTGCTTGGGCGCGGACGGGAAGCTGATCGAGATATCCTTGCCCACGTGCGCGGCCCAGTACGGGCTCGATTGGGAAAGGAAGTCGCTAAGCACGTACGTGGTCCCCGCGGCGTCCGAGCGGTGCACCGTGTAGATGGTCGCGCTGGGGAGGTTGACGCCCGGGTTGACCGCCTTGATCGCGGGGTCGCTCCAGCTGGTGATGTTGCCGAGGTAGATCTCGGCCAGCAGGGTCCCCGTCAGGTTGAGATGGCCCGATAGACCGGGTAGGTTGTAGATGATGGTGAGGGCCCCCCCGACGAACGGCACGGTCAACGGCTGGGCGGGCATGAGGGTCCGCTCGGCGGGAGTGAGGGGGTCGTCCGTCATCGCGAAGTCGATCGTCGTTTCCGTGAAGTGGGTCAGACCCGTGCCGGACCCGCTCCCCGGATAGTTGACCTGATTGTTGGTCTGGGCCGCGTAGGCGGTCGTCCAGGCACCCATGAGCGGCGTTGCGACCTGCGCTCCATCCCCTTGAAGCGTGATGCCGGAAGTGCACGCGGCCGTCTTGCTCGATGACTTCTGAAGTCCGAACCAGCTGGTCGTAGCTCCCACGGCCAGGACGACAACCACCACGATGATCACGCCGACCGCGGTGTAGATCCCGGCGCGTCCTCGACGCCGCCGAACCACCGGTTTGGCTGGCGTGGCGTCGGAAGCGGGACCCGGGTCGGGTGCGGGAGACGTGGGACCGGCCCCGGCGCTCATTCGACCTCCGAGACCGCTCCGGTCCGACTCTTACCGATGCGGCCGGGGGGATTCGTCTCGTAGCAGACCCGAAACTCCTCGGGCCCGGACATCCGCGCGTTGCTGCTCATCGCATGCCACCGGAGCGGGAAGACAAAAATGACGCATATAAGCCGTGAGAAGAGCGTGATTTACGCGCACCGCTACGGAAACGGCACGGACGCGCCGGTCGAGCGGCGGAATCGGAGACCGCGCGACGAATTCGCCGTGGCAGCAACGGATTTCTACTACGAGGCGGGTTGTGGGCCGAATGCCCGAAGCGGTCCCGGTCGGCCCTGAAGGGTTCGTGGTCTGGTTCGAGGGGGTCCCCTGCTCGGGCAAGTCCACGGCGGCCCGTTCTGTCGCGGAGCGGTTGCGGGCCACCGGATGGCGAGTGGAGATCCTCGATGGGGAGGAGGTGCGCGAGATGTTCTCCTCCGACCTCGGGTTTTCCCGCAAGGACCGCGACATCCATGCGCGTCGGGTCGCTCACGTGGCCCGGATGCTCGCCCGGAACGGCGTGGCCGTCCTGGTCGCACTGATCACGCCATACGAGACCTCCCGCCAGACGGCGCGGGCAATCATCGGTGACCGGTTCACCGAGGTCTGGCTGCGGTGTCCCGTGGAGGTCTGCCGCCAACGCGACCCCAAAGGGCTCTACCGGGGGTCCGAGGCGCTTCGGGGGAACAAGCTCACCGGGGTGGATGACCCGTTCGAGGAGCCCCTTAACCCGGACCTGACCGTGGACTCCGCGAACGAGTCGGTGCCCGAGGAGACCTGGAAGATCCTCGAGCACCTGGCCCAACGAGGATTCGCCCGTCGGATCCTCGCGACCTGATCGCGGACCGCTGGCTTTCTCGGTTCACCGGACCGTCGCCGCCGGCGCTCCCGCGTCCGACTCGATGGCTCCCAGGGGTCGGTCAACGCTAAGCCATCCTGTCGGGTGCTCTCGGTCCGATGCCCGCGGAAGGCGACCACCGCCATTGCAAGGTCTGTGGCCGGGTCTGCACCGTGGGGGAGGACACGTGCAGTAAGGCCTGCCGAGAGAAGCGGGCCGCGCAATTGGCTTCCCGACGGACGTACTCGTACCTCCTCTACGTGGCGATCGCCGTGCTGCTTATCGCGTTCATCTACAGCTATTTCGGGTAGGGGGCGCGGCACCTTGCGGCGGTATCGGTTCGCGGTCCTCGGGGGAACGTTCGACCACCTGCATGTTGGTCACCAGGCCCTGTTGTCTACCGCGTTCCGAGTCGGGGACGAGGTGGCGGTCGGGCTTACTACGGACCGGTTCGTCTCCGACCATCCGAAGCCGCTCCCTCGGCGAATTCAGCCTTTCACGGCCCGTCGCGCGGCCCTGGTCCGGTGGGTCCGCCAGAACTTCCCTGACCGGAAGTGGCGCCTCGTCCCGCTCGAGAGCCCGTTCGGCCGGTCGGTCGACCTCGGGGTCGATGCACTCGTCGTCTCGCGCGACACCGTGGCCGGCGGACGCGCGGTGAACCGGGAACGACGCCGCCTCGGCCGGCCATCGATTCCGCTGGTGATCGTGCCCCTCGCACTGGCCGACGACCTGGAACCCGTGAGCTCTCGACGGGTCCGCGCCGGCGTGATCGGGACGGACGGGCGGCGCCGGGCGCCGATCCGTGTCGCGGTCTCGGCGGACGATCCGACTGGCCACGTCGCCGCCGTGCGGGCAGTGCGTCGGGTCTTCCCCCGAGCACGGATCGTGCGGGAGACGACGCTTCGACGACGGTCGGGGGGTCCGGTCGCCCGCGGGACGGAACGTGCCCTCGCCTCCCGAAATGCCCCCCCAGCGGACCTTACCGTACGGGTGGCGCGACGGGGTCCCTCGGGCTGGACCGCCATCGAACGTTCTCCCCGGGTCCGCCTTCGGCCCCGGGTCATCCCGGGGTCTCGGCCGTCGGAACTCGAGCGAGGACTCGTCGGCCTTCTTCGACCGCGACAGTAGCGCAAGCTCTTTGGGACCTTCGGTTCCTCCCGACCGCGATGGAGACGTACCTGCGCGTCACCTTCGATAGTGAAGGAGCGAAGCCGTCCGCCGTGGCCGACCGCCTTCGCTCCTGTGGGTTCGTGCCTACGCAGGGCAACTACGACTTCGTGTACGACTGGAACGGCCTCGCGAAGCGGGACCAGATCCTGGACCTTTCGGACGAACTAACGCACCAGCTCCGAGGGCTCCGCGTCCTTTTCGAGATCGAGACGGTCTAGATCTCTCGGAACGTCTCCGTCCCCGGATAGAGCTTTTATCGCGCGCCTGTCTCGCACCCGCCGCCGTGCAGAACTACCCCGTGCGCGCGAGCCACCGTAAGGGGCTCGCCGCCGCGCCGCTCGCGGAGCTCCTCCAGACCCACTTCGGGGTCGCTCAGGTCGAAGGGGAGACGGTGGTCTCCTCGTTCGGGGCGATCACGCGGCTCGTTGCCCGTCCTGCGGGCCGCGAGCTCTCGGTCGACCTCACGATGAATCCGAAGGTGCCCGAGGACGTCGCCGCCGAGACGATCCGACGCTACAACCAGTTCCTCGAAGCGGCGACCGGGTACAGCTCCAAGGAGCGGGCGAAGCGCATGCGCAAGTCCGCCGGCGAGTCGAGCCCGGGAGCGTGAGCCTTGGCCGCATCGTCGGGGCCGCTCCCCTCATCCGCCGGCGGCACGGAGCTCGAGCGGATCCGTTCGACCGTCGCGACCTACTTCCCGGTCTATGAGACGCGGGTCGGCCCCCAATCGCTGGTCCTGGCCGTCCACGTCGACCCGGCGACGCTCGAGGGGCGCTTCGACCAGCTCCGTCAGGCGCTGTGGACGCAAGGATACATCCCGGTCGTTCGCCGCGACTCCGGCGAGGAGTTCATCGAGGTCATCCGCCGACCCCGGACCGGTCGGTCCCGGATCTGGATCAACCTCCTCCTGCTCGCCGGAACGGTCGCGACGACCTCGTTCGCCGGGGCGCTCATCTGGCTCACCTTCCGAGGCGAGCCCGCGCTCACCGCCGGGGACTTCCTCTACGGGGAGCTATACTTCGGCGCGCCCGTGATGGCGATCCTCGGCCTCCACGAGCTCGCACATTACGTGGTGGCCCGTCACCGGCACCTCGACGCTTCGCTCCCATACTTCATGCCGGTCCCTCCGCCGTTCATCCTGGGGACCCTCGGCGCGTTCATCAGCATCCGGGAACCGTTCCCGGACAAGAAGGCCCTGTTCGATGTCGGCGCCGCCGGCCCCCTCGCAGGCTTCGCCGCATCGATCCCGATCGCGATCACCGGTCTCTACCTATCGATCCACGCCCCGGTCGTGCCTGCGACCTACTGCGGTGTAACGGTGCTCGGAACCAGCTACGGGAGCCTGCTCATCGGGACGCCGCTCTTCTGGTGGGTGTTCTCGCTCTTCCTCCCGGCGAGCCTGGTCAACCTGCACCCTCTGGCGCTCGCGGGTTGGGTCGGGATCCTCGTCACCGCGATCAATCTCCTGCCCGCCGGTCAGCTTGACGGAGGCCACGTCTTCCGCGCGCTCTTCGGGGACCGTGCTCGGTTCGTGAGCTATGCGGCCGTGGTCCTCCTCTTTGCACTCGGACTGTTCTACGTCGGCTGGCTCTTCTTCGCGATCCTCGTCCTCTTCCTCGGGCTCCGTCACCCGCCCCCGCTCAACGACATCACTCCGATCGGGACCCGACGTCAGATCGTGGGAGGCCTGGTCGCGGCGATCCTCATCACCGGGTTCGTCATCGTCCCGATCTCCACCCCGGCCGGGTCCGTCTCTCTCGGGGCCGCAGGGGGGGCCCCCGTGACATCCCTGCCTCCGGGGGCCCTCGTCGGAACGAACCTCACGTTGACGGTCAACAACCAGGACCCCATCCCGCACGGCTTCCTTTTTGGCGCCTCCGTCACGAATGTGACGGTCTCCGGGCCTAACGGCACGACCTATCTGTCCGGGTCCGCGCTCGCGAACTGGGAGGCGACCGCGACGTGGACCTTCTACCTCCCGCATGGCCGGGTCGTCGCGCTCAGCGGAGGACCGGTCGACCTTCCCGCATCCGATTATGTCACCGTGAACGCCACGCCGGACCACACCCTCGCGCTGCCGGTCAGCCTTACCAACACGCAGACCGCGGTCGCCGCCGTCCTCTCCTTCACGACGACCATGCTGTGCGCCCCCTCGGGCGGCGGCTCCGCCTCGACGAGCCTCAGCGTCAGCTTCGCCGGATAGACGGGGCCTCGTACAGGCAGAACTCCCGGGTGAGGCTCCGGTGCACCCTCACGGGGATGCGGAACCGGGGGGTGCCGAGCAATCGAAGCGGCGGCCCACCGGTCGGGACGATGAGCACGACGCGGCCGCCGGGCGTGAGCCGCTTCGACCAACGCTCCATCACGGCGGCGACCAGCTCGGAGGACGCCTCTCCCCCCGTGCTCGACGAGCGTCCGTACGGCGGGTCGGTCACGATCGCGGAGAACGTCCGAGCCGGGTCGGTGAAATCCGCGTCCCGCGCGTCGCCGGCCACGAGCTCCTCGGCTGCGACGCCAAGGTAGGCGAGGTTCTGGAGCGCTCCGCGGACCATCGTGGGGTCCCGGTCGACGCCGTACAGTCGCCCCCCGAGCAAGCCGGCCTCGGCCAGGAGGGCCCCGGTGCCGAGGAACGGGTCGAGCACCCGGTCGGACGGCTTGACGTGCGCCAGGTTGGACGCGGCCCGGGCGAGCTTCGGGGGAAGGCTCACCGGACGCCGGAAGGGAAGCAAGGGCATCTTCCGCTGGGTCGGGGCGCTCCGGTCAACCGATGCCACCTCCTCGAGCAGGTGGTCGCTGCCCCCCGCCCCTTCCGCGAGCCAGAATCGGCGGGACGGGTGGTTGAGGTCGATGGTTCCCCCGCCCGCCTTGAACGCGCGACCGCAGCCGAGCACGCCCGCGTCGGCGCCGCCTCCGGATGGGCGGCCGATGCGACGGAAGGCCGCGGACCCGCCGCGGGTCCCTTCCGTACGAGCGGCCGGGACGGCATCTGAGGACGTCGTGACGGAGACGAGGCAGCGACGGGCCAGTGCGAGGCGACCGGCGAGCTGGGTCCACGTACCAGCATCGGGCACCTCGACCGCAACAAGTCCGGGAACCGGTGGAGTCGCGGGGATTCCACCGCCACCCAGCGCCTCCGCCGCGCAGATGGCCTCCGCCTCCGCGAGGGCGAGACTTTCCTGCGAGAGCTCGACGAAGCCGGGGATCATGGAGCGGGGCCCTCGGCCCAGCGGGCGAGCCGCGCTCGAATGTCGGCGGTGTGCGAACCCTCCCAGTAGTAGTGGTCGCACTCGGTGCACCGAAACAAAGGAAGCCCGCGCGCGACCCGGTCCCACGGGACCCCCTCTTCCCGGGTCACGGGGGGAGGGGCCGAGACGGGTTCGAGCGGTCCGTTGCACTCGGAGCAGCGCTCGAACCGGACCTCGTTGGGAAGTCCGGGGAACGCGACGTGAACCGCGCGCCACTGGTCGGCGAGGTCGGGGCTCTCGAGGAGCAGTGCCCGGGGGGCCCGCGAAGCCAGCTGTCGGTCCCGGGTCAGAATCGTCCGGTCCTCGGCGCGAGCTCGCTCGAGTACCTCGTCGTCGGACAGCCCCCGGACGTACGCCGTGTCGCACCCGACGAAGCGGAGGTAGCGGGCCAGTCGGCCGACCATCTCGTCCGCCAGCCATCGGGGTGAGGACACAGGCCCTCGGAGTACCTTCCCGGAATAACCCTTTCCGCTCATATACCGAAACGGGCGTGCGTCGCCCGAGGAGCCCCCGTGCGCCTGTTCGGCACCAACGGCATCCGCGAAGTCGTCGGCGAGAAGTTCACTCCCGCGTTCGTGACCCGGGTCGCCGATTCGATCGGCGCCTGCCTTCCACCGGGTTCGCATGTGGTCGTCGGCTGGGATGGCCGAACCTCCAGCCCGGCGTTCGCCCGGGTCGTCGGTTCGTCGCTGGCGCTCGCCGGCCACAAGGTGACCGAGCTCGGGATCCTACCTACGCCCGCGATCCAGTACAACGTGCCTCGCCTCGGCGGCGACCTCGGGGTCGTCGTCACGGCCTCCCACAACCCGCCCGAGTTCAACGGGCTGAAGTGCATCGGAAAGGACGGACTGGAGGTCTCCCGCGACTTCGAGGAGCGCATCGAGGTCGGTGTGGAACGGGGAACGACGGCCCTGGTCGATTACGCTCGAATCGGCGATATCGCACACGACGGCGCCGGCGCCCGCCGATACGTCGACGCGATCCTGGGCCAGGTCGACGTTCCTCGGATCACCAAGCGCCGGTTCTCGCTCGTACTTGACTGCGGCAACGGTGCCTCCGTGCCGACGAGCCCGGCGCTCCTTCGTCGGCTCGGGTGCCGTTTCATGACCTTGAACGCCCACGTGGACGGGACGTTCCCGGGCCATCTTTCCGAGCCGACCTCGGCGAACCTCGTCGACCTCCAGCGGGCCGTTCCGGCCATCGGGGCCGAACTCGGGGTCGCCCACGACGGGGACGCCGACCGCGCGGTCTTCGTCGACGCCGCGGGCCGGTACATCCCCGGCGAGGAGATGCTGACCCTCCTGGCTCGCGACGCGGTCGAGCGGGCTCCGGGAAGCGTCGTGGTCACCCCGGTCTCCGCCTCCCAGTCGGTCGAGGACGCGATCCGGCCGTTCGGCGGGACCGTCGTCTACACCCGGGTCGGGTCACCGACGGTCACGCACGAAATGCAGGACCGCGGCGCCGTGTTCGGCGGCGAAGAGAACGGGGGCCTCATCTTCCCCCGGCTCCACCTCGCCCGGGACGGCGCGATGAGCCTCGCCGCGGTGCTCGACCTCCTCGCGCGTCAGGAGACCGACCTCGCGTCGCTCCTGAAGGGGCTTCCCCGCTACACCCTGGTGAAGGAGAAGGTCGGATGCCCGGTGGAGCTCCGGCCGAAGGTCCTCGGACACCTCATCGAGAGCTTCTCGCGGGACAGCGAGAAAGTGGTGACGATCGATGGCGTGAAGGCCTACCGCTCGGGCGGATGGGTCTTGCTTCGACCGTCGGGCACGGAGCCGCTGTTCCGGATCTTCGCCGAGTCGAAGGACCCCGAACGGGCCCGTGCGCTCGCGGACGCGGGCATCGCCGCGGTCCGGAAGGCGCTCGGCGAGCTCGGCCACTCCGTTTGAAGACGAGCGGGACGGACGGTCCCGGACCTATCGGACGAGCGGGCCGATCACCAGCAAACCGAACAGGAGCATGACGAGCACCGCGAGGGTGATCGCGGTCATCGTCCGCTCTCCGCCTTGGCGGAAGTAGTAGAATCCCGAGAGCACTCGAACGAGCGGGGTCGCGACGAGCACGACCAACCCCAGTGTGAGGAACGCTTCGACCGCCCCCGAGGCAAGGCCCGAGCCAAGCCCGGGGAAGCTCAGGTACCCGAGGATCGGGTTGGCGGACAGCACGCTCTCCGAGGTGGCGCCCGGGTGGACCACGATGTAGGCCGCGAGGCTCGCGATGAGGATGGCCAGGGAGAGGCCGAGGCCGGCCCGAAGTACGAGGGTCATCCGGGCGTACGCTTCGGGAGGAAGCGGCTTCACGGAGCGGGACGGAGGCAACTCGGCCGAACCCGCGGAGTTCATGGCAATCCGAACCCCCGTAGGATGACCTCGATCGCCAGAACGGCGATCACGGGCAGGAAGAGGAGGCGAACCGTCCGGTTCTGAAGTCCCGGCAAGAGTCGGCTACCGAGGTACGCCCCGAACGCAGTCCCGACGGCCACCGGGGCGGCGACGACCGGGTTGACGTATCCCGCGGCCAGCATCACCCCGGCACCCGCCGCCGCGGTGACGCCGATCATGAAGTTGCTGGTCGCCGTGGCGACCTTCATCGGGAGGTTGAGGAACCGCTCGAGGGCGAGGACCTTGAACACACCGCCCCCGATTCCGAACATCCCCGAGACCACCCCCGCGCCGAACATCACTCCGAGCGCGGGCGACGTCCGGGCAGCCTGGTAGGAGACGTCCTGGTCGAGGGCGTTGTCGTGGTACTCGCCGGCCAGTCCAAGGCGCTGGGCCCGAGCGTCCGACGGGAGCGGTGGGGGAAGCTCGATATTCCGTCGGGCGAGGCTCCCCGGGATGATCGCGAGCAGGACGACGCCGAGGGCGATGAGGATCGCGTCCTCCAGGTTGGCGTGCGTCAGGAAGACCGTCGCGGTTGCGCCGATGAGCGCCCCCGGGACCGTAGCGATCTCGAGGAACATCCCGATCCGCAGGTCGCTCAAGCGGTCTCGGACATAGGCGGCCCCGGTCGCCGAGGACGTCGCCAGGATCGTGACGAATCCGGTCCCGATCGCGATGGGGATGGACGCCCCGAACAGGATCACCAGGAGCGGGATCACCACGACGCCGCCACCGAGCCCCGTGAGCGAGCCGACCAGGCCCGCGGCTATGGCGACGAGGATTAGGAGCACCACGAAGACGGCCAGGTCCACGCGGAACGACAGTCGAGCCATCGGAAAAGCCCGACGGCCGGACGAAGGCCCGCGGGTCCCGAAGAGGTTCCCGCCACGCCCTCGGGCGGCCGCCCGACAATCGGCCGAATACGCCCGCGTCCGTCGGAGAGCTCCCGGCGGGGCGACCTCGAGGACGCTGCGCAAGAATTGCGGTCGATTGCGAACCTCATCGCTTATATGGACCTTCGACCCAAGGCCCCACCCTGCAGGTGGCCCATCATGGCGAAACCGCTCGTGATCATCCCGCCCCACTCGCCGCGGCTGGAGGCCATCGCGTTGGCGGTACTCTGGGGCGCGGCCGACCAGGTCCGGACCATCCCTCTCCCGCTCGTGGTCGCCGACCCGGCCCAAGAGCTGCCGTCCGCTGCGGAAGCTCCACAGGTGTTTCTCGGATGGCGATCCGACCTCGAGGAGTCCCGACAGCTCGCCGCTCAGACCCTCGCTGCGCTCGCCCGGTCCGGCGGGCCCTCGCGCCAAATCGCCACCTTCGAGGTTTCGCTCCGTGGTTCCCCCCTCAACTCGACAGAGTCGCCCTCTCAAGGGGCGGGGGCGGACGGCCCAAATGGGCCGGCCCTCGAGCCCAGCGAGCGCTTCCTTATCGACCGGGGCACCGGCGGAGACTCCGCCGGGCTCCTCGAGCTCGTTCGAGCCCGCCGTTGGGGGGCCCAGACCTTCTCCCGCTGGCATTCGACCTCGACCGCTTCGTCCTCCGAGTCCCGGCGGGGCGATTCGACGGAGCCCAGCTCGCGCTCGATCCCCTGGTGTGGAATCGCGGATTGAGGACGACCGGAGGAACGACGTGATCCCCGAGCCGCACGGTGGACGCCTGGTGGAGAGGCGGCTCTCGGACCCGGAACGGGTCCGACGAGAGGCCGAACTCTCCGCCCTTCCTCAGGTCGAGCCGGGAATCGACCAGCTCTACGACCTCGAGAAGATCGGGGTCGGTGCATACTCCCCGCTCGAGGGGTTCATGGACTCCGCTACTCTGGCGAGCGTCGTCGACACCGGACGCTTGCCGAACGGGCTCCCGTGGAGCCTTCCGATCCTGCTCCCCATCGGCCGGCCGAACGACCGGGCGACCGCCGAGCGGCTCCGGCCGGGCGAGGAGGTCGCCCTGGTCGACCGTGAGCACCGCCTGCGGGGGATCCTGCATTTCGAGGAACTGGTCCACTTCGACCCCCGGAAGGTCGCTCAGTCGGCGTTCGGCACGACGGACCCGACCCACCCCAATGTCCCGGACCTCCTCTCCGGCGGCGACATCGCACTCGCCGGGAAGGTGGACGCGGCGCCGCCGCCCTCGGTGGCGCCCGGACCCGTGGAACTCTCGCCGCGGGAAAGCCGCGAACTGTTCCGTTCCCGGGGCTGGGAGGACGTCGCGGCGTACCAGTGCCGGAACCCCCCGCACACGGCGCACGAGTACCTCCAACGGATCACGCTCGAGCGAGAGGACGTGGACGGGCTGTTCATCCACCCGGTCGTGGGTCGCCTGAAGAAAGGTGACTACCGGCCCGACGTCATCCTGCGCGCGTACGAGGCCTTGGTTCGAGGATACTGTGCGACCGACCGGGTCGTTCTCAGTCCCCTGACGATCTCGATGCGCTACGCCGGCCCGAAAGCGGCGCTCTTCCTCGCGATCATTCGCAAGAACTACGGCTGCAGCCGCTACATCGTGGGCCGCGACCAGGCCGGGGTCGGCAAGTTCTACGACCCCTACGCATGCCACCGGATCTTCGACGAGTTCGACCTCGGGATCCTACCGCTCCGCTACGAAGAGGCGTTCTTCTGCCGGACGTGCGGGGCGATGGCCTCCGCGAAGACCTGTCCCCATCCCCCGTCGGCCCGCGTGGACACGAGCCAGACCCGGATCCGTCAAATGCTCCAGAGCGGCACCGAGATCCCTCCCGAGCTCCTGCGGCCCGAGGTGGCCGAGATCCTGCGCCAACCGAATGTACTCTTGACGGACGGAGGTAGCTGAACGATGAAGCGAACAAACTACGCCCTTGCAGCGCCTGGCGCGGTCGACGGAGACGAACCATGAGCCACGGCGCGACCCCGGCCGTCCAGTCCGCCCCACTTCCTCGGGGCGGCTTTTGCATCTGGCTCACCGGCTTGCCCAGTGCGGGCAAGACCACGATCGCGCGCGAGCTCCTCCCCCGACTGAGGGCGGAGGGGTGGTTCGCGGACCTCCTGGACGGGGACGAGATCCGTCTGGGCCTCAGCGCCGACCTCGGCTTCGACCGGAAGTCGCGCGAGGTCCACGCCGGTCGCGTTACGTTCGTCGCGAAGCTCCTCGCGCGCAACGGGGCGATCCCGATCGTGGCGCTCATCTCCCCCTACCGAACGTCACGCGCGAAAGCTCGGAACGATATCGGCCGCTTCGTCGAGGTCTACGTCAACACCCCGGTCCAGGAGTGCGAACGGCGGGACGTGAAGGGGCTCTACAAGAAGGCCCGTGCGGGAGAGATCAAGGAGATGACGGGCGTGGACGACCCGTACGAGCCCCCGGAGTCTCCCGAGATCGTCGTGGACACGGTCCGCTTCACTCCGGCCGAGTCAGCGGAGTTCATCCGCAAAGAGCTCGGTCGGCTCGGCTGGCTCCCGGCAAAGCCGTAGTCATCGGTGGGACCCGCTCGCTCGCGGTGACCTCCGCTGCTCACTCGACCCTCAGCCAGCGGGCCGAGACGAGGAAGCCGATGGTCACCATCAGCGCCGCGAAGACGCTCAGGTAGCCGAGGTTCCACCAGTCGACCGACGTGCTGAGGAGGAAGCTCCGGCCGAGCTCCGCGGAGAAGGTGATCGGGTTCACGTTCGAGATCGCCTGCATCCACGACGGGAACGAACTGCTGGGGAACAGCGCGGCGCTCGCGAACATGAGCGGCATGGTGATGAAGTTCGCGACGACCCCGGGCGTCTGCCAATCCGTCGCGGGGGCGGTGACCGCGAGGAAGAGGCTCGAGAAGCCGAACGCCAGCAGGAACAGGGCCATGATCCAGGCGGCCCACTCCACGGGGGAGAGAGGGAACGAGACCCCGAAGACGAGGGCGGCGACGATCATGACGGGGATCTGGATGAGCCCCCGCGTCGCGGCCCCCAACGCCTTCGACAGGAAGATGGTCTGCTTCGAGGTGGGGGTGATCAGAATCCGCTTCATGAACCCGAACCGCTTGTCCTGGATGGCGCTCATCGAGCCGAACATCCCGACCGACAGCATCGACGTCGAGAGAGTCCCTGGGAGGAGGAACGCGAAGTAGGTGCCGGCCCCGAACTTCCCCGAGGCCGCGGCCAGGTTGTTAAAGCTGGACCCGAAGAACGCGAGCCACATGAACGGCTGGACGAGGGTGACGAGGATCACGAACGGGTTCCGGAACACCCGAAGGACCTCGCGGACGTAGAGGCCCCAGAGCTGGCTCCTCACGAGCGGGCCCTCCGCATCTGGGCGTAGAACTTCCGGATGTCGTGCATCGGCTCTTCTTCCGCGATCCGGTGGCCGGTCAGCTGGAGGAAGACGGTCTCGAGGCTCGGCTTCTCGACGCTGATCCGCCGGATCTGGTCGGGACGGACGGTCGCGAAGAGGAGGGGCAGGAACTCTTCCGAGGCGGCGACCTGGATGAGCCAGTCGTTCCCCTGCGCTCGTACCTCTTGGACCCCGGGGATCTTCGAGAGGGTCGAGGCATCGATGGCCTCGGATGTCTCGAGCGAAACGACGTCGGATTTCACCCGAGCCTTGAGCTCGGACGGGGTCCCCTCCGCGACGATGCGACCTCGGTCGATGATCGCGATCCGGTCGCAGAGAGCGTCCGCCTCCTCGATGTAGTGGGTAGTGAGGAGGACCGTGACCCCGAACTCCTTGTGGATGCCGGTCACGATGTCCCAGAGCATCCGGCGCGTGGCGACATCGAGTCCGATCGTCGGTTCGTCCATGAAGATGACGGTCGGTTGGTGCAGGAGCGCGAGAGCGATCTCGAGCTTCTTCCGCATCCCCGTCGAGTAGTGACTGACCTTGTCGTCCTTTCGGTCGAGGAGGCCAAAGTACTGGAGCAGCTGCTCCCCCCGTTCCTCCCAGCCCTTGATGTCTTGGAGCCGGGCCTGCAGCCAGAGGTTCTCCCACGTGGTGAAGTCGTCCTCCAAGATCACTTCGGCCGCGACCCAGCCGATCCGGGCTCGAACTTTGATTGACTCCTTCTTGACGTCAAACCCCGCGACCGAGGCGGTGCCCGAGGTGATGTCGCTGATCCCCGTGAGAACCTTGATGAGCGTGGTCTTGCCCGCTCCGTTCGGCCCCATCAAACCGAAGACGGTCCCGCCCGCGATGGACAGGTTGACGTGGTCCAGGGCCAGCACCCCATGGGAGTTCCCGTACCGCTTCGAGAGGTCGTTGACGACAATGGCGGGCATTGCGCTCATGGGTCCGGCCCCCGGCGCGCTCGCGCCGCCGGGGCGCGTCGGCGGCCGTCCCCCAACCGTCGCTCGGCCGCACGGAGTTCCGAGAGCACGCTCTCACGCAGCGGCGGGCGCCCAGCCCGAGGTTCGGGCTCTCGGCTCAGATGGGTCTCGATCCCGTCCAGGACCCGACGAAGCCGCTGCAGGAGGTAGGTCGCGTCGTCCGTGGAGCCCAGAATCTCGGCCCAGAGCAGGGTAAGGTCCGGCCCCGAGCCGCCGGGGCTCGACCGCTCTTTGCGGATCTTGCGAAGCAGAGAGAGCCCGCCGGGAGTGATGCGGTACTCCCGGCGCCTCCCCACGCCGCGGGCCTGGGCGAGGCCCCGGTCGGTGAGGCGCTGGAGCGCGGGATAAACAGCCCCCGGGCCCGGCCGCCAGACACCCCCGGTCCTCTCGGCGATACGGCCGGCAAGGGAGTACCCGTACACCGTCCCATCCTTTTCCATACAGGTCAACGCGTACAGTCCGACCAACCGTGGCGGCATGGGTCCCTCGGATTAGATAGGTAAATGAATCGATATCGATATAAGGGCCTTTCGGAAATCCCGCTCGACCTTTGCCCCGGTGCGACGAGAAGGGACCGACCCCTGGCCGGCCGCGGTCGGAGGGCGGAAGACGTCTCCCTGCAACTCCCAGCTCGCTCGCGCATTCCATCAACCCTTAGTACGGCCCCCTGTTGGCCGGCCCGTGTCCGACGCCGCGAGCCCCCCACTCCGTCCGCTCACTCGAGCGGAGGAGCGAGTGATCGTCCACAAAGGGACCGAACCCCCGTTCTCGGGAGAATACGAAGGTCACTCCCAGCCCGGAACGTACGAGTGCAAGCGATGCGGTGCGCCGCTCTACCGGTCCGAGGACAAGTTCGATGCCCATTGCGGCTGGCCTTCGTTCGACCAAGAGATCCCGGGGGCGGTTCGTCGGCTTCCGGACGCGGATGGGGAGCGCGTGGAGATCCAGTGCGCCCGGTGTGGGGGCCACCTAGGCCACGTGTTCGAGGGAGAGCGTTTCACACCCCGGAACACCCGGCATTGCGTCAACTCCATCTCCCTCCGTTTTCAGCCAAAGTAAGCCTTTGATGTGACCCCCCCGCCGCGGGGCGGGCGCACGCCGCGGACCCACCGCCGCTCGTACGAGGAGCCCTCCGCGCCGCTGAACCCGTCCTTCGGGCACCCACGTCACGGGGTAGACCGGCCGCCGTAGCCGGAATATCGTCAGCGGGCGAAGACCGCAAGAGAGCAAATACAAGCTTCCGCATCTTCCGCGCTCGGGGAGCGTCCGTGGGAGACGTGAGTAGTTTCATGGCGCGTGAAGACGAGAGTGCGGTCGGTGGGTCCGCCCGACTGGGTCGAAGAGGGATGTCGATGACGATGGCCATCGTTGTGATGGTCGTGGTGATCGTGGTTGTCGGTGGCGCTGGGTTCGCGGCGCTGAGCGCGACCTCCAACAGTGGGACCCAGACGGTCAACACCTGTTCCCCGCCGAACAGCCCGGTCTGTCTGTCCACGTCCGGACTGACGGATGTGGTGCTATCGGTCCCCTACGGCGCCGGCTTCGGTCAGGCCGTCGCGAGCACCACGCAAGGACAGAGCATACCGGCGACCGTCGCCGTATCCGGCGGGGAAGCCGTGTCGACGTACGCGGTCTATTGGGGCGATGGGTCGAACTACTCCGGGGCGAACCCAACCTCGAACCACGCCTACACGACGATGGGCTGGTATGTCATCAGTGCCCAGGCGCTTGTGGGGTCGACCTGGCACACCGGTCCGAAATACCTCTATCCCCTCGAGGTAGGACCGAACTACCAGACCTCCTCCTCCGGGTTCTACCCCACGGTCTCGACGACGTTCACCAACGGCAGCACGGCGAGCACCCAGTTCGGCTGGCTCACCGGCTCCGGGTCCGTGAGCGTCTCCGCCAAGTACACCAGCAACTCCACGACCACGGGCTACACGGACAAGGCGCCGACGCTTACATCGACGGGCGGGGTCCAGTCGGGCCTCGTGTCCACGCCGACCAGCGTCTCGGCCTCGTACGCGTTCAGCGCCGCGGGCCTCTTCTACATCACGATGGTCGGGGCGATCACCGCGCCGACCGGAACGATCTACCAGAACTACACCTGGACGGTCTTTGTCTCTCCCACCGGGGTCTCTCCGGGCTGCGGTGCCTGCTCGAGCCATAGCACCTCCGCGACGAGCCCTCACACTGGCCAGATCATCTTCCAGGAGGTTGCTCCGGGCGGCGCGACCACGATGGACCCCTCCGTGGCCTACGATACCGTCAGCGCTGAACCGCTTTACAACATCTATCAGACCCTCATCATGTACAACGGGAGCAGCACCTCCTCGTTCGTCCCTCAGCTCTCCCTGTGCGTGCCCGGACCGGGCTGCCAGGCAACCTACGGGAACTCCTTCATCGTCAACAACAAGACCACGAACACCCCGGAGTACTGGACTTTCCCGATCGACAAGGCCGCTCGGTTCTACGACCCGACCGGGAATGGCGGAGCCGGAGCCACCTGGCCCGTTTACCCGTCCGACGTCGCCTTCACCCTCGCCCGGACGTGTGGTTTCGCCGACCTTCCAGGGTTCGGCGCCCAGCCCGGCTGGATCCAGTGCCAGGCGCTCCTGCCGGGGGCGGCGCAGTCGAACGCCAAGTGGGACAGCGCCATCCACACCCCCTACAACAACACGCCGACCAATGTCCTATCTTCGATGTTGATCAACGACAGCACGTACTGCCCGCAGTCCGTGATGGCGGTCTCCAACGGCTGCATCACCTTCAACGCGTGGGGAGGAGGCGCGACCTGGCCGTTCTTCCTGGAGCTCATCGGGTATCCGATGGGAGCGGGAGTTGAGCCGTGCGGTTGGTTCACGGCCCAGGGCGCGAACGTACCCGGCTTTGCCGGCACGACGGCGAAGGGTGGGGACGGGCCATGCTATCTCCCCGGCCCCTCGGGCTCTTCGTTCACGACCACTAACGACTCGACCTACCAGACGTGGGTCAAGGGCCTCTCCCCGACGTACTGGGACTCGTTTGAGGAGCTGGCGCTGAACACGCCGGGGATCCAGCCGAACGTTCGGTGGAACATGGTCGGCTCGGGACCGTACTATCTGTCCACGATGCCGTTCACGCAGTCGGTCGGCTACACGCTCAAGCAGAACCCCGACTACGCGCAGCCGACGGGCTGCAAGGGCGTCAACTGCGAGCCGCTGCCCGGACCGACCCACTATGCGGCCACCGTGACGGTCGTCTATCAGTCGACCGACACGGTCGGGATCGAGCAGTACAAGGCGGGGCAGACCGACTTCGCGACGATACTGCCCGGTGAGACACCGCAGATGCTCTCCCTGATCCAGGAAGGCAATATCGGTGCGTTCACCATCCCGACGCTGGACATCAACTTCCTGCCGCTGGCGATGGAGTTCAACCCCGCGGCGGCGAAGGCGCTCGACCCGAACATCCTGAACATCCCGTCGGACTTCTTCAACTACGTCGGGTTGCGGGAGTTCCTCGTCAACGCGTTCCCATACACCACCGTGGAGAACACCATCTTCACGACGGACGGGATCCAGTACGGGTTCAACTACGGTGGAGCGATCCCGCAGTACATGGGCAACTACTACCCGACCAACATCAGCTGGCCGAGCACCGACCCGGTCACCAACGCCGCCACGGTCGGCAGCGCGGCGTGGTGGTGGGCCCAGGCGACCACGCCGGGCACCCCATACTACGACTCTGAGCTCGCGAATTGCAAGTCGAGTAGCCCGTGCCAGTTCCCGATCATCGGTCAGAAGGGAGCGACGACAGTCGACCAGATGATCCAGGACTACATGCCCTACATCAGCTCGATCTCGGGCGGAGTCCTCGAACCGAACACGTTCGACGTGACGTTCAGCCAGCTCGTGGTCGGAAGCCTTTCGGCGCTGCCCGGCCAGTCCTCGCTACCGTGGTTCAACCTCGGATGGGCACCCGACTACCCCGACCCGACCGACTACATGGTGCCGCTCTACGAGGCGAACGCGACGTACACGTCGGGCGATGCGGTGCAGCAGGGACTCAGCCTGTGGACCTGTGGCTCCGGTACCCCGTACGCGGCCCCGACCGGCATGCCGACCCCCGACAGCTCGATGGCGGCGCTGCTCTTCTGGGCGAACCTGAACCCGGGCATCCCGCAAGACTGCCAGGGGAACGCCTACGCCGCGATGGAGTACGGAATGGCCACCGCCGCGGGAATGGCGGTCGGTCCGGCTCGGGTACTGATGTACAACCTGGTCGAGCACATCGCGAACCACCTCGCCCTCTACGTCTACTACGACCAGTCGAACGATGTAGTGACCTACGCGGCGTGGATCAACCCAACCACCATCAACACGAACCCGACGAGCGGTGCCGGCAACATCAACACTTGGTACCTCTACAACGGGAACGGGGTGACGGCTTCGTAGACAAGACCCAGGCTCACCCCGCGCCCCGGGCGACCGACCGAGGCGCAGAACCCCTTCCCCCTTTCCTTTACACGAAGAGCGAGCGTCAACTCAACATTACTTCAGGTCTAAACCCCGAAGTTTCGGTCCGCCGCTGATGATTTCTCGCGAGACCGGTTCGAAGCGCCTTGCCGTAGGTAGGCATCTGATCTTGCTGGCCGTTGTGTTGGTCGTGGCCCTCACCCCGTTCGGAGCGGCCGTGGCGGCTTCCCCCGCCCCTCAGGCGACGGCGCTATCGGACGATTTCACGCACGATACCAGCCTGAACACTGGGTTGTGGGCGAACAATGGATCGGTCGCGTTGAACTTCTCGTACGACAACTGTCCCGGCTGCTCCGTCATCTCCCTGACCCCCAGTTTCTCCCCGGCGGGGATGGAGATTACTGACGCCGACGCGAATTCCGTGATCGGCGCCATCCAGAGCATCCAGAATTTCACCCCTCCACTCACCGTGACGGCCCTCGTCAAAGGGCTCGTATCGGATGGGCATCCCTTCGTCTTCGGGATCAGTTCGCAAAATGCCTCCTCCGGCGTTCAGGTTACCGGCAACCTGAACCCGAATGATTGCAGCGCGGAGAACAACTGCGGAAACCCCTCCACCTGTGGTAATCCGGCCAGCTCCTCCATCCCGGCAAACCAGTGCTTCTACGGCATCTACGCACGGGCGGGGTCGAATGGCGGGAACTGGAAGAAGTCGCCCGCATTGGACGCGACCCCCGCCGTGCAAGTCGTCTACACCCTGACGATCGCCGTGGATGGTTCGGGAAACGCGCAGTTCAACGTCAGCGCGGGAGGGCAGGTCCTCGGACAGTCGACGGCTCAGGTCGGAACCGGTCCGTTCTACATCATCATGGGGCAGTCTGAGGGAGTGCCCGTTCCCGGCCCCGGACCCAACAGCGCCGTCTGGATGTCCGTCGCCGTGACTCCGTCGGCGACCCTCACACCCCCTCCTTCCTCCGGTTCTTCGTCCTGGGGGTCATGGTTTGAGTGGATCCTCATCCTCGTCGTCGTCATCGTGATCCTGCTCGTCATCCTCGTCGCGTGGAGCCGCCGTGGCCGAGAGTTAACGGTCACCGTGCTGGACTCGAGTACGCTCTCGCCGATCCCGGGCGCGGGTGTCTCGGCCAACGGTCCGATGAGCTACTCCGGCAGCGCGGGGACGAACGGCAGCGTCGCCTTTGGCGGCGTGAAAGCCGGCGATTACGCGGTCAAAGCCGGCGCCCCCGGTTACGCCTCACCACCCCCCGTGACGATTCCCGTGAGGAGGACCGCAAAGCACACCGTGAGACTGAACCCGACCACACCGTCGGGCCCGGCAGCGGTGGTCCCGCCTACGCCTGTCGCGGGACCCGTCGTGCCCCTCCCGCCGACGCCTGCCCCGGTGCTCGTGCCACCGGTGTCCGTGCCTCCTTCCCCGGTCCCCCCCGCAGCGGAAGAAGAGGAAGGTTTCGGCGGAGAGAGGATCCGCGAAATCATTCAGACGTTCCGAGCAAAGGGGGCCCTGAGTCCGGAAACGGCCCTCACGGCGCAAGAGCTTGGCCTGTCTCGGATCTTCGTGCGGATCATGAAACGTCGGAGAGGGAAGACCAAAGTCTTCGTCGAGGTCAACGGGAAGTACTATCTCGACGAGAATGCGCTGCGGGCGATGAAATAGGTCGCAGCCGAGGCGCGACATCACGGAAGCGTCGGCACGAGTCAGACCGACGCTTCCACGGGCCCGACCCTACCGAGGGCGCGGAGGGACTTGGGACCAGCTGGACGGCCATCGGGTTTCGTCAACGCTCGCCGGGCAGCGGGGTCGAGCTCGCGGATTCGGCCGAGCCGACCTCCCCCGCGGGCACCCACGATCCAGAACCGGACCGCTCCGGCACTACGTCAGGTCGGGAGACGTCGATCTCGGCCGCCCCAACGCAGCGGCCGCGGCTGCGAGAACGTCGGCTGCCCATGTCAGCGCGGTGAGGGGAAAGCGGCGTCCGACCGCCATCACGTCGATGTCCTGGCTATACTCGCAGACCAGATGTCCACGATCCCATGCCGGAAGATCCGTCGCCCGGACTTCGAACACGTAGTCGAAGACGTTTCGAAGGGGGCCCGGTCCCTCGGCTCGACCTACTACCAGGGAGATAGAAATCTCCTGCATGGTTTGAATGAGGCGCCGTAATGTGTCGGGTCGCCCGGCGTAAAGATCGGCCAATCGGTCGGAATTGGGAATGGCTACGACCCGAGGGCCGGAGTTCGGAAGAGACCGAGCGGCGAGGGTTTGGACGACCGTCGGAAGCGCGATGAACTGCTGCAGCCGATCGAGCTCACCCGGATCGCTGTCGAGTCGCACGATACGCGAGAGCGACGAAGCGACGACCGGTGGATGGGGTAAGAGGTCCTCCGCTCGAACCGCAACCGATTCCTTCCGGAGTTCGAACGACCCTTCATCGAGCCGGCGGTGGGAAGAGTGCAGGGAGCCGCGATCCTGAACGTCCAGCCACGCAAACTCCGGATCCGCTCGACGGGCGAGCGCGTAGAGGACGAGATTGACGGTCGGGCGCGATGTTCCCCAAAGGTAGACGGACGGGGTGACATCTCGCGCGCGGCCATGACCGTCATCGGGGCCTAAGTCGTGTCGGTTCGCGAATATGTCTATGACCGGGTCCCGGGTGGACGACATCGATAGATGAGCGGGCTGCTACGGCTTCAGGGTTTGACCGTATATGTTCGGGTCATGCCGTGGGGAACAGCGCGGCCCGCGCCGCCTCGTCCTCGTCCAGCATCAGACGCCCGACCGCGACCAGCACCTTCCGGCGCGCGAGGGCGAGCGATTCGGAGAGAGCCGATTTACCGATGGAGAAGCGGCGAGCTAGCTCGTCCAGAGTAGCTCGTCGGGGGACGTCAAAGAACCCGCTCTCCACTGCGACCTGGAACCGTTCGCGCTGCCTCGGGGTAAGTCCCCCTAGCTCGACCCGTCCACGGAGCGGGCGGACCTTCAGGACCTCGGGGTTGAAATCTCGCTCACGGAGTTCCCGAACCAGTTGTTGGAGCCGTGGTCGGGACAGGGCCAGAGCGATCTGGACGTTCCGAGCCGTCAGGACAAACGGAACGACTCCCACGAGGTCGTACTTCTCAAGGAGCGCTACGAAGAAGCGCGGGGCCTTCCACTTCACCCGGTAGAGGTTCGGGCGTCCGCTCCTGTCGAGGCGCACAGCTGACACGACATAGCGGAGGGCTCGGAGCTCGGCGCTCCAGTCGCGAGGCTCCTCGTCGTCAAGGCGAACCTCCACGACGATATGGCGAGAATCCACCGGGAACCGGTTGATGGCTTCCATCACGAGTCCCGGATGCTTCTTGAAGAGGTCCGACCAGAAAGGGAAGCCCTTCGGGATGGAGACGCTCAGGAGAGCCTCGACCATCGGGGCGTTCGGCAGTCCGCGCGGCGAGGCAGAGCGTGCATGATTCCGCCTCTTCGTCCGGGTCCGGGCTCGAGTGGTGGCCGGGAGGGGGTCGCTCATGCGCGCTCCATTTCTCTGTCGCCGAGGATCGATCCTTGCTCCCCCTGTATCGAGGTCCCCCCTGATTAACCCATGGAAACGGGGCGCGCCCTGCCCTCCCCGGCGCGATTGGGCGGGACCAGAGCAATGGCCGGGATGCACCCGAGGCCAATGATGGCCGTGAGGGTCCAGGCAGTGGAGTACCCCGATAGACCGACGACGACCCCGAACACCAACGCGAACGTCGCGCTGAAGAGGATTCGAGTGCCGTCGAGCACACCCACCACTATCGGGACTCGAACGCCCCCCATCTCCGGTATGTGGGACGGCATTGAGAAGAGCACCGCGAGGACGGCCCCCATGAGGAGGCCGAGCGCGGCGAGTATCGCCGCGAGGGAGTATTCGTTCGCCCACGGGATGAGCAGGAAGAGGACTCCCGAGCACACGGCGAACGCGGTGAGCACGACCCTGCGGTCGACTCCCCGTTCCGAGGCCCAACCTCCCAATAATCCACCCGGAAGGGTTAGGGCGAGAGCAGCGGCGAGGACCGCGCCCACATACATGATCCCCCAGGACGGGTGTTGGCTGGACACGTAGGCCGCCAGGAACCCGATGGACGTGAAGCCGGCATTGACCACGCCGAGGAGGGCTATGGTCAGCGCCCACACCGAGACCATCCGCAAGGTGGGCCCTAGCAGTGCCGGGTCGAGGCTCGGCTGGAGCGGCGCGAGCGAAAGCGGAGCTCGATGCAACGCGGAGGCCGTGAGAAAGGCGCCGACGAGCACGACCACGCCGGTTCCACCGAGAACGACCTGCCAACCGAAGCGCGGCGCTACGATAGCTCCCCCAAGGATTTCGGCGGCCCCTCCAATCGCCAGACCAAGCGACACCAGCAATCCCACATTGGTCGCCCGTCGATGTTCGGGAGTGTTCGCGGCCAAGAGGCCGATGATGACGGGGAAGTAGGTGCCGGCGCCCAACCCCCCCAAAAGTCGGGCGGCGAAGAGAGTGGCAGGAGAGAAAGCGGCTGCTGAGGCGACCCCACCCAAACCGAGGACGACGAGACCGCTGAATATCGTGCGGGTCGGTCCGTATCTTCGGACCCAGAAGCCCGACAGAAAGGCGAAGGAACCGAATCCGAGCGGGAAGCCCGCCAGGATCATTCCCTGTTGGCTAGGCGTCGCGATCAGGGAGCTCCCAATCTGCGGCAGGACAATTGCGATGCCCACCAGGGACACTTGGTAGAGAATGCTCCCGAGGTAGAGGGTTCCAAAACTGAGGCGTCGGGACGGTTCCCTGGAGGGCCGGGATGCCATCGCTTCAATCCAAGATGGCGCACCAATTAGATGGACCTATCCGAGAGCGACCTCACTGAGGTCGAGACCAGAGTCAGCGGGCGCGGAGGGATTTGAACCCTCGACCGCCGGGTTAGGAACCCGGTGCCCTATCCAGACTAGGCTACGCGCCCTCGATGCCGGTTTCTCGAAGATAGGATATCATGGCTTCGCCGGGACTCCGGGCGGCTCGGGGGCGAGCAATCGGTCATAGCGATGGTCGACCTGAGCCACGAATCCGCTCGCGGACTCCTGGAGGATCTCGATCCCCTCAAGGTATTCGCGAAGCGTAGGAAGGACCGGCCGCCGAGGGTTCTGGGGGTCGGGGGGCGGCGGATTCGAACCACCGAGAGCGCTCAGCAGCCACCGGTCCGGGCCCACGACGAAGAGGAACGGGTACACTCGGCATTCCCGGGTCAGCGTGGCGAAGAGTCCCTCCGGCCGGGCGCCGGCTTTCGGCGACCCCGACAGGCAGACGACCTGGTCCGCGCTCTTCCCCCGGTGTTCGGGAACGCGCGCCGGGTCGAGCAGGGTGCGGTGAGTGACCCATCCCTTGGCGAGCATCTTCCGTTGCGAGAACGGCAGACCGAACGGGCCCACCAGGTGGCCGCCACGGCCTTGGTCGACTGCGACGAACGGTCGCCGGAGAAGCTCCCCCACCGCCCACCGCTGGTGCGCGCTGAGGGAGGTCACTTCGTCTTCCCCTTCCCGATTCGTAAGCGGGCCGCCGAGCCCGTGCGGGTACGCCAGCGTTCCCTCGAGGCCCGCGAGGTGGCACCAGAGGCCTTCGAAGTCGAAGTACACCGGTACGGTCGGAGCGTCCGCGCGGACGGTCACGGACCAGGGCGCGGCGGTGAGCCGGTTCGTCTCGATCCGGGTCAGCAGCCGCTTCGCTTCGTTGGGGCGCGCGTGGAACATCACGGCGAGCGCGGTCTGAGTCCCCGACCAGAGGACCACATTCCCCGGGTCCTCGGCGACCATCCGACCGAACTCCTCTACTCGGTCGGCGAACGGGCGCGCGACCAAGAACGTGACCCAGGGGCGACCCAGCGGGACCGGGTGCGGGATGTACCGGTCCCGGATCCAACCCTCCTCGTAGGCCCGTCGCCGGACCGAGTGATACGTCGACCGCGGCACGGGCACCTGGCGGAGACGCTCCCGTTCCCGGTCGGGTCGAGCGGCGAGGAGGACGGCGATGACGCGTGCCTCCGCGTCCGTCAGCGCCCGCAGGGCAGCGACCCCCCGGAGTTGCGACAGTGTAGCACGGCGTCCAAGCCCTGGGGTCCGGACCGGAGCTTCCGTTTAAAGGACAGGGGTTTCATGATTTCTCTCGAAGGAGCCCCTCGGAGGAACGATGGCGATCCACGCACCGGTCAAGGGCCTTACCGTCCTCCTCGCCGTAGTGATGGCAGTCCTCATGGTATTTGTTGTCGCGGCCGGAGCGGTCGAAGCGTCCCCGCTGCAGCCGGCATCCACGCCCGTGAGCTCGTGGTCGTACGGGATCGTCAAGACGGTCTCGGTCGGACCCCTTCGCGCTTCCGATAACTGGGTCTATCAGGGCAACGCCACGTTCGGCTACACCGTCACGACCTGGACCAACAACACATCGGCCGACACCTTCGAAATCACGATCCTGCGGACGATGGGCGCGGCGTTCTCCGTCGAGTTCTGCGACCCATCGTGCACATCGCCCGCGAACTGGGTCAACATCTCCTACCGGGCGTGGGAATCCACGACCGGGATCTCGAACTTTACGACCCACGGGTTCGTGTACGAGAACAGCAACTCGGTGCCGGCCGTCGGGCTTGAGAACTCGAGCGTCGGGGTTCGGTCCAACCTGACCGAGAGCTACGACGCGCATCTGCCGGTCCTCAAGTGGCCCGCGGACAAGATCCGGTACCTCACGGGTAGCATCGTGGGACATTCCGCGGTCTCCTTCACGCCCGCCCTCGGTCTCTTCCCCACCGCGCTGACCGTCGGGACGTCGTGGAACTCGACCAGCGCGTTCCTCGCTTCGGGCGGCGCGAACCTCTCCTACTTCTACGCGGCCCGAGGACCGTTCCACTCTGGGACGGTCGGACCGTATTCCGGGATACCGGTCTCCTTCACGACCCACGGCACGGTTGCGGTCGTGGGTGCGTACGCACCCGGAAGTTCCATCGTGCTCGGCGGCGTAAGCTACCCGGCGATCAACCTCACCGTCATCGGCCCGTTCAACGTTCGGGAAGGGATCCTCTTCATCCCGGATACGACCGACCTCCTCGGCGGCTCCAATGCTGCCGTCTCAGGGAACGCCAGCGGCACCACCAGCGTCCAGCAGTCGAGTCTCGACCTGAGGGAGCTGGCGGGAGGTCACTTCGGCCTCGCGGCATCGAGCTGGCGCGTCGTGACGAACGCCGCGAACCCCGCCGACACGGCCAGTACCAACGCGAACAGCTCGGAAATCGCTCCGGCAGTCGCCTCGGGAAATCCCGTCTCCTCCGTGACCCTCCAGGGCCAACCCCAGTCCGAGGCCCAGGTGACCTCGACCCAACAGTGCCTGACCGCGGGCACGGGGTGCCCGGCGGCCGGCAGTAACTCGTCACCGCATTCCCTTCTCGGTGAAATCGTGGTGGTCGGCGCGATTGCCAGCATCGGCGCCCTCGTCGCGCTCGCCGTCGTGACGCGCCGCCGCAGTGTTCCGGCCCCCGCCTACCCGAATGCGTCCCTCTATCCGCCGGGCGCGGCGGGCTCCACAGTCCCGGTGACAGCCCCGGCGACGCCCGGAGCGCCTCCCCCTGCCGAGGACGACCCGCTCGACCACCTGTGGTGATCCGCTCGGCGTCCGTCTCGCGTCGAGGCCTTCCCGACGAAGAGCGATCGCTCCCACGCCCTTCAG